>OLNW01000265.1_pt1 | contig 67145 bp, 82 predicted proteins | sample 1672121 | NCBI WGS metagenome assembly OLNW01 (sample SAMEA3136648, study PRJEB25190) | human gut metagenome
TTCAAGTAGTATTGGATGCCATAAGCACCACTACACGCAAGTTTCCCTACGTGCTTACTATTCTCGTCAATTCATCTCATGACTAAAGTCACGAGTGTTCTTGACTCGTTTAATAAAAGTCTTCATTATAGGTATTTAAAGTATCTTCAAGGTCATTCTCAATCCAATCGTCCAATTTTGAGAAATCTTCAGCATAGTCTTTAAAACTCTTTAAGATTTCAGAAGTAAGGTCGTCATCTTTCCCCCAAGATTCAGACATTTCTTTTAAACCTTTTAAAGTATCATAATCATAACCTTTGATTTCATCATCCAATGTGCCTTTGGTTAAATTTTTAGAAATACTTTCAAGAAAACCAAGACGTTCTTTTTCTTTTTCTTCTGCTTTACGTTCTTCAGCAGTTTGTTCCTTTTCTTCGTCTGTATTATCGGCATTAACACTGACTGATGTATTACCATTCTTTAAGAACTGTACCGGCTTTTTATCGCCGCCATACTTCTTAATCTTAGCATAGTCATCAGCATTAATAACAGGAAATGGCTTATCAGAAACAAACATCTGTGGTTTACCATCGCCAAGAGGAACAACTTTGTCGTTTTGATCAATAGTAGCCTCTGCTTTTTCTTCATTTACAAGCGCCGTAACTCCGGCACCGACCATTCCACCGTCTTTCTTTTGAGTAAACGGAACATCAAAACTATAATTACTTTGCTTTTTGTCGCCTAAAGACTTTACATTGCCAACTTTAGTAGCCGATGTATGAGTATTAGTCTTAAATGTACCATAAACTTGTTGAAGTTTAGACATAAACTCTTGCATTTTTTGAGTTAATACAGAAGTTCCGCCAACAGAAGGCATATCAGAAAAATCAAAGCCTTCCAATGAACCTAAATTCTCAATCAAAGTAATGGCATGATTTAGATTACCATATGGAGGAGTGCCGCCGTTAGCTTTATAAGCAGGAGCAATAGCTGATTTCTTAACTTCAAATTCAACCATATCTTGTCCGTTGTTATGACCCCACTTGTTGGCAGGGTTATTATCGTACCAAGTATATGCTTGCGACTTCTCGTCCATTATGATACCGTAAAATACACTACCGTCATCTTGAGTGTATCTCATAACATCTCCAGGCTTACCAAAAGTAGATGTCATTGCTACAAGACGAGCACCTTTATATGTATAGATACCATTTTCATCGGTTGATAAATCACCGCTATCCAACAACTTCTTAAATAGTTTCCAAGCACTTGAACTTGTGTCCCAATATCCAAGCGATGAACCCAAATATCCATTTTCGTCAAAAGCGGTATATGAATGTGACTTACCTACACCTTGTCCGAAATCATTTGTGTCCCACGATTGTTGAACTGTATTATTTGTTATACCCGAATTATTACTTCTTGTAGAGCCGTTATTCACTCTATTCTTGACATTGTTTATGCCTAAAATCCTTGATATAGCGTCTTTTGCATTTGGTGTACCATTAGCATAAGCATGACGTATATTGCCGTTTAAAATTCGCTTTGTATCGGCATAAGGGATAACAGTGTCACCTCTGTCAAGATTAACAATCTGTGTACCGTCTAAGCCAGTAAGATATGCTTTACCTGTCTTTTGTTTGATAAGAATTTCAGGTGTAGGATAGTTTAAGCCTCTTACTTCTGCTTCATCACCAAGTTTAGCAAGCCCAGGCAATGCACCCTCAGTACCTTTATAATAACGTCTTGCACCAAGATAAACATTTTGACCGTAAGAATTAAAGTCGACTTCCTTGACAACATCACCCGAATGTGGTGCGTGAATCATCTTACCATTGCCTTCATATATTCCTACATGGGTTGCTTCTGTTCCGCCACTCCAATCATAGAATACCAAGTCACCTGCTTGAAGTTGACTTTTATCAACGGCTTGACCTGACGCAAATTGTTCTTGAGAAGTTCTCGGTATTGACTTACCGTTCTGTGCCAATACGTACTGTGTAAATCCCGAACAGTCAAAGCCAGATGGTGAAGTACCGCCCCATTGATACGGTGTACCAAGAAATGATTTTGCAGTATTGATTATTTCATTGTCACCTTGAGGGTTAGTTTGAGAATTACCAGACAAAGCACCATTATTAACATTGATAGCAAAGTTCATATCAACCGTATTTTCACCAAATACTTCATTCATTAATGATATGATTTCTTGTATCTTATTAGCAATCAATACTTGCAATGCGTTCCAAGATTGCTCCGATATAGACGGTGCAATTATTTGTAGTGACTGAATAGCTCTTGCACCATTGGCAGCAATGGTTTGAGCATCTGTCATATATTGCCCAATAGTATCATTCATACTATTCCAAGAAGATGATAACAAAGTCAATGCTTGTAGTGGGTCATCTTGTACAAATTTATCCCAAGCGTCTTTGCCATTAATACCTGCTTGTTGGAGCAGAGAAGTTACATTGCTATCAAGCAAATCCCAACTACTCATTCCGCCATCTTGCATTAGGTTAAATGCTTGAAGTGAATTATTTGAGTCTTTTATCCAATCAGTCCAATTATCTGCATTTACATTCAATTCAGACAATTTATTCTGCAATTCATTCGGTAAATCGTCCCAAGCTGAATTTTGCAAAATAAGTCCAACAACCGAATCTGAAAGTGTACTCTTATCAGCTTTGTCAAGCGACTGCGATGTCATATTAACAATAATGTTTGATAAGTCTTTGTACATCTTCTTATCAGTCAAACTGTTCTTGAATGCAGTTTGTACCGCACTAAATTTTATATTGCCTTTTAAAGCATTAAACTCATTGTTGATTTCCGCAATAGTTTCTTCAACCATTGCTTGTACGTCAACATCTGAATACAATGCTTGAGTAGATAATGTGTTATATGGAATAGGTGAGAATGAAACATTTGTATTACCTTGTGCAAACTTGTCAACCGTTGCAGATTGAATATTTTCAATAGGCTGATAGAAATACTTCATACCAGTATATTTAATGATATTCTGCAAGTCTTTTGCATTGACAATGCGAGTATTCGGAGGTAATTCAGATAGTTGTGCTTCATTATTGAATAGATGAAGTTTGCCATCTTGTCCTATATACGCTTCTTGCCCTGCATATGCTCCTGTACCGTCACCTGTGATTGTAAGCCCTTGTGATGTTGTACCACCTTTAGCATACTTTTCAGCGTATACAAACTTGTGATTTGAAACACCCCAAGTACCTAAATCTTCATCACCACGATAAATATGACCGTCACGCTTAATTTTTGCGTCTAATGGAATTCCATCAATACTATTCTTTATATCACTTGCTTTTACACTTGATTTGCCTTTTGCAATGTCATTATAGAATTTAGCTTTATCTGATGAAAGACTTTTAACATTAGAAAAACTATTGCCCTTAGTCTTATCTATAATGCTGGTACCTTCTTCTTGTGCTTTTTCTTGAGCTTCTTGTTCTAATTCTTCGGCAGTTTTTACATTAAGTTTGATATTAATGCCGTGTTCATCAAAATACTGTTGTAATTCATCAAGAGTAAGCTTGGTATCCTCGTACCAACTATCGTTAAAATCCGTATATGCCGCCGTTGCAGAAGCAGTTGCTTGTTCAATAGCACTATTGTAATCGTCTAAAGCGTCTTGTAATTCTTCTTGACGTTGTGCATCATCATAATCCTTTGCTTCTTTTGTTGCACGTTGACGAATTTCTTGAATCTTATTTTGATATTTCTTTTCTTCCTCTAATAACTTTTTCTTGTCTGCTCGTTCTTGAGAAACCTTATCTTTTGAAACAGAAGGTGTTAGGGGAGTAGACCAAAGACCGTCGCCTGCTAAAGAACCATTTTTAAGATAATCAAAAGAATTATCCAACAAACTTTTAGCATTTTTAACTTGGTCAACAATACCTTTTGCAGAGTCGCTTATTGAATCAATGGATGTTTCGTAAATTGTATCACGATATTCTATAAGATTTTTCTGAGCTTCGAAGTAATCATTTGATACTGTTTCAAGAGTAGAAGCTAATTCCGACCAAGAAGATGAGGTTTCAGGAACTGAATTTATTAAACTATCTAATTCTTGATGTAATCTTTGAGCATATTGAGTCTGAACCAAGTACCTCTGATTAAGCAAATCCATTTTACCGGAATAATCTTTTTCATATAAACCGTCATATGCAGTTTTTAAGGCTTCAACTTGTTCTGTATAGGCTTTTAAAGCATTTGTTACAGTATCAATTTGATATTTGAAATCAGCATCATATTGTTTCTCGTTGATTTCTTTAACCTTTTTATCATAAGTTCTCTTCGCCGAATCTTTTTTCTTTTCATTGTCATCAGACCCTAAAGAATTAGCAGCTTTAAGTCTGTCCTTTGCCTTTTTTGATGCAATTTGCATAGTAGCATATTGGACGACAAACTGTTCATCCGTACTCAAGTTACTTGTATCAATAACATTTTTGCCATTAGTATTGATGACTGCAAGTGATTTTGTATTACCCCAATTACGAGCAAGAATAGCATATGCCTGACTAATATTTTGGATTTGATTCAATTCTTCCATATTAGTACCAACACGAGCCATCATTGCATTATATGCACCATTTGACATATCAATTTGTGCATTTAAATATGCAGATTGTAGGTCAGCAATACCATTTTGAACAACGTCCATTGCACCTGATTCCAAAGACCAACCCTCAGTTGTAAGTTTTAACTTTTTCTTTAAATCAGGAAATTCTTTAACCAAATCAGACATTTGTTCATCAGTCATAGCAGTCTTACCGTTTACAACGTCTGCGATTTGAGCATAGTATTTCCAAGACCGCTCTGTCTTCCTTATACTTGTAGTCAAATCAGTAACATTCTTTGTAAAATCTGAAACTGATTTCGCTTCGCTGTCAATGTCAATGATAACATTGTCATCTGACAGCTTTGTAAGTAAAGTGTCTACTTCATCTTGAGTAATACCTAATATGCGACATAAATCTTTAAATTGTTGCTGAATTTCAGGAATGTTAGTATCGTCTGCATTTATATCAATGTCAAAAAGGTCAGTTGTCTTTACTCCGTTATCTTTAAAGCTTTGTAGAATATTTTGAACTTCATCTTTATTGGTTTCAAGACCTACTTTGATCTTGTGGTCGGTTTCACTACCTCTATCAATACTATCCAATAAATCATCAAAAGCATATTTCGCATCATCCGCACCTTGAGTGATTGAAGTAACTTTATTTTGAATTCTTGTTAAGTTATCAAATGCTTGATCTATATTTTCCCCACTTTGCAATGCAGTATTATAATCATTTATAGCATTTTGTAAATCTGTATAAACATCATAATAATTATTATTTGATAACACAAGTGCTTTTGAATATTCCTTTATATTCTTCAAAGATTGTGCATAATCATCATATTTTAAGCCATTTATTAACTTATTAATTACATCTAAAGAATCCTGTGTTTGTTCATTTATGCCCTTTTCTTTGACAATTTTATCATAAGCATTTGTTAGCTCTTCATATAAATCACCAATATTCCCTTTTACTGAATAAAAAACAGTCGGTGTATTCAAAGATTCTGATTTTTGAAGTGATGGTAATGCATCAGTCAATAAATCATCAGTAAATGTGTCGTATATTGGCTGTCTTGTGGTAACTTCTTTTTGCTTATTAATTTTATCTTTGTCTGCACCGATATTGCCTTGTTCATTACGGACATAATCTTTAGCTTTTTGTCTTTCAATTTTATCAAGTTTCTTTATTTGCTCGTCATACTTACCGTTAACAAGGTCAATGCCTTCAGCTTCTAATCCAAATTTGTCTATAAGGTCTTGTTGAATTTTTGAAAGTTCTTCTTTGTTTGATTTGACTTCATCAGTTGTCAAATTAGCATTCTGCATTTTTTGAGCTAATTCTTCATAACTTTGACGACTATCATCTAAAGATTCTTGTTCTTCTTTATACTGATTAGTCAATTCCGTAGAAGCTTTTCTCAAATCTTCGCTATAATGGATTGCTTTATCAATACCTTTGATAAGTAAATCAATGCCTATACCAATAGCCATATTAATACCGGCACTTGCAAGGCTTGCACCGATACTCTTTACTATTCCACCGAATTTTGAACCTTGATTGCCAGCAGATGCAAGAAAAGATTGATATTCTTTTACTCCGTCATTAGCGTGTTCTTGTGCAAGAGCAAACTTCTCTAATTCTTTTGTAGGAATTTTGTAGGACTTAATAATTTGGGATTGTTCTTCTTTTGTATGACCTACAAGGTCATCTTGAAGTTTTTTTGGACTATATTTTGGATTTCTCCACCAATTCTTTTCCTCTTTAGTAATTGTAGTACGGGGCTTTTCCTTTAATGATTTTATTGCTTGTATCCAAGGTGAGTATCTTTCATCTGTTTCAGAATCATATTGTACTGCCAATTTTAATTCTGAATAACTACTTCCGATAGTTATAGAGAAAACATACTTGAATAATTCCGATTTTTGGTATATAATGTAGATAACAATAAAATACACAAGGAGATATAATTATGGAATGTTTTGATGTACTCTTTTGTCAAAAATGTAAAGAGGAAACTGGCGATGGCTTTTTTAGGGAATATAGCGAAGAGTTTTGTAAAGAATCCAATTGGGAAGTGCCACCAAGAATTTGTCCTAAACATCATTGCGAGGGAGAGCCTGTTGATATACCGGATAGTGAATTTATGATTCTTTACGACCAAACAGAAGACCCTGAATTCATAGAAGCAATGGTTAAACTCCGCAAAGATGACATTATTGAATATAGAACAAGATTTCTGCAATTTAAACGACAATATGATGCAGAGATTGCTCGTTTGCAATCCGGCTTACCTCACTGCCCACATTGCAATAGCACAGACTTATCTAAAATATCAAATCTTTCAAAAGCAGGGAAGATAGGCTTGTTCGGTATCTTCGGAGCAGGGGACTTGGGTAAGACTTATAAGTGTAATAAATGTGGTTGTAAGTTTTAGGCAATATGGCTCAATATGTTGTGATGGCTTAATTTCTTCATTATCAACATTTTTTGCTTTATTGCCATTGATATAATCCAATGTTGTATCATATTCAAGATTTTCACGTTGTTGTCGTATTTCACTTAATGATAGAGATAAAATATTCTCTGCTTCAGAAAACGTGCAATTATATTTAGATAATAATTGTGAAATCTCAACAACTAAATATAACTTTTTAGAATTGGGATATTTAAAATCCAAGATAAATCATTCCTTTTTATAATAGGATAATTATTTAATATAAAGACTCTAGTGCAGAGTCTTTTTTACTTTAGAAATGTTACAATAATATTACAAAACAAATCATCCACTTGACTTTTGGGACACATATGTGCTATAGTATACATATGGGCTACAAAAAGGAAGGTGAATGATATGGGCTCAAAAATGGGCAGACCAACTGATAATAGAAAAGGCAAATCTATACATGTTAGGTTAGATGAACAAAGTGATACAATATTAGAAATCTACACTAAACAAGAAAATATAAGTCGTGCCGAAGCTATCCGTAGAGGAATTTACAAGTTGGAAAGCGACATTAACAAATAAAAAGAACACCCGTCCTTCCGACCAAAGAATGTACGAGTGTTCCCACAAAACCAAACATCTATCAAGATGTTGTAAATACATTATACAACTTTCTATGTTAGATGTCAATGGTTTTTGTAACATAACAGTAACATAAAAGGAGAAATGTATAATGAAAAATATTAAGGACATCTTGACCATTCGTGACGAATTAGATGAGGTAAGAGAAGGCGTAAATGAAGTGTCTTCTTTGATAAATGTTTTAAGTGTTGCTATAGATGAATCAGCTAAAGACGAAATTGAAATTCCGGCTTTACAATCATCACTAAATGGTTTATTTAAGTATTTGGGCTCTGTTGATTCTCTTTTGCACAGTGCTTGTAAACAACTTGAAGCTTATGAACTTACAACCTCGAAAGGTGGTGTTTATTGTGAATAATCAAATGCAGATATTCTCAAATGATATATTCGGAAACATTAGAACAACCATCATCAACAATGAACCTTGGTTTGTAGGTAAAGATATAACAAATATCCTGGGATACCAAAACGGTAGTCGAGATATTAATCGCCATGTTGATGATGAAGATAAGCTGACCGAACGAATTGTTATGTCAGGTCAAAACCGTGAAGTAACTTTCATCAACGAGTCAGGTCTTTACAGTCTTATCTTATCAAGTAAAATGCCAAATGCGAAAAAGTTCAAGCGTTGGGTTACAAGCGAAGTTCTGCCTACTATCCGAAGAACCGGAGGTTATATTCCGATTTCAAGCAATGAAGATGAACTTACCATAATGGCAAAGGCTCATAAAATTCTTGAACGCACATTAGAAGAAAAGAACCAACTTCTTGAAACCAAATCAAAAGCCTTAGCTATTGCTCAACCGAAAGCAGACAAGTATGATAAACTTATGAGTGCAAAAGGATATATAAGCTTCAATGTTGCCGCTAAACAATTAGGTTGGGGAAGAAATAAGCTTATGGCTTTTCTCCGTGACAAAGATGTATTGTTCAGAGATGGTTTATCCAATATAGCATATCAGAAATATTGCAAATTGGGATATTTCGTTGTAAAATTCTCAATAGGCAAAAATGGATATGCTTGTGGAGTAACAAAAGTTACACCTAAAGGATTGGATTTTATCTATAAGTTACTTTCAACTGAACAAGTAGCATAAATGTGGTTGTAAGTTTTGATGCATCAAAAAATGACTCTTATATTGAGTCATTTTTTTGTATTAATCTTTATTTTTATTGTTTGTAAGTTGTTTAGCTAAGTCTGGAATGGTTGTATCAAAAACATTCTTTACAATAAAGTATAACATTGATATTAATTCAACAATAATTGAAGCCAAATAAATCTTTAACATATCAAATATCATTGTTGTCATTTCTGTAGGAAAAGGCTTGTCAATCATATGTCCAATAATTAAACAAACAATTACTCCTGTCAATAACAAAAAGAATAATCCAAATTGGACTCCCAAAAACCACATGACGATTTTTAACAACAAATCTTTATGTTCTCGTTTCTTTTCTTCATTTTTCGTGATTTCATGTGGGATTGTTTCAGCTATTGTAGTAGTATTGTTGTTAGCAATGATTTGATTTGCGTCTACGGTTTGAGCAGGTGATAAGTCAATATTATTACTTCCAATATTAGTTAAATCATTTTTGATTTTGTTTATTGAATTTTGTGCATTTTCTTGTTGTGCATTTGTTACGTCATCTTGTGTACTAATAGAAGGCATAATTATACCTCCTGATTATCTTTTGAATCATCTACAAAATTTAATTCTAAATATTTCAAGCGTTCTCTCATAACATTAGTTGAAACTTGAAAAATTTGTGCCAAAACCGACAACGAAGGCTTCAATAATTGATTATATATAGTTATTAAACTCGAATAAGGGATGAGTAGTTCACCTGCAAAAATATTTGCATCACGTTCTTTTAACGAAACATTATTTGTTCTAAGTTCCAAATGATTTATTTCTAAAGAGTCATTATGCAAACAACAATGAGCTAATTCATGTGCGATAGTAAATCGGTCTCTATTTAATGTTTGGTTATTAGCATATAAAATATCAAGATTGTCTCCATCAGATAATGCTGCACCAATAATACTACCCAAAGGATAATTTCCGGCTCTTTCAGCATTTGAAAAATCGTATTTAATTAAACGAATTCCTATGTTGTCAATTAATTTCTTTATATCAATTGGTGGTGACAAGTTTATGCCATACTTTTCAAGAAGTTCAAGAGCAGACAAGCCACCAATTTCTCTGAGTATCTTACACATATTATTATCATCCTTCCCACCAGTATTTTTCGGACAAAGTATCATCCCATATATAATAAAGTACATATTTATATCCTCCTAATTAATATGTTTTTATATATTATAACATATTAATCAAGAAAAAATGTCAAAAGCATAACATGAATGTTAATCATCCCATAATAAAGAAAATCCAATGTTACATTGTTAATACCATTATTATAGCACGAAAATCGACACCTGACAAGAGATTTTGGAAATTTTATTTACATACTCTCCACAAAATCCGCAACAACATCACCCAAATGAATAGGGGAGAGTTGATATTTATTTATATCATTGACAAATTTCTCAACCCTATCTTTGTCGACTGATATATCATCTATCTGCAAATCCCCATATTTAACGCCGTAGACAGATATATCATTCTTCTTTTGTTCTATTAATTCGTACATTGTATTCATCCTCTTTTTCATAATAATTTTTCTCCACAATTATATAACATATGTTATTATATAGCAATACATCACAATTATTTGTAAATAAGTTGTAAAATTGTTATTGCAATTTTGTTACATACAAAAAGAACGTATCCGTAGACACGCTCAAACAAGAATATATTGACAGTTAATGTTGAATTTGATATAATAATGTTGTGGAAATCATGCCGTTATACAGTTGAGTTTTCTCCATCTTTGTAGACGGTATGACGGTTTATGACGGTTGCCTTTCATCTCGCCTGAGCGGAATGGAGGCTATGTATAAGCTCTTGACGAGAAATTTTCTTTGAAGGAGGCTGATACATATTACTTTAGTAAATATAGCTGCTATTTGTGGCATTTTAAGTTTGATTTATCAAATTATAAAAGACATAATAGCAATTGTAAAGAAAAAGTGAGCCGTCTGCCGCAAACAGATTGGCTCACTAAAGTTTGAGATTAAATAATCTCAGTATTTTGGTAACTAATTGTATCGTGGTAACCGTCTTTGGTTTCCACATTTTTTATTTCTATAAATATTATATCACATTTAAGTGAAAAGTCAATATATTTAATTTAATTATTATAATCATACTAATATTTTCGGAAGCTATTAATATAATTATACACAACTTGGTTTCCCAAGGTTCGGACTGTATTTCACAGCAAAAATACAATTATGTCTGTATCTTTGCCAAACCTTGTCAGTCTCTGGGGGTTAAGACAATGAGTTGTGACCTCACATAATATTCAATTAAGAACTTAGTCTTTCCCTGCTTTCGGCATAATGCCTACCTATTGACTACCCATTCCTTTATTATAAAAGCATAAAATGTTACTTAGACTCTCGTCATATAACATACTATATACGTTTCTTTCCGACTTTCGTCACCATTCCATCTGTTGTTTCCAACTCTGTTTTGGATTGTATATAGTCTTTAGGGTTCTCAGCATATTCGGTTTTTTATATTTATTATATAAGGTATCTGTCATTATTTTAAGTGGCTAACACTCCCGTCCGTTAATTATGTGACATTATACATAATCTTAGAGGGGTGGGCACAGTACATTACCACTGAAACTGTACGTTTACCAATACCCATTTTATTCATCACAAAGCCAGATGCAATTCCCAAGTCTCCAAGCAATCCACCACTTGGTAATATTCCCCCAAGAGATGTGATGTTTTGAATTACACCCAAAATTCCAGTAAGTGTTTGTGATAATCCTGTTAAAAGAGAAATCGTTCCCTTTAATGAATTTTGAGATAAAGTATCTTGAGCAAAACCTACCCAAGTTTGTGATAGCTTATTTAGTTTAAATTCAATACTATCAGCCGCTATGCTCATTTCTTTATCAGCACTTCCAGCACTGTCTTCCATTGTTTTAACGGCTTTTTCCACTTGATCCCAATTTTGAAGAATAGCAGCACCTGTATTTGCTCTTGTTTTTGCAAATAATTTTTCAAGTAATTTGGCTTTGTTTTTATCAGTAAGGTCATCCCAAACTCCTGCTATATCTTTTAAAATATCATAAATGCTACGGTATGTATTTTCATCTTTCATGATACTAACTTTACCGTTAGTTAGCTCATATACGTCACCTTTGACATTTGATAATTCGTCAAGGGCTTCACCTTCTTCATCCATGCCTCTAATACGCATTGAGAAGGTTTTCATTGCCGAACCAACACTTTCAGCATTTTGTACGATTTCTTGACCGCCTGTAAAAATAGCAATAGTATCTTCCAAACTTGCACCGGTTGAAGCCATTGCTGAAGCCGAACGTTCCAGACCGTCAATAATTTCGTCATTACTTGTAGCAAATGCATTACCAACAGAATTAATCTTTGACATAATTCCGTCTTTAACATCATCTACTTGAACGTCAAATCAAATATATTACACAAAGTTCGCAACTCTTTGTGAAATCAGTTTAAACTGATTTTCTATACATTTCTGCATATGTTTAGACTATTTCTTAACCACACTCTAATGTAGAGTAACAGTAATACCTTTTCGATTTAAGGGATTTTCACCCACGTCATTTGCGATTACGTCCTACTTCTTATGATTTTGGTATTCAGGATTTCCACCTTTATTTTATAACTGACATATCAGTATTCCAAAATCCCTACATGGGAATAGTCGTTGAACGTTTACCCTCGACTCAAGTACCGTATGGTCTACGGAATACGTTAGGGTACTTCGTTGCATGAACAGCAATTCCTAATTTATAAAATTAGTAAAACAGACACTTAGGCTTTTGACCATATGTCATCCTTACGTTTTTTCTACTTTCGTACCATCATATAGTAGTTTTCCTCTATATTGTGGTGTAAGGCTTTACGCATTACCTGCAATTAAATATTTTCTATATGCACATTTCTGTACACAAAGGCATAATTTTGCCTTCATCGTAGATACTAATCCTGTTGTGGCTTTGTCTATATCCATTCCAGGAGAGATAGTAGCAAACTGTGAACTTAGTTTTGCCATTTCTGTAGCACTGTTCTTGTCTGAATAACCTAGTCTACTCCATGAACTTGCTTGATCAATAATCTGTTTAGTTGTAACGCCGTACTCTTTTGCTGCCTCATTAGCATCAGAATAGAAATCTTTCAAATCTGTCGAAGACATTGTTGTAGTCTTACGAAGGTCAACAAGGGCAGTATCAAGTTCCTTTACAATATTGACACCTTTTTGAATCATTTCGATTATCTTATAAGGATTTATGTAATTAGCCGTCCAATATGTAATTAACTCTTTAGACTTTTTAGAAAGTGCGTCCATAATTTTTGGAACGCCAACTAAAGAAGTTTGAACTTTCTTGGTATTATCAGCCATGCTAATCATACCGTCATGCCAAGTATATTGAAGGTCTCTAATTTCACCCTTTGCATTACGGATTTTAATAATAGTAGTTGCAAGACCCTTTGAAATGTCGGTTTCCTTGAACTCACCTTGAGAAATTATAGTTCCTTGTTGCTTAGCATTATTTAAGATATAACTATCGGCATTAACTTTACCTCTTATATTGTCTGCAAGAGGTGTGCCGGCATTCGCTATTTTCTTATACTCGTTATATAGGCTCTGAACATTTTGAAGTTCTTTTTTTGTTATTTCTTCACCTTGTTGTTGCTTACCAATCAACTTTGTGACAGCCTCGTTAGCCCTCACGTAATATTGCTCAAGAAAACCTTGTTGATTACCGTTTTGAAGCTCTCCATGTATCTTATTTACAGAGTCATAGTTTGCTCTAAGGGTGTCTGCTTGTGATATTCCCTCGTTTGAACCGTTTACTTTTGCATCTTCTATCTTTTGTTGAACATCTTGAACAACATCGCCATATTGCTTATATTTTTTTATTAATTCATTTAATTTATTTTCTTGGTCTTGAAGATAATCATTAAATGAGTTGTCTCCTTTATCCTTGAATATGCTACCTTCGAGGTTTTTAAGCTTTGATACTTCTGCTTGTTGCTTTGTTATTTTATCTAAAATATCATCTGCACTAGCAACTCTTATATTTTTCCTACCCTTCACTTTAACAGGTTTGACAACATTTCTAAAGTCATCATCTAAGTCATTTGGGTGTGCAGAATAATTTGTTTTGTAATTATCAACCAATTGCTTGTATTGTTGTTCTTCTGAACTTAACTTGGATTGTAAATCATTTAAAGTATCAGTATCGTTAGTTGAAGCTATCTTAACGCGATAATCATAAATCGTTTTTAGTGACTTCTCAATGTCTTTTAAAATATCTTCCTTATTAGATAGTTGGGAAGTGTTAGAATTGCCATTAAGAACATTGTTAAGATTATTCGCTTGTTTACCTTGTATGTTCTTCAAAGAAACATTAGTAAGACTTCCATCTGCCTTAACTGTACCGCTTAATTTTTGCCATTCATTTTTAGCATTTTTTACATTGGCGGTGAATTTAACCATACCGTTTGAGGCACGAGAAATTTCAGCGTCCAAAACCCCTATGTATTTGCTATTATTACTTAAAGCATCAACATTATCCTTTAACCATTGCTCCGAATTGTTATCATAAACATCTTCATCAATAAAGTTTTTATTATTATTTACTGTATTACGTGCATTTGTTAATTGACTTTGGCTTGTTTTAAGCAAAGTAGTTAAATCTTTAAGAGCTTCGCCTTGTTGAGCTAAAATTGTTAGATTATCTAAGAAAGCAAAACCACCATCATTAATCTTATTAAAGCTCTTTACTATACCGTCGAGACCAGTTTTAAGATTTTTAAACTTGTCCAATGCCTTGTCGGTAATGCCTAAATTCTTTAATTCTTTAAGCTTAGATAATTCTTGAACCTTACTTAACCAATCATTATCTAAAATTTTCTTTAAAGCTTCTAGTTGAGTTATAAGTTTAGAGGTGACTTCTTTAGGTGCTTCTATTTTAATAGAAATAGTAGAATTTTCTTTGATTTCTTTTAAAGTTTGATTAAGTGTTTCTGCATTGGATTGAGTTGTCTTTAAATCATTTTGAAGTTTTTCTGGATTATTGTTTGAAGAATTTTCTGTTGCAGTTGTTTTGGGTTGAGATGAAACATTACCTATATTAATATTTTGTAATTCTGTCGCCGAGGCTTTGATTTTTTCTATATGTTCTTGAATGGTTACCAATGTACCAATTAAAACATCTAATGAATTAATCTCCCTCTGAACAGTACCAGTAACAACTTGTTCTTCTTCTTTAAATGCCTGTGTCTTTTTATCTACTTCTGAAGCAACTTGAGTGATTGCAGTTTTTAAACTTTCAAAAGAAGTTACTTCAGATTGAATATCAGAGACACTTGTTTTTGAAGTAGAGTGAGGCACACCTTCAGCATTTTTATTGATAACATCTTTAATTTCTGTAGATTTTATTTCATCTGATACAACATCATGAATTGCTTGTTGAGTGCGAGATTGTAAATTATTTAATTCATTGCTTAAATCACTAGAATCAATGTTTTGAGAAGATGATATTTTTTCCCTTACTTGTTCAATTTGTCGTAACTGTTTGTCAACGATTTCCTTGTCTGTTCCTATGTTTAATCTTGAAAAAATCTCATCAATTTCATCTTTTGTTCCGAACTCATCGGTAACGCCCTTATCTAACAATTCGTTATATCTTTGTCTAAGTGTTACAAAATCTTTAATATCTTCATCATCAAGACCAGCATCCGCATCTTTATCAATTAAAGACACTATTTTTTTAACAACACTATCTATATTCATTTTCTGAATATTAGCAATTTTTTGTTGAACTTTAGATAGTTGTACAGTTGTATTGTCTAATGATTGGTTTAAGTTATCAATTTGTTTTATATCTTCGGAAATTTCAGAATTTGATTGCTTTTTGATGTTATCAACTTTATTATTTAAACCAGCTTTATTTCTATCCGAATTTATTTTAGAAGTTGCAGTATTATTGTATCCTTCGGCTCTTTCTATTGCCTTTTGAACAATATCTTTAATTTTACTATTGTCTGCACGATTTTGAGCCTTAAGGTAAGAGTCTGCTGCCCACTTAGTTCCAGTTTCATAATATTTAAGATCTCTGCCCAAAAATTCATTTTTAGAATCGCTTTGTGCCAAAGACTCTCTAAATTCTTTTAACTCAGGAATTGCTTTTTCTATGTTTAATATTTTACTATAAACATATTGCAATTGATTATTATAACCAACTAATTCTTTTGATCCTTCTGCCATATGCTTTTTTTCAAGATTTAACTTTTCAAAAACATTTAACAAAAGTTGATATTTTTGAATCTGTTTATTTACATCTTCACTTGAATTATCAATCTTTGACGAAACAAAATCTGACAACTCCGTAGAAATATTCTTATCAACAGTATAACCAGACTCTTTTTTGACATAAGATTTAAGTATTTCACTAGACTTTGTTTTTGCTGGATTCGCCTTAATTATCTGTTCTCTATTTTTAACAAGATTAGCATTTCTGTTTGCTATAGTTTGTTGAAGTTCTGCAATTTTATCAGCTTCAATCAATAGTTTATCTATTTGATTTCCGCTTAATGGACGTAGTAAATCTTTATAATCACTTGAAGCTACAATCTTATGTAAGGCTTCCATTCTATTTGTAAAATCAGTAATATATTCAGATATATCCGCAGAAGAACCTGAACCCATAATATTCTTTATTAAATCTGTTAGGTAACTAGCTATATTAGCATTTTTTAAAGTAGGTCTTTGAACAACATTCATTGCTGATTCAAACTGCTTTCCTATTTCATCACCAATCGAACTAAACTTTCCTTCAACTTCAGACTGTAATGCCTTATCCATGCTATTAACAGCTTGTTTAATACTTTTATTATCTGCTTGTGCCATTAAAGACAATATTGCAACATTTTTATTTGCCATTCAATTTCCTCCTTATATTATTTGAAACGTAACAATTGATATTGTTGTTTAATTGCCGCATTATAACCAACTTGTTTTATATCATCTTGGAATCTTTCTTCATTCATTTTCCCAAGTATATAGTCTATAGGAGATTGTTTATCCTGTATGACAGGATATCTTCCATCAATTCCACTCGCACTTCCGTGAATGCCTTTCTCCCAAGCTGGCTGAGCAATATAAAATGGGTCAATGAATCTTCGATTATTTAAACCACCAACAACATAAGGACTCATATTGTGAGTGGATATTCTTACACCACCATAATATTGTCTTCCATTATTATGTTTATAGCGTGAGAATGAATTATCTCTTAAATCATCCGTTCTGTCATAATATTTTGGAGTGTAATTATCATAGAATCTTTGAATTGCTTGTTGTGCAAACTTTGTTATTTCATTTGCAGCTGCATCAGCATATGCCTCTGCAAAAGTTTTTAAATATTTTTCTACATCTTTCTCTAATGCTTTTTTGTTTATATAAGATATAGCCATCTATATAATCACACTCCTTTCTCAACCATTTATCTGCTTATTTTTTTTAGAATCTTCTCAACCTTATGACCAAGTTTATCTATATCTTCTTCAGTCATATTTTCAACTTTTTCTTTTATCTTCTCAATCAATGGGGAAGTAGTAGCTGTAAAAATATCCACTATTCTTTGAACTTGATTAGAAATAAAAGCATGATTCTCATAATTATTTTGAATGAAGTCATCAAATACCATTTTCAAAATTGTTTCAAAAGAAGTAACTTCACGTTGTGGCATAAGTCGAATGAGTTCATCAACCAAGCCTTGTTCTTCCAACAAATCATATTCTTCAAGAATGTTTGAAAAATCAACTGTTATATTCGTGTATAAATCAATCAAATTAAACACATACAGTAAGTAACGCAAAGATGAATTTATCTTAATCTGCCCATTAACTTGACCGTCTACTTGATTTGTAGATGATAATTGTACTATTTGATCGGCAACAGATAATTTAGTTGCGTAGTTCACATAATTATTACCAACAAACTTTTTTATGTACTTTTCTTTTTTATTAGTTACATCATCAGTTTGCTTCTTATATCCGTCTACAAATTCTTTAACTGTAATAATCTTATCCATATCTAAAATCCTCCATTTATTCATACTTATTGACTAAAGCCTGTGCGATTAAGATTGCATCTGCCTCGTCATCACTTACTTTTTTCTTAAATAATTTTTCAACCGTTTGAACACTCCATTGTTTTAATTCGTCACGTTTACGACCTTTTTTCTCTTTGCTAATCAAAGCACGCCATTCGCTCGGTCTAAACATAACAAATTCAACATTGTTATTAACACACCAACCATAAACAGCACCTAAGATCATAGTTAACATTCTTTGTGACGATGCATTACGCGTAACAGCCGTAGTTTCAATCGCCACTATATCTACTTTTAGAGTAGATAATTTCTCGTATATGGAATTAACCATATCTTGCATACGAATACCACTATTTTTTTGCTTACTAAAATTTAAAACTCCACTGTCGGTAAAGTTTCCATTAACGTAGTAACTCCAACCTGTTTTAGTTGAGGAAGTATCCAAACCTACTAAAATCGTATCTTTCATAAAATCTCCTTACAATTTGGTCAAGGGGAGAGCAGTTCAGCCTTTTGCTCTCAAAAAAAATACCCCTGCTAAACGGCTGAACTAAGTTTAGTAGAGATATTTTCATAGGTGAGATTTTAATTATCTCACCATTATAATTCATGATTATTCCATGCTCTCTTCAATCTCGCATGGTCTTCTTTTGAAAATACAAAAACAAATCTTCCTGGATTTTGTTTTGAGTCCAAAATTGCTTTTAATTCTGCATTTCCTCTAAACACATAAGCATTACTTTGCAATGCATTTTCAAAAAATACACATTGTTCTGGATCATATGTTTTTTGTGTTATTGAGTTATATAGTTCCATATTTTCTCCTTTTTCTCAAGCGTAAAAAATAGGGGGTAGATAGTGAAATCTACGCCCCTATATTGGTTTCTAAATCACTATTCACTATCTTTTTATCTTTAATATTTTCTTTAACTACTTCATCAGCTTTTTCTTCAATAGTAGCTATATTCTTTGAACTTTTTGTTTTTGTCGTTTTTGTACCTTTAACTTCTTTTACTATGGCTTTTAAGTCAGCTTCAATTTGACCACCATATTTAGTGAAGTCAGTTACATTATATTTATCCAAAACATCTACGACATCTTTTGCAGTTTTGTCGTGGGAATTGTAACCTGATAATACCGCCGCTATGATAAATATATATAAATTACAACTAATCTATATAAATCTATACTGTGTCTTATCTCACGATTAAGACTTTCTACTTCAACGTGTCTGATTTTGCCGTAGCTACTTTCATTTGTTATGACACTCCATAGACGTAAATTCCCTAATAGCGATAGGTACATAGTTATATAATTCTTTTAAGTGAATTTATATAACTTCATAATTTGCTAAATTTATACTTGCATTGTAATCTCGGTCAATAACCAGACCACAAACATCACATTTATACATTCTGTCCGAAAGTTTTAAATCTTTCTTGATATTTCCACAACAACTACAAGTTTTACTACTTGGATAAAACTTATCAACTTGAATAAATTCAATTCCATTTAGTTTTGACTTATATTCAATCTGTCTTTTGAATTCATAAAATTTTTGTTGTTGTATTGCTTTTGATAAATGTTTATTTTTCATCATTTCACTTACATTTAAACTTTCCATAACTATTCGAGATGGTTTGGTTTTCACTATCTCTGTCGTTGTTTGATGTAAATAGTTTTGACGAATATTTGCAAGTTTTCTATGTATGTTTCGTATTAGACGATTTTGTTTTTGAACGTTTTGACATTCTTTCAAAGGTCTTTTGTATACAGGGCTTCTATTTGATTTATATGATTGAATATTATTTTCAATCTTCCTTGATAATTTTCGCTGTTCACGTTTTAGTTTCTTCTCTAAATTTTTAACTCTTTGAGTTTTGTTTATATTTTTATAAACTTTTCCGTTTGAACAAATTGCTAAATCTTTAACTCCTAAATCTATTCCTAAACTTTCGTCTGTTAATTCCACTGTGTTTTCTTTCGCTTCATAACCAACAGATAGATACCAATACTTTCCGTCAAACGTTATTCTTGGATTTGAATATTTTTCATTTTTATTTAGTTTAGGAAGCGACTCCGATGTTTTTACAAAGCCTATTTTTTCTCCTTGAAAACCACCTTGTTTTCTTGAAAGACTTTCATAATTGACATAAAAGCTCGGTCTGTCTTTATGTTTAGACTTAAATTTAGGCTTTCCGGACAAGTCTTTGAAATATCTTTGCAATGCAAGATTGGCATCTTTAACACCTTGTTTCATTACATTACTTCCAACTTCTTTGAGCCAAGAATGAGTAGTTGGTTTTAATACATTATTTATGTATTTCCTAACATCGCCTTCGCTAATGCTTTTCTTACCAACTTTTCCATTGTCAATATACTCTCTGTATATTCGTTTATTCTCACCCAAAAAGAAGTTGTATGCCCATCTCGATACACCAGCACTTTTACGAAATAATATTTCCTGTTCAGTTGTCGGTTTAAGTCTGATTTTCTTTGTTATCAGCATTGTTTCTCACCTCATTAATAAGTCGTTTTGTTTTCTTTGAATGTTGTCCATACAATCTATTCGCAAAAACTGTAATAACTTGAATTAAATCATCTGTTAATTCTTTCTCTTTACTACATTCCGAATTGTCTATAACTTCTATTTCTACGTTATTAATTTCACACAAATATTCAATTAATTCAAATCCAAATCGAATCAACCTATCTTTATATAAAATTACAACTTTAGAAACTTCATTATTTTCTATCCTATTAATGAGTTCTTTTAAACCTTTCTTTTTATAATTTATACCCGAACCAATGTCTTTTATAATGTCAAATTTATATCCCTTAGCATACATATATGATTTGACATTTTGTACTTGTGTTTCTAAATCGTCTTTTTGTGATGGAGTGCTTACTCTACAATAACCAATAACTATTCTTTCATTATTACTTGATTGGAATAATTTTAATTGTTCCGTAGAATAATACCTTGTTCCACCATTTGAAATATGTGCAGGAATTAACTCGCCACTTTGATGCATTCTTCTTAATGTTGTCGTAGTTACTCCTACAGTTTTAGCAAATTTACCTATGCTTAACAATTCCATAAAATTCACCACCATATTATTTTTATATATCTATGGTATCATAATTTTATATTGTTGTCAATAGATTTATATAAATAAATTAAATTTGTATATATTTATCTCATTCACTATAAGTCGCAACCTTATAGCAGTCTTATCGTCGCCGACAGACCTCTTATGCTTTCACATAAGCGTAGACTATATCTTCACCCACATGGTAGTGTGGGGCAGTATTTTTCTTCCACCATTAGCTTGTGGTTTTACTCTCCCTCAAGGAGATAGTCGTTGAACGTGTCCCATATCTTATAAAAAGACTTAGGGCTTTCGCTGCTAAACACCCATTGCTTAAGCACTTAGGATGTCCGTTTTTAATGTGTCACGTCAGAAATTATCTGTCCTATCATTAACACTGAGACACTTTTATTTCACCATATGCTATCCTTACGTTTTTTCTACTTTCGTACCATTCAGCTTATCCTTTCAGATTACTGTTTAGGTGTAAGGCTTTAGGGATTAAAAGCAATTAACACTGAGTTTGCACCGATTTCTCGATACAAAGGGCTTTCTGCTTAATAAAATCTATACTACTGCACAAATTTGTACAGATTTGTTTATATTTATTGTAACAGTTTAGTTACCCAAATATCATGACATTCTGCTTTATCCCAACAAGTCATCCATATAGGCTTACCCTTGTCTGCATCACAATTTGGACAGTAATCATATTTTGCACCGCACAAAACACAAACTCTGTTTGCCATTGAAAATCTCCTTTCTAAAGTAATATAGAGGGTAGAAACCCACCCTCTATACATACGTTTTAATTAGTTTTCTTCAATATCATCCTCTGATAGATATATTGTAAACATTTCACCATTAGCACCACAATAATCCTTTTGAGCCGAACCTGAGAATGATTGAGCATCTTCAGTGTTTAGGCTGATTGTATTATCTGGTGACATTTGGAATGAAGGGAACACAATATAAGCGTGACGAAGTGTTTCCTTGTCGCAAGGGTCTGCAACAAGAACCGAAAGAGTAAACTTACATGTCTTAGGGAACTTGTCAGCAGATTGAGTAAGCTTGATACCGCTTTCAACTTCTCTATCATACTTAATTTGAATTTTACCTGTAATATCAGTCGGAAGAGTAAGCTTCTTTTCTGAAAGTGTAAATTCTGTTTCAGATGCAGCTGTGTTCATCTTATACTTCTTATTCGGATCAGGAACACCTGTATTTGTTAGTCCGTTAATATGAACAACGCCGCCAGCCGGTACGTCAGGAAGCTGATATTCCTTATTTGTACCTGTAAGAGCAATAGTATCAGTATTGATTGTAAAAATTCTAGGCATAAGAATCTTATTGCTGTTTGATGCAATTTCTCTATCTTGACCAAACTGAAGAGCTGCAAGAGATGTTGAGAACACTGCATTTTCAGCAGATACTTCAACAGCCTTTGATGTAAAGAATCTCATAATTAGAGCGCCTACAGCATCTGTTTTATCTTTTGTTTCTGATGTTGTTTCAATAGAAACATTTTGTAGCTGATTAACAGCGCCAATAATATCACCAAGTGAATTTTCAAATATGCCTTGTAGTGTGCGGTCAATAATTAAATCTTCAAATTGAATAGCCATAATTTACCTCCTAAAAATTTGCAATAAAAAAAGACGTTATGACACGTCTCTCATCCAATTAAATTGTTTTTTATTTATTTTCTTTGTATCTATCATTCCGCTATACATTCCATGAAGTAAAGCATCTGTAGACACATATATCTGTGAACGTTGAACAGCGTCCATAAACTCATATATGCCACATTCTCGTAATTCTGATTTTTTATATTTAAAACCAGGATACGTCAACATTGCAGATATTAAGTTTTTGAGTTGTGAAACATAAGATTTATTTTTACTAAGTTCTATTTTTTGTCTGTCTTCTTCAATCATAACATCACGAGTAATACGATTCCTTGCCTTTTCTCGCTTTATTGTGAATCCGTGCAATTTTCGCAAATATCCCACCATGTTATAATAATCACTTTCAGTAATTATACCGGTTATTTCGGGTGGGGAATTTTCGTCAGCTTGACTGCACTGTAGTAATGCAAATTCATCATTTTCTTTATCTTTTACCGAATGTGTATATGTAGAAAGGTCTAAATCACCTAATATAATTGATGTATCTTGCGGTCTTAAAGAATGACAATTAAATGCAAATAACTCAAAATCAGACATCTTATTCCAGTCAACCTCAAGCACATCCCATAAAGTGCTTTTCATATCACTTGGGATTGCACATAATTGTGTTAGCATAGAATAATATCTTCTTTCACCAAACTCCATAATCTCACCGACAGTTGGTTGATGTATAGTAATATAATCACTTACTTTATAATCATCACCAAAAAACATTTGTAACTCATCATACTGAAACTCAGTTTGTTTACCCATTATGTATGAACCTCATTATTAATAATTCTTGTAGTATTATTAACAGTATGAGTGATTGAATTTGTTGTAGTAAATTCAAAAATAAGAGTTCGAGTAATGAAGTTTGTGTCAGTGACTGAGCCTTGGTCTTTGACGAGTTTGCATTGATTGCCGAAGATATTCGACCAATTAAAATGCCTACATAAAATGCCACCGATTAAATCATGACGAGGAATACCTGTATTTTTATCAATAGCATCTTTGTTATTACACAAAACCGTAAATATGACATTGCAATATTTTTCAATACCGTTATATTTCGGCGTTTCAGAAAAACTCACATCATAACACAAAAAATTCTTAGATTCAGATTGAGATTCTGGAATAAATAAATAGGGACGAATGTTGTCACCAAAATACAGACTCCAATCACCGTCATAATTTATATTTCCATTTTCGAATAGTTCGTTTTCTTTGTTTACATCATGTAATGCATATAGCAAAGCAACGTTATTCAATAGTTTTTGTTTTATTTTTTCTTTAAACCTTATGTTATCGTAGTCAGGAGCACAAGCATAATTGGCTAATTCTGCAATTAATTCTTTTTGAGTAAGTATTTGTTCTGCCATTTTGTCCTCCTTATAATGCAATAATCTCTAATTGAATCTTACCTACCAATTTTTCAATATTGCATTCAATATTTAATTTATCAGCAAGATAAGTTCTATCATTAGAGAATTTTATTTTTATATGATTTTTACTTGGTTGTTCAAGCCAAGTAATTAAATCCGAATTTGTTATATCTTCATCATTCAAATAACATCTCCAACAATCTATTGAGAATTTGTCCAAATATTTATTCGTTATATCAGTACCCGAACTATCAAAAATAGCAACTTTTAAAAGTTTATAACTACCACCTGCTTTAATAGTGTTGGTATTACATGAAATTTGAATTTTATTTGAACTGTTATCTTCAGTAGTCTCTGGTTCAATGTTGGTTGAATAATAGTCTGCATACATTGCAAAAATGTCATCTTTGTCTTCTTTATCTATATAATCAGCAAAAGGTTTCCAAACATCTTGATACAATGTAAGTTTTTGAAGACCAAAAGGTTGAGTAGTTTCAACTTTACTGATTTTCCAAACAATCGGAACATCAATCGGAGCACTCATTACTATGCGTTGATTACTATTTTTATCATCAGAATGAGTATAATATAATTTCTCGGTTATACTGTTCATAGGCAACCAAGCCATATTCTGATTTTCAATAGTAGTATAGACATAGTTAGACCACAATCCACTATTATATGAATTTTGATTTCTTGTAACGCCCCACATTTTGCGTTTAATGCGTTTATTATTTTGAACTTCAATCCAATGAAAATAATAATTACAAGGTAAGATACTATATTTTATGAATTGATTTCCGACTTCTTTTGAACAAATAAGCCATTTGTGATATACTCCGTTATCATCAGGAATATCACAATACAAACCAATAGGGAAGGTTGCTCCATATTTATTTGTAAAATTTTCTTCATAATAATATAAATCGTCACCCTCATTAAATTTTAATTTCTGATTCGGACGAAGTTGTAAATGATACTCAACTTGGTCTTTTGACAATGTTCCATATTGAGTAACAATGAATTTTGCGTCTATAGGTGTCTTAGAAGTTGAAGAATAGTCCATACCTTGGTTTAAATGATTATTATCATCATGGAAATAATCATAAATATAGCATTTTCTACTTTGTATATCTTCAAACCAAGTCTGTTCTTCAATCATGTCCGACTGACGCTTTCGGACTTGCCCGTTTGTAAGAACACCATTACGCAAATGAGTTCTTTTATATAAGTCTAAAGACAGCACTTAATCACCGCCCTTGATTTTCAAAGCTTCTGAGCCGGCATCCAGTAAAAGCTTTCTATACAATTTAAAATTAAAATCTTTTTCATCATATAGAGACAAAGCCTGTTCAAGTAAACTCATAATTGTTACAAGTTCTGACGGCTCATATAAAAGCTTATTTAATCCACCTAACCTATTCAATAAGTTGACAAAAGCCTCATTAACATTTATGTATTGATATTCTTGTTTCGTATTTGGATCTGCACATAATAATAAGAAAAATATAGATTTACGAATAGACTGTTTTGTTAAATCTATTTGTCGTTGTGAAAAATAACCGTATTTATGTTTCATGACACTATTCCTCGCTTATATATGAATTAATAATATATCCGTGGTCTCTAAGAAGTTTTCTTAAAGATATATTAGCGTCTGACAACAATGAACGTAATTCATTTAAATGATTTGCTTGGGAATAAAATTTTTCTTCTTTACCACCAAAAAATTGTTTTACATTTAGAATTGATTTTACTTTAGGCTCTAACCATTGAATAATCATTCCTTGTGCAAATACTTCAATGACAAATAATTCGTCAGAATTATCGTCTATAGAATTTTTTAACTCCCAATTCATTTTTAACACTTCATCATTAAGACTAAATGTTTTAAATTTAACACGAACATAGGGGAGGGAGGCAACTGAATGTAACCACCCTTCCATATTGTCATAAACAGTTTCTTCGTCTAATTCTATAAAATCATAATCTGTGCATTTTTGTAGGAAACGAGAATATATATCTTCATAAGAAGATGTCATCTCGCACCTCCTTAATCTCCATACAATTCAGTCATTGTCATAAACTTTGTATCGTATATTTCGTCTAAAGTTTTTATCTTTGAAACACTATCTATCTGACCATTCATAATCATTGATGAAACTATATTCTTGATAGATTCCTTTGCTCCCGAAGGTAATGAATTGATTGTCAATTTCATACTGTTTGCGTCCAAATCAGTAATTACACTTCTTAAATCCTTAATAGAATACATGTCCCCATATAATTTTTTTACATTAGGAAAAGCCTCCAAGAAATCATCATCTTTGATGATGAAATATGGTTCAGTAATATGCTTTTTTCCTGAGCGAATAGCAGCAACCAAATCTTGATATTCTACTTCTGTTTCATCTCCACGAGCAACCCAACTATAATGAATATTTGTCTTTAAACCAAACATACCAAGTTGACCAGGTGTTATAGACATACATAGAATAGGGTCAGAGTCTTTGAAAACTCTTTTCTTTTTTTCAGTAACCTTTTCCTCTGTTTTTTCTTCAACATCTTTGGTTGTTTCAGTGTCAACTGATTGGTCAGCAGTTTCTTCTGTTTTCTTTTCCGTAACAACTTTTTTTGTATATGCCATTAATCAAATCTCCTTTTACTCTGTCCATATGTATTAATTTGCAATATTAAAGACACCATGGTACTTGTCCAAAATTACAGCAATACCCATTTCACGTTGAACTTCATATGTCTGGAAGTCATCGTTTCGGTCACCCTTTTCACTCTCTTCTCTAATTTCCGTTTCACCAACATCAGTGAACTTAACAAATTTATTATCAACGTTAGGCATAATATACAATTTACCTGGCTTAATAAGTTTCTTTGTAACATCGTTCTTTACAAATCTTTGTGGAATTTCTACAAGTGTATTAACACCATATGAACCAAGTCTACCTAGTCTTGCTCTTTCTTCTTTCTGACTATCAGCAATCCAATCTACATCTTGAAGTCTTTCAAGCTTTTGTAGATCCGACTTTAAACCAAGAATAACGGCAGATGCGCCACCATTTGCACCTTCAACATCTTCAATTAGTTCATCAAACTTGCTCTTATTTTCCTTAGTCAAATCATCTGTAATTACAAACTTATCTTGTGCCGGTAGCTTATTATCTGCTTCTACAAAAGCAGTAAACATATCATTCTGAATTTTTTCTTGGAAAGCAATTGAAATTGCATCAACAAATTCAGACCAATCTTTTCTACCAGTAAGATAAACATCAATATCCATTCCGACTTTTATTGCATAATTAGAAGTTTGAACAGAAAAACTTTGTCCTTCCGCCAATTTCTGTAATGAAAGGTCATGGTGGTCACCCGAAACCTTAGCAACAGTAAGAATAACATCGTTGTTCTTAACCCAATATTCATTTTTATCACCATTGGCAATGTTCTTGCTTTCAACAAAATCATTGAAGAATTCATTATCCTGAAAACCTGTTGTAACCTTGAAATCGACAGCTTCCTCAAGAACTTCCATAAGTTCAATACCATTTCTTCTCATGGCTCTCTTTATATCTCTTCTTGTTGGTTTGTAACCTTCGTCAAAGCCGAGAATATCCAAACAAACTTTATTAATTTTTTCATTTGCTTGTGCAGAACTTACCTTATTACCATCTTCATCAAATATCTGGATACCATGTGTATAGTCATACAAAAAGCTTTTAAAACCTTCATAATCATTTTCAGGCTTTGAAAATACTCTTGTTAAATTATCTGAAATTCGCATTTATTTAACCTCCTTTGCTTTTATTAGGCTACTGTTAGCTTCTTATTAGCTACGCCTGTAATCGAAGAACCAACTTCTGGTGTACCGTTGAAGCCTTCAGCAGAAACTTCAAAGCGATCATACTTCACCAAACCATAACAACGAACTATATCACCAGTCTTGTTATATAGGTTGCTTTCTTTCTTCCATTCATTTGTCCATTCTTCTGCACCTACTGGAACTTGATATACCAAAACTGCATCACCAGGGTCAGTAACCAATACAAGATAATTACCATTACCCATCTTCTCTACAATCTTTCCTTCAAATTTAGTAACAGCAGCCTCCTTAAATAGGTCAAGACTATCCCAATCTCCAACGGCTATCAAATTACCATTGTCTGTGTCGCTGCCCAAAAGGATTGAAAACATATGACCGCCGTATGTACCACCAGACAATACATTTGATGGGTTTGCAGTGGCATGTTTTGCAATCTCATATTTAATGCTCATGTTTGCCATTTTTATTTCCTCCTCTTAATTTTTTACATAAAAAAAACACCCTCGAACGGATACGCAAGTGCATATCAATTCGAGAGAGCGAATATTATTTGAATTTTAATGTACCATATTTACTTGTCTTTTTTTCATTACCATTTGGATTAGAAAAATGTTTGACAGCAGATTTCTTTTCTACTTTTGTTTCAACATCTCCGCCTTGCAAAGCATATTCTCCAACAAGAATTTTAACTTCTTTTATAAGGTCTTCAGGAGAATATTTATCCATATTCTCATATAGTTTCGCAAAAGATTCATTAATAAAATTACCCTCATCGTCTTTTGCAGAAATGATTTCATATGCTTTATCAGTCAAGACTTTTTCTCTTTGGGAATGAAGTTCTTTGGCATCGGTTTCATTTTTAAAGTCTACCAACGCTGCATAATTTGAACGCATAGACTGCAACTCTGCAAATTCACTGTCAGTCAAAAATTCACGATGTAAGTTATATCTTTCGCCGTCAAAAGCAACATTATCACCATCTACATCATATTTCTGACCATATATATGATTATTCCAGTCTTCATAAATAAAATATGTATCATAAACATCTGAAATCCAATAGTCTGCATTATCAGATTCTTCAAAAGGAATCAAAAGATTATACAAAGCACAACGAATATCATCGTGGGAAAGCTCAAAAGTTTTTGTGAATTTATTGTCTTCATTAGTTACATTATCTGTATCAGAATTACCATCAAAAGCCTTCTGAAAAGCTACTTCAAGTTCTTCGTCAGACAAACTTTCATAATCAAAATCAATATCATCTACTGTTTTATCATACTTCTTTAATAATTCTTCAAACTTGCTCATTTGCATTCCTCCTTTCTTATCATTCTTTTCAAAATGTGAAATAATTTCATCAAGTCTTTCACGAAGTGAATCTAATTTATTTTCATAATTCTCAAAAATGCTATTAGTATCTTGACTAAAATCGCCAATCTTTATATTAGAACCTACCATTCCGGGTCTTACCACATCACCGTCTTCTGTTTTGCCTAAAATAGTAACTCCGTTAAAATGAAATTTTTCAATATTCAAAATATTTTCTTTAGCATTAAAGCTTAATTCTTCAATCGCTAATTCTACTGAAACGGAACATTCATTTTCTCTTTTAAGAATTTCAGCAGCTTTACTATATTCTTCAAATATGTAACCTTTAATATTAACATACTTTTTCTGCTTTTCTTCGTCATATACTATTTTTGCGTTACAAGATTCGGGAATGATACCTAACGGTACTTCATCATAAACAACATTACCATCATCATCTAAATGAAGATTATGTGTGTAAAATTCAGGTTGTCCATTAACCGTATGTATATATCCTAAAATCGGACGATTACAAAAACTCGGCAATGCATCTTCCATAACATCATCATTAATATTTGATCCATTAATATTCTTTTGAGTATGGCATGCTTGCAATACAACAGGCATTAGTCCATCAGATACAGTATTCTTTTCAAAATTTAGATTTCCATGAGTTTGAACTACAATAGGGGAATTATCATTTTCTATTGATGAAAAACGAATATCTTCTTTCTTATTGATGTAGAACTCATACAAATCCTCCAAAAACAATAATTTCTTTGCCATCTAACTCCTCCTTTCTTTAAGAATGTAACTCCTCACAAAAGGGGGAGTATTATATGAACAATACATTGCTATATTGAACTTTACTTTTGTCTATGTCGTTTGAAAATTTTGTTGTTGTATTATTAAGAAATGTATATATTCCGCTTGTTTTATCTATCAGTTGAAACCCCAATTTCGTTAATAAATTTGCTGTTTCAACATCAGAAACTTTAATAAATTTTTTGCCCATTGACATCACCGCCTTATTTATTGTTTAGGTCTTCGTCACGAGTTCGTAATCCTGCATCTGTTAAATCGGATTCATCTTTGGTATTTGAACCATCTCCACTTTGCGTATAAGAACTACTTAACGGTTGGAATTTCGTTGAAACAGACAAAATATCTTCTTCTAAGAAATTCAAAGCCATTGTTTCTTTTTCCGAAAACCCATTTAAAGAGTTTACCATTAACTTTGTTGGTAATCCATACTGTGCCGATTCCAATAAAGATTTTCTGAAATCTTCTTTTTGAAAAATACCAACTTCAAAGAATTTTACTTTACAATGGTCTTCGCCAACATAAAAACGAAGCAGTCTATTTATAATAGCTTCAATTTGTGGAATAATAGGGGACATAATAAATTCCGTATCTGCCGCTACCCCATATTTGAAAGCAGTTGAATTTGATGCGGAATTTAGATTTAATATCTGAGCACCTCCGGCACTATTCAAAATTTCTTTTGTTGCCTTTTCAACTTTTGTAACATCACTATCCGCACCACTATCAGGAAAACTAATTTCATGTAATTCACCTGGTACAATAGCCGCTGAAATATAGTCAGGAATGGCATCATTTATCATTTTGTTAAAATACTCAATCATTATTTCTGGGTCAACACTCCAGTTATCTGGTTCGTCATTACCCATAGTTTTCATCTCAAGCCATACTAACTTGTATATATTTGCAGCTTCTTGAACTGCTTGATAATCAGCCATATCCATTAAGTCAATTAAACTCAAGAAAATCGGAGTAAATGGGGGAACAACAGTCTCCCAATCCTCCGACCTGAATTTAGTACATACTGCATATTCTTCAGGCATTTGTTGATATTTGTCGCCCGAACTTTCATATGCTTTATATAATGAAGTAAATGGTTCACCATAATACTCTAGCAAATCAGCATTTTTTCTGAAGTAAGACATATCCATGGCAAATGAATATGAACCATCGGTAAATACTCCATTGATTTTACAATAATCTGCATCTAGTGGAAGCCAAAACATACCTTCGCCTTCTGTATAATACGAGCAAGCATAAAACACATCTTCTCGCATATTTACAACTGCTGATTTAAAAACCTCATATTGTATGTGCATATCATCCAACACATTTAATGTTGCTTCATATGATTGTAAAATACTATCTTTGTCATTATCTTCAACTAAACTATAATTAGGGATAACAGAATGAATGCTTGTGTCTATTTGATTTGCATAATACTTACATAATCTGTAATAAATTTCTGAACGATAAAATAAATAACGTGATAAATTACGTAGATTTGCCTCATTTGAACTAACATTTTTTATATATGTCTTAACTGATTCTTTTGAATAGTTATTTATTGTTCTAAGTTTGGTATTTTTATTTTCATTCCTTAAACGTTTTAAAGCATCCATGCTTTTGTCAAATTTTTCTAAACGTTTTTTATTTTTTTCATAAAACTCTTTCATTTCTGCAATAGTTGGTTGTTTTTTATTAGGTGAGTTATTCACCTCTTCATTATTCTTCAATAAAACTCACCCTTTCTTATATTGAAGAAAATCTTTTCGCTTTCCTAATAGGAAGCATATCTACAAGATTTCCTGTTTTCGGTCGTTTTCTTTGCGTTATATTTTTTCTTCGCTCACACATAAGAGCATAAGATGCAAGAGCACAAGTGTAACTTCTATCGTCGTGAAGTTTGTTTTCTTTTTCGGGAGTTAACATAAATGAATCCTTGCCAGACTCTCTCGGTTTACGCACCATATTCACAATTTCTTCTTTTAGGCTATCCAAGTTTGCCAAAGCAATCCTATCTTGCCAATCCAATTTAATTGTTTTTGTATTTACTGATTGAATCTTGTCCAATTCTTTTTGGAATTGCTGGTCATATTCATCTTGTGGAAGATTTTTTTCTTTAAGTTGTTTTTTTATATCTTCCTTTGCTTTGTTTAAAACGTCTTCATCAATATCAAAAACTGTTAAATAATCTTTATTATCATATGGTGCAGTAAATGTAATTTTATCTTGATTCATTAATTCAATCATTGCTTCATACATTTCAGATTTATAACCGGCTGGATTTATAAGATGTATCTTATTTACGGCATTGGGAAACTTACTTACATATTCAGAAGAATATTCTTTATCTATAAGTCCTCTATGTGTTATTCCTGCCGAATCGACCCAATCCTCCATTAAATAATCGGCAATATTTACGCCACTACCACCTGAACCGGCATCAATATAAACACCAATAATATTACCATATCCATCTGCACCACCGTTATAATCCAATATGACTTTTTTTAAGTATTTTATTTGATCTTGTGTTTGCATTGGCGACTTAATCTTTTTACCAACATCAATAAGATTCATACAATTTACTAAACGCATTTTCTTTTCAGTTGAGCCATCTGGCAATTTAGAATCGTATATTTCTCCAACAAGAATGACCGAGTTATCTCGTGATCTGGCTGGGTCATATGCAATTACAAATTTCTTATCACCCGTATCATTATAAAGTAATGGTTTGTATACTCGTTCATTGCGAGTAATAACTCCACGTCTTATAATTGCATCCGAACCTGCGTCAGTTGTAAATTCACAATAATACTCTCTACGTGCTTTTTCGGGATTAGAACGCATGTCAGACTCTATCATTTCTCGTGTAAGAGCAGGTGTAGTGGGGATATTCATAATAGTAGGTTTCATAACTAAATCGCAATCAATTTGGGCTACAAAATAATCTTTATTTCCCATAATCATTTGTTTGCTAAAATCACGATACATTGTATAAAAGGGAGTGTCTGTAGAAGAAGCAGATGAAACATAAACTAATTGATTAGGAATAGGTTTAGGAATGGCTAATAATCTTGTTTGGTCTATCATATTTCCATCTTTATCAAAACCAGTAGCAAATTCGTTTTTTGTGGCACAAAAAGCCTTATAAACAGAAAGTAAATCTTGAGACAAAAAAGCACTTTCGTCAAAAATAACACATGAGGCTCGAGCGCCCCTATTACGATCGATATTCGACGAAAGCGTTCTGGAGAACGAACCATTATGTAAACTATATGTAAAACCACTTGGATTGTGTGAAAAACCATCGCCACTTGCATTTGGAACTTCTACTTCATTTTTGAAAATATATCCAGAAGAATTTATTAATGAAGCTATTCTGTCATTCGCAATATCCTCTAATTTTTTAAAAGTTGTAGCTGATTGTTGACTGCTACCGGAAGCAATATAACAGTTCCAAGGTTGAATAGCTAACATTTGTTTTGCCATTGCAAATAAAACAATCCAAAAACTTTTACCATATGCACGAGATGCACATATCATAACTTGGGGAGTAGCCCATGACATTTGCATTAAATATGCTTGAGAATCTAACAGCTGTATATTAAAAAAATCTTTTATAAACTTAACGGGGTTTTCTTGATAATAATTTTTTTCTTCGGCAATCCTTTGAAAACCTTCCACCTTTCGAGAACTCATAGGATATATAATATCCTTATGATATATTTTTGTGTGATTTTCTATTCCCAAAAGTTCTCGAACAAATGAAGCACCATATATACATCTATTTGCAATTTCATCATTATATACAACTGGATATTTAAACTGTTCCATATAATTCTTCCTCATATTTTTCAATAGTATCCCTGTCATATCGAAACTCAGGTAGTATTTTCTTCTTCATTTTCCTTTTTCCTCCCTAATACATATGTATTAACAATGTTATCGAGGTCGCATAAATTAGCATCTTTCAATAAATTTTTATCTTGCATTGTATCTCGCAAATCTAAATTTTCTTGTAATAAAATACGAAAAGCTTCACGCAACCCATCATTCTCCTCAGTTAATGCACTTAGTTTTTTTCTTTGCTCTGCTACCATATCCGCCCATTCAGATTCATCGTTGTTCAAAGCTTTTAAAATAGCAGACATACTAATATCAGCAACTTGTTGCATACCTTTACAAGTATCTATATTATATCCATTTATTCTTCCTTCTCTTAAATCGAGATCTTTAATTTTTTTCAATTTACCTGTCCAAGTATTTTCACCCTTTTTTGCATTCTTATTATATTTCAATGAAATACAACTATCTTGAGCCAAGTTCGTAATAATAGATGTAATTTTGCTTTTACTATCTTGTAGAGTTTTAATTGTTGCTGAATTTTTTTCAATATTGTTTATATCAGACATTAATTTAGCAACCGTATCATCTATCTTTGACTGCTGAAGAAAGCCTCTAACTATTGAAATTGCAGATGAAGTTCTCATCATATCGTCATTAGCATCTTCACTAGAATCCAATAATCCTAATAATTGCGAATATAAAAAAGGTTGATCTTCAATAGCCTCTTGTTCAAATGGATCATAATTAAGAAGACGTTTAACATCCTCTTTATTCTTTTGACAATCTTCATAAACGTCTTGCCCCAAATGCTCATTTATGATATTTACTTCAGTTTTTTCATCATCATAAACGATTTTTTCTTTATAAAAGTCCGAATCAAAAAATGTCAAACCAAGATAATTTACCATTTGAATATTTTTAATATAAGCCGACCATGCATTATGTTTTACCTTTCCGGCTATTAAATTTTCAGATTCCTGCACACTTGCGTTCCATACAGTATTTAAAAATGGTTTTTGCAAATATTTCAATGCCAAAATTACACTTTCCTTAGTCGGTTCATGTTCTTCTCCATTTTTATCTACTCTCAATGCTATTTTTCTCGCACATTCTCGACATATAGGAGTGCAAGTAGTTTCACCATACATCGGATCTGTATTCACATAGAAATGAGTTTCTCTATTTTTATGTTTTTTACACATTAAACAAAATGCAGTAGAATCATATTTCTCTATTTTTTCTTCTAACTCTTTAACTTTTTCTCTTGCTTGAGCAGCCGTTAATTTTACTGGTTGCTCAGTCTTTTTTACTGCCATAATTAACAGCTCCTTTAACATATTTTGAGGAAGTGCAGGATTTGCACCTACATAATTGCTTTTCTTCCTATATGACAAAAGAGCAGGGGGGTACCTACTCTTTCTTTGTTGATTTATTGTTTGTTAAATAAATGCCTCATCGGCATCATCAGAATCTTCTCGGATTACATATATTTGAGTTGTTTCACTACTTTCGTGTCCCAATAACTTTTGTGCCGTTTCTAAACTTCTGTGATCATGACAAACAAGATTGGTCGCTCTACTTCGACGGAAGTTATGCGGCGTACATCTACGCCCTACAATTTCTGAAATTTCGCCGATACACCAATCGTTAAATGTTCCTTCTCCGACTTGATGAGTTTCACCATTCTTTTGTTTAATAACAAACATATAAGGACAATCATCTTCTCCACGAATCTCAAGCCATTTCTTTAAAGTATCCATAACATCTTGTCCAAACTGAAGATGACGAACTTTTCCAACAGAACTACGTCCCTTGCAACGAATTTCATGTGTTTTATACGACACTGATTCAACCTCTTGTTCTTTTCCGTTTTCATCAATGATTGTAACCATTTTTCTTTTAGGTGTGTAATTTACAACTTCCTTTAATAATTGTCTTGATTCTGCTCGTCTACAACCTGTTGAATATGTAAATTTTACATACGCAAGCTTTTGCCATTCTTCACGTTCTTCTAAAACTTTACACAAGTGTTCTATTTCCTCTGGAGTTAATGGCTCTTTTGTATAAACCCTTCCTGTTTTGGGAATTTGCATCTCGGAAGTAACATAATTGCGAAATTGCGGATAATCGTCTTCGTAAAAATTTTCAATAAATTTATTAAAAGCACTCACCGATGACTTTTTAAACTTTATTCCCGATTCTGAAAATCCTCTAACAGCGAGCCAATTTAAATATCTTAAAAACTCTTTCTTACGAATTTCTGTACAATTTTTATCATGTAAATTGTTCTTCACCCAAACGAAAAATATCCTCAATGCACTACGATAGGCAATTAAACTTTTAGGCGAAAGATGCACTTGATTGTTAAGATAATCTTCTACCATATCTCGATTGAACTCATTTACTGTTAGCCATTCTTCATCAGTTATTTCTTCTGATCTATTCGCAGGTTTACCATCCATAAAAATCACTTCCTTCCTAAATTAAAACAACAAGTTTAACTAATTTTCTTTTTGACATATGCATTTCTTAGAAATTGTTTAGAATAGTCCAATTCCCCGGTTGTATTTCTGATTTTAACCCAATCAATATTATTCTGATAGAAATGTTCGATTTTCTTTTTTAACTCCAAAGACGGATTGGTCAATATATTTTCAAAATTCTCTCTAGTTAAATCACATGGAAATAAAATAAAATAGATAAGATTATTAGATTTTAATAAAAATTCTTTTTTAAATAATTTTTGTCTATATCTTTCTTTTGATTTACTTCGAGATATAGCTTTGTTAGCATAAAACCAAGTTTTATATTCACTTAAAATACCTGCAATCTCTATGTAAATTATTTTCCCGTCTATGTGTATGACATAATCACAGTTCATATTGCCTTTGTAATTTGGGATAAATGTCGAATACTTTACATCCCTAAAATAATCAATATTGTATTTTAGTCCCTTTTCTTTTAAATATTTAGAAAACATATATTCAAATTGACTCGTAACATGTTCATTGTCTGAAAAGGTGAAATTTATCCCACATCCTTGCTTCCCAAATGAAATGTTATATTGTTCAAATATTTCTGATAATTGTTTAGAGTAATACTTCTTTGCATATTTTTCTAAAGTGTTATAATTACTCCAATTAGAGTGAGCATTGATTTCTCTAGTTGTAATAAAATTTCTTCCATCACTCCTAATAAAATCGCATATAGTGGCAATCATGTCATCAAAATCTTCTTTCGATAATTGTTTATCTATCATTGAATCTATATTTATTTCCAATCCTAAATCCTGTTTCATTTTATTTAAAGAACCCCAAATATTACGTATCATTTGAATGCTTACTTGTCCATACTTATAACCTCTAAAATCATCATACATAAGAGGTCTATCGTATTTCTTTGCCATATCTAATATTATTGCAGTACATTGCTCTTTTGTCATGTGTCTTGTGTAAAGTCCAGCCCATTCTTTAAACGTGTCAATATTATTAACAGTTTTATCAGGACAATTATTTACAAACCATCGTATATTTGGCAATTTGTATTTTTTACAATTATCGCCCTGAGACAGAAGATACAAATTGTTCCCAATTTGCGGATTTTCGTGAATTGCTTTTCTTAATCCTTCAATATATTGATCATAATAATTTACATTAGGAACTGATAATTCATAACAATTTATCTTCGCCAACTCATCATTTAATGTTGTGCCGTATCTTCTAAATCTATCCAACATTGTGCTATATGTAAATGAAAAGCCGTTTTCAATTGTATATTCATTATTTTTAGGAAATCTATTATTTTTATCATAAAAATTTTTTAGTGAATCAATAATATGTTCTTTTGTTAACCCACTAGCATAATCACGATGTTGAACATCACATGTACATAAATACATGCCATTTCTTTCAACATTTTTTCTGTATTTTGAATATTGAATACTCTTAATATTGTTACAATTAGGACAATCGCATTTTACATTAACATATACATTAGATGATTTTGGTAAATCTTTTGCTTTTACTTTTATTGTAGTTCCTTGTGGAATTACCCATTTATAGTTCTTTTTTATTCTTGGCATTATATAGCCAAGTCCTTCATAATGCGTGATTAGTCTATTATTTAATTCTATTTCAACTTCTTCATTTATCAATCCCATAAAATATCCTACCTTTCTTGCTACCATTTGATAATATATAGAATAGGGAAGAGTGGTAGGAACTCTATACAAATCGGTAGCTACTCCGACTTGCCCTATTCTAAATACGTAATTAATCGTCAATCTAATTGAATGACGACCTACTTTCATATTCTCCGTTTCATAAACGAAAAACATAACATTTCGAGCAATCAAGGAATTGAACCTCGACAAAGAAACCATTTTACCCATAGAAAAAGAGTGTGCAATTTCTCACACACTCTCACAATTCATATAGTTCACCAACCGAATATTTCACGAATTCTGTCCATTTCCGCAAAACATTCATCCATATGATTAAGATTATCTCTTGCTCTACCAAGTAAGTCTCTAATCTCATCATCACTCAAATTTGATTTAACAACAACATACTTGCCGTCATCAATATCATCAATCAACTCATCTTCATAGTCTTCTTCAACTTCATCAGCATAATCCACTTCATAAACTTCTGCGTTTTTATTCAAATTACAATGAATTAGTCTTGACGAGCAATCACTGAGAATATATAGTACCTCACTATCATAATTGAAATATTTGTCATTTCTCTTAGCCGGTTCAACGAAAACCTCATACTCGTTGTTGATAGATAAAATATATTCATCATCATACTCAACCACGCCACTCAAACCTATCTCAAGTGATATGAAGTAAACATCATCATAACAAGCCAATTCTTTTATAATTGGTTCAATATCTTCATAATGTCCAATTACCGATATATTCTTAAATACTTTTGACTGATGATCAAGTTCAAATATAATATCATCTGCCAAAGTTTCCATATCATCTACTATGTAATTCTTCATATGTTTAACCTCACTATTATTCGTTGATTTGATCTTTAAATGCTTTCTTGAATTCTGCCTTTGGTGCATACTTTGCTGATATAGCAATAGCTTCACCTGTACGAGGGTTTTTACCTGTTCTTGCTTCTCTATGTACCTTTGTAAACTTTACAAAACCAGTAATATCAACAACACCCTCTGTCAAAATGCCGTCCTTTATAATATCAATAACTGAACCAACAACTTCTGTTGCTACCTTCTTTGTTACATTGTTCTTTTCTGCATAAGTTATAATAATATCGTTTTTCTTCATAATTAATTTTCCTTTCATTCTTACAATTATTTTTTTAATTTAACTCAATAGGGTAGTAGCATACTACTCCATTTTTATTACACACACATACCATCTGTGATGCCTTTCCCGACAATCGTTTCTCAATCGTATATGAATCTCCACTTCCTGCAAGACTACCTCCACGAATCATTTTTATTCCATTTGTTTCGTCTACTGCACAAGTATGAAGATGTCCATACGTAATTGCATATGGAATATATCCAAGATACATGCATAAGTTAGAAACACCATTCTTACTATATGCGTCCATATCGCCATGCACATTAATATAATCTTTACCTCGAATCTCCATCGAAGAAATACCGTTGTCGAAATTATTATTTAATATATGAAAATTTACTATATGTTTCAAGGATAAATTCACACCCCAAGTAATCAAATCATCCAATCTTTCATCGTGCAACGCTTCTTCTTTTTTGTCAATTCTTGAGTGGTTGCCTACAACACTTGACATATAAACTTCCGCAAAATGTTTACTCAATTCATAACAAAAAGAAGAAATCAATTCACTGGCAATTTTAATTTGCTGAATAACGTTTTCTCTATTAGTGACTTGAATTGTTTTATGAATATTTCCACTCAACATATCACCTTGCAACGAAATGAAACAGTTTTCAGAATTGTATAACTGACGTATTTCTATAATCTCGCTTAATAACCGACTTAATCTTCTCTTAGCAATATCAGAATTATAATCGCCCCAAGGAGAAGAAAAGGTTTGTCCAATGTGGAAATCGCTAAGGATTACAAGTATGTCGTTATTAGACGATATATTTACATCACCATGCTTTTCAAAATTTACTTTACCTTGTGAAAGTAATTGTTCTTCCAATAAATCTAACTTTTGTTCCACACGGGCATCAATATAATTTTGCTTTTGCCAAGCATTTCGTTCATCTCTGAATTTTATCTTCTCACGTTCCAACTCACGCTTTTGCAACTCAATCTCTTTGAGTTGCTCACTTGACTCACTAAACTTACTCTGATTTGCATTTAACATTTTTTGGAAAGATTGAAACTTCTTTCGATATGTACTTTCGCCAAAATCGTTTCCTGTTAATTTATTGATTACCACTGCAACGTCAGACCAAGTTCCTATTATGTCTTTTTGAGAACAAATTCTGTAAATAAGTTCTTCCTCAGTTTCATCTTGAAGTCTTTCAAACTTAATAACGTCCACCGCCCTTACGCTTATTCATCGGCAGGAATATCATTGTCCTGCTTAATCGTAAGAGAGATACCGCTTATATGATTCCAGTCCGCCAACAACTTGTCCAATGAATATACTTTTATATCATCTTTTGTTGTTTCAGTGATTGTCATATCTTCCATATTTATTTCCGCATTCTTTAAAGAAACTGCCTTTGTTATCTTTGCCATATGTCCTTCTTATCCTTTCAAATATAATTTTTTTGCCTTATCAGCATATACATCCTCAATATATACACGACCAGCACCGCCTTTTGTTCTGTAATGCCCTACAACAAAATGTGTTTCAGGGTCAATATAACCATTCGAACTTCTGACGATAATGCCATTTTTAATGAGGATATTCAATTCTTCTTTGGAAACGGGTTTAATTGCCTTTCACTTCTTTCTATTAAATTTGCCACAAAGGGCGTGCATTTCTTTTGTACGTGTGAAATGCTCAATGAAATATCACTTAATGGGGGCAGGTAGACGAATTGCACGTCTATCATAAGATAATGAGTCTTATATGCTACTTTTACACCAACCTGCTATATTTTTGCACAAAAAAAAGAGCCAGTTACTATAACTGACTCTAACTGTATTTTCTTTATTAAATTAAGGTGTATGCCAACTATCATCAATTTCTTTCGGAGCAAAGAAACCTTTTATACAATTTGGATTACGAATACAGATTTGAATATGAGACTGTTCTCGAAATCCAGAGGTCTCATAGATAGGATTGCCTTCTAAGAAAACTCCTCTGACAGAATCATAAGGTCTTAAACCATTATCTTTCATATCTTTATGCAGATCTTCTATAACAGCACAATCCAAATATCGTAATAATAAATCATTGTTACCTTTAACATTTTTATTTTTCGGAGTAGGTTTATCAAGAATAGACATTTTAGCAGTGAAAAGTTCATATTGCAACTTTAACATTTGTATATTATAACTATCAAGTAAATTCAAACAATATCCCAAATCAATCACTGCACCAATTACAGCTGGTTTCTCAATTTTTAATTTAGGATTAGTCATTCCACAAGTAGCCCATTCCCATGCACGTTCCAAATTTTGCTCCCAAAAGTACATTCCATTACCTAACCAATCATATTCATTTGTACTAGGCTTAAATGGTTTATGCTCATATAATATTTTATTAAAAACTTCTTGGTCACAACCATGAAACCCAATAATTATGTTTGGGAGAGTAGAATACATCAAATGAGATTTTTCATTAGTATTATTCATACTGCTATTCCTCGTCACGATAAGGTATAGCCAAATCACCATTCTCATCTAAAATGCCTGCACGTTGTAATTCTTCGATTATTGGCTTCGTTTGTATTCTTTTACCTTCTTTTTTTCTTCGTTCTATTGCTCTTAATTGAGCAAGTCGTTTATTTTGTTGTTTAATAAAGGCATCCGTTTCAGCTCTTTCAAATCTTATAATTCTTTCAATAATTACAGGCATAATATCACCAAATCTTTCATTCTCGCTCGACATACATTCATCTCCTTTAAAATCAATGAATATATTATATGCCGAAAAATATAATTTATCTCTTCCATCTCTATAATACCACAATTTAAAAGAAAATACAAGAATAATTCATTAATAATTAAACTTCAAATTAAAAAGAAACGGGATTGCCACTGGTGAAATATCACCAATGGCTTTGAATTTTTATTCAATTACGCAAATAGTAGTATTATTACTTATAAGCATATTGATTTTACATTCATTAATCCAACAAATGCTTTATAATGAACACAAAACAGACCTTCGCCTTACAAACACAAAATCGTACCAATATTCAGTCATTATCTGCTATAGTCTGAGCAATAAGGAGCTACCTCATTACTTCTATAGCAATGCATTAAGCATCAAGAATAAAGAGGACTGATTACCTCTATCTTTCACCCATGTCATTCAGAAAAGATTTTTTGTTTATAAATTCTTCTATTATATGTGTTTTATTTTAATGTCGATTTGGGCTACTCGGACGATAAACAGGGCTTATACACACATTTCTGCGTATCAACGACACAATTGGCTTATTTGGATTTTCTCTACAATCTTGCACAGTTCCACCTAGCAAGCCTCAAGATTCTTCTCACCGAGTGAGCGTCTATTATACCAACGTCCTGAAATCTACTTTTTGCTGCGATAATGTTTTGCACTTATATTTGTTATTGACAGTTTCCGTCTACTTGATATATCTCACAATATACCAAAAGTACCTACACAAAAGTATCCTTCTATGTCAATACTCAACGTTCATATAATCTCGGCATGGTGACTAACCAATCTGCACCGAGTTATCTTGTGTCCATAACAAAGCATTCGTTGGATTCATTTTTTACGTTATGTGTCAACAAGACATAATAGCCAAGTCGGCACATAACGATATTTTCAGTTACTTTGCTACCCATATCTTATATATACACACATAAAAATGCTCACAAATGGCTTAGGCATGCGGAAAAGTAGGATTTTCTATTTCGCTACTTTTCGATATTTATATGCGTTATTGCGTTTTCGATATTTTTCTTTAGCATTTGCACATTTCTCGCAATACATTTTCTTATTATTAGTGCGTACAATCATATCTCCACATAGTTTGCATCGAATATAACCTTTTCTTGAATTTTGAGGTAATCCATAATATCTTTTTTGATATTTCATTAACTCTCCTTCTAAGGTTTTATTAATGTAACCTACATAGAAGTGGTCTTCTGTCATAAAATCATATATGTTATTTAATTTTGTTTTATCCTCAAAATCTTCAATTAACTTGCAATTATCAAAAGCTTTTCTTAAAAATTCTTCAATTATTTTTTTATATTTAACCCAACTTAAAGACATTTTTTCTTTTTGTAATTTAATCTTTAAATTATTAGCATTATCCATTGCGTTATCAATGATTGCTGTTAATTCTGAAGAATCCATATCCACTCCATGTAAATAATCATAATACAATTTTTTAGGGGTTTTAAGCAAATTCATATATTGTTCAGACAAAATAACATTTTTATCAAAATATCGAGTATATAGGTTATTAATTTTTTGACGTATGATAGATTGCCAGTCTCCATCTTTTGTCATAACTTTATAATAACGATATTCAACAGATGACCATATATCAAATACTTGTCCTATCTCTGTATTTAATATATTCGGAGCAACAGAAAATGTAATATGTTTCTTGTATGTACGTCTTTTATTCTCTGAATGCCATATTGAATCACAAAAATTTGTGAAAATCTCATCTTTTTTAGAGACATTGGCACTCTTATAATCTTCAATTATTTCATAAAGATAAATATCGTCACAACTGTAAATATGAATCACCTACCTCAAATTCATAATACTTACCAAGGTATTCATATGCACCGTCCGTATAATATGGAACTTCACGGATAGAGATATTTTTCTTTGGATTAGTATTATTTTTCAAATTTTCAATAATATATTCTCCGTAAGCAGACCACGCAAATGATTTACTGATTGAAAAAGAATTGTATGAAGTTTTTATAACATAATTTGCAATTGTCTCTTCATCAATACCAAGTTCTTTTGATAAACTGTCTTTAAAACTATCAATAACTGAATTCAAATCGAAATCTTCATTTTTCAAATTCATATGTCTACGCATTGTCTCGGCATATTCATTAATGTATTTACGGCATATCTTTATTACTTTTTTATCAGATAAATCAATATCATTATTAACAATTAAGCATCGAGTATCAACTAAGTCTGACAAACAATTATCCCATAGAATATTGTGTTTTTCCCAACTACATATGTAATCACATAATTCATTCATAGGGGAAGGGGAATGATATGCGTTTAAAGGGAGCTTATCTTCGGGTACTTTATTTTTATTCTTTTCGACTATAGAGAAGTAGGTTTTTAATTTTTTAGGATAATTATACAATAGGAAATAAGGAAGTTGTTTTAAATATTTACGAAGACCTTTATTCATATGCCAACGAAAACCAGTTTTTAGAAAATCAATTTCTTTGCCCTGGAAAATTCGCAATAAAGAACAATAATCTGAATATAATTGCTTAACTTCATCATTGGTAGTGTATTTATTCTCAATGCCGGTAACAACATTTGTAATTTCACCTATACGATTATCACGTGTCATTACCTCATATTCAATAAGATTCTCTTTTGTATATGGCTTTGATTTTGCCGTAATTTTATCTTCAATATCTAAAATAATCAACTTATCAATTTTAGAATTTATGATAATAGGGTCATTACATAGTAAGAAAATATCTCCGTCAAAGTCAGCGCCGCCTTGTTGAGGTGCTGAAATATCATACATATTAAACATTACAACATCCTGATCTTGAAAATGTCTAAACCATTTGTTGATAATATCATTACGAACAATTTTTATCTTATTAACTTCAGAAGGGTCTACCAATGGAGAACGAAATGACACACAATCACCTTGTTCAAAATTGGCGCTATAAAATTCTCTTTCGTTTAAACAACCAACCGGTGTTAATCCTGCTGCATATTGTAAATATCCAATCATATCTCCGACGCCAGTATGATAAAATCCTGAACAATATATTTTCCCAACCTTTGCCTCATCAATAGCTTTCTTTAATTTTCTGTAAATGAACTGTTTGATAGCTGGATCTTTTAACATAACATCGTTGATTAATGCAGCCTCAAGATACTTACTGTCGGGTTCATAATTTTCAGTATCGTTTACACCCATAAATTTATAGGTATAAAATTTATCACCTTTAATAATTTTCTCGAATAAAGATGTAGTGTATTGGGCTATTTCAATTATTTTACCCTTATTATCACCGTCTAAAATATCATATTCTTTTTTATTTTTGTTTTCATAAGCCTCAATATATTTAGGATTCCACAAGTCTAAACATTGAAGATATTGAAAATTCATTCTGGTGTATTTATTTAAGTGTTTAACATGATGACTATATTTACTTATTCCAAGTTTAAAATGATATTTGGCTATTGTTTGCATATATTTTTCCCATGCATCATTACCATATTTAGATTTAAAAATTTTGTGACCTTTGAACATAGAAATATTCCAAATACAATCTATATCATCAACATTATGTTTACGACCATAAATATCAGTAATAAACTCATATCCCCATTCTTTCAAAATTTCACGGAATGGCACATATATAGAATAACCTTTTATAAAAGGTAATCTCACTTGAGTTCCTATGACATTATAATCCAAATTCAACTGTTTACTTATCTCTTGTGTAAATTCTAATTCGTGACAACCACATCCATCAAAAGGGGATAGGCTAATATCTCTATAACCTTCTTCTATTTCACGAGAAATATAAGATTTTGTTTCGCCAGTGGTTTTATCAGTAAACTCTTTCTTTTTTTCTACAACATATTTGATTAATTGGTTGGAAAGAGTTTTTTCGTATTCACCAATTATTACGATATTAGGCATATATCCTTCAATAAGAGTACAAGAACTAAATGGGAGACATCTTTGAGCTTCATACTTTGAAATGACGCATTCGTCAATAGGAATATCCATTTGAGTAATCATATATAACGCTTCAAAAATTTCATCACAAACGAAAGCTGTAATTCCATCTTTTCCTTGAGAAGCCGATTTACCAAAACGATTATAGTGAATTCCATTAAGATAAAACCCTTCATCTAAGATTCTTTTTAACTCTTTTTCTGTTTTAGGGTTCTTTTTGGCTACAATTAATACCATCTCGGATATATGGGACGAAGTATATCCTCGCAATCTTTTTATTTGGTCAAATATTATTGAATCACCTTGTTTTATAAGATATTCGTTTGACATAGCTTCATTTTTATCAATTTTAACATCATATTCTTGTTTAATAATCTCCCTTATAGGAAGTTTCATCATTGTGTATTGAATCTTAGCTATAACTAATCATCGCCTTTCCTCACGATTCTTTGTTTTTATTTTTGTTATTACGAATTATAGAAGTTTGCTTTTCGCAACTTCTATTAAAGCTTTCATCAGCTCTTATTCTGTCAGCAATGTCAGACAGGGTGTGAAACATTCTTGTATTTGTTTCAAAGTCTGATGAATAAATGTTTCCTGAAAATTCAGCAGGATCGGGTATGTATCTATCTGTTATCATGTGTTATTTGTATTTTCCTTTCTTAATTACGTTAGTGGATATTGTTATGATTTTTATTAGAAGATGGGGTAGAGGTATTGTAGAGTGGATACATTTATATATTCTCTTTTGTATTTTCAAAAAGAACAAAGTTAATGTATGATATTTATTTTAGTCATGTATCACAACCTTTCTTAATATATTATTCTCCGTGAGAAAACGAATTTTGATTAATCTTTATAATTGCCGGTCAACTCACCAAAAGATTCAACATTGTAAATTTGCAACATTTTATAAATCGCCCATTCAATCTCTTGTTCATAACCCTCTTTATTAAGGACATATATATTGGGAGTATTTTGTGGTGGTTGAGAAGGGTCTGGTTGAATACTTCCGACTTCTTTTTTTATAAGAAGTGGTTGTTTATCATCAACATTAGAAGTCAAATATGAAAGACATTGATTAAGCGTATCTTTAGACATTGACAAATCTTTAGCCATAGATTGTATGCTTTTCCAAAAAGCTTCTGGTCGAGTTTCGGGATTGTACATAGTTTCCTCATTGTCGTTTTTCTTTGGACGGATATATATGTATGAGTTGATATAAAGAAATGCCATTAATATATTCTCTTTATTAATACTCGATTCGCCCATCATTATAAAATCCAATTGAGATGAAGTGATTTTTGAAAAATTTTCAGTTGCATCGAAATTTTCTGGAATGATTTTGATTTCTATTCCCGTATCATATCCAATAGAATCTAAATCTTGCTTTACTTCAATCATTTTATTGTTAATCATATATTCCAATACATCCAAAATATCATGAAAAGCTTTAGGTTTCCGTTTTGTAGTCTTATAACCATAAAACTCTAATATTTTCCGTATGGTTATCCAGCTAAAATCTTCGTATGACCTATATCTGTCTATGAGAATATACGTAATGTAAAATTTTCGACTTATTCCGTATTTTGTTTTTATATTTCCTTGTACATAATCATTGGGGAAACGAGTAAAATATTCTGATTTAGTATTCATGAATTTTCTCCTTTGTTTAATATTCTATAGTTTGGTGATAAACCTACGAGAGTTCGGGAAAGGCTACTTTCATATACGTCAATTTTTTTGAAATGTGAATTTTGAGGCTACCATGATGTACCTCAACTGAACTGAAAGAAGATATACAACAGTTTAAGAAGACAGACTATTACGAGTGGAATTTCGCATAGCTCAATTCTCACTCGTTGAATTACATTTTTTGTTGTGTTATGTCTTGTATGAAATAGTCTTTTTTAAATCTTATCTTATTGAATTAAATCTTATCTTCTATATATGTTATTCTCTGTTTAATTACTGGTCTATCAAACAATGTTGCTCTTTTAAAGTTTTTGATTTGTTCTTCTGTTTGTAATCCATATTTAATCAGACTACTATCTATAAGTAATGTTAATGCGTCTCTTAATTGAGTATGATGTTCTATTGCGTCCATTGGATAACATTCATCTTTGAGGAAGTTATTTTCATAGCAATAATCTTCATGAATTTGATTTATATCTACGTCATATGTATCCTCAAGTTCTTTATAGATATTTGAATATAACTCACTTCTCGTGCAATCAAAGTATTCCATAAGCATTTTGTATTTAGGAGCAATCTTCTTATACCATGCTGATGGATACCTTCTTGATGATAAATAACGATTAGTTTGAGTTTGTTCTATCTTTTCTAATCTTTCAGTTATAGGTTGTAATGCAATAGCTATTGCATTTGAGATACTTTCAGCTAAGAATTCAGCGTTTATGGCATTCGTAGACTTCTTATCTATGAATACAGATGCCAATACATCTGCGCATTTGTCTTGATATAGTTCTAATTTTGTTGCTAATTCTGGTTGAGTTTGTTTCATTTTTGGTGTAATGTTTATTTTTGCTAATGCAATAGGAAGTTTGCGTTGTGAAATGCAATAAGTATCTTTCTCATCAAACAGGGTGGTGTCATTTTTCGCCACCATCTTTTGTGTAGGTAATGTAAATTTGGTTATACCTTTTGAGATTACAGAATCATTAATCCATTTATCTCTTCTTTTTCTTATTTGATTCCTATCTTTAAATCCTATACCTTTCAGAACTGCATTGATAGAAGTATAAATTTCGCCGGTTGCGTTATCTTGAACTGCAATGAGTTTATCTCCATAAAAATCAAAATATGTTGTTTCTAATGCTGTGTTTTTCATAATATCATTCTCCTTTGTTTTCTTCTTGACACAATTCCATTGCAAGAGTGTCAAATATATTCTTAGTCACTGTATTATTCTCCGTTTGAAGATTAAGTTTTCTATTAAAATTATTTATATACATAATTAAACTTAACTTCAATAATTCTAATCGACTAATTTTGTTGTATTCGCAAATATAATCAATAGAATCTTTGTACTCCTTTGGAAAAATGTAATTAAATATATCATGTATTTCATTTAATTGTTCAGCCGCCTTGTTGGTTGTGTTTATATATTCTTTTAATAATTGGTTATAATCATTATTAGAAGGAACAGGATTTTCCATATAGTTAGAAAAAATAATATTTGCAAATTTATGTATGTTTTCAATTTCTTTTTCGATTTGTTGTGAAGAAGGAAAGTTAAAATCAAAATATGAATTGTTTAAATACTCTAAATATAAATCAATATAAGCTTTATCAAACCATTCATGCTTAGAGTCATTTCCGCTTATATTATAATTTTTAAAATATTCTTTAAAATTTTTTTCGATGTCTAACGTATTCATACATAAAGGCGAAGCATATAAATACATTATTTTTGTTTTTGATGGAATTAGTTGTCGATTAATTTGTTGCAATCTTTGATATAAATTTTGTGTAATTCCAATTTTACATTGGGCAGTGTCACATATCATCAAATATACAAAACCATACGATTTAGAACATTTCGTAATATGAGGACACTTTTGATATTCTTTTTTTGAATAAATAGATAGTTCTTGTGGGAGTAATTTTGTCATGTGAGTATTTGTCAATGATGATATAGTATTTAATTTTGTTTCTTTGATTGTTTTCATAATAATCTCCTTCGTATTAATTTTGTTTGATTAGGTTTCTATTTATATATTCTCTTTTGTTATTTTTCATTTTGTATAATGTTTTGCATTAAAGAATTGATTATGAAGATAAATTATATTTTCTTCACAATATAGGATTAAGAAACATCAAAATTCATTTTTGTCAGATTTTCTTTGCAAATTTGACTGAGTTTCTTCCTATTTATATCGTGTTTTATATATGGGGGTAGGATGTATATTTATATTCTCTATTTAGGTGATTGACATATAGAATTAAATTTGATACAATTATTGTAAATAAATGATTTTGTGTGGAGGTGTGTATATTATGGGGAAGAAGCGAAGAAAAAGAAGAAAAATGAATAAAGCTCAGAAAAGAGCATGTGTATTACCGGAAATTAATAGACCAAAGAATAGAAAACCAAAACAAAGACCAAATCCATTGTTCTTTTGTGAAAAACGACATTTTGAAATAGATAGTATGATAGCAAAGGGAACGGCAATTTTTGTTGGAGAACATCAATGTGTAAGTCAAGAAATTAAAGTTATCAATTTTGATGGAATATTAATCAATGATAATGGCGAAAATATTTCTGTTCCTCTTAAACGATGTATAATGTGCGGCAAAACCATTATACAACCAGATATAATGAAAGGAATATGTAAAAATAATAGTTTTAGTTTGTATCATTTTATGGGAGTACATCATGGAGAAGAATTTAATAAAACAAATATAAAAATTCATGACATAACACCTAAACATTTTCTGACAAGAACAAATATAGGTAAGTTATGTGTAAAAGATGGACATAAATTGACGGATATAAAGGCAAGAATTAAAATTTTATCTTCAACTGGTAAGGTGAATGAAGTTATAATTCCTGCCGCTCATTGTGAGAGATGTGATAAATATTATATCTTAGAAAGCCATTATCAAATGGTAAAAAGACAAGGTGTTATTATTTGCAAGGTAGTAGAAGAAAAGTTTTGGCGTAGAGATAACAACGGAATGTCTTATAGTAATTTGAATAAAGAATCGGTTCTACATATAATGGGCTATAATGTAAGTGAAGTAATAGGATTAACTTCAATACAACGACACAGAATATTGGAAATGATTGTTGATGAACATATATTAAGCCGTATGGAGATATGCAATCACCTTGATTGGCTTATTGAGAGGAATTCTTATAGAGACAATTTCAAATATGCGATAGAGAAATGGACAGATGATAGGGAATATATTGCAAATTATAATACAAAAGATATGAAAATTGTGGATGTGGGAATTGTTACAAGAAGGACGTATAAAAAGAAATGATTTGATAGAAATTTGTTTGTGATTGCAATGGGATTGAATTAAAGACTTTCGTAGAAATACGAAGGTCTTTTTTTGTTGCATTTTTATATGTAATTTTAGTATCGGAGTGTAGATGAGTGATTTTTGTGGATTTTATTGGTGTTTTGTAGTGTGGGGAGTTGGTTGTGAGATAGAATTTGAGATTTTTGTATCGCATTTTTTGAGGTTGTGGCGGTATTTTTTTGTTTGATTTTTCTTGGGTTTTTCGATAAGGGGGACGATTTTAAATTTTTGATGTGTGATGTGTGATTTTTGTTGTGTTATTTGGGGGTTTGGTGGGTTTTGTGTTTTTTGTGGTTAGTGTGTAAGTTGACTACATATACAGATATAGGAAAAATGGGACTTGCCGACTTGTTTTTTGTACCCCCTCCATAACTCTTCATAAAATACGCTTTTTTCGCATACCTATGCGGATTTGACTTAATTTTATTATCTGATATAGTCATAATTGTCAAAGGGAAAAGGGCAAAAAAGAATAAGAGATACACTGACAGCGTATTAAATTCAGTCTGTCAGCGCCGATAATATCGGTTTAATGTTGTTTATATTTATTCAATTTTTGTTTATTCAAAAAAGCCGTCATATACGGCAAATATTAAATACCGTCATTAGACAGTGACAGTGAAAAGGAGTAGCTGTTGGTGGAGTGTTACCGCCGTTTAATATAGTACATTTAAAAGTTAATACCGTTCATATACGGAGCCGAACGGCGGAACGGCTCAGGTGTTAAAATCTCCGTGACGGGACAGATGCAACAAATTCCGTTTGGTTGAGTGAATAAGTAGCTCAGCCGGTACACTGTAAAGGATGCAGGATGAACACTCTACAACTATATCTGAGAGTCTGTTTTAAAAACACTAAATCAGATGCTTCTGATTGGATGTATTTGTAAAGAATTATGCTCATTATACCATCTTGAAATGAACCAAAGAAGTCCATTCTATGGACTGACGGAGGTCGCAATGTACCCTGAAGGTGAAAATCCTTAGCGACGGCGTAATTATTGCTGAGTTACAAAGCGTTCCGGTTAAAGACGGCAAAAGTGCAATTTTAAGGCTGAAAAGCATTTTAGCACAATAAAAATAAAATGAATTAAAAAAAAAGCATAAGTTTAGAATAGTAGTCAACGACATCAAAAAAATATCTTGGTGTCGTTTTTAGTGTTCTAAACACTGATAATATCAAAAAAAATAAGTAAAGCACCTATTGCTCAGTATAGGAGAAGGAGAAAATCATGAAAAAGACAACAGATAGAAAAAGAGTAAACTTCAGTAACTTTAGTGACTCAAATCGTGCCTTGTTGCACGACTTCAGAACAGCTATTATTGCAATAGCTGAGGAAAATGCTAAGTATAGCTCAGCTACTAAGCCTATTAAGGCACAACGTGAGAAGACTCTTGCACTCCGAGAGTCTGCCATTCAAGAAGGAATGGATTATAATGATGCTATAATCAAGTATAGTATCAGCAAAGAGGAGTCTATCCTTGCAAAGTTGAAGGCGGAGCATGAGACAGCCGTCAAGGACTACAACAAGACTCTAAAAACTTGTTACGCTTTTATCCCTGAGGGAATGTATAAGGCGTATCAGGTGAAGGCTCAAACATTCGATGATACCGAGTTCAATAAAGAGTTCAGTAAGTTCCTTGAAGGACTTGGTATTGAAGTAGGTACTGCCATAGTGCCAAAGTGGGCACGCAAGCTTACTTCTGCCATAGGTGTAAGTATGGCAACTCAGAAAACTTTGCTTACGGGTGCAGAATCACTAACCAAAGCCATGAGCAAGACGATGTTCAATAAGTTATTCATGTCAACGTTCATAGACCTATTCATCAAGTAATAGGTCTACCATTCAAGGGTGTATGCTAACAAGTGTACACCCTTTTTCTGTATACGCGGTAAAAGTCCGCGTACTGATGAGGCATGAGTCGAAACAGAGAATATGTAAATAATTAATTCTAAGGAGGAATTTATAATGAAAAAGTATAAATGCAATGAGTGCGGAGGCAACTGTTACGGCTGCTTCTATACGGAATTATGCGATAAGTGGCTTGACGTTGCACCGTATGAGCCATACTTCGAGGAGGTAGACCATGCCTCAATGGCTCTATGTGAGGGACGTCACGAAATCCCTCAAGCGGTAGATGGTTCAATATTCGGCAATACCATCGACCCGTTAGACCCTAATGGTCTTCAAGCCGAGGCAGAGTCTAAGCTCCGAGAACTTGACATCAAGTCATTAGACTTGTATGTCACCGGCTTGACAGTAGCTCTTGTGGCAGTACTGAACGCATGCCATAAACTTGGTATAGTGGTAACACTGTACCATTATGACCGCGAAGAGGGTAACTATTATCCACAGCAGGTCTTGTAATTACATACATGATATAGTGTAGGTGTATAAGAATATATACACCTTGAGAGGAGGAATACAATAATGAACACATGGAAGAAGGATACCAAAGCTCTATGCAGAGATTTCTGTGTAGACTATAACACAATAGTAAACAAGGTTGAGTCGTATGTAGCTACACATACTCAACCAAGACACTATGCTCATAGCTATGAGTACAAGTATGATATTGCCGTACGTTTTGTACGAGCAATGATATGAGGAGGACGAACTATGAACATGAGAAAAAAGCTATCAATCATCTTAGCAATGATATGGTTATTCATTGCACTTTGCTCAACAGCAGAGGCAATGATAACTTTGCCATTTGGATATTACACTCATAACGGCTTTAAGATTATTTATACGACTAAAGCCGTATGTATAGGTGTAAATACTCTTATGACTCGTGACGGGAATATATGGGAGTATGAAGATAATAATTTTACAATAGGTGGCAAGTACCGTATTACATTTAGTGATAACGGTACAGAGGATGATAAGACGGATGATAAGATATTATCCGTCCAAAAGTGTCATTAAGATGTTTAAGTATATAGTTCATGCTATATATTTTTACATAAAAAAATAGCCTTGTACTACCACTACAAGACTATTTAATATCAATGAAAGGCGGTGGATTGCGATGCTAACTCCGGAAGGATATATTGGCGATTACGATGGAAGACTCTATAGCACTGAGAATGAAGCTCGTGAAGCCGATCCTCGCAATTAACCAAAAAGCCATCAGAGTGAGATACCATCAATATCTCTGATGGTCTTTTATTGATATTAATATAATAGCACAATAATTATCATATGTCAAGCTTTTATGGAGGTGAAATATAATGAGAACACAAATAGATGTTCGTAAGTTTCAACGGAAACTACGAGCGAATGGCTACACCTTGCACCATATGCGAGGTAGTCATCAAATATACCGAAACGGAAACAGCGAAACTATTGTCATAAACAACAAGTTAAATGCAATGGTAGCTAAAAGACTTGTAAAGGAGTTCAATTTGCAATGAAAAAGAGAATATACAAGTATCTGACCGAATGCCTAAGAGAAATCATAGGCATTTTTGAATATTTAGAAGGGAGATGGTGAAATGCTCAAAGAAAAAGCTCTGAGAACTATCAAGGCAGAGTTCAAAGAATATAAGCAACGTATTCTCACGAACTTGTCGAAAGAATATATCTTTGAGATTGCATATCAGATATATGTAAAATCTCGAATATATGATTTTTTGATTAAAGGCTGGGAATATCCAAGCGAAATTTATGAAATTATTATATCTTTGCATAAGCACAAGATAAATATTTTAGAATTACTATATTCGTATTTCCTGAAATATGAATATACAGATGTTGAAGATTGGCAAAATATGCAGGAATGGATAAAAGAATGTTTGAAAAACGAAGGAGAATTACTATGAAAAAAATATTGAAATTAAGCAGTGAATATTTCTGTGGTAACAAAGCAAGTGACTATGCAATTCAAAATGGTTATCTTGATTATGCAACACTTGCAAAGGCGTTTGATGCGGTATTAAACAATGAGATAATTAAGCATGGATATTGGGAAAAAGAAAATGGGTTTATTGATTATTCTGATGAGATAGAAGAACTTGAAGAACAAATTATAGATATTAAAGAATCGCAAGAGAATTTGTCAGATGAAACTCAAGAAAAAATTGAAGAATTACAAAATAAGATTGATGAGTTAAAAGAAGAGGAAGACAGTGCTAACAATGCAGATGTTTTCCAATGGTATATTATTTCAGAGGCAGGCGCAAGTATATTGCGTGATTATACAAATGAACTTGTTTATTACAATGAAGAACTAGATATGCACCTATGGGGAGTAACTCATTATGGAACAAGTTGGGATTATGTTTTAACTGACATCAAATTAAATTGTAAAAAATAGAAAGGAATGTGTTTAATATGGCATACAAGCGAAAAACAAAAGATTGTTATGCAATTGAAGGAAACTGTGGATACGGATGGGACATTGAATGTAATTGCGAAGATAGAAAAGATGCTAAAGAGCAACTCACAACATATAGGGAAAATGTAAATTATCCCGTAAGAATAAAAAAATGGAGAGAAAAGATTGATTAATAAGGAGGTAAGGGAAATGAGAAAATACATAGTTCATTACGGATATGGGAACAGGGCATATACAGATACTCGTAATGCACGAGTATTGTGTAGAATGTACGGCGAAAATGTAACAGTAACAACAGTACAAGGCAAGTTTATATGTAGAGGAATTATCAACTATGACGGCACTGTAACTGTTTGTACAATAGAGTGACGAAAGAGATATTTCATATGATGATGTTCTATCGAGGAAAAGTAACACGACTTTTAGAAATGACGATTTGGAGGTAAACAAAATGCGAGTTAAAACAAAAAAACAAGCGGTGATTAGGACAATATATAACAATTATAATTTATGGGAGGATTCTAAGGATGATGCAATAGAAACACTCAAAGCTAATGATATTACGATAACAGATAGTGCAATATGGGAAGAAATATACAATCAAGATGAATACGATTGGATTGGAATAAAAGATGATTTGGAACGATTTTTCAATGGTGAAAGTACATGGATTTTGCAAGGCACTTGTGAATGTTGGGATGGTAATCATAAAGCTGGAATGATATTTGAAGATTTTGAAGAGATGCTCAATAAAGCGGCAAAAGATTGTGATTATATTCACCTGTATGATAAAAATGGTCATCTTTACTTAAAGTGTTCACATCATGATGGAACTAATTATTATGAAATAAAAAAAGTTACAGATAGAGGTGTTGAGTATTTAGCAAACTGGAAAGATAATTGGGATGACAATCGAACAGAACAATATGTTCATAATCAAATTATGGAAAGATATTCAGTCTTGCCTCATTTTGGACATAAAGTATACTGTTACCCAAAGATTGAGTGGAAGAAAGAAGAAAGGGATGTTGTAGGAATGGAGAAATAAGTTATGATTAGTACAATAGAACGAGATTGGATTTGTAAAAACGGTGTATTTTATTTTCCAATGAAAGAGCTTCCTGATTGGTATGGAATACCAAATATAGGGTTTGTATATCATGGTGAATGGTCTGATTCGGAGGTGGAATATAAAGGAAAGCGAATAAACTGTAACGATATTGAAGAAGTGATGTGGGAGAATTATAGAGAAGATTGCTTAGAAGAAAGAAGAGAAGATACATTTGATAGATTTTACATTTATATGAAAGAACATCAAAACGAAGTATATGAAATACTCGAAGAAATAATGAATAGAGAGGAAAATTAAAATGGAAAGAGAAATTTATGAAAGACTTAGTACAAAATTAGATTATGAAACATTTATAAAGTGCTATTGCCCTGAATGCGAAAAAGAAAATTGCATTCATAGAGAAGCATATAGAAGATTACCTGAAAAAGTGGGAGGTTTAGGTTTGTGCCCAAATTTGCAGACAAATAAAAATTAAGGAGTATATGTAAATGAGTATATCAGATGCAATATATAACAATATGTTAGAGGAGAAGAAACAAGCAGTTTTAAGAAACGAATATAAGAGTATAAGAGCTTGTCCTCTAAAAGAAGTCAATGGACGTGTTGACAATTACACAGAGGACAAGCTAAAACATTATTAAAAATGATGATATTTGACAGAAGATAAGAATTGAACGGAGGACTAACTATGAAAGATATACATATTGATATGTGGTACGGAGATGATGTAAGCATGGCAGATGGGATTGATGTTTCCTTTAATGATTTGGATTGTAAATATAGAGGAAATATTTATAAAAACGGCAGAATGATAGGTGATTACGTTTGCGATGATTCTGTAACGCTTGAAAAGGTGTTTAAGGGATTGTTCAGATGGAATGATTAATTGAAACGACAATTTCAAGAGAAAATAAATGATGATTATTATGAATGATATTGTTGAAGAATTAGATCATATAGCAAATCAGAGATTTTAAGGAATGGAGTGATTAATATGAGTAGTTTAAAAAAATTTGTAGGAGATTATGCTTATTCATATATTAAAAATATTGCAGTTGACCAAGATAAACTTAAAAGTGCATTAGTAACACCACAGAATGCAAGAAATGTATTTTCTGATTTAAACGAGTTTCAAATTAAGTCAATTTGTACTGAAATAAGTGCAACTAATACTTTTGGAACGATAAGAGAGATCACGCAAGAAGAAATCATTGAGGACTTTAATAAAGCTGGTTACGATACTGTAATATTTGATGACGAAGAAAAAATTGCAGAATATAAAAAATATTATGCTGACGGTGAAGTGATTTGTACTTATAATAACCTTGCTGAACGTATGAGACAATATCATATGATAGTTGCGGTAAAAAAGGATATTGATAAGATACAACGGAGCAAAGCACCACAGAGAGATGATGAGTATGGGACATCTATTCTTAATATTCAGATAGCTAAAAATGGAAGTCATATGTCTATTAAGAATAGATACAATCATACTGTCAATGAATGTGATAGTACACTTAATAATAACTTAGATATGTTAGTATTAGGGTTGCAAGCAAAAGTGTTAGGATATTACAACATAGCATCTTTGAATAATAATAAGTGTTATTACAACAGAATTGTTAATATAAATGGAATTTATCTGAAATATAACAGAGAAGCACACAATGTATATTTTGGAGATTTTGTTCTTGATAATGCAAATGGAGCAAGATTCACAGACCATAGTAAATATTATGTCAAAGTCAATGATGATTACTGGAACGAGCCTTATGTACTTGATTTTCAAAAGAAAGAAGTAATACAACTGTTTGACGTACGTTATCAAAATAGTAAAAGTGCATTGCTAACAAGGGCAATGAAAGAGAATTTATTAAACAGTGGTAACAAAGAGGAAGCAGACAATCTTAATATTATTTTCCCTGATGCAACAAAAGAATTATTACAGTACAGAAAAAAAGCATTGCAATACGTTGCGAATAACTATGGATACGATTTTCAAAAGCCATTTAAAGTAACTGGATTACTTGGAAAATTTACGGCGAAAAGCATTGAAAAAGCAACAGTGAGCAACTGCGGAATACTATTAATTTGCAAAGGGTCGAATGTTAAATGTGTTAGGTTGAACAAAGGGGAGTTTGATATAGGTGTAAGAAACGGATACGAATATTTAATTGATTATTATTGCTCAAAAAAGATTTTTGAAACAGATAGAAAAAGTGGAAGGCTTGGAATGTTCATCATTCAACAAGATGACAAATATAAAAGAGTAGTAAAAAATACTTTTACTAATTCTTATTCTTCTAATAGAGATGAATTTGATAAAAGCGGTTGCAATATAACAAAAACAAGACGACAGCTACATAGCCGTTTGTGTGCCTATAAAGCCGATAAACGAAAAAGGGAAGTTGATGCTATTAGTTATGAAAATGAATTGAAGAACATCAAGGAAATGTTTTCAAGGTTAAAATCAGAACTTATTCTTAAATTAAGTGAAGCAAAAACCAAAGATGAATATGAAAAGCTTAGAAATGTATTTGATTACAATTATGTCTGGATTGTAAGACGCATTAAAACATTAGAAAATAAAATAATTCAAAATGGTTTTTGTTCCATAAAAGAAGCGACTGACAGTATTACAATTTTGAAAAATGATATTACAGACAAAATGAAGAAAATTGAGGGTTGAGAGATATGCAAACATTAGAAGATATATTGCGAGAACTGGGTAGTACAAAACCATTTCTTAATGAAGTGATCATTAATGAAGACGGAACGAGAGAGCCGTTTACAAAGAGCGGAAACAAAGCATATAGTAAACTTATTGAAATTATATATGCAGTGGGCGATTTAACTAATAGAGATATGAATGATATTGTTGAAGAACTTGATAATATTACAGCTCAAAGTTTTTAAAGAATGGGGATGATTAAAATGTTTGATAGGAATGGATTTATGAGTTGGCTTGAAGAAACATTTATAACGAATAGTTTTGGCAGAAATATTGTATCAGAAATTATTGAATATGCTTATGAACACCAAAACGTAAGTTTAGATCAGTTTGCATATTTTGTTAGTGATTTATTACCGGAGGTTGAATTTTTGGAAGTGGCAAGATTTTGTTCAGATGATATGCTGACAGACACTACATTAGTATTGTTAGAAAGGAAGGACGGTTGATTGATTATGGAATTGCACTTATATTATCTTGATAAAAATTGGAAACAACGTGGAGATTGTGGTCATCATTATAATCTTGTTGTCGATTTAGACAACAAAACATACAAGATATATGTCAGTCCTTTTTATGGGTATGAACGCTCAAACGATATAGAGGTCAAAAGAAAATCGGATATTATAGATTATATTGAATATTTAAAAGAGAATGGGTTTGTAGATACTGATGAGATTTATTGTGGATAAAATAAGAAATTTATAAAAAGATAGGAGGTATATGTTGTGAATTATACCATAGATGAAGTCAAAAATATTTTAGCAAGTAAAAAGTCGCAAATATGCAATTTAGGTATATCGCATACGGTTTTAACAGTAATACAAGATTTATTAGAATATCAGACACCTAAAAATCCATTGCCAAATGGAACGCATAAAGGCTTTAATAATTACTGTTGTCCGTCTTGTAAGCGTCCATTATCTGCAATGTGTGAAGATTTTCAAATGCCATATTGTGAAAATTGTGGTCAGAAAATAAATTGGAATATGAAACGATGATTTGATTAAGGAGGAAAAGAATGTGTTATTTTTAAGAGAGCTTATTCAACAAAATGGACATAAACTTGTGCGATATAACGAAGCAATTGCAGGACATATTTATATGAGTGTTTTTAATTATAGTGAAAAACATGGTGGAACATTCGATAGTTTTAAGTATTATAACGATTACGTTGTTGATATAACAAAATAAGAACGATGATTTGGATAGGAGTGATTATAATGAAATGTAATTATATTGAATATCACAGATTAACAGATCAGATGTTTTCTGGCGTTGCACAAACAGATACACACTTAAATCAGTATACGGAGATTTTAAGACAGTATCTTATAAATGGTGGTGCAGCAAACACAATGTTGAAACTTGGTATTGGAATACAAGTCACAACTAAAAGATTTATGTTATTACCTAAGGAAGTTGTTATGAGAAGATTTATATGGCTCAAGGGTAGTAGAAAGGGAGAATTATTAGATAGAAATGAAATAGAAGCAATTGGAATGTTTCTTCCGGGTGGTGCTTTATATGGAAAAGAAGATAATTACATATGGGATTGAATCAACGATTTCAAGAGAAAATAAATAATAATTATAGGAGGAATTTAAAATGAAAGGTTATAAAGTATTTAATTCAGATTGGACATGCAGAGGTTATCAATACGAAGTCGGAAAGACTTATGAGATAGCAGAAAGTCCAAAGTGTTGTAAGGTAGGTTTTCATTTTTGTGAAAGACTGGTAGATTGCTTTAATTATTATTTATTTGACCAAAACAATAAGGTAGCTAAAATTGAAGCAATAGGAGAAATTGATTTTGATAATACCAACTCTAAGTGTTGTACAAACAAGATTGTGATTTTAAAAGAATTGACTTGGGCTGAAGTGTTAGATATGTGTAATACCGGAGAAGGAAATTCTGGTAAGCGTAACAGCGGAGATTGTAATAGTGGATGTTATAATAGTGGAGATTATAACATCGGATATTATAATAGTGGAGATTATAATAGTGGAGGTTATAACAGTGGATATTGTAATAGTGGACGTTATAATAGTGGAGATTGTAATAGTGGACGTTATAATAGTGGAGATTGTAATAGTGGAGATTATAATAGTGGAGATTATAATAGTGGAGATTATAATAGTGGATATTGTAATACGAATTCGCCTAAAGTTAGAATGTTTAATCATGAAACTAAATTCAGTTTTGATGATGAGTCAATACTTAGATTTAGAAAAATTTTACTTGACTGTCCTCAATCGTATAAATATTCAGATTTTATTGACAAAAGCGAAATGAGTGAAGAAGAAATTATTAGACACCCTGAATGTGAAACTATTGGCGGATATATCAAAACAATAATAGTTGAAGCTGACAAGCAAAAATGGTGGGATGAAGATGTTAGCGATGATGATAAAGAATTTATTAAGTCATTACCATATTTTGATGCTGATATATTTTATGAATGTGTTGGCGTGAGAGTTTAATTATAAGGAGGAAAAATATTATGTCACATTTTATTACATTAGTATTTACAAAAGAAAATGGAAGAACAGTTGAGGAATTGCTTGCTCCATATGATGAAAATATTGTGTATGCTCCATATGTACTGTATACACGAGAACAAGCAATAGCAAAAATAAGAAAAGAAATAGAAGATTACAAGAATGGACCTTATACGGAATATGTATCAAGCCCAAAAAAGTATGAGGAAAGTCACCCCAATGCAGAACATATTAATTATTTAAAAAATAAATTCCCCAAAAAATTAGAATGGACTGATGACGAATGTTATGAGGACATGAAAGGGCGTTTTGATGAAGATATGATTAAACTCAATGGAGATTTATTATCTACTTATAACCCTAATTCAAAATGGGACTGGTATACTATCGGAGGAAGATGGAATAATTATCTTAAAACATTGTCCGGCGAAACTACAAATGAAGATTATGCATCCGAAATTGATTGGAAAGATATAATACCTTTTGCCTTTGTTACTCCTATTGGAGAATGGCACGAAAGAGGTGAAATGGGTTGGTGGGCTTGTGTTTCCAATGGGAAAAATATAGAAGATTGGAAATCAGAGTTTAAAGAATTTCTTGACAATTTAGATGAAGATACTATTGTAACAGTAGTTGATTGCCATATTTAAGTTTGGAGGTAATAGCTATGAAAATAACAAATATTTTAGATTTGATCTTAGAAGATAAAAGAAAGGTGAATTGTTATGACAAAAGAAATGATACGGCTATTAAATCAACTTGCAGATTTGGCAGATGAAGCAAGTGAAACAATATTTGATGACGGTAAAAAGAATGGAACAGGCGGAATATTAAAGCTATGTGATAAGCTGACAATGAAGATTGACGAGTATTTAGATAATTGATTGGGAGGTAATAGATATGAGTAATCAAAGAGTTAGAGTCACTGTCGAATTTGACATTGATACAGAAAGATGTAGACTATATGGTGTTACGCCACGAGAAGTATTTCAATCACTTCAAGCTGATATGAGCGAAGAATTTGATGGAGCTACAATTTATACAAATCATCATAAATTAAACACATATTCTGACTTCGTATTAGGAACTGAGGCGAAAATTATATCTAAAGAATATATGGGTGAGAATATTATAAATGCGACATTCGTTTCTGTTTGGGACGGAGGAACAGCAATAGAAACGGAATGTAAAATCAATACAATCACACGAGAAGTATTTGATATTATTCCAGTGGAGGCAGATGTTGATACGTTTGAACGTCAATATGTTGTTATTGACGGGCAGGAATATGACGTTATATGTGTAGACGGTGCTGACGAAGTAGAAGAGAGTGAGTATTGGTTTAAATAAAAAATGAGGTAAGTGTTATGCGTAAAATTAATTTTGTACAGGGATATTATGAATAGAATGTATATTATGTATAATGAAATGTAGATTTCAAAGAGGTGAGGAATATGAGTAGCGATGAATTAATTACATTAATGGAACTTTTACAAAAATACGAGGAAGAAAATGTAGAACCATTACTCAAACAAGAACCGAAAACTAAGTTTGAGTTCAGAGTTTTTCTTAGTGCAAATCAACATAAAAAAGTTATAAATGAGATTTGTGAATGTATTACATATGATTTATAATATGACGAAAAACACAGTTTACGGAGGTAAATAATATGAAAAAATATGCAGTTATAGTTTATTATACATTTGGCGAACCGGAAAGTGAAGTTTATTTGTTTGATACGGAAGAACAGGCTTGTAAGTATTTAGAATCGATGTGGGATTATTACTATGATTTTGCATTTGAAGATTCAGATTTTGATGAAGAAAATAGTTATTGTGTGGAAAATTATGCAGAGCTTGTGTGGGAAGGTACTGGTAAGAGAATTTTTGAAGTAGTAAGTGTAAGCGAACCAATGAAGTTTGATTAAAGAGATTGCAATCAAAAGATAAGAGAAGGAGTTAGAGATAATGATCGGACTTTATATAGGAAAGGGATCAACAATGGGATTTAAAACTAATCGCCAGTATGATGTATATTCTAAAATAGAAATAGCCAGACGAGGCGGCATAGTTTTTGGAGATACAATTCCTTGTATATGTATTTATGATAAAAATAGCACGTTGTGGTGCCCTTATCAGTCGTTAGAAAAAGTATTAGAAAATTGGAAGTTTGAATAATAGATTGGAGGAAATGAAAATGAATAATTGGAAAACATTAAAAGAAGAAACGCCGACAGAGTGTGCTATTTGCTTAATTACAGTAAATGACAATGTAGCTTTGGCAACATACTCGGAGGGCGAATTTATTCAATATGGAAATGATGAACGACATTATAACAACGTGTCGGCTTGGCAATATACAGACGCCCCATTTGAGGACGAAACACGTGAATATAAAAAGGCTATTAATTATCTCTTAAATAAGTTTCAAAGTTGTAGGGAATACTCTATTGAGGACGAAAAATTCTACCTTTTAGGTGGCTATGATTGTGATAGAGTTTTCGTGGTAAGACCAAGAAGAATAGAGGATATTGAATGTATTAATACATTTAATAAGTGTATTACAGGCAAAGCAAGTATCTTAGACTATCGTAATATCGGTGAAACATATGTTTTAATCTTTAAGGCAGTCGGTTTTAGTTCTGACTTAGAGGAGTGCGACTACTTGATTATTCAAACGGCAAGTGAAGTAATTAAAAGCAATACGCAAGAGATTATGGACATCATAACAATTATGAGCAGAGAAGAAATAGAAACGGAGGGGGAATTAATATGAATAAGTGGAAGAATTTAAAAAAGTGTACGTTTATAGACGAAATATACATAGATGATGAAAATGGTAATGCTATTGTAATCGTAGATACCAAAGAAAGAAATGTTACATATAAAGACGAAGAAGCAAAAACTGACGATAATATTCAAAAAATGATAACAGATATATTTAATAATTTAAGAGTATATCAAGTTGAGAATAGATGTATGAATAAAGAACAGTATGAGGGAAGGGAACAATGTAATCAATGTTCTTTTGATTTACAACAGGATTATATTAATGCCGAAAGTGAAGAAGAAGCCATTCGATTAGGAATGGAATGGTTAGTAGAAGATATAAGAGACCATACTTGTTACAACGTAGAAATAGAAGATGATGAAATTATTATTACTGATGACGAAGATGAGATTGTTGAGGTGTATTATGATTTTACTGTAAGGGATATGACAGATTATCTATAATAGAGTTGTGAAAGAAAGGTGAGTTGTATGCTAAAAAGAATGATAGATGGTATTATAAAGAAATTATGAAATATTGGGCAGAATGTGCATATAGTAACACAAAGAAAGATTTTGCAATTAACGACTTATTGGAACGCTATGCTTCTGATTGTGGAATTAATATAGATATGCTTAATGGTGAAATTGAACCGACAGTGTTGAATATGACGGCTTCACAAAAAAGAAAACTATATAAGAAAATGTTGGAATCAGGCATTAGAGAATAGTAGAAAGTGGAGAAGTAGTAAAGTCTTGAAAGCAAGGTTTCAAGTCCTTTATATGGGACATAAAAGGGTGTAGAATGTATGTATAATAAAAATATCACAGAATTTTGTTTAAAAATAGCAAATAGTGGTATATATTAAATGAAAGGTAAATATAGAAAGGAAGATTAGAAATGGAAAATATATCACACGAACGAGCAATAGAATTATTGAAAAAATTAGTCGCAAATATGAGGTATGGAGGAAAACCGTTGGTTGTTGCAAAGCATTTGCTCTATGTCGGATTTGAACCCGAAGAACTTCTAGAACTTGGGTTTAAGAGCAGAAGTGTGGTAGCAGCAGAAGAACAACTTGACGAATATGAAGATAGTTTAATATTTTTGGAAGGCTAAGAATTAGAGGGAAAGTAGAAAGTGAGGAAATAAAATGAAAATTAATGGAGATGCAGGAGAGATAAGAACCATAATAATCGTGGGTTTAATTTGCTGGATACCACTTTGTGCATTGTGTACACCAGTTGGTGGTACACTTCTTACGATATTTATTTTTGGAGTAGCCGGTATTATATCATATTCTAAACACAAAGAAAGAACAGGTGGTAACAACGGAATTTCACAAAGCTTACACGATCAGTATATGGAAAAATTACATGAAAGCAATCGCAAACATTGGGAATTCTATGATAAGTTGACTGATGAAGAAAAGGCTGAAAGACAAAAGGAATTTGATGATGAATGTTTGATTGCGGCGAGAAAATGTGAATGGGGAAAGGCATTTGCTCAAGAATGGATTGACGATATGCCTACTGAATTGAAAAAGAAAGCAATGGCGATATATGTGAAACGACAAGCGTTTATTAAAGAAGAAAGAGAGTATGGTAGAGATGCTCATGATTATGAGATGGAAGATTATCTTAATATACGTAAAGAGGATAGAGGTTGTTTATCACCTGCGGGAGCAGAATATTTGTATGATATGAAATTAAAAATAGATAAAGCTTTTAGTGAATATAAAGGTGTAAAAGACGAAGAAGGGAAATGGAAGAAATATGCTATAGGAGAAGCTATGCCTAACAAATATGATAGGATTTTTCATAACTATACGGGAGTACCTTCGGTAAATGTTCCAACTGATAAGTTAAGACAGTTTTATAAATATACTCCAGATGGAAAACTTACAAAAAAATATATGGAGTTTTCTGAACCTCAGGTTTGGTGGGGACATTATGACACAACTGTAAGTCATTGTCTAGTGTCAATGCCTATATAACAAAAGAAGGAGTGAACATTAATGACAGGAAGATTAGAAAATCAAATAAAAACTGAACAGAAAATCAAGCGAACACTTAAAAGTCTGCCACAAATTGTAGCAGACTTTTATTATAACATCTCAACATCTACTGAACCAAAGTCATGTTATATGTATATTATGATAATAAAGGGATTTATTGAATTTATAGAAGAATTAAATATATCCATAAATGATATTGATGAGACTGTTGTAACACGATATTTAAAGACAAAAGAACAAAAAACTAATAAAGAAGGACAAGTTCAAAGCACGAGTTTTTCATATAGAAAAGTTGTTTATGCCGCATTGAACAACTTTCTTTTTTATTTGAAAAAGAAAAAAATTATTAAAGATAATCCTATGGATGAAATAAAACCTGTCCGAAACTCGGACAATGTAAAAAGAATAAGACTGACTGCAAATGATATGGAGAATATTATAAGTGCGGTGGATAGAGGTGTTGGTTCGCATAGAGCTATTGAGACTCAAAGACCTTGGCGTTCAAGAGACAAAGCAATTCTGCTGCTCTTTATATATACAGGAATGCGTGAAACAGCATTAACGGAAATTAATTTGAATGAGATAGACTTTGAAAATAATACATTCAAAATCATTGATTAAATCGTGAACGCACACTCGTGACTTTAGTCATGAGTAAGTGAACATTTACGAAATAGTCAGCACGTAGGGAAACTTGCGTGTAGTGGTGCTTATGGCATCCAATACTACTTGAA
>OLNW01000266.1_pt1 | contig 67098 bp, 51 predicted proteins | sample 1672121 | NCBI WGS metagenome assembly OLNW01 (sample SAMEA3136648, study PRJEB25190) | human gut metagenome
AAGAAATAATTGAATTTCATGCAAGATTTGAAAAAATTCATCCATTCCAAGATGGTAATGGAAGAGTTGGAAGAATGGTAATGTTTAAAGAATGTTTGAAAAATAATATTATTCCATTTATAATTCTGGACAAAGACAAATTATTTTATTATAGAGGATTAAAAGAATATCAAGGAAATAGAGAAAAAGGATATTTAATTGATACTTGTTTAAATGCACAAGATCAATATATCAAAATGATAGAATATTATTTGAAAGGATGGGGTAAAGGATAATGGAAGAAATAGAAAAGCACATGATGTTAGAACTGTTATTACAAGTAGAAGAGGAGAGTATGAAACAGAAGAAGGTTGCTTGTCTTTAATTGGAGAAAGAAAATGTAAGAGATATAAAGAAATTGAGGTTGATTATTTGGATATGAATTTTAATAAACAACATGCAAAATATACAGAATTTGTTGCTGAGGTAATACAACATGAGATTGACCATACAAATGGGATAATAATATAATTAAAAAATAGTAATTACTTAATTATATGAAATTTAATTTTTTTAATATTCATGTTTTCAACTCCAGATGGTTGTGTATTTAAGCTTAAATATTATTAAATATATTGAAATTTTATGTAAAACATGATATAATAATATTGTTTCAAAGTAAATTTCCTCGCTCTTACAGGAGGACACATATCAATAAAGAAAAAATTTTTGGAGGAAAAAAGATGATGAGAGTGTTGTGGTTAAGCAGACATGAACTGACAGAGGCACAGGTAGCGGATTTGAATCGGATTTATGGAGAGATTGAGGTGAAGACCTTTAAACAGTCCGTAAGTAGCTGGAAAGATGTCGTTGAAGCAGGTACTGACTGTGATGTTCTGGCTGTAGTACTTCCGCCCGCAATTTTGGCGGACCTCACCAACCCACGCAACAACAGCAAGCCTGTTATCAGGGCAAAGGCGAACAGGGTTCCTACTGGGAATACCATCGTAAATCCTGCAACAGGAAAGGAAGAAACAGAATATCGTTTTGAACATGCTGGATGGGAGCGTGTTGTAAAGATTGAGGTTGTAGTGGAAGCTTTGTAAGCTACATATCTTAATCGGACAGGATTCTACATTGTAGGTCCTGTTTTTTAGCAAATAAAAAGCTGAATTTTTAGATAGAAGAAAAAATAAACATCCTAAAGTGCAAAAATTGCACTTTAAATATTGATATTATATCAATTACAAGATATAATATACATGTAGGAGGTATTTCTAATGGATAAAAAGGAAGACTGGAACTTAGAACTAGTAGAATATATAAAACAAGGAGAGCCAAGCCGAATAGAAAAGACTAAAACATGGGAAACGGCAATAGGTTTGCAAGATGTAGATGGATTAAAACCTTCAAAATACTTAATAAAGACAGCAAAAGAACACATTGAGGGAGCAATAAATATTGAAGAAGCAAAAATAAGAATAGATGAATATTATGAAGTTCAAGGCAGTAGAAGAAACTTTGAAAAAGAGAGTGAAGAAGCAGATAAAGTTGCAGTAAGGATTACAGAAATATTAAGTGAAAAAGCATTTAATTTTTCACCAACAGAATTATTAAATATTCATAAAAGATTATTTAAAGATATATTTGCTGGAGCGGGAGGATATAGAGATTATAATTTTACTAAAAAAGAATGGGTATTAAATGGAGATACAGTAATATATGCACCATTCGATACAATAAAAGAAACATTAGAATATGATTTTGAACAAGAAAAAAATTTTTCATATAAAGGATTAAGCTTAGATGAATCTATAAAACATTTATGCAGATTTACATCTAATATATGGCAAATACATCCATTCTGTGAAGGCAATACAAGAACAACAGCAGTATTTATAATAAAATATTTAAGAACTTTTGGATTTAGTATCAATGATGAAGTATTTGCTGAAAATTCATGGTATTTTAGAAATTCATTAGTAAGAGCTAATTACAAAAATTTTGAAAAAAATGTATTTGAGGATACTTCATTTTTAGAAAAATTCTTTTATAATTTATTAACAGATAGTAACTATGAATTAAAGAATAGATATACACATATAGAAAATGTTCAAAGTGCAGACAAAAACAATTTAAAGTGCAAAAATCGCACTTTAGAGGAACAAGCAATTATAAATATATTAAAAGTAAATCCAGCAACAAACCAAGAAGAAATTGCAAAACAAATTAATAAATCTGTAAGAACTGTCAAAACATATATGTCAGAAATGCAAGAAAAAGGTTTAGTAGAAAGAAAAAATGGTAAGAAAAACGGTGAGTGGAAAGTAAATTAGTAATTGTAGCATATAAAAAGTATGGAAAAAGAAAGGAGAAAAAATATGGGAGTAAAAGAAAGTAATGAAATAACAGTAAAAATTAAAAGCACATTAGACGAGTTTTATAAAATAATGGAAGAAAAAGGATTTAAAATAGTAGATAAATTTTCAATGGATGATACATATTTCATACCTAAAGAATTAAAATTAAAAGAAATTAGTACAAGAGAAATTTTGTCTAAAGCATTGTTAGTAAGAGATATTACAGGAAAAATGTCAAACAGAAGAACAAAATTAATAACATTTAAAACAAAAAAATTTGATGAAGCAGGAAATATATTAAATCAAGAATCTGTCAATTGCAATATTATGGAAGTAGAAGAGGCTAAAATGCTATTAAAAACAATAGGATATAAAGAAATTATGAATGTAAAAGAAAATGATATAGTATATGAAAAAGAAGGATTTCAATTAGCAATTAAAAACATAAAAGATGGAGATAATTTAATAGAAATAGAAACAGAAGAAAGCAATGAATTAAATACTATAGAAAAAATAATTCAAAAGGTAAATCAGATAGAAATACCAATATATACAGATAATTACTTTGTAAAAAAGGCAGAAATAGAATTAGATAAGAGATTAAATAGAAATATAGATAAAGAAAAGGCTTGCGGATGCATCATAATAAATAACAATAAAGTATTATTAATTAAGCAAACAATGGGACATTGGGGATTTCCAAAAGGTCATGTAGAAAAAGATGAAACAGAAATTGAAACAGCAATTAGAGAGGTAAAAGAAGAAACAAATTTAAATGTAGAAATTGAAGCTGATAAAAGATATACAATGGAATATATGACAGACAAGGGAAATTTAAAGCAAGTAGTATTATTTATTGCAAAATATACAGAAGGAGAGATAAAAGCGCAAGAATGTGAAGTAAAAGATATAAAATGGCTAGAATTTGATAAAGCAATTGACATAATTACATATGATAATACAAGAGAGCTATTTAAACAAATACTTAAGGAGAAAAGTATATGAAAGTATCAACAATAAAATACCTCAGTTTTTTCTCCTAAATCTTCTGAAAATCTTAATAAATATCCGTCTGGGTCTTGAATTAAAAATTCCTTATTCCCTAAGAGTTTATTTCCTTGCCTATACCAATTTTCTTCCAAGTCAAAAGTAATTTTATAATTACTCTGTAAAAAAGAATTATAGATTTTTGTAACATCAGGCACCTCAAGTTGAAAATTAATTCCATTGCCAAAAGGATACGAAAGAGTATTTAAATCCCATTTTCCATTAGAAGTAAGCTCTTGAATCATAAATTGAATTTCACCAAGTGAAATAAAAGCAAATTTATCTTCAGGCCTATCATATTCAACAATAAAGCCAGCAGTTTTGTAAAATTTCAAACTTATTTCAAGATTAGAAACGGAAAGCTCAGGGATAATTTTATTCCAGTACATTACAACCACCCCACCCATAAAACAATATAATGAAAAATAATATTATATATAATAACACAAAATAAAAATATATGAAACATAAATCAGAAAATTATTACAAATCGCCAAAGCCCTTAAAGACTTATAGAAAAAGTAAGAACCCAAAGCTTTGAACTATGACAAAAGTTCCTTAAGCAAATCCCTTCCAAAAACCACCAAAACAGTAACAAAAACTAAAGAGGCTTATATAATACAGCAGTTATCTGACCTCTAATTAACCTTTTGGAGCCGTTCTAAATAACGTCAAAAGGAATGCGAAGGAGTGCCAAAGTAGTGTTCCGTAAGCAAATTAGCATTTTAGCCTAACTTTTTTGCACATTTTTGTTAAAAAAGCCCTAAAAATAGGGAAAAAACTAGTATTAAAAAAATTTTTTATCTCATTATAAAAATGTAAAAAAAATGTAAAGTTTAATTCGTTTTTGGCTCAAAATGCAGTTCCGTAAACGATTTAACATATTTTGACATTTTTGCCTAAAAATAGCCTATTTACTAGCTTTATAACTAGTATTATAATTTAATTAATAATAAAAATAGGAGGATTGGCTAAATGTTATCTAAATCAAAATTTTATAAGATTTTAAACAAATTTATTTCTAGCATTATTTTAGTTGTTATTCTACTTGGAACAACTGGTATAGCAAATATTGCAATTGCAGCTGATTATTTAGTCTTGAAAGGGACTGTAATTACAGGCGCAAATTATAACCAACCACTTGGAACATATTATAAAGAAAGTGTTGCAATTGGTACTACTAAATATACTGGTGTGGAGCAAACCTGGTCTGTAGAAACGGGTATGCACGAATATTCTTACGACAGAAGGAGTTTAAATCCAGTAATTCCTATAAACAAATGGGTAGCTCAACAATTCGAAAACGAAAATAACTCTCAAGGAGCTTGTATTCACGGTTGGATAAAAGAGTGGAGAGTTGGAGATAATTACTTTACTTGGGGTGCAAATCCTTGTGGTCAAAGAACTATTCCAGCTTGGAGTGCTTATTGTGCCGACTGTGGTCAATCTATTGCGGGAGATACATACATTTATTTAAATTCAGATTATGTTGCAAATATTTCTTCTATTAGCTGTGCTGAAAATAGCGCTATAGCTTCTGGATGCATTATTTGCGGATCAGGAGAGCAAGCTACAACAGTTCCTTCACATACTTGCAAAGGAGCTTCTTACAATAGATATTACGTTACTTATAATGGAAATGGCGCAACAGATGGTAGCACTTCTACAACTACACATATGTACGAAAATGCTACCACATATGATGGTGTAGCTATTTCAAGAAGTACTTCACTTGCACAAAATGGTTTCTCTAAAACAGGATATGTATTTATTGGCTGGAATACTGAGCCAAACGGAAATGGAACAAGCTTTGCTAATGGTCAAGAAATTAAAAATTTAACAGCTACAGATGGCGAAACTATTACTCTTTATGCTCAATGGGTTAAAGATAACTATAATTTAACTGTTGACCCTAATAGTGGTGTATGGAATGGTTCTACTGAAGCTCAAAGCTTTAATGTAGCATATAACGGAACTAAAGAAATTTCAGTTCCTACAAAAGAAGGATATAATTTTATTAATTGGACTTTAACAGGAAATGGTAGCACTATGACTTCATTAACCAGCAATTCTACTTTCACTATGGGTGCAGGAGATGCTACATTAACTGCTAATTGGAAACCAATTGAATATAATGTTGTTTATGACGGAAATGGTGCTACTAGTGGAAATACAAATAACAGCTCACATATATATGACCAAAACAAAAATTTAACACAAAATGGATATAAAAGAATTTATAATGTAACTTTTAATTATAATGGAAATGGCCAAGCAAATACAGTTCAGGAGGCTAAAGCAACTTTTAATGGTTGGGCAACTTCTAGTAATGGTCGTGTTAGTTTTTCAGATAAGCAAAATGTTATAAATTTAAGAAACACTGCTGGTACATATAATTTATTTGCTAATTGGACTTTGGCTAATGTAATTTTACCAAATGCCACAAGAACAGGTTTTAATGCCCTTGGATGGAGTACTTTAGCAAATGCACAAAATGCTGCTTATAATATTGGACAAGCCTACATTCCAACAAAAGATACAACTTTGTATATGGTTTGGGAACCTTATAGTTTAAAGGCAAATGTAAAGGTAAAAGATGAAGAAACTGGAAATATTATTTCTAGTGATAGTGTGATTGATGTTTACGAATGGAATAAATCTACTATGACATATAATAAAATATCTTCATTAACTAAACAAAGCGATAATTCTTATGCTACTGATGATTTCTTAAAATATACAGATAAGAACGAAGGAAAATTTAGATTAATTCAAACAACTACTCCTAATGGCTATTATGGCGATTGGAGTGATGATACTAAAACAGCTAAAAAGACTTATGATTTTAATATCCTTACAACTATTGAAAATCAAACTGTAAATGATAAAGGTACTATAAATATAGAAATTAATCAAAAAAGACAAAAAGCAAAAATTGACGCAGATTTAATTGATAGTCAAACTAAAACCAATATTCCTCAAGGAGATGCAACCCTTGAAAATGCTATATATGGACTTTATGCAAAAGAAGATATTGTTCATAGTGATGGAGTGACTGGCATTCTTTACAATGCAGGTGATTTGGTACAAACCCAAGTCATTCAAAATGGAAAATTAATTTTTTCTAATTTAGAGTTAGGAAATTATGAAATAAAAGCTATAAAAGAATCAGAAGGGTATTTATTAGATGAAACTTCTTATTCTATGCCTCTTACATATAAAGGCGAAAATTATAGTTTAATTGAAGAAACTCAAACATTACAAGAAACAGTAAAAAAACAAGCTTTTCAAATTTATAAAGTTGGTGGAACTGAAGACGATACTACACATACTCCTTTAGCTGGTGCTGGTTTTAAAGTTTATTTAATATCAGAGCTTAGCAAAATTAAAAGTGGCGAGATTACACCTGATAGTAATGGAAACTTTAATACAGACGATTTTATGGGCTATGACTTTACTAATGAGCTAACTGCAATGGACTTTTCTAATAACGAAGCAGGAGAAAGAATTGCAGAGCAATTTACAGATTCTAACGGAAAGCTTGTAAGCAATGAACTTGCTTATGGACAATACATTGTTTACGAAAGTACTATTCCTGCTGAACACTTAGGAACAAATCCTTTCTTAGTAACTATTAATGAAGATAGTAGAACTCCACAAGATTTAAGAACCATTCTTGATAGAGATTTTTCTGTAAGAATTAAAGTTAACAAAAAAGATTTTTCAACCCGAAAAACAGTTTTAAAAGAAAATGCAATGTACAGAATTTGGAGTAAAACTACAAACTCTTTTGTAGAACAATTACAAGATGCAACCGTGTATGGAACAGAAGAGCACCCATTTGCAACAAATGCTGAAGGATATTTTATTACTCCTTTGGAATTAACCTTTGGTGAATATGAATTACAAGAAATAAAAGCACCTACAGGTTATGTAAGAACAGGTATGGAAGGAACATATACCCAAGGAGTAGAAAACCGTTTACCTAAGGAAAATGTAACATTTACTATTTCTCAGAATAGCACATATACATTAGATGCAGCTACAGGTTATTATGTACTTAATGTAAATCAATACAACGAGGCCCAAGTTGGCAGTTTAAAAGTAAGTACTGTTGGCGAATATTTAACAGGTGCTACCTCTTCTGAAAATGGAAATTCACCTATATACCAAGAAAAAAATATTCCTAATGTAAAAGTTGAAATTTATGCAAGCGAAGATATTAAATCTGCTGACGGTCAAAATTCTATTATTTATGAAAAAGGAACAAAAGTAGCTGAAGGATATACTGATAGCGAAGGGAAAATTTATTTTGACAATGTACCTTTAGGTAAATATAAAGTAAAAGAAACTGAGGTTCCTGAGGGATTTGTTTTAAATACAAACACTCAAGAAGTTACTTTTTCAGCTGAAAGTGATGAAAACTTTGTAGTAAAAAAAGACATGACCTTCAAAAATAATAGACCAAAAGTTAATACAGTTACAGATAAAAAAGATAAATTTACTAGAAAAGAAAATGATATTTCAAAAAGACTTTGCGTAGTAAAACAAGCAATGCAAAGTGTGTATGAAGCCGGCGAGAAAATAGTTTATACAATTGAAGTTACTAATAATGGTTCAACAAATATTAACAACATAATTGTTAAAGACTCTATGAATGGCAATTTTGTGGGAATTGATAATTCTTCTAAAAAAATAGATGAGTTTATAACTGTAACTCCTATTGATGAAAGTTCAGTTTCTATAAATAGACTTTTGCCTAATGAAAGTGTTATTTTACAATATGAGTACGAAATTCCAAAAAATACAGCTATTGGTACATCTCTTGAAAATATAGCAACAGCTACCGGAAAAGTTACACAAACTGTTGAAGACGAGAATGGAAATTTAAAAGAAGAAGACATTACACTTTCAGATAGTGATAACTCAAGCATTCTTGTTTCAACTCATACAGAAGATAAATTTATAGGAATTATTAAACGTGATATAGACACAAAAGAAGGAATTAAAGGAGCCGTTATTGGTGTATATGCTAAAGAAGATGTAAAAGGCTCTGATGGAAATGTTATAATTCCTGCGGGTACATTAATTGAAAAGGTTACAACAGATGATGAAGGAAAGGCTAGATTTGAAACAGATTTACCTTTAGGCATATATGAAATAAAAGAAATTGAAGCTCCAAAAGGCTATATGCCAACATCAGAAATTATAACTATAGATGCTTCTTATAGAGGTGAAGACGTTTCTAATATATATGTTTCAAAAACCTTATTAAATAGCTCTTATTATGCGTATATATTAAAAACAGACGTAAATGATGAACGCCTTGCAGGCGCAAAACTTAGGTTGTTAGATGACCAAAAAAATGTTATAGATGAATGGATAACTTCAACTAATGAAATTCATAAAGTTTTAAAACTAACACCTAATTTAGTGTATACCTTAGAAGAAGTTTCTCCAGCCTCAGGTTATGCTACTGCAGAACCTATACGTTTTTACTTAGATACTGACGGAAAAATTTATCAAAAAGTTGATGATGAAAATGACACTGAAGTTTCTTTCGTAAATATGAAAGATGATGAATTAAAAGTAGCAATAGATGTAGTAGAAAAGGATTCAAATAAACCATTAACAGAGGGAAAAATAACTATAATCAATAAAGAAACAAATGATGTGGTATATGAAGAAAACTTAAATGGAGATACTAATAACATTTCTAAAATACCAACAGGAAATTATGAAATTAAAATAACAGAAGTCGGAAAAGACGGTTATATAGAAAAAACACAAGACATAGTAGTTTCAGACACAAAAGAAACACAAAAAACTACAGTTGAAGTTGACTACACAAAATTACAATTTAAATATATAGACGAAGAAACAAAAGAAAGACTAAAAGATGCAACTTTAGAAATAGTAAATGAAAATGGAAAAGCCATTACATTTTTTATAACAACAGATTCATCAGACTTTAGCATAGATAAAATACCAGCAGGTAAATACACTTTAAAAGAAGTCATTTCTGCAGGAGGATATGAGAAAACAGAAGACATAGCAATAGAAGTAAAAAATTCATCAGAACTACAAAACTACACAATATTAAAATCAAGACTAGTATTTGACTTAGAAATTGAAAAATATGTAAGTAGAGTTTTAGTAGATGGCAAAGAAGTCGTAAACAACGCTTATTCAGATAAAGACAATTTAGTAAAAATTGAAGTGCCACAAAGCAAAATAAAAACACAAGACATAAAAGTTATTTACTCTATACGTGTTAACAATATTGGCGAAGTAGACGGAACAGTAGGAAAAATAATAGATAAAATACCAGATGGACTATCATTTGTAGCTACAGATAACCCAGATTGGTCAGAAGAAAACGGCAATATAATTTATGAAAAATGCAAAAATATGACCATTAAGCCTAACAGCTACGCAGAAATTAATATAATTTTACGTTGGGACAATAGTGAAGAAAACTTTAATGAAAAAACAAATCAAGTTTCAATGTTTGATTTAAGCAATAAATACAACTTTAATGAAAAAGACTCAAACAACAACGAAGCAAAAGCAAACATAGTATTTGCAGTAAAAACAGGAAAAGACAACTCACTAATATCTCTTCCAGCGCTTACAAGCATAGTATATGTAATGATAGGAATCATTACACTATGTAGCCTAGCAGCAATTTTGATACTATTTCGGACGTTTCTAAATGCGTCATAAAGTCCCTTTTGGAGTATCCAAATTGATAGAAAGTTGAGATAAGGGGAGGAAGATTATAATAGAAATAAAAAAATTATAAATTAATATAAAAAAGGGGCTGTAAAAAAAGTCCCTTTTTTGTATAATTTAGAAAAGGCTTGACCACAAGAATAAAAGATAGTACAATTAGTGTGGTCAGTAAAAAGTAGACCGAAACTAATAAAAGGAATGAAAAAATAAACAAGGGGACTATAAATGATAATATTTGGAATTGATATAAGAGTATATTTTCTATTATTTATGATATATGCAATATTAGGTTGGTGCATGGAAGTAACATGCAAACTAATTCAATATAAAAGATTTATAAATAGAGGATTTTTAATAGGGCCATACTGCCCAATATATGGTTATGGCGCAATATTAATAACATTTTTACTAAAAAAATACACAAATGACCCAATAGCATTATTCTTTATGGCAATAATAATTTGTGGGACACTAGAATATCTAACAAGTTATTTTATGGAAAAAATATTTAAAGCAAGATGGTGGGACTATAGCCAGAAAAAATTCAACATAAATGGAAGAGTATGCTTAAATACAATAATTCCATTTGGACTATTAGGGTTATTTATAATGTATGTTTCAAATCCATTTTTCATAAGCAAAATAGAAATGTTACCACAAATGTGGCTAAGCATATTATTCTGGGCACTTCTTGCAATATATATTGTAGACAACATGGTATCTGGAATAGTAATTAGATATGTAAAAAAGACAGAAAAAATTGTAGGAAAAGACCTAGACAATACAGAAGAAATAACCAAAAAAGTAAAAGAAGTATTACAAAGCAAATCTGCATTACATAGAAGATTATTAAATGCATACCCTAGCTTAGAAACAGTAAAAATTAAAATAAAAGCTAAAAAAGAAAAAATAAAAGAAAAGGTAGAAGAGCAAAAAGAAGAACTTGCAAGCAAAGTAGAAGAGCAAAAAGAAGAGCTTGAAAATAAAATAGAAAATCAAAAGAAAGAAATAGAAAATAAAGCACAAAAAGTAATAAAAAAGATAGAAGATAAAACAAAATAATTCACAATCCTTTCATTAAATTGTTACTAATTAAATAACAAATGGGCAAGAAAAAGACACAAATATATAGTACAATTTAAACAGTGAAAGGAAGTGGATGCCTATACGAAACTGAAAAAAGATATTTAGTAGGAAACAAAAACATAATATAATAAAGCAATAAACCAAAAAAAGAATGCTATATAAAAAATGGCATTCTTTTTTTGTTCATAATTAGTTCATTTTTAGAGTATATAATAAACAAAGTTTGAAAAAGAAAGTAGGAAAGGAGAAAAGAACATGCATAAAATAGCTGAAAAAATATGCAAACACAGAAAATTAATTCTAATAATAGCACTACTATTATTAATACCATCAATAATAGGTATGAAAGCAACTAGAATTAATTACGACATATTAGTATATCTTCCAGAAGACATTGAAACCATAAAAGGCGAAGACATACTATCAGAAGATTTTGATATGGGTGGATTCTCAGTAGTTTTACTAGAGGACATGAGTACAAAAGATATAGTTAAATTAGAGGAAAAAATAAGAAAAATAGATAATGTAGAAAAAGTAGTAAGTATAGCAGATGTATTAGGGTCAAATATCCCAGTAGAAATGCTACCAGATGATATAAAAGATAAAGTCTACAAAGATAATGAAACATTAATGTTAGTTACATTTAAAGAGCAAATATCATCAGATGCAACAATGAACAGTGTAGAAGAATTAAGAAAAATAACAGATGAACATTGTAAAATAAGTGGTATGACAGCAACAGTATTAGACACAAGAAACTTATCAGATTCAGAAGTTGTAATTTATGTAATAATTGCTGTAATTCTATGCTTAATAGTACTAGAACTTGCATTAGACTCATATGTAGCACCTATATTATTACTATTAAATATAGGAATAGCAATACTTTATAACATGGGAACAAATATATTTATGGGGCAAATTTCCTATATAACAAAGGCAATAAGCGCAGTACTTCAATTAGGGGTAACAATGGACTTTGCAATATTCCTATACCATAGTTATATGCAAGAAAAAGAAAAGATAAAAGACAACAATGAAGCAATGGCAAATGCAATTTCTAAAACATTCGTATCTGTAATAGGAAGTTCACTTACAACAATAGCAGGATTTTTAGCATTATGTAGTATGAATTTAACACTTGGAAAAGACATTGGTATAGTTATGGCAAAAGGTGTTTTATTAGGAGTTATTTCAGTAGTAACAATACTTCCTGCAATGATACTAGAATTAAATAATTTAATAGAAAAAACAAAACATAAAGAAATATTACCTAAATTTACTAAAGTTAAAAAATTTGTAATGAAACACTATAAAGCAATAGGGGTAGCATTTTTAATTATCTTGCCAATAGCATTTTATGGATATCAAAATACAAAAATATACTACAACCTAGATAAATCTTTACCTACAACACTAGATAGTGTAGTTGCAAATACAGAGCTAAAAGATAAATTTAATATGACATCTATGGAATTACTATTAGTAAACAAAGATATGCCAGATTACGAAGTAAATAAAATGGTAGAAGAAATAGAAAAAGTAGAAGGCATTGAGTGGACATTAGATTATTCAAAAATTGGAAGTATAGGAGTGCCAAAAGAAGCATTGCCAGATGATATAGTAAGTATCTTCCAAAGTGATAAATACCAAATGATACTTATAAACTCAAAATATGAAATGGCAACAGATGAGCTAAATGCACAAGTAGAAACAATAAATCAAATTATTAAAAAATACGATGAAAATGCAATACTTGCAGGTGAAGGACCTTTAATGAAGGACTTAGTAGAAATAAGTAACCATGATTTTAACAGTGTAAATACAGTATCAATAGCAATTATATTTGTAATAATGATAGTTGTATTAAAATCAATCTCATTACCTGTAATACTTATAGCCGTAATAGAATTTGCAATATTTATAAATATGGGAATTCCATATTATACAAATACAGTATTACCATTTATTGCTTCAATAGTAATTGGAACAATTCAATTAGGAGCAACAATAGATTATGCAATATTAATTACAACTAAATATATAACAGCAAGAAAAGAAGGAAAAGATAAGAAAGAAGCAATTGATGGAGCTTTAGGAACATCTATAGGTTCAATAATAGTTAGCGGATTATGCTTCTTTGGGGCAACCTTTGGTGTAGGTGCATATTCAAAAATAGAAATGATAGGTTCTCTATGCACGTTGATGTCAAGAGGTGCAATAGTAAGTATGGTATGCGTTATAGCAGTACTGCCATCATTCTTAATGATATTTGATAAATTAATATGTAAAACAACAGTCGGAATGAGAAAAATAAATAATTAGAAGGAAAGGAAGTAAAAAACATGAGTGATAAAAAAATAATTTCAAAAATTACATCAGGTGTGTTATTAGGAACAATGCTTGTATACCAAGCACCAGTACTTGCTTTTACAAAAGATGAAACAGTATATTCAAAACTAGATGCAAGTGGAAATGCTTACAATACAATAGTAAGTGATCATATAAGAAATACTGAAAAAGAAAAAATAATTAATGATATAACAGATTTATTAAATCTAAAAAATAATGGAGAGCAAGAATATACTGTAGATGGTAATAATTTAATATGGAAAGCAGATGAAAGTGATATTTATTACCAAGGTGAAGCTCAAAAAGAATTACCAATAGAATGCAGTATTAAGTACGAGCTAGACGGAAAAGAAGTATCTGCAAAAGAAATTGCAGGAAAATCAGGAAACGTAAAAATCACTATAGAATACACAAATAAAGATAAACACGTTGTAAAAATAAATGGAAAAGATGAAACATTATATACACCATTTGTTGTAGTATGTGGAACAATTATAAATAATGAAAATAATAAAAATATAGAAATCAAAAATGGCAAAATGATAGACAACGGAAACAAAACAACTCTTATAGGAATTACATTACCAGGAATGCAAGAAAGTTTAGGAATATCTAAAGAAAAATTAGAAATTCCCAATAAAGTAGAAATTACTATGGAAGCTTCAAACTTTGAAATGGAAAATATAGTAACATATGTTACACCCAAAATAATAGAATCAAGCGATTTAGATATGTTAAATGACATAGACGAAATATATAGTAAAGTAAATGAATTACAAAGTTCAAGCAAACAAATAGAAGATGGAGCAAATAAATTAAAAGATGGTTCAAGTCAATTAGTAGATGGAGTAAAAGAATTAAAAGACGGAACAAGTGCAGCATATAGCGGATCTAAAATGATTGAAAGTGCAGTTGCAAGTAGTACAAAAAGCTTACAATCAGATAAATCAGCAGCAGTAGATAGTAAAACATTAGCAGCAATTAAAAATCAAGCAGAATCATCAGCAACATTATCTGAAGAACAAAAGGTAGCAATTAAGGCACAGGCAGAGGCAGGAGCTACATTAACTAAAGAACAAGAGGCAACAATTAAAGCCCAAGCAGAAGCAGGAGCTGCACTAACAGAAGCACAAAAAACAGCAATTAAAGCACAGGCAGAAGCGAATGCAGTATTAACAAAAGAACAAAAAGCAGCAATAAAAGCACAGGCAGAATCAGAGGCAGTATTAACAGAAACACAAAAAAAAGCAATCAAAAAACAAGCAACATTTACAGAAACACAAAAAACAGCAATAATAACAAGTGCTCAAAGCAAATATCCTGCAACATTAACAGAAGCAGAAAAACAATTAATAATATCAGTAGCACAAGAAACAGCATATACATCAGCTATAGAAGCAGCACAATCATCTGCAAAACAAGCAGCAGGCCAAACGGCAGTGCAAACAGCAGAAACAATAGCAAAGCAAGTAGCAGGCCAAACAGCAGTGCAAGTAGCTATAAGCACAGCAAAACAAGCAGCAGGAACTACAGCAGTACAAGTAGCAGGTCAAACAGCAAAACAAGCAGCAGGAACTACAGCAGTGCAAGTAGCTGGAACAACAGCAAAACAAGTAGCAGGTCAAACAGCAACAACTACAGCAACACAAGTTGGAAACCAAGCAAAACAAAAATTTACCAACCAAGTAGTTTCTCAAATGACTACATTAGGTGAATCTTTAGGAGAATTAACACAAGGACTATCAACCTTAGATAGTGGAGTAGAAAAATTATCAGCAGGAACAAACCAACTAGACTCAGGAATAGCAGAACTAGCAGAAGGAATAACAAAATTCAATACAGAAGGAATAGATAAAATTTGCAATTATATAAATGGAGATTTAAAAGATATAACAACAAGAATAGATAAATTAGAAGAATTAGCAAATAACTACAATAACTTTACAATGTTAAACAATGGAAATGAAGGAAACGTAAAATTTATAATGATATCAGATGGAATAAAAAGTGAGGAAGACAGCAAAGAAAAGATTATTGTAGAAAATAAAGTTGAAGGTACAAAAGAAGAAAGTTCAGAAGAAAAAGATTAGATAAAAATGTCAATAGGGGTGTTCCTTATTGACATTTTTTCTGTTATAATTTATTCATACAAAGTTCATATTCAACTAGTATAATAATTAAATGAAAAAATTAGTAATTCGGCCAATAAAAAAGAAAAAAACGGAGGAAATTATGTTTAACATTTTAGTTGTGGAAGACGATAAAAATTTAAGAAAATTAATTGTAACTTGCCTAAAAAGAGAAAACTATAATACATACGAAGCAACAAATGGCATAGAAGCACTAAACGTATTAGACGAGCAATATATAGACTTAATAGTAACAGACATAATGATGCCACAAATGGATGGATATGAGTTAATAAGAGAATTAAGAGAAGCAAATTATATGATGCCAATATTATTGGTAACAGCTAAAAGTACCTTATCAGACAAAAAAGAAGGATTTTTATTAGGAGCAGACGACTATATGGTAAAACCAATAGACATAGAGGAATTACCCTTAAGAGTAAAAGCCTTATTAAAAAGGTCAAAACAAGCAAGTGAAAAAAGAATAAAAATAGGAAAACTCACAATAGACTACAATAAATTATCTGTTACAAGGGACGGAAAAGAATATCAACTAGCACAAAAAGAATTTTACTTATTGTACAAATTAGTAAGTACTCCAGATACAATATTAACAAGACAAGAACTAATAGAAGAAGTATGGGGATTAGATAGCGAATCAGACTATAGAACAGTTGATGTCCATATAAAAAGATTGCGAGAAAAATTACAGGGTGTAAACGAAATAGAAATCGAAACAATTAGAGGAATAGGATATAAATTAGTAATAAAAGGTGAAAATAAATGTTAAAAAAAATAGTACACAAAATATTTGGAAAAAGAAATTCAATGCAAAGAAGTTTAATGAGAAGTTTTATTATTGCAATAGTGTTAGTCGCAATATTAACAATAGTAGAATTTTCAGTGCTTGTAGTACCTAAAATGCAAGATAAATTAATAGAAATAAATATTCGCGATAAAGAACAAATAGATAGCCTAATATATGTAACCAGAAAAATTTGCGGATTTGCAATATTAAATATAGTAATTATAAGTGCAGTATTAGTGCGAATAAACTTAAAAAATATATTTAGACCAATAGAGCAGATAAACGAGGCAACTAAAAAGGTGGCTTTAGGCGAATACGATATAGAACTAGAATCAAAAAGAGAAGACGAGATAGGGGAGCTAACTAACAATTTCAATAAAATGACACATGGTTTAAAAAGCACAGAAAATTTGCAAAAAGAATTTATAAATAACGTATCACACGAAATCAAAACACCAGTATCTTCAATAGAGGGATTTGCAAAATTTTTAAAAGATAAAAACTTAACACAAGAAGAAAGAGAAGAATATGCAAATATAATTATAGAAGAAGCAAAAAGATTAGAAAACTTAACAGGAAAAATCTTAAAATTAAGCAAATTAAACAATCAAGAAATAATAACAAATAAACAAGAAATAGAAGTAGCAGAACAAATAAGAAAAGCCATAAGTCTATTAGAACCAAAGTGGTCTAAAAAAGATATAAAAATAAATGTAAGTTTAGAAGAAAAAATATTTTTAGGAGATGAAGACTTAATATTCCAAGTGTGGGTAAATATAATAGACAATGCCATAAAATTCTCAAATGAAGGCGGAAGTATAGATATAAAGGTATACGAAAAAGACGGTAACATTAATGTAGAAATAAAAGACCGCGGAATTGGAATGAAAGAAGAAGAATTAGAAAAAGTATATGATAGATTTTATCAAATAGACAGGTCACATTCAAAAGAAGGAAGCGGCTTAGGCCTTGCGATAGTAAAAAGAATAGTAGAACTATCAGAAGGAAAAATAGAAATAAAAAGTAAAGAAAACAAAGGAACAATAGTTATTGTAAAATTACCAGTAACTAGCGAAAAAAACAACAAAATAATAATAAAATGACCTGTTTTGTGGGACGGAGCAAAAAACAGCTAAAAAATCTACCTGTTTTTTTGCTCCGTCCCCAAAAACAGGTAAACTAAATAGAGTTTGTTTTTAATACTTCATGTTTCTTTAAATATAATTCTTTAGCAGTTTCAGGGTTATGAGGACCTGCGAAATCTTTAATTGGCGCGAACTCATCTTCTACTTCTACTTGCAATAATTCAATATCATCAAATAAAGAAAATGCATCAAAAATGAAAGTTTCAAACTTAAAAGTATTAGGTGATTCTGGAACTTGCTTCATACCTTCGCAGTTAATAAAAGTATTTTTTTTAAAAGCTCTATGATAAGGCAATTTCACTTCACAAATTTTATTAATAGCTGAAATATGAAATAAATGAGCTAAAATATTAGTTTGTCTGTATAAATATTTTTTGCTAGAATCTTGGGCAATTTTCATACTATCTGTTAAATGGCAACTATTTATAATAGCAGGTTTGCCATTTCTCTTTGCAAAAATCCAATCTTTATCATTAACATTTTCTTTAAATAAAGTTTTAGAAGCAGTCAATTTGTTATTACTAATAGTTAAACCTAAAAAAACAGGGTCAACAATTTCAAGAATAACATTATCCACTCCACTAAAAGAAATCCATTCAATCCTCTTTTTTGCAATATCCTTTAAAATTCCTTCAGACTTCATAGAAGAAAAAACATCGCCATTTCCATTTGAAGCTTCTTTAACCTTATAAAGTTCTTCGAGAATCAAATTACCATTAATATCTATTAAAGGAAGCTGAGATTGCTTAAAAAACTTTATATATTTTTTAGGATATCCAAAAAAATTTTTCTCCTCAAAAAACTTTCTAGTAGCTTCATCATTATATGTGCTAGTCATAATATACCAAGGAATAACCACTTTATATTTTGCACAAGCATCTTTTAAAGTATCACACAAAATTTCAAAAAGAGATTTCTTAGGTGTAATATCTAGTTCAAAGGTACCTTTAGTACCTTTATAGCCCAAGCGCGTGCCTTGACCGCCAGCCATAGTTACAACAGCAAATTTCCCACGTTTAATCGCATCAATACCAATATTTTCATAAAGAGCAAATTTGTCTTTAGGAATTTCCCTTTTTATATTATATGGTAAAGGTTCAATCAAATTAGAAGGAAGCACTTCATCTATCTTTGAAGCTTCATATAAATTTAAAATTTGCTCAAAATTAATACTACATATTTGATTTAACAAATACGCTTTTTCTTTATTATTCAGTTCATCATAAAAAGCAAGCAAATGCTCTTGATGATATTTTTTCAAAATATCTTTAGCTTTTTCTAAATTTTGTACCATAAACATCTAATCCTTTTATATATCATATACAGCAAATCACAAATTAGTGATTAGCTGTTTTTAAAGATTTTATAATCAACTCTTTATTAGGCATATCTGAATTTTCCAAATCTACAATTTCTTTGTTAATATCATAAGGAAGACGAACCAAAGTAAAGCAAATAGAGGAAAGCTTTTTAGAGCCAAATTCACCTTCCAAAATCATGTAAGAAGCCATAGTAGAAAATTTAGAAGTTTCATTTTCATCACCTTCATTATTCATTTCAACAGGAACACCAACACTTCCAACATTAAAAATAGTTTTATTTTTAAACCTGAAAATATTAGGAGTATGAAGATGCCCATAACCAATAATATCAGGAATAGGGTCAGTATCAGTCTTACCAATAAATTCAGTATTCTTAAACAAATCTTCAGGGTTAGTAATAATTTTATTAAAATAAATAGTATCAGAATTTGGATACATTGGGTTAAAAATATGCTCTAAGCTAATAGGAGAAGCATGAAACAAACGAACTAAATGACCACTCATATAAAATTCATATGAAATAGGACAATTATAAAGAAATCTAGCACGTTCTTCTCCAATAATATCACGACTCCAAAATCTTCCATATTCTATGCCAGGGCGACAAACAATTTCGTCGCAATTTCCAATAAGAATAACGTCACACTTCTTACGCAATAAATCAACAACCTTGTCTGGGTTTGCACACTTAATAACACTATCACCAAGACAATAAATTTTCTTAATACCTCTTCTTTCAATATCTCGAATAACAGCTCTTAACGCAGTTATATTTCCGTGAACATCAGATAAAATTGCAATTCTTTCCATAATACTCTCCTTTAACTGAAGATAATTATATAATAAAAAAATATTATTTACAATAAATTAATTAATAATCTAGTAAAAACAGTTTAAAATTTTAAATCAGATTTAACAAGACCTTTGAATAAAGCAACAATTATAAAATAAAAAACAACAAATAATAAAATTTGTGTGATTAATTCAAAAATAGAATTGCAGTAAAAATTTCTAACAATAAGATTTAATAAAATAATAGCTAATCCAGGTTTAAGAACCCAATTAGCAAAATCAATTTTAACTTTAGTCTCTTTTATTAATAATCCTAAACTAACAAGACCATTTAAAAATTCACTTACAAATAAAACAACAATATATCCCTTAATTCCTTGTATAGGAAGTAAAAAATAAATTAAAGTAACACTAGTCAATAAGTCTAAAATATTAATTCCCATAACACAAACTTGTTTATCAAGTCCTTTTAAAATCCCGTCAACAATATTATCTACATACATAAACACAATTAAAGGAGATAAAACCTTTATAAAAATACAGGCACTTTCCTCGTTATAAATATAAAAAGAAAGTTCATCTGAAAAACACCAAAAAAATCCCATAATTAAAAAAGAAAAAATAAAGCAAAATTTTAAAATTTTACAAATAGCAAAGTTAATTTTTTCATAATTTCTTTTAGCATTCAAATAAGAAAATTCAGGGATAAGAAGCATACTAAAAGAAGAAATAAAAGTACAAGGAAACATTATAAGAGGCATAGCCATCCCATTTACAATACCGTATTTAGAAAGTGCATTTTCACAAGAAATACCAGATTTTTCTAATTGTGTAGGTATTAAAATTTGCTTTAAAGTAGAAAGTCCAGATTTAATGTATGAAGTAAAAGCAATAGGAAGAGTTATCTTTAAAATTTGTTTAGTAAATGAATTGTTTCTTAATGACATAGAATTACTATTTCTAAAATCTCTCTTATAAAAAATAAAAAGAGCAAAGAAAGATAATGCCTCTGAAATACAACTACCAAGAACAAGGCAAATACATGCTGTTTCAATAGTAGAAACAGTAAAAATATTCATAAAAAATACAATTAAACCTATTTTTAAGACTTGTTCAAAAACTTGGCAAAAAGCAGTTTTTTTAATATTACGAATAGCAGAAAAATATCCATTAATGCTAGAACTCATTGCTAAAAAGGGAAGACTTATTCCCATAATTTGAAGGCAAATTGAACTAACTTTTCCATGTAACCAATAATTAGAAATTGTAGAGGCAAGGAAAAATAAAAGTAAAAAAGAAGCAAAACCAGTAATAAAACTATATATTACACATTTTTTAACAGCATTTTTTATATGCTTATCATTATCAAAAGCAAGTTGCTCTGAAACAATTCTAGAAGTAGCAAGGTGAATACCGGAACTTGCAAAAGTAACAAAAAGCATATAAACAGACATCATTAAAGAATAAACGCCAACTGCCTCACTTCCTATTTTATTAGAAATATATATGCCAAAAAACATGCCAATACTTCTTAAAACTAAAGAAGTAACAGTAAGTAAAATACCATTAAATAAAAATAATTTAACTTTTCTCAAAAAACCACCTAACCAATTGTATGAACAAAAAATAAAAAAATGCCCATCTTTTAACTCTGTCACAAATTGTGACATTTTCTCAATTGGGGACTGTCCCTAATTGGGAAGCAATCACCAAAATCACTTTATTTTTATAAAATATATAAATTATAAAAAAGAGGTGAGAGTATGAAAAATATTAAGAAAATGATTATCAGTTTTCTTGTAGTAGTTACAATGCCAATGTACATATTGATAGCACCAGTTTATGCGTTTGGACCATCAAGTTCTAATATATATGATGGTATTGATGTAAGTGGATGGCAAGGAAATATAGATTATAGTGAGGTAGCAAGTAGTGGAATTGAAATTGTATATATGAAAGCAAGTGAAGGAACAAGTTTTGTTGATCCATATTTTAATCAAAATTATACAAATGCAAAAGCAAATGGATTAAAAGTAGGATTTTATCATTATTTAACTGCAAGGAGTAACTCAGAGGCAGTAGAACAAGCAAACTTTTTTGTTTCAACTATTTCTGGTATGATACCAGATTGCAGACTAGCTATGGATTTTGAAAGTTTTGGTAGCTTAAGTACAGAAGAAATTAACGAAATAGGGTTAACATTTATGCAAACCGTAGAAAGTTTAAGTGGTAAAAAAATGGTTATTTATAGTGATACAAGCAATGCTTCAAATATATTTGGAGGAGGTCTTACAAACTATCCGTTATGGGTAGCACAATATGAGGTAGAAGAACCTACACCAAATGGAAATTGGGATAGTTGGGTAGGATGGCAATATACAGATGCAGGAGAAATATCTGGAATAAATGGATATGTAGATAGAGATAGATTTACAGATGGAATACTTTTAAATGAAAATTCAGAAGTTCCACTACCAGACAATACAAATAAACCATCAGCAGGAGGAACAACAACTATAACAATACAAAGAGGTCAAACATTAAGTGGAATTGCATTGGAATACAATACAACTGTACAAATACTTGTAGAATTAAATAATATAGCAAATCCAAATTTAATTTATGCAGGTTCAACGCTAATAGTGCCAAGTGGAGAGAGTCCAATAGATACAGATGGAAATTCAACTTCAGGTCAGACAATTTATGTTGTTCAAAGAGGAGATACTTTAAATAAAATAGCAGCAGAGTTTGGAACAACAGCCAGAGCAATAGCAATGGAAAACAATATTAGAAATATAAATTTAATATATGTTGGCCAAAGACTAATAATTCCTACTAATAGATATGACCTAAATCATACACTATATAAAATACAATGGGGAGATACACTATGGTCAATTTCAAGAAGATATGGAGTACCAATTGCAACAATAGTAAGACTAAATAGAATTCAAAATCCAAATTTAATATATGCTGGCAGTACAATTAGAATATAGCAAGCACCAAACGACATATAACGACATAAAATATAATATATAACATGAAAGTAGGTGCAATATGAAAGAAGTATTAAAAGTTAAAAATATATCAAAGATATATCAAGCAGAAAATGGCGAAGTCGAAGCTGTAAAAAATGTTAGTTTTAGTGTGGAAGAGGGAGAATTTGTTAGTTTAATTGGACCAAGTGGATGTGGCAAGTCTACTGTGCTTTCTATTATTGCAGGGCTAGAAGAAAAGACCTCAGGAAATATTGAAATAGACGGACAGATAGGCTATATGCTTCAAAAAGATAGTTTGCTTGAATGGCTTACAATTTATAAAAATGTGTTATTTGGATTAGAAATTAAAAACATAAAAACCACAGAGAATGTAAAATATGTGGAAAACTTACTTAAGAAATACAATTTATATGAATTTAAAGACAAATATCCAAATCAATTATCTGGAGGAATGAGGCAAAGGGCAGCTTTAATTAGAACTTTAGCAATAAAACCAAAAATATTGCTGTTAGACGAGGCATTTTCAGCTTTAGATTATCAAACAAGAATAATGGTTACAAAAGATATTTATGAAATTTTGAAAAATGAGCATATAACAGCATTAATTGTAACACATGATATTTCAGAAGCAATAAGTATGTCAGACAGAGTAATTGTATTATCTAATAGACCTGCTGTTGTTAAAGAAATTCATACAATAGACTTTGAAATGGAAAATAGAACACCATTGAATTGTAGGGAAAGTCCAAAGTTTAGTAAATACTTTGACACTATATGGAAAGGACTGAATGTACATGAATAAAGAAAAAGCAATATCAAATGACAGGAAGAAGTACTTAAAAAGAAACAAAACAGAAAAATTGGTTATAAAAATAGTTCAATTTAGTATAGTTATTGGGTTAATAGTATTGTGGGAATTTCTAGCAAATAAAGGAATTATAGATAGTTTTATTATGAGTCAGCCTAGTAGAATACTGAAAACTTTTCTAAATCTATCACAAAATAATTTGCTAGAACATTTAAAAGTAACTTGTTTGGAAACATTAATAGGATTCTTACTAGGAACATTTTTAGGTGCAATTATAGCAATACTTTTATGGTGGTCTAAATTCTTATCTAAAGTTTCAGAACCATTTTTAGTAGTATTAAATAGTTTGCCAAAAGTAGCTCTTCGGGCCAGTAATTATTATATGGGTAGGAGCGGGAATGCCAGCAATAATAGTAATGGCGCTTGCAATATCTTTAATAGTAACAATTTTAGAAATATTAAATGGTTTTTTAAACACAGACAAAGAATTAATAAAAATGGCTCAAACATTTCATGCCAATAAATTTCAAATACTAACAAGAATAATAATACCTGCAAATAAACATACGTTTTTCAACTCATTAAAAGTAAACATAGGATTATCATTAGTAGGTGTAATAACAGGAGAATTTTTAGTATCAAAAGCAGGACTTGGATATTTAATAGTATATGGAGGGCAAGTATTCCAATTAGACTTAGTAATGACAAGCGTTATAATACTTGCAGTTGTGGCATATTTAATGTATCAAGCAGTAGTAATTCTTGAAAAAATATTTGTAAAAAGATAAAACTACAAAGGACAATTGGGGACGGGTCACATTTGTCCTTTACATAATTTTAACTAATATAATAAAAACATATGAATTTTAAAAAAATGCTCGTTCAAGCTAAGTTACGCAGAAATTATAAGCGAAATTTGTGGCACCCTTCCATTAGAAATGAACTCTTTCCACAAATTTCTTAATAATTTCTAGCTTACTTACTTTCTAATAGCACTTTTTTTCAAATTAATATGTTTTTATTTTTTATTATAATTATTACTTTATGTAAAGGACAAAAGTGACCCGTCCCCAATTGTCCTTTAAAACAAAAACAGGAACAACTAAACTTGCAAAAGAATAAAATATAACATAATGTTTTTACATTCAAAATAAAGAGAAAGGGGAATAAAGATGAAAAAATATTTTATCATCGCAATTGTAATTATACTTGTGGCAGTAGGCGTTATTTGCTACTTTACTACAAGAAATAATTCAAATGAAGTGGCACTTCAAAAAGTAAGAGTAAATGAAGTAACAAGGTCAGTTTTTTACGCACCTCAATATGTAGCAATAGCTAAAGGATTTATGGAAGAAGAAGGGCTAGAAGTAGAATTAACAACAGGCCAAGGAGCAGACAAAGTTATGACTGCAGTTTTAGCAAATCAAAGTGACATAGGCTTTGCTGGCCCAGAAGCAAGCATATACGTATATAATGAAGGAAAAGAAGACTATTGTGAAGTATTTGCACAATTAACGCAAAAAGATGGCTCATTTTTAGTTTCAAGAGAAAAAACAGATAATTTTAGCTGGAAAGATTTAAAAGGAAAAACAATTATACCGGGAAGAAAAGGTGGAGTTCCATACATGACATTTGAATATGTATTAAAGAAAAATGGACTAAACCCTCAAACAGATTTAGTGCTAGATGACAGCATTAAATTTGACTTAATGGCAGGAGCATTTTCAGGAGGAACAGCAGACTATGTAACATTATTTGAACCTACAGCAACAATGACTCAAAACGCTGGAAAAGGTTATATAGTAGCATCTGTTGGAGAAGCTTCAGGAGAAATACCATATACAGCATATTTTGCTAAAAAGAGTTACATTAAAAACAATAGTGAACTAATTCAAAAATTTACAAACGCAATATATAAAGGACAAAAATGGGTAGAAGAACATAGTATGAAAGAAGTTGCAGAAGTAATAAAAGATTTCTTCCCAGATACAGACGTAGATTTACTTGCTACTGTATTACAAAGCTATAAAGATATAGATGCCTGGAAAACTACACCAGTAATGAAAGAAGAATCCTATAATTTACTACAAACAGTAATGGAAGAAGCAGGAGAATTAAAACAAAAAGCACCATTTGAAAAAGTAATAAACAATTCATATGCAGAAAAAGCAATAAAAAAATAACTAATTTTGGGGGCGGAGCAAAAAAACAGCTAGATTTTTTAGTTGTTTTTTTGCTGCTTTTTTGCTCCGTACCCAAAACAGCTTATTTATATAATAGCTTAATTTTATTTCCATTTTTAGCAATAAAGCCCTCATCAGCCAAATTCTTAAGCTCCCTCATCATAGCACTCCTATCCACACTTAAATAATCAGCCAAATTAGTAAGAGAAAAAGGAATAGTAACAGACTTGCTAAAATCTTTACTAGACAAAATAGAAAGATATGTCAAAAGCTTCTCTCTTATAGTCCTTTTAGACAAAACCTCAATTCTGGTATTTTGGTGAACAGCATTTTTCAAAGTTAATTCTAAAATAGTAGAAGACAAAGTAGAATGAAATCTGCAATTTTCCTTACATTTGTGAGTAATATCATCATGCAATAAAAATAAAACATCACAGCTAGAAGCGGCAACAACAGTAAGCTCATTATTTGTATGAACAGGGTAAAAAGCCTCACCAAAAATATCATGAGAAGTAAACTTATCAACAATATCTTTATTACCATTTAAATCAAACCTAATCAAATCAGCCTTACCCTCACACATAATGCAAATTTGATTTCGCTTTTGAATATATGTAGTTATAATTTCACCTTTATTAAAATGCTTTTTTTGAACCCTAGAGCAGCCAGCATCTAAAGAGTTAATTAAATTAGAAATTTCACCCATATTAAAATTCACACCACTTTCAAAACTATATATAATCATTATATAAAACAACTTGTCTAAAAATAAGTATTTTATTTATGTTAATAGTATACCCTAAAAACCGCAATATTGCAACAAAAAACGACATGAAAAAATTGTAATAAAAATGTAATAAAAGAAAATAACTTAGAACCGCAACAAGTATGAAAAATAAAAAAATAAAATTTTAATATTGTTGCTTTTGCAACAGAAAAATAAAAAACTTAATATATAATAAGAGCATAAACAAAAACGGAAGGGGAACGTAACAATGAAGGTAATAAAAAGAGATGGAAGAGCAGTAGATTATAACAGAGATAAAATAATAACTGCAATAGAAAAAGCAAACCAAGAAGTACAAAGAAAAGAAAGGGTATCAAAAGAAGAAATAAAAGAAATAACAAAATACATAGAAGAACTAGACAAAAAAAGAATATTAGTAGAAGATATACAAGACATCATAGAAGAACAATTAATGGACATGAAAAAATTTGAACTTGCTAAAAAATACATGATATATCGTTATACAAGAGCTCTAGTAAGAAAAGCAAACACAACAGATGAATCAATATTAGGATTAATCAAAAATCAAAACAAAGAATTATTAGAAGAAAACTCAAACAAAAATGCAGTTTTAGCTTCAACACAAAGAGATTACATAGCAGGAGAAGTTTCAAAAGATTTAACAAAAAGAATTTTATTACCTGAAAAAATAACAAAAGCGCATGAAGATGGAATATTACATTTCCATGACATGGACTACTTCCTACAACCAATATTTAATTGCTGTTTAATAAACATAGGAGATATGTTAGACAACGGAACAGTAATGAACGGAAAATTAATAGAATCACCAAAAAGCTTCCAAGTAGCCTGCACAGTAATGACACAAATAATTGCAGCAGTAGCATCAAACCAATATGGAGGACAATCAGTAGATATCAGCCATTTAGGCAAATATGTAAGAAAAAGTTATGAAAAATTCAGAAGAGGATTTGAAAAAGAATTTGGAAATGAACTACCAGAAGAAATAATAGAAAGATTAACACAGCAAAGACTTAAAAAAGAAATAGAAGCCGGAGTTCAAACAATTCAATATCAAATAAACACATTAATGACAACAAATGGTCAATCACCATTCGTAACAATATTCTTAAATTTGAAAAAAGACGACCCATACATAAAAGAAAATGCAATGGTAATAGAAGAAATTATCAGACAAAGATATGAAGGAATAAAAAACGAAAAAGGCGTATATGTTACACCAGCATTCCCTAAATTAATATATGTATTAGATGAACATAACTGCTTAAAAGGTGGAGAATATGACTACCTAACAAAACTTGCAGTAAAATGTTCAGCAAAAAGACTATACCCAGACTATATTTCAGCAAAAAAAATGCGTGAAAATTATGAAGGAAACGTATTTAGCCCAATGGGCTGCAGAAGCTTCCTATCACCATGGAAAGACGAAAACGGAGAATACAAATTTGAAGGAAGATTTAACCAAGGCGTTGTTAGTATCAACCTACCTCAAATAGGAATTATAGCAGATGGCGACGAAGAAAAATTCTGGAAACTATTAGAAGAAAGACTAGAACTATGCAAAGAAGCATTAATGTGCAGACACTATGCATTACTAGGAACACTTTCAAACACAAGCCCAATACACTGGAGATATGGAGCAATAGCACGTATGGAGCCAGGCGAAAAAATAGATAAATTATTAAAAGGTGGATATTCAACACTTTCATTAGGATACATAGGAATTTACGAAGTAACAAAATTAATGAAAGGAGTATCACATACTACACCAGAAGGCCATGACTTTGCAATAAAAGTAATGAAGCGTTTAAGAGATGCAACAGCAGAGTGGAAAAAAGAAACAGGACTTGGATTTGCATTATATGGAACACCAGCAGAAAGCTTATGTTACAGATTTGCTAGAATAGATAAAGAAAAATTTGGCGAAATAAAAGACGTAACAGATAAAGGATATTATACAAACTCTTATCATGTAGACGTTAGAGAAAAAATCGATGCATTCTCAAAACTAAAATTTGAAAGTGAATTCCAAGAATTATCACTAGGAGGGGCAATTTCTTATGTAGAAATACCAAACATGAGAAACAACCTAAAAGCACTAGAAGACTTAGTAAAATTCATATATGACAATATACAATATGCAGAATTTAATACAAAATCAGACTATTGCCATGTTTGCGGATTTGATGGAGAAATAATAATAAACGACAACTTAGAATGGGAATGCCCAAACTGTGGAAATAAAGACAAAAACAAAATGAACGTAACAAGAAGAACCTGTGGCTATCTAGGAGAAAACTTCTGGAATGAAGGAAAAACAAAAGAAATAAAAGCAAGAGTATTACACTTGTAAAAATAATATAAATACTTGTCGAGGGATGTTTCTTGTCATGGAAGAAAGAGCATAAGAAAAGAAGCATTCTCGTCAGGAACTAAAGCAAGATAGAACATTAGCCAAAGGAGAAAAAAATGAAATATGCAAAAATAAAAAAATGTGATGTTGCAAATGGACCAGGAGTCAGAGTTTCACTATTTGTAAGCGGTTGCAATCATCATTGTAAAAATTGTTTTAATAAAGAAGCATGGGATTTTAACTATGGAAATGACTTCACCAAAAAAGAAGAAGACGAAATAATAGAAGACCTAAAGCCAGAATATATTACAGGACTAAGCCTTTTAGGTGGTGAACCATTTGAAAAAACAAACCAAGAAGGACTAGTGCCATTAATAAAAAAAGTAAAAGAAACATACCCAGATAAAAAAATTTGGTGCTATACCGGCTTCACATTTGATAAGCAAATATTAGGTCAAATGATAGGAGAAGAACATAACCAAACAACAGAAGAAATGCTAGAAAATATAGACTACATAGTAGATGGAAGATTTGTAGAAGAACTAAAAAATCCAAGACTACAATTTAGAGGTTCATCAAACCAAAGAATAATAGACGTAAAGAAAAGCTTAGCACAAAACGAAATAGTAATATGGGACGGACTTAACAAAGATTTAGGATAAAGTAAAAAAATAAGAATTTTAGTCAATTTTGTGGCGAAAATTCTTATTTTATTTTTTAACATGTATTGACAAAAAGCAAGCAGTTAAGGTATAATACAAAATGCGTAGGGTAGAAAAAAGTAAAAATCTACCAATTAGATCCCACACTAAGTAAGTGTAGTTACCGGAAGGAGGGGAATATTTAAATGTCAGAGATTAAAGTTAATAATGGAAATATAGAAGATGCCTTAAAAAGATTCAAAAGACAATGCGCAAGAAATGGCGTATTGCAAGAGGTACGTAAAAGAGAACATTATGAAAAGCCAAGTGTAAAAAGAAAGAAAAAATCAGAGGCTGCAAGAAAAAGAAAATTTTAATTAAAAGAAAAAGGTTGGAAGTTAGAGGTTGGATAAACTAATAATTTTCAGCTTTTTTTATTAAAGATTATAGAATTTAAGTATAGTATATATTATTTTTATGCCTTGGTGTCGCGACCTTCCATTTATAATATTACTAGCATGTTGGTCGCTCCAATCGCACTCGCGTAACCGCTCGTTTGGTCGACTTACGCGGCATTGCAAATAATATATACTATACTTAATAATAAAATAGCTAAAAATTAAAAATAATAAAGGAGGAAAAAATATGTTAAAAGAAAAATTATTAGAAGACATGAAAGTATCAATGAGAGATAAAAAAGTAATAAGAAAAAACGTTATACAAATGGTAAGAGCGGCAATATTACAAGTAGAAAAAGATAAACAAATAGACCTAAACGATGAACAAATTACAGAAATAATAGCAAAGGAATCTAAAAAAAGAAAAGACTCATTAGTAGACTACGAAAAAAGTGGAAGACAAGATTTAATAGACCAAATAAACGAAGAAATAGCAATACTAGCAGAATATTTGCCACAACCATTAAGTATAGAAGAAATAGAAAAAGTAGTAGAAGAAGTTATAGCTGAAACAGGAGCAAGCACAATGAAAGACATGGGAAAAGTAATGAAAGAAGCAAAAGCAAAAATAGGTCCAGCAGCAGACGGAAAAACAATAAACGAAATAGTAAAACAAAAATTAAGCAAACAATAAAAATAATGTAAAAAATGGAAATAAAAGAAAAATGTACAATATGTATTGTATATTTTTTTTATTATGTATTATAATATAGTACGACGTATAGCATTAAAAGTATTTTTTAATAAAAAATAACACAAAAGGGACTTTATGACGCAAAAAGAAACGTCCTAAATAGCGTCAAAAGGAAAGTAGGAGGAAGAACATGCCAGATAAAAAAGATGAAATAAAAAAAGGAATAAAATTCCACGAAATAGAAACAAATAAATTTAAAACAAATTTATTTGCCATTTTCTTAACAGTTCCATTAAAAAGAGAAACTGTAACAAAAAATGCGCTACTTGCAGCCACACTAAGAAGAGGAACTATGGAATTCCCAACACAAGAACAAATTAGCAAAGAATTAGAAGAAATGTATGGAGCATCATTTGATTGTGGAATAGAAAAATCAGGAGATTATCATACCTTTAAATTTTACCTAGAAACAATAAATGATGAATATTTGCCACAAAAAGAAGAACTAAGTCAAAAATGCTTAGAACTTTTGCTTTCAATAGTATTTAATCCATATATAGAAAATGAAGCCTTTAAAGAAGAATATTTGCAAGGCGAAAAAGAAAACTTGAAACAAATAATAGAAGGAAAAATAGACAACAAAGGAACATATGCATTAGACAAAAGCATAGAAGCAATGTATAAAGGCGAGCCATATGGACTATACAAATATGGATATGTAGAAGACTTAGAAGAAATAACAGCAAAAGACCTATACAAATACTACTTAGAAGTAATAGAAAAATGCAAAATAGATATCTTTGCCTCAGGCGAAAACATAGAAAAACTATATGAAAAAGTAAAAGAAAATAAAAATATACAAAAACTAAAAGAAAGAACACCAGAAAAAGTAGAAGAAAAAGAAAAGAAAGAAGTAAAAATACCACAAATAATAAACGAAAGTATGGATGTAACACAAGGCAAATTAATAATAGGGCTAGACGTATTTTCAAAAGAAAAAGACGTAGACTATATAACAATGGTATATAATGGAATATTAGGCGTAGGAGCAAACTCAAAATTATTCCAAAATGTAAGAGAAAAAGCAAGTTTGGCATATACTTGTGGTTCAAACTTCGTAAAAAGAAAACACATCATACTAATAAGGGCAGGAATAGAAATAAAAAATTATGAAAAAGCTGTAAATATTATAAATGAACAATTACAAGACATTCAAAAGGGAAACTTTACACAAGAAGACCTAGAAAATACAAAAAACTTAATATATGCAACTATAAATAATATAGAAGAAGAACAAGATACAGAAATAAGCTATTATTTTGGACAAGAGTTGGCAGAAAAAAATATAACAACAGAAGAATACAAAGAAAAAATAAAAAAAGTAACAAAACAAGACGTAATAGAAGTTGCAAAAACAATAAAAACAAACACAATATACTTTTTAAAAGACTAAAATGCAAAGAAAGGAGCGCATAAAAACAAATATAAATGTTATTTTATGCAAAAAAATAATGAAAGTTATAGAAAGCCTTAAAATAAAGGAAAAAATATATGAAGAAAAACTAGAAAATGGACTTACAGTCATGATAGTTCCAAAAAAAACCACCAACAAAAAATATGCCATATGGGGTACACACTTTGGCTCTATGGATAACCATTTTATTATGCCAGAAACCATGCAAGAAGTCTATGTGCCAGACGGAGTAGCGCACTTTTTAGAACACAAAATGTTTGAACAAGAAAATGGAAAAAATAGTTTAGACGTATTAATGGCATTAGGAGTAGATGCAAATGCATATACCACAAACAACCATACAGCATACCTATTTGAAACTACAGAAAACTTTTACGAAGCTTTAGATGAACTAATGGACTATGTACAGCATCCATATTTTACAGATGAAAATGTAGAAAAGGAAAAAGGAATAATAGGCCAAGAAATAGGCATGTATGACGATGACCCAGGATGGAGATTATACATGAATGCTTTAGACTGCTTATACCATGACAATGCAATAAAAATAGATATAGCAGGAACGGTAGAATCTATTAGCAAAATAGACAAAGAGGTATTATACAAATGTTATAACACTTTTTATAACCCATCAAACATGCTAATGGTAGTATGCGGAAACTTTGAACCAGAAGAAATGTTAGAGCAAATAAAGAAAAGACTAGTAGAAAAACCAAAACAAGGCGAAATAAAAAGAATTTATGCCACAGAAAAGCATGAAATTCATATGCCATACAAAGAAGAAAAAATGGAAGTAAGCAAGCCAATATTTATGATAGGCTTTAAAGACGAAATAGAAGAAACCAACAAAGTTCAAAAACATATAGCAGTAGAAATATTGCTAAACATGTTAATAGGGAAAAGCTCACCATTATACCAAAAACTATATAATGAAGGGCTATTAATGAGCGCACCAGATATAGACTACGAATTTTCAAACGATTACGCACATGTACTAATATCAAGCCAATCAAAAGAACCAAAAAAAATACAAGAAGAGCTATTAAAAGAAATAAAAAGACAAAAAGAAAATTTTGACGAAGAGCAATTTAATAGAATAAAAAAGAAGGTTTACGGAGATTATGTCGCAGAATACAATGATGTGGGAGATATTGCAAGAATGATATTATCAGACTACTTTAAAGGAGTGCAAACTTTCGATTATATAGAGCAATATTCAACAGTAACTGCAGAATATACAAAGCAAATTCTACAAAAAGTTTTTGATGAGAAAAAATGCATTTTGTCAGTTATTAAAGCAAAATAGCCAATTTTGCCGAAAAAGAGTAAAAAACATAAAAAACGGACATACGAAAAAACGATAAAAAGCCTAAAAAATAGCGAGTTCCACTTGACTAAAATGTAAAAATATGGTAGTTTATAATTAACGCAAAAGAAAAAAGTAATAAAAGAGGAGGGGTTATATGTTAAACGATGAAATTTGTAAATTAAGAAACAAACTAAACGAAAGCATAGTCGCAGGAGATGATTATAGCATAACATATAAGCTTAGCATAGAGTTAGATGAATTAATAGCTAAATACTACCGAAAAAATCAGGAAGTACAAATGAAAGAAAGTTGTGTATTAGCAGATTGAATAGAAAGCTTTATTACATGTAAAAAATGTAGTAAAGCTCTTTTATTTTGGAAAAAAGTTGAAAAATGAAAACAAATAGGCTATAATGAAAATAGAGAATAAAAATGGAGGAAACAACATATGAAAAAAATAAATATAGTGAAAATAGTGCAAATAATTTTACTTATTATTTTTCTATTAGGAAGCATGCAAAATGTGGTACTAGCAGGACAAGAAGAAGGAGCGTTTGAGGGAGATAATAAAAGAATAGGAGTAATAGATACAGACAAGTATAAGCCTGGTGATTTAACAGAAGATGATTACAAAACAGCCTTTGAAATGGGCGGTACAATAGTAAATGTATTATCAACAGTTGGTACTGTTATAGCAGTTGCAGGAATTATGATACTAGGTATAAAATATATGATGGGAAGCATAGAAGAAAAAGCAGAGTACAAAAAAACAATGATTCCATATTTAGTTGGATGTATATTTATATTTTGTATACCTAAAATAGTTTCAATTATATATAGCATTGTTAAAGAAATAAAAGCAGTCTAAAACAAAGAGGTGATGAATAAATGAAAAAAATAAAAATAATGTTAATTGCATTAATGATATTTTTTAGTATAATAACAATAGTAGATCCATATTATGCATGGGGCAAAATAACAAAAGAAGAAAGAGATGGAGGACATACTACGGATGAAATTATAGAAGAAGGTAAAAGCTTTATAGATACTGGAAAAATAAAGGCAGAGGATAAAATTAAACAAGATAATTTGCAAAAAATGTCTAATACTTTATATAATATTTTATTAGTCACAGGAATACTAATAGCATTAATAGTAGGAATGATACTAGGAATAAAATTTATAATGGGTGGAATAGAAGAAAAAGCAGAAATAAAAACAATGATTATTCCATATATAGTAGGATGTGTAGTTGTTTTTGGAGCATTTACAATATGGAAAATAGTAGTAGATATACTACAAAGTATGTAAAAAATAGAAAAATAAGTAAAAAATAGTTGAAAAATAAAAAAATATATATTATAATTTAATTATCAATGTAAAAGAGGAGGAGAAAATCATATGAAAAAACAAGTAAAAATAGTATCTATAATATTAGTAATCATGATAGCTTTAATGGCAGTTTCAAATGTAGTATTAGCAGCACCAGATTTAAGTGCTGATATAAAAGATATGGCAAATGGATCTGGCAATCAACCAAAAGAAGTACTTAATTTAGGTAAAACAATAGTATCAATTATGCAAACAGTAGGTATAGTTGTAGCAGTTGTAGTATTATTAGTACTAGGTATTAAATATATGATGGGTAGTGCAGAAGAAAAAGCAGAATACAAGAAAACAATGATACCATATTTAGTAGGCGCAATACTAATATTTGCTTCTACAACAATAGTAAATGTTGTATACAATATAGCAAACTCATTTAATGCGTAATAATATATAAAACTTTACAAAAGCATAACAAATATATTACAAAAATATTAAAAATGCACAAAAGTGCATTTTTTTTTGCTTTTTTGTTACATTTTGTAAGACTTTCTGTTATAATATATATGAGTATAACTAGATTTTAAACAAAAGAAAGGAAATAAATCTATATGGGAACTTATAATATACCTAGAAATGTTAAAGGGGAAGGAAGAATTTTATTTATATTTTCAACCAAAAGTATGATTTATTCTGCAATAGGAGCTGTAGTAGGATTACCCTTTTATTTTATATTTGCTGCATTTAAACTAAATATTGTTGGAATAGGAATAATGGCATTTTTTGCATTAATAGGTTTTATAATAGGAACCTTCAAATTTCCAGAAATAAACTCACTTAAATTTACCAAAAAAGTTGGTGGAGAAAATATAGATGACATTATAAAACGAGCTATTAAATTTAAGAAAAGAGGAAATAGAATATACCTATATACAAAGGAGGAAGAAAAGAATGGATAGTATCAAGTTACTAACAGTAATATTAGCAGTAGTTTTAGGAATAATGTTTATGCTCTTATTGGTATTAGCATTTATATATTTAAACTCAAAAATGAGGAAGAAAGAAACCAAAGAGCAAATAACCATTAAAGATGGAAAAACAAAAACGAGAAAATACAAAGACTATAGAACAGAATCAATAATGGATTTTATGGAATTTGATACTGTTGTAGATAATATGATTTCTCAAAAAGATGGAATGCGTTACATTATGGTAGTAGAGTGCCAAGGTATAAACTATGACCTAATGTCAGATGTAGAAAAAAATTCAGTAGAAGAAGGATTTATACAATTTTTAAATACCTTACGTCATCCAGTACAAATATACACACAAACAAGAACAATAAACTTAGATAGCAGTATTCAAACGTACAAAGCAAAAGTAAAAGAAATTCAATATGCTTTAGAAAAACAAGAAATGCAATATAACCAAATGGTTCGTTCAGAGGCATATACACAAGAACAATTAAATAAAGTATATTTTGAACTTACAAAACAAAGAAACCTTTATGAATATGGAAAAGATATTATATACAACACAGAAAAAATGAGTTTAAACAAAAACGTATTAAACAAAAAATATTATGTAGTAATTCCATACTTTGTAGAAGAACTTGGAGATAACAATTTTGATAAAGAAGAACAAAGAAATATGGCATTTTCAGAATTATACACAAGAGCACAATCTGTAGTAAGAACTTTAGGAGTTTGTGGAATAAATGCAAAAGTAATGAACTCAAACGAATTAGTTGAACTATTATATGTTGCATACAACAGAGATGAGGCAGAAGTATATGGATTAGATAAAGCCTTAAAAGCAGGCTATGACGAACTATATACAACAGCACAAGATGTAGTAGAAAAACAAATGAAAGCACTAGATAAAGAAATAGAAGAAGAAGCAATAGAAAAAGCTAAGAAAAAAGTTACAGAAGCAAGGTCAGATAAACAAAAAGCATTACAAGAAAAACAAGAAAACAAAAGAGATTTAATAGATGAACTTGCAAAATTAATAATTGAAGAAAATACTCAAATACTTGGTGCAGATATTGCAGAAGATGCAATAGACAAAATAGAAAAGGAAAAAGAAGAAGGAGGAACAAAAGAAAATGTGGAAAAACCAAAAACAAAAAGAACAAGAAAGACAAAAACAGCTTAACAATGACTATACAAATCCAGATGAATACCAAATATTAAAAAAGAAAACAATAAAAGAATTAATTGCTCCTTCAGGAATAGACGCAAGTAACATAGACCACTTAGAAATAATTTCAAATGTTACAAGATATGCAAGAAGTTTCTTTGTATCTACACTTCCAAGAATGGCAACCTTTCCAGAATTATTTAGAGATATGTACTTATTCGGAGATATAAACACTTCTATATACATAAATCCAATTGCAGAATCTAGGTCACAAAATGAATTAAATAGAACTATTAACGAACTAGAAACAGAAAGAATTGTAGCAGCAGATAGAGGAAACATAAACAGAGAAAGTACATTAGGGCAAAAAAGGTGGGAAGCAGAACAACTAAGAGATGAAATTGCAGCAGGTTACAACAAGCTATTTGAAGCATCCGTAGTATCTACACTATTTGCATATAGCTTAGAAGACCTAGATAGATATACAAAATTATTAGCATCTGAAATGTCAAAATCATTAGTAGGTATAAAAAGTGCTTGGGGAATGCAAGAAGAAGCTTTTCAAAGTAACTTACCATTAATGCAAGATAAAATTAAAAAAACACATACTTTTGACAGACGTTCAATGGGAACAGTATTCCCATTTACAACCTCAGAAGTTGGACATCCTACGGGAATACCACTTGGCTTTAATAAACAAACTGGTGTGCCAATACTATTTGATAACTTCCATTCATCACTAGCAAACTACAATATGGTTATATTTGCTAAGTCTGGTGCTGGTAAATCTGTAACAATGAAAACTTTAATTTCACGTAGTGCGGTATTAATGGGAATACAAAGTTTAGCACTAGATGCCGAAGGAGAATATTCAATAGTAGCCGAAAGCTTAGGAGGAATAAACGTAGTTATAAGCCCAACCTCGAAAACAGTTATTAACTTATTTGATATAGAACCAGAAATAATAAGAGATGAAATAACAGGAAAATCAAGAAGTGTAGTAAACGTAGAAAGCAAAGTAGAAGACGTTACACAAGCGTTACTTACAATGGCAAGAGGTAGTACAAGAAGTACAGAAGTAAACGAGCTTACAAAACAAATTATATCAGAATCAGTAGCAGAAGAATATGCAGCATGTCACATTACAAGTGACCCTTCAAGTTTATATGAATCAAATGCAATTATTACAGGAGATGCACTTGGAAAACAAAAGAAGAAAATGCCAACTATAGGTTCATGGTACAAAAGAATATTAAGAAAAGCAGAAGAAAATAAAAACGTAGACTATCAATTCCATTATAGCTATTTAATTAAAGTTATGAAACAATACATTCGTGAATATAACGGACAAATGGCATATTTCGATGGACAATCTACTTTTGATTTATTAGATGGAACATTATTTATAAACTTAGACATTTCTCAACTAGAAGAAAGATTTGCAAGACCTTTGGCACAACAAATTTTACTTTCTTGGATTTGGGAAAAATATGTTAAGAAAAATAGTGAAGATAGAACAAAAGCTTCTAAAAAAAGAGTACTAGTTGACGAAGCCTGGATGTTACTTCCATACCCAGAAGCCGTAGACTTTTTAAACACAATGGCACGTCGTGCTAGAAAAAGAAACGTATCTTTGGCAATTATCTCTCAAAGATTCCAAGATTTCTATGAAAAACCAGAAGCACAAGCAGTTTTAACTTCATCTGATACAAAATTATTCCTAGCACAAGATAAATCTGAAATACAATATTTAAAAGAAGTATTTAAATTAAGCTCTGGAGAGGCAAATTTCTTAGTAACATGTTTTAAGGGAGAAGGTCTTCTAAAAGTAGGAGCAGATACAGCAATTATTCAAATAAAACCAACTGCCAAAGAATTTGAGTTTGTGGAAACAAATATCAATAAGTTGGTTAAAATGAACAAAAAGAAAGAGGAGTACTAAAAGGAGAGAATTATAGTATGAAAAAGATTACGAAAAAAAGCATACTACAAAAGATAACCATTTCAATATTAAGCATAATGTTACTTTTTAATTTTATAGTGCCAACTTACTCGCATGCAGGTGCTGCTTCTGAATTTGGTGGAATATTATTAAGTCCAGTAGTAGATTTACTTTGCTCTATAGGTGATGCAGTAATAAATATATTACAGTTTTGTTTGACAGGAGAAGGTCCAGATTTAAACTTTAGTATGAGTGCATTTTTGGTAGAAGATGATGAATTTTGGACTTCTGGAGAATATGATGAGTATAAAAATCCGCCCAAAAATACTAATACTGATGATAAAACTCCAGAAGAAACAATAGATGTGGAAAATGAGTTTGAAAAAGGATGGTTTGGGGTTTCAGATAAATATCATATTCCAGTAGCTACATATAGCCCAGAGCAAATATTTGCTGGAACAGTTCCAGGATTAGATATAAATTTTATAAATCCAAATAAATATACTAATAGTGCAGGTGAAGAGGTAGAAAGTTCAGCTTCAAAATTACAGCCAACTATTGCTACATGGTATGTGGCAATAAGAAATTTAGCTGTTGTTGGTTTATTATCTGTATTAGCATACATTGGAATAAGAATTATTGTATCTAGTACAGCAGCAGATAAATCAAAATATAAGCAAATGCTAGTAGATTGGGTAATTGCATTATGTATATTATTCTTTATGCATTATTTAATGTCATTTATAATAACTTTGACTGAATCTGTTTGTACTGCAATAGCGGGTGACGGAGCTTCTAGTATAAAAGTAAATATAAAAGATACGGATCATACATTTTATACAAATTTATTAGGATTGGCTAGATTTAAAACACAGTATAAAAATTTTGGACCTAAAATGGCATATTTAATTATGTATCTAGCGTTAGTAATTTATACTGTAACATTTACAATAGTCTATTTGAAAAGGTTACTAACGATGGCTTTTTTAACTTTAATAGCACCTGCGGTAGCACTTACATATCCAATTGACAAAATGAATGATGGGCAAGCACAAGCTTTTAATTCATGGCTTAAAGAGTATATATTTAATGCATTAATACAGCCATTCCACTTAATAATTTATTATGTGTTTGTTACTAGTGCTATGGATTTAGCTAGTACAAATATTATATATATGATAGCTACATTAGCATTTATTAAAGAAGCAGAGAAAATATTAAGAAAATTCTTTGGATTTGATAAAGCAGGAACTTTAGGAGCATTAGGAGGATTTGCAGCAGCATCATTAATGAATAAAATTGGAAAAGGAAAATCAGGTGGAGCAGGAAAAGCTTTAGGAGGAAAAACAGAAGGACAAAAACCAACAAGGTTTGAAAAAGGACATGATGTAAGTGAAATAGAAGGAGGAAATGCTAGAAACGGGGCAGAAGGTCAAAGCCCAGAACCAGAAGAAAATGAAGATAAAACACAAGAAGCTTTAGATAAATACGAACAAGAAGGATTTGGACAAAATGCAAATGGTGAGTATTATAATCCTTGGACAGATGAATACGATCCTGATTACGATCCAACAAAAGATGCAGCATATATGCCTCAAGATAAAGCAGAAGAAAGTAATGGTGCAGGAGGAAACGAAGAAGCAGCAAAAGATGAAAAAGTAAATCCAATAATGAACTGGGGAAGAGCACATGGATTAAGCCCAAGAAATATAGCAAAAGCTGGAGTAAGAGGAGCAGGAAGAACAATAAAAGGAGCAACAAAATTTGCTACGAAAACAGCTTTTAAAGCAGGAGTAGGAACATTGGCAGGAGCAGTTGCATTAGCAGGTGGCGGAGGATTAGCAGGCGCATCCGCAGCATTTATGGCAGGTTCAAGAGTAGGAGGCAATATAGGAAATGTCGCAGCAAATGTAGAAGATAAGGCCTTTGGAGCAGTAGGAAGAGTAGCACAAGGAGGAGCAGCATTTGTGACAGGAAAAGGTCATAGAAGAGCAGCATTTAATGATGCCGTTTGGGGTGGCACAGCAATAGGAAGAGAACTAGACTTAGCACATGGAAATTCAAGATATGCTAGAGCTGGAGCTGTAAGAGATTTCAAGCGAAGTAAAGAGATGGAACAATACATAAGAGATCAGTTAATGGCACAAAATGATGGTAAAGCACCAACGACTAAAGAAGTAAGAGAAAAAATGAACTCTTTTGAACCATACTTAAGAGAAGGAATGACAGATATTAAAGAAATTACAAAAGCACAAAAAGTTGCTGAAAAATATAACGTTAGCGATAAACAATCTGCAATTATTGCATCAATAGGAAAAGAAAAAGAAATTACAAAAGATATATTAAGTGATAAAAATAAATCAACTTCAGCACAAAATAACTTAAGACAAGATTTTGTAAATAAGGGATATTCTGCAAAAGAGGCTTCAAAACAAGCAGCATATACAATGGAAGTGTTAAAAGCTCAAAAAGGAGTAGCAAATAATTTAGATAAACAAGTAGGAAGAAGAACAAAATAAAATAATACAAAAAATAATAAGGGAGGAAAATTACATGAATAAACTAATACGTTACTGGAACCAAAATAGGGTGAAAATAATATTGGTAGTTGCTGTAATTGCCTTCCTTATTATTGTTATTCAATTATTAAACCAAGTTGCAAAAGAAAACAACAAAGCAAATAATACTAAGAGAGAAAATGTAGTAGAAGGACTACCAACAGAATCAATTATAGGTGGACAAACTGTTTCAACAGAAAAAACAGAAGTCAATGTAAATGAAATAGAGTCTTTTATTAAAAAATGTAATAGTGGAGATATAGAAGGAGCGTATAACATGCTTACAGATGAATGTAAGAATGTTTTATTTTCAAGCAAGTTAGAAAACTTTAAAAAAGGATATTACGATATTATATTTTCTAGTAAAAGAACAGGAGATATAGAAAACTTTATAAGTGGAGGCAATAGATATACATACAGAGTTAAGTTTTACAAAGACCTATTATCCACAGGAAGCGTACAAAATATGAATTCATATCAGGATTATATTACAATAGATGAAAATTCTACAACAGATGGAAAACTTAATATTAATGGTTTTATATATGCAAAAGATATAAATAAAGAAAATTCTGTAGGCGGAGTAAAAGTAATAGTTCTTTCTAAACAAATATATAAAGACTATGAAAAAATTGTAGTTAAATTTGAAAATACAACAAATAATAGAATTTTAATAGATACAAGAACACAAAGCAAAACAACATATGCAGTAGGAAGTGATGGAGTAAAGTATAGCTCTAATATTTCAGAAATATCTAGTGCGTTATGTGAAATACCAGCGAACTTCTATAGAACATATGAAATAACTATCAGAAAAACATATAGCTCAGGAGTTACAACAGAAAGTATAGCTTTTACAGATATTGTACCAAATTATGAAGAATACAAACAAAACACAAAAGAGTATAAAACAAGAATGAAGATAAGCGTTTCTATGTAAAGGTGGTGGCAAAAATGAGTGAAAATGGTGCAAAAAAAAGCAATAACAAAGAATCAATGCAGTCAAAAGAAACAAAACAAGAAGAATTAAAAGATGAAGAAGTAAATAACGAAGAAGATGGGGAAGAAGAAGAAAATCAAGAAAATGAAGAAGAAAACAACCCAGTTGATGACGCAAAAGAAGGTATGAACGATGCAAAAGAGATAGCTAAAATAGGAGCAAATGTAGCAGCAGGAAACTATGCTAAAGCAGCTGTAGACGGGATAAAAATGGCAGCTAGAAAGCTTAAAGATAAAAAATTTAGAAAAAAGCTAATAAAAATGATTATAATGAAAAGTATACCTATAATTTTAATGCTTGTGTTAGCGGCAGCTCTTTTTAGTGTATTTAATGAAATGAAAGACAAAATGATAGACTTAATAGGGGCAGCATATTCTAAAGCAACAGGTTTTTTATCAAAAGCATGGAAATCAATTACAAATGACAATTGGGTAGATTTAGGCGAAAAATTTGAATATGTAGTAGATTTAAATACTGGAGAAACGTTAGGAACGCCAGAAACAATAAAAAATAAATATACAGATGAGAACGGAAAAACAGTAGATAGTAACGGAAATGAATATGATGAAAATGGCAATATGCTAGACCAAAATGGAAAAGTAAGAGAAACTCTTACAAAAGAATACACATTGGTAGACCAGTACGTAAGAGAGTTAGCTAATAAAGGAATTTCAATAAAAGAGTTAAAATTATTAGGAAATGCTGATTATGGAGATAAAACTGTAGAAGAACTTTTAGAAGACGAAGAAAGCAAAGAATTAATAGAAAAGTACATAGCAGAATTTATAAGAGCAGATATTATTACACAGCAGCCACATAGGAACAAGACAGCTAATCTAGTTAATCCAAACGACCAAAACAAAGTAGATGGAGGAATTTATTTTTATAGAAATAAAAAGGAAGCAGAGTTAAAAGACGATGAATTTAATAATGGAACGATGAATAATCCTAGCATAGAGGTAGAAAATGAAGATTATAAACAAATGGAGTATATTTCACCAGAAGACTTTTTGAAAGAATTGGGAAAAACAGATACAACACTTGAAGAGTTGATTAAAGGAGAGGTAATAACAACTAATAGTTCAAAAATCTGGACTGATTTAAGATATAAATATACAATAGACCCAGAAACAGAAAAATTAGTTGTACTAGAAGCAAAGCTAACAAAAACAAAAGAAGCAGAATATACAAGCGATTTTTTGACAGAAATATTTGACTGGTGGAGTGGAATAGAAATAAAAAGTGAAGAGTATGAAATAAAAGTTCAAGGATTTGACTATAAAGAACTAGTATCAAAATATTCTATGCCTTATGAATTTTTAATAAATCTTTGCGAAATAACACAAAATCCAGAATTTGTATATCATGTGGCACTATTAGCACGAAATACAAAAATATGCTTAGCTATACAAGACAATGTTGACCAAATTATAGAAGTAGAGGATACAGAAAAAGATGCAGAAAAATGGGAGGCAGACGAAAGTTCACAAGGTGATTTTTCTTTAGCAACATGTGTAGCAACAGAAAGTCCACATGAAAAAACAAGAAAAATGAAAACAGTAATAACATACACACCTACTTTGAGGCCATATTCAGCAGATACATGGAGTTTTTATGAAGATTATGAATATACAAAAAAGATAGAAGGAACAGTAGATGATGGAAAATTAATAACTACACGTATTCCATATCCGGAAAGATTAAATGAAACTAGGCCAGATGTGCAGATACTGGGTTCAGGAGATACTCAAAGAGTAATCGAAAAAATAGTATATTCTGAATGGGTTACAACAGTAGTAAGAACACAAACAAAAACAATCACATCAAGTATTAAATACGATGAAGCGCAAATATGTCAGTCAATTGAAAAATCAAAACAATTTTTAGGGCTATTAAGAAATGATACGGGAAAATGTGAGTATGATTGTGCAAATGATGTGGTATCTAAAAGATACAATCCAACAGCATTAAAGTGTGCAGAAGAAGCAGAATTTAACAAAAATGGAAAAAATGTAAAGTATAAATTACCCAATAGCACAGTAGAAGAAGCGCCATTAAATAAGTTGGAAAGTGGCTTGCAAATGTTATATGCACTATTACAATCAAATAGTACAGGTTATAATGAAAAAGATAAAATGTACAATTCTATAGAGGAAAAAGTAGATAAGGAAGAAGAATCACTTTCAAATGCAAATTACAAAGATGCATATGTAATAAAAATGCAAGGACTTGTAGAACATTTACAATATTTAATGACATTTCCAGAAAATGAAGAATATGATCCAAAAACAATAGAAGATAGTGAAGTAGAAGAAATAATTACAGAAGACGATGAGAATATTAACTATAATGTAAGCCAAGGCACAGTAGCAAGCGCAAGAGAGATATATGAGTATTTAATATCAAAGGGATTTACTCCTGAAAGTGCTTGCGGAATACTAGGAAATATAGAGCAAGAAAGTGGATTTTATACATCAGCAACTAATGGGACTCATTTTGGTTTGTGCCAATGGGGAGGAGAAAGGTTTGCAGGATTAAGTGAATTAGCAACGGACCGAAGTAAAAAGTGGACAGACCTTCAAGTACAATTAGACTTTTTATGGTCTGAGTTAGAAGGAAAAATGTCTAAGGTAAAAGCAGAAATCATTGGAACTACAGATATGTACCATGCAACAGATATATTTTGTAGGAAATATGAAATTTGCGGAGGATATAGTAAAGAAGTTCCAAGAAGATATAAAAAGGCAAAAAAGTGGTATAATATATTAGTTTTAGGAAAAGGAACAAGCAGTAATGGAAATAAGCAAGAAGCAACAGGAAAATTAAAAGATATATTTCCAAATGGTTTGCCACAAACTAAAGAAGAAATGGAAAAATATTTAGTGAACGTATCAGTTCCAATAACAACTAAAAGTGGGGTAAAAACTACAAAAACAGTAAAGCTTCATATTGCAATAGCAGAAGATGTAAGAAAAGCATTACAAGAAGCGCAAGACAAAGGATTTAAAGTATATGAAGTACAAGGTTATAATTGGCGTAATGTTGCTGGAAGCAAAACAAGGTCACAACATAGTTATGGTTTGGCTGTGGATATAAATGTAACAGAGAATTGCCAAATGAAAAATGGAAAAGTGACAGCAGGTTCTTTCTGGAACCCGGGAAAAAGCGAGTATTCAATTCCAGAAGATGGAGTTTTAGTAAAGGCATTTAATTCTATAGGTTGGGGCTGGGGTGGAAACTTTAGTAGCTCAAAAGATTATATGCATTTTTCGTATACAGGTAAATAATGAAAAGTAGAGTGACATTGTATTTAGATTAAGTGAGATTAATGTCACTTTACTTTTTAAAATTGGGGAGTTGATAAGATGAAAAAAAATATATTACTATTTCTAATAATTACCGTACTAATAGTTATTGTTATTATATCAATAATGCTTGTTTATTTATTACAAAGAGAAAAAGTAGCAGATATAAAGGCAGATAATTATAATGTAAATGAAGAAATAGATTTGGGAATAAATAAAGTTGTAGATAAAAACGAATATTTTATGGTAAAAAAAATAGTAGATAATTACTTTGAGGTAATTAAATATATTAACCCAAATATAGAAGACATAGAAGAACGAGATTTGGATGGAGAAGATATATCTTCTAATGAAAAAAGAAAAAAATTATTGGATTCTTACACGGATTGGTCTATAACTACAATTAAGAATATGATAGATAAAGAATGTATAAAATATGTGGGGGAAGATGATAAGGAACTAGCGAATGAATTGAAAAAGTATAAAGCGAAAAATTATACAATAGAAGATATGTACTATGCAAATGAAAATATAAATATGGATGTATATTATATAGCAGGAATAGATAGCAATAATAAAAAATTTAAATTAGTGGTAAAAGTGGATAAGTATACAGAAACGTATTCTTTATATATAGAAAAATATCTTGAAGACAATAAAATAGATGAAAATAATTTTGATGAAGCATTTAAAATTGATAAAATTGAATATATAAAGTTAAATGATAATAATATAGCGGAAAAAATAGAAGTAACTGATTTTGAAGTAGCAAGTGCATATCTTAATAATTGGGGAATGAAAATTAAAGAAAACTTGCAAAAATCATATAATACGTTAAATGAAGAATATAGAAATAAAAGATTTGACACATATGAAAAATTTGAAAATTATATAAATACTTCAAATAAAGATTATAGTTCATTAAAGCTAGAGACATATTCGTTAGAAGAAGAAAATGAAAAAAATGTATATGTATGTAAAGATCAATATGAGAATATATATAAATTTACAGAAACAGCAGTTATGGAATATACAGTTCAACTAGATGACTACACAATTGAAAGCAATGAATATATAGAAAAATATAAAAAGGCAAAAAATCAACAAAAGGGAATACTAAATATAGGAAGGTTCTTTGAAATGCTTAATATGCAAGACTATTCATCAGCCTACAACTTACTAGATGAAAACTTTAGAGAAACATATTTTAAAACACAAGCAGACTTCGAAACATTTGTAAAAACATATATGTTCAAATATAATAATGTAACTTACAAAACATATTCAGACCAAATTAGTAATTTGCTTATTTATGGAATAACGTTAAATGATAGTACAGGAGAAAACGAAAAAGAAGTAAATTGTAATATAATAATGAAATTATTAGAAAATACAAATTTTGTAATGTCATTTGAAATAGTACAATAAACTAATCAAAGCGGAAATTAGGAAAACGTAGAAAGTATATAAAAAATTGTGCAAAGTTTAAAAATACACCTTCTTATGATAAAATATAAATGTCATAAGGAGGTTTTTATATAGAAAAATTTTCACGATAAAGATTAATAAATAACCAAAAAATATACAGCATTGCAGATTAAGTAAATGGAGGAAAGTAATTATGGATTTAAAAGAAATAAGAGAAAAAGCAAAGAAGATGTTAGCAAATTTTGTGGATGAAATTGGCCTAGACGGAGAAGCTTATGTTGATACTTGTAATTGTCCAATTGCATGGGGAAATCCCGTTTTTAATAGTTTAGGAGAATTTGTTTCACCTAGTTCAAAGAGATTAGAAAATATTTTACAAGAATCAAAATATGATGAAAGAACAAAAGAAATATTAAATCAGAAAGGATTGATTTTAATTAATAGAAGTTATAAAATAAAAAGAGCTAATCAAGATTTATTTATTACAACTATACATGAAACAATTCACTCAAATAGAAATTTATTACTTTGGGATGCAATCCGTAATAATAAAAATGAAAAAGCGTATACTTCTAATAATGGTAAGTTTGACCAAAATACATCAGAATATAATTTTAGTTATGCTGATGCTTCTCAGGAAATTTTAAAAGGAAGTATGGATACTTCTGAGGAATTAGTGGATAGTTATAAAAATGCATCTTCTGAAGAATTAGAAGACTTGGAATATCGAGAAGGAAAGAAAGATGGTCAAATGCAACGTCAACAAATTGCAGATGAAGCATTAGTAGAACTAATGTCTGTACTATCATATAGATTATATAAAAATAAAGAAAAAGGTGAGCCTACAGATATATGGAAAGAAATAGAAGGGGTAATAGATGATTATGAAAGCGGTGACATATGTGCTATAAGTGAAATCATCTTAAAACATCATGATTTGGAATTATTTAATTGGATGATAGACCCTATTACATATTCTCAAGGTGATATACATTATGATTTTTTCGGAAAATATACTAAAGATGACCAAGACTTAGTACAGAAATTATATGAATCAGAAGACATATTAGGAATTATAGAAAATAATGAAATTAATATAAGTGATATGAAAGAAGTTGCAACATCACAAACAGCTATAGAAGAATTAGCAAATAGTTATAGAGATGTAAAGAACGCTCAAAGTCGAGAGAATATTGAAAGCGAAAGAAAATAGGAGATAATATGGTAACAAAAGAATTAAGAGAAGCTGCTGTTGAAATAAATTCAATTTTTGAAAATATGTCAATAGATTTGTTAAACAAAATTCCACAGAATTTTAGAGAATTTTTCAATAAAATAGCTAGTAAAGATTATAAGTTTCAATATGATAGAAGAGTAAGGTTGAATGAACAAAAATTATTACCTAAAACAAAAGGAATATTAGCATTTATATATAGAGATTATTTATGTGATGAAATGGAAAAGGAAAAATATAATAAAGAATATAATAGAGTTTTGATGTTAAAAGAAATAGAAAAACAAGAGAAATATAATGCTAATGATATTTTTAAAAACAGGAAAAATGAGGGTTCAAACATTAATACATTACCTATTAAATACAAGAAAATGTCATTATTCAGAAAAATATTTGAAAAATTAAAAAGTATATTAAAAAAATAACCAAAGCCAGCTCCACATTTGTGAAGCTGGCTTTGGTTTTCCCAATAATTACCCTTTCATAATATACTCCAATTTCTTTGCTTTGGCGCGTTCTTTTTCCTTTCTGCTTCTAACTGCTGCAAGAGAATCGACGTCATCCCAGACAAACTGAGCTAAGCCCAATTTTAATGCACCGACTTCAGCAGAAGAGTAAGTTTTTCGAGGTGGGCACTTTTCATAATGTAAGCATTTGACTACTACAAATGAATCGTGCGATGTGTTAAAAGTTTCGTAGCCTGCTGTAATCCAAGGATATCTTTCGATACGGTTGGAGCAGTTTCTTACTTTTTGGCAGCCACCTTTTTCATCACTTGCTGCTGAAAGCCGACGGCATTCATGCCCTGCAAGAGCACACTTGTGTGTGCCAAGAATGTTTGAAGATACAAAGCTGATATTATTCGGTATTTCAGAATAGTACAACTTACCATCAACTTTAAGTACGAAAGATGAAATTCCTTTCTTGCGGTAATCAGCCAGCATCTCTGGTGTAACTTCAACCAAATGAAAACACAAAGGTTCTACTTTTTCATCAATGATTTTCTTAGAAACAATGCTAATTGACTGATTAGGTTTCGAAGGGATTTCTCTAACTACCTTATAGGTTGTAGTAAATCTTTCAGCCCGAAGGTTATGAGTTCCTTCCAAAACGATATTCTTTGTTATTTGTGTTACTTCTTTAGTAACCTTGAGTTTTTTTTCAACATGGGTAGATGTGTTTGCATTCATGATGCATCCTCCTTATTATTGGTGAGATAGATTATCTCGATTTTCAATGTGCAAAAGTGCATAAGCACTCTCAATATATTGTAACATTTTATGTAAATACTGTCAAGTAAATAAAGCATTATTAAAATATTATCAGTTACTTTTTTGATGGCATATAGCTGTAATTCTTGATTTCCGTTTTTCCCATATGATATAATACTAAAAAAGAAAAAAAGGGGAGGAAAGCTAAGTCATAGGTAAAACTTGGCTAAAAGCTATGGAAGAATTAATAGGAAAAGTAGTAGTGGTAAAAATAATAAAAAAAATAGATAATTGGTTTGTAGGCACACTTTCAGAAAATCAAAACCAACTTGTATATATAAAAGATGAAGGGGATTATGAAGAAGAAGAACTATTAGGTAACCAAGAAAAATGTATTATTACAGATAAAAAAGAAAGTGTATTAGTAGGTTTTATTTTAAGTAATCGCAAATTTGTAAATACCATGTTCAAAATAAACAATAACCTAAGAAATAGCGAAGAATATTCAAGCATTAAAGATATATATTTAATACAAAGGCTAAAAATTAAAGGGAAAATATTAGGATTGTATAGAGTAGATGAAGGAGAAATTTCAAAAATATATTTAGATACAGTTGAAATATGTACCATTGTAAATAAAATGATGGGCAATAACATAATTTTTAAAGAAAACACCATAGAAAATCAGCTTTCAGGACAAATAAAAGACATAGTGCAATCAGCAGATTTAAACAAAAAAGAAATGTCTTTAGCACAAGAGCAAGAAAAACAAAAAGGATTAATTGAAAAAGCCTTAGGAATTGAAAAAACAAATGAAATTACTAAAATTGTTACATTAGATTTAAAACAAAAAGTAAAGGATGAAAAAACAATAGATGAGCTTCAAAAGCAAAGAAATGTACTAGGCAAAAAAGAAAGTTCAATAAAAGATGTAAATATAAAACAGGAAATGGACACAAAAGACAAAGCAACAGACATGAAAACCTTAGGGCAACTTATTGAAAAATCAGGCAAATTTCCAGAAATGAAAGCTGCTAAATTCACTAAAATTGGAGTAATAGAATCTAAAGATAAAGAAAATTTAGTAGGCTTAGACGGCCAAAAGGGAAAAACAAGTGGAACAAGATATTCCTTTGTAGCAATTACAAATGACGGAAAAGCAGTGCCATTGGATTTAGAATTAGATAATACAGCAGGAATAAATTCAAATAAGCAAAATTACCAAGTAAGCCAAAAGGGCGAAGTACAAAAAGATGATGTAAAGTCTAGGTATAAGCTTGGAGAAGGAACTATTTCTGTAAAAAATGGAGAATATGGTGAGCTACAAGTATATCATTCACCACGAAAAACCATAGGAGGAAAAGGAGTAGAAGGAAATAAAGACTTAGATAGGCAGTTAGAAACCAACAACGTGTGGGAAATAAAAAAAGATGAAAGAGATTTAGCAGAAGAATTTGGGGACGGATATCGCAGCGTAGAAGAAGGATACCAAGAAGCAGCAAAACATGAGAAAAACGGAAAAGCAGAAGATGGAGATTTAAAAATAGACGATATAGATGGCGAAAAAAATACAAAATCACATGTACATGATAACATAGATTATTCAAAATTAGCGGTAAAATGGGGCTACTATAAAGGTGGAGAACCAAATGGTGAAAAAGCTCAAAAACTATTTGAAGAAAAAAGAAAAGAAAATCCAGAAAAAGAAACAAAAGAAATAGTAGAGATGGTAACAGAGGATTTAGAAGAAGAAATGAATAATTCAAGAGATAGAAGATAATAAGAATAAAAAAGTCACCTATTAAATATAATTTAAAAGGTGATTTTAAATTGAAAAAAAGAATAATATACATATGTACAATAATTATATTAATATTAGCAAATTGCACTGCATACGTGTTTGCAGACGATGCAGATGAAGAAGAGCTGCTAGAAAATGAAGTAAAAGAAATTTCAGTAGAAACAATAGCAGAGGAGCAAAAAGAACCTGTACTTAATGCAAGAGCAGCGGTTATATATGATAGAAAAACAAAAGAAATAATATGGGGGAAAAATGAAAATGAAAAAAAAGCGATGGCATCTACAACCAAAATAATGACAGCAATAGTAGTGTTAGAAAAAGGAAATTTATCAGATGTGGTTACTATTTCAAAAAAAGCAGCAAACACAGGCGGTTCAAGACTAAAGATTAATACAAATGATAAAATAAGTGTGTTGGATTTGTTGTATGGTTTAATGCTAAGGTCTGGAAATGATGCAGCAGTAGCATTGGCAGAATATGTAGGAGGAAGTATAGAAGGATTTGCAAAGCTTATGAATAAAAAAGCAATTGAAATAGGTCTTAAAAATACACATTTTGTTACACCACACGGGTTAGATAATATCGAACATTACACAACAGCATATGAGCTTGCTGTATTAACAGACTATGCAATGCAAAATGAAAAGTTTAGTAAAATAGTAAACACAAAAAATACAACAATAAGCATAAATGGAGTGGCAAGGAATATATATAATACAAATGAATTATTAGGAACGCTAAATGGCGTAAATGGCGTAAAAACAGGATTTACAAACAATGCAGGCAGATGTTTAGTAACATCATGTACAAGAAATGGAAATCAAATAATAACAGTAGTACTAGGGTGTGACGCAAAAAAATATAGAACATCAGATAGTATAAAATTGATAGAATATGCCTTTAAAAATTATACAAGAGTTAATATAGAAGAAAAAGTAAAGATAGAATTTGAAAAATGGAAACAAATAAATGGTAAGCGCATATATATTAGTAAAGGAGAAAAAAGTGATGTAAACCTTGAATTAAAAGAAATTACCAAAAAGGAAATTCCAGTAAAAATAGGCGAAGAAAATAACATACAAGTGGAAATAAACGCAATATATGAATACGAAGCTCCATTAGAAAAGCAAAGTAAAATAGGAAATATATTAATAAAAAAAGATGAAGAAATAATAGAAAGCGTAGACATTGTATGCTTAGAAAGAATAGAAAAGAAAAACACTCTTACATATTTAAAAGAATTGATAGTAGCCATTTTCCTATAAAATTTTCATAAAAATATTTGAAAAATAGCATTAAGTTAAAATCTAAATGCATTTTGCAAAAAGAAAAAGCAAGTTATTTGAAAAATAAAATTAAATTTTAGGCTATGTATTGACTTTTTCTAATATTTTTGTTATTATAAGTATGCTTTGAAAAAAAGCATATGCGGAAATAGCTCAGTTGATAGAGCGCTGCCTTGCCAAGGCAGAGGTCGCGGGTTTGAGCCCCGTTTTCCGCTCCATTTATTTATTAGCTAGTTAGTATAAAATTAAAATAGACGGCGCTATAGCCAAGTGGTAAGGCACGAGTCTGCAAAACTCTGATCCCCGGTTCAAATCCGGGTGGCGCCTCCAACGACGTTTCTGTTTGAACTTTTTTAGAACAGATAGATATGAAAATCAATCAGTAAAATGGTTGATTTTTTTCTTTTGCGAAAAAATCATCCTCAGTTTTTAATTATTTAAATGATGTGTATATTTCAAATTTGACTAAAAAGATTAAATTGTCAGAGTTAGAAGAATATTTGAAAAATATATGAACTGGAAATAATTGACATTTTTTTGAATCGTGATATAATATATCAAACTTTGATAGGAGGAAAGCAATTATAGTGAAAAAAGCATATTTAGAATGTTTGAAAAAATTAAGAACTTTCAGGAAGTCTTTATTTGAAGATATAGATAAAAAACGTGGAAAGATGTATTTTACTTGGTTAAAAGATAAAACTGAAAAAGTTATGAACGAAAAAGATGAAAATTATATTTATACGAATGTAGTAAATTATACACTTCCTTATTATGTTATTACACAATATACATTTAATAAGTCAAATAAAGCTATAAAGAATATTATCAAGAAAAATTATAGTTTTAAAGAAAACAAATATACTTTTAATAATCCTAAAATATCGGTCGATGATGTTAAGTTGTTAATGAGATATGTTTTATTTAAAAGAGGTAATGTTATTTGGCTAGATTTTGGTTTTAATATAGGAAATATGAAGAAAATTAGTATGTTAAGAGTTAATTTTTCTGGAACAATTGGTACATTAGATGGTATTGATATGGATGCAATAGCAGAGAAAATTTCAATAGAATTAGGTAATAAAAAGACCAAATAAGAAGAAAAATAGGGGTATAAATTATTGACATTTGGAATAAAATATAGTATCATAGTACTAGAAAGTAATCAATAAAGATTGCTATGAAAGGGATAAAAATCCCAGTTAAATTGCTATGAAAGATGACCAGTAGTTTACTACTGGTCATCAGTCGTTAACTCTAAGGGTAAAAATACACCACATACGCTTTCACAGAGCTAGTGGTGTATACTTAAACTTTTTTAGGTAACACACATTATTTGTGTTCTCATTTTCTATCTATATTATACACCCTAATTAAATTATTTGTCAATGAAAATTTTGTAAACCATTTATTTTCGTAGTGAAAATCAAATAAAATATTGCATTTGTAACAAAAATGTAATATAATTGTAATATACGGCCAAAAAGAGTTTTTAAAATCAAAGAAACCTATTTCCGTAAACACATTTCAGTCGCTTTTTGAAAACAAATTGAAACATTAAAAACAGTGGAAAATATTACTATTGACGAATTTGCAAAAGGCAACTAAAATAAAATATAGAGAAGTATAACTAAAATAAAAGGATGGTAAAGTTATGAAGTTTAAAAAGGGATTATTACAAACAATAATTATGGGTACAACATTAGCTGGAATTCTTTCTATTTCGGCTACTAGTCAAGCAAGTGTAAATAATACTGGAAAACTATTAAAAATGAACAACCCAACATATCGTGCATCTGGATATGCATATCAAGCAGGTTTAAAATCATCAAGTGGAATTAAAGAACAAGATATGTGGAAAATATACGAATACAACACAAATGGACAAACAATAAAAAATTTAAATAATGGTTTGTATTGTTTGAAAATGGGAGTAGGATTTGGTTCAGTAAATGGAAGTGCTACACAAGAAAGAATATACAACGTGTATGCAGATATGAAAAATCCTATAGAAGCAGATAAAAACATTATAAATAGCTATAAAGCTACACTACCAAGTGCAGAAAACTATAATGCAATCGTGTGGATTTTAGAAAACAGCTATGTACCTGCGCCATCTACTAGTCCAACAGCAGAGCAAACTGCAAATGCAGCGGCCTTTAAACAAGAATTATTAACTAAAGCAGGAATTCCAAATAGTAAATTAAATGACGATTTAATAGATATAGTACAACAAGTAGCAATTTGGCATTTTACAAACAATGACCAATATAAAGCAGACGAAATTACAACAGTGCAAGCTAAACTTGCAAGCCAATTAAGCTATGACTCAGTAGATGATGTATTTAACAATTGGGATTTAAGTGAGGATATAGACACTTTATATGAGTATTTTATAACAAATGCAGAAGCAAATAAAAATGTAGATGTAACATCAAACTCAGCAAATTCAATAAAATTTACATCAAATACATCAAGAGTAACTTTAAATGGAAACTATTACATAGCAGGGCCTTACAAAATAGAACAAGTATCAAATAAAGTATATACATTAGAAGGAATGCTAGTAAGCTTAAATAACCAAAGCTTAGAGTATAGCTTATTAGATAGCAATAAACAAGACACAACAAAAACTTTAAAAGAATTAATAGGAGAAAACTTCTATTTAAAAATACCATCTACACAAAATATAGAAAATGCTAAATTTAAAGTAGTAACAAAAATGAAACAAAATACAGTTACTTATTGGACAGTTTCAAATCCAAATAATGACCAACCAGTAGCAGAAGTAACACCAGAAGAAAAAGTATTTGAAGAAGAAGTAACACTTAATTTATCAAACTTCGACTTAGCATTAAGAAAATTTATTACAAAAATAAATGGTGTAGCTGTAGACCCAAGCAGAGAACCAGCAGTTACAACTCAAACTATAGAAGCCTTAAAAAATAAAACAATTACAACAGTAACTAAAACACATACAAAAACTCCAATTCAAGTAAAAATAGGAGATACAGTTTTATATACAATTAGAATATACAATGAAGGCGACATAGATGGCTATGCAAAAGAAATAACAGACTACCTACCAGAAGGACTAACCTTAAAACAAAATAGTGCAATAAATACAGAAAATGGCTGGACAAATCCATCTGGAGATGGAAAAGCAATAGTAACAAATAAATTAGCAAACAGATTACTTGCTAAATTTAATGGTTCACAAGTAGACCATGCAGATGTACAAGTAGAATGTATAGTAAATGCACAAGCATCAGAGTTTGAACAAAGCTTGAAAAATATTGCAGAAATTACAAACCATACAGATGAAAGTGGAAATTCAATAACAGATAGAGATTCTGTTCCAAAAGATTTAACAGAAGAACAAAAAAATAACTATAACCCAGGAACTTCAGAAGAAGGATGGGGCTATGAAGATGATGATGACTATGAAGAATTAATATTACCAGGCAAACCATTTGACTTAGCATTAAGAAAATTCATTACTAATATAAATGGAAAAGAATTAGTAAAAGAAGATGGTACATATTTAAGAGAACCAACAATCGACTTAACACCATTAATAAATGGTACAGGGACAACAGCTGAATATAAACATCCTAAAAATCCAATTGGAGTAGCTGTAGGAGATATAGTAATTTATACATTAAGAATATACAATGAAGGCGAAATAGATGGATATGCAAGCAAAGTTACAGACTATTTACCACCACAATTGGAATTTGTAATTGATGATGAGGAAAACTTTAACGCAAAATATGGATGGGTAATAGATTCTTCATTAAGAAAAGCAAGCACATCATATTTAGCAAAACCAACAATAGATCCAGAAGATACATTAATTAAAGCATTTGACGGAACAAAATTAGACTACAAAGAATTAAAAATAAAATGTAGAGTAAAATCTACAAAGGACTTAGATAAAGTAATTACAAACATTGCAGAAATTACAGATTTCACAGATGCCAATGGAAATACTATAAGAGATAGAGATTCACAAAAAGAAAATGTAGTTTTACCAAGTGATGTAAACTTACCAGACTACAAGGGAAGTGAATCTAACAAATCTATATTAACAGATAGTAATTACCATTACAAAGGACAACAAGATGACGACGATTTTGAGAAATTAATATTAGAAGAATTTGACTTAGCATTAAGAAAATTCATTACAAAAATAAATGAAATACCTGTAACAAACAGAGTTCCAGTATTCACAAATGTAAAAGATGAAAATGGAAACTATATATATGAACATACAAAAGAACCAATAGAAGTAGACAGTACAGATATTGTTGAGTACACACTTCGCATATATAATGAAGGTGACATTGCAGGATATGCTAAAGAAATAAAAGATAATATTCCAGAAGGATTAGAATTTTTACCAGAACATGAAACAAACAAAGAATATCGTTGGATTATGTTAGACGAAAATGGAAATGAAACAACAGATGTAAATAAAGCAAAAGCTATAACAACAGACTATTTATCTAAAGAGCAAGAAAAAACATTAGGAGCAAACTTAATACAACCATTTGACAGCACAAGAACATCACCAGATTTCAAAGAAGTAAAAGTAGCATTTAAAGTATCAGCATCAAATACATATACAGGAATTATTACAAACACAGCAGAAATTTCAGATGATTCAGATGAAAATGGTAATAAAATAGACGATAGAGATTCTACACCAGATAATAACAATCCAAAAGAAGACGATATAGATGTAGAACATGTAAAATTAAGTTACTTTGACTTAGCATTAAGAAAATTCATTACAGCCGTAAATGATAAAGAACTTGTAGACGAAAATGGTAAATATATAAGGCAGCCAGTAGTTGATGTAACACCATTAGTAGAAAAAACAGGAACAACAGCTATTTACAATCATCCAAAAGAGCCAGTAGAAGTAGAAAATGGAAACATAGTTACTTATACTATAAGAGTATATAACGAAGGAACTAAAGATGGTTATGCAAAAGAAGTTAAAGACGATTTACCAGAAGGACTAGAATTTTTACCAGATAATGATACAAATAAAACATATAGATGGGTAATGTTAGATAAAGCTGGAAATGAAACAACAAATGTTAAAGAAGCGGTATCTATAAAGACAGATTACTTATCTAAAGAACAAGAAGTGGAGGCTGGTAGAAATAATTTACTTGTAAAATTTGATAGTGCAACAATGAAAGAGCCAGCTTACAAAGATGTAAAAATAGCATTTAAAGTAACAGAGCCAAATACATCAGACAGAATATTAATTAATAAAGCTCAAGTTTCAAACGATTCTGATAAAGATGGAAAAGATATAATTGATATTGACTCAACACCAGATAAATGGATTGAAGGAGAAGATGACCAAGATATAGAAAAAGTTAAAGTAAAATATTTTGACTTAGCTTTAAGAAAATGGGTAACACAAGCAATAGTAATAGATAACGGAAAAGAAACAGTTACTAATACAGGCCATAAACCAGAAGACGATCCAGAAGAAGTTGTAAAAGTAGAAATAAAAGAAAGCAGACTAAACAAAGTAGTGGTTAAATTCCGTTACAGCATTAGAGTTTACAACGAAGGTGAGATAGCAGGATATGCAAAAGAAGTAAAAGACTATATTCCAGAAGGATTAAAATTTGTTCAAGCAGATAATCCACAATGGACTCAACTAGAAGATGGAAGCATAGTAACAGACCAATTAAAAGATACATTATTACAACCAGGGGAATATGCAGATGTTGAAGTATTACTTACTTGGATAAATGGAAAAAATAACTTTGGATTAAAAACAAACGTAGCAGAAATAAGCAAAGACTATAATGACAGCAACACACCAGACATAGACTCAGTACCAGATAACAAAAAGCCAGATGAAGACGATATAGACGATGCACCAGTTATTCTAACTACAAAAACAGGAGCAAATGGAACAATAGAATATATTACATTAATAACAGCAGGCCTTGCAATCTTATCATCAGGAGTAATACTAATTAAAAAATATGTATTATAAATTATAAAATGACGCTATTTAGGATATTCCCTAAATAGCGTCATCTGTCCCACTATAGGGGCTGTTTCTTTTTTACCTGTTTTTCTTGCTCCGTCCCCCAAAACAGGTAAAAAAGCCTAATAAATTTAATGGAAATTATTGCAAATAAATAACTGTAATGATATAATTTCGCTAGAAAAAATTAATAGGATTTTAATTGAGAGGTAAAAATGAATCAAATTTTATATACAACAACTCCTAAAAAAGGACAAACATTAGAAGTAAATACAGTTATAAAAATATTTGCCATAGCATGTATTGTATTTGGCATATTTTTAGTTGCGCAAAGTACATATGCTATGATAAATAAAAATGGAGAAGCGAGCCAAAGTGAACCATTAATAGAAGTAGCACAAGTAGAAGGCAAATTAAATATAACTATAAAACATGACCAAATAATAGATAAAATTGTATATTCTTGGAACGGAGCAGAAGAAATTACGTTGCAAGGAAAAGGAAGAAAAGAAATAAATGAAAGTATAGAAATACCAACAGGTGAAAATACACTAGTACTAAAAGCAATAGATATTAATGGAAAAGAGGCATCATATAGCCAAGTATACGAAAAAGCCCAAAGCGATACTACAAAACCAGAAATTGAGCTACTAGTAGAAAATTCAAAAGTAAAAATAGTAGCTAAAGATGAAACAGCACTAAGCTATATGAGCTATTATTGGAATGGCGAAGATGAAACAAAAATAGAAGCAAGAGAAGATTCACCGAAACAAATAGAAGATAAAATTGACATTTTAAAGGGAGAAAATACATTAACAATTATAGCAGTAGATAAAGCAGGAAACGAAACTGTAAAAGAACAAGTATTTAAAGGCGTTAAAAAACCAAAAATAGAGCTTTTAAGAGATGGAAACGACCTACTTGTAAAAGTTACAGATGAAGAAGGAGTTAAAAAAATAGAATATACTTTAAATGGGCAATTCTATTCAACAGATGCAGAAAACACAGGAACCTCTTTAAACATGAAAGAAGTAGAATTCAAACAACCACTATCACAAGGAGAAAATAAAATAACAATAAAAGCATATAACATTAATGGATTGCAAGAAGAAGTTTCTGGAGAGGTAACAGTTTAATAAAAGAAAGTGAAGGGGAAAAATGAAGACAATAATATGTTTTTTTACATATTTCATTTTATATTCCTTTGCTGGCTGGGTGTTGGAATCTGTTTATAAAACACTTGCTCAAAAGAAATTTGTTAATAGTGGCTTTTTAAATGGACCATTGTGTCCAATTTACGGATTTGGTGCAATAATAATGATATTATCGCTAAACTTCCTAAAAGAAAGGCCATTATTGCTTTTTGTGGCAGCATTTTTTATACTTTCAGTATGGGAATATATTGTTGGAATATTATTAGAGAAAATATTTAAAACAAAATATTGGGATTATTCATATCTTAAATACAATTTTCAAGGAAGGGTTTGCCTAAAAAATTCTATATATTGGGGAATATTAGGAGTAATATTTATTTGCCTTGTTCATCCAATAGTAGAAAAACTAATAAATATGGTAGATATAAACATTTTATTTTATGCAAATATAGCAGTAGCAATATTAACGCTTATAGATTTAATAATAAGCGTAATAGCAGTGACCAATTTTGAAAATATGGTAAAAAATATTAATGATATGGGAATAGCAATAAAAGAATTAAAAGATAAAAGCAAAGAAAAAATAGTAACTATAGAAAAAAATACTATAGAAAATGCAGAAAGTAAAATAAAGGAATTAAAAATAGCGCAAGCAAAGCTAAAGCTAAGAATATATAGACAAGCAAACCGTCTAAAAAAGGCATTTCCAAGTATGAAATCTGAAACAATAACAAAATTTTTAAATCAAAAAATTGACTTAAAAAGATTAAAAGAAAATATAAAGAAAAAGAATAAGGAGTAATTATGATACAGGAAATTTATATAATTGATGATAAACCAGATTTAAGAGAAACATTAAAAAGGCTTTTTAAAGAAGATAGAAGTTATCGCTTTAAAAGCGTACCTACAGAAAGCTTAGATATTGCATTAAAAAATATACCATCATTAATTATAATTAATGAAGACAATATAGATGAAGACATAATTTCAATATGTCAAAAAATAAAAAAAGATGATGACAACAGCATTACACCAGTTATAGTGTTATCTTCAAACAAAAATCACACACATAGAATAAATTTATTAAAATTGGGAGTGTCACACTACATAATAAACCCAATAAACGAAGATTTTTTCTATTATACAATACAAAATACACTAAAACTAATATATATAAATAGAAGAGTAAGCCCACTAACAGGACTTCCAGGAAATGTACAAATACAAGCTGAAATGAAAAAAAGATTTTCATTAAAAGAAACCTTTGCAATGATATATATAGACTTAGATAACTTTAAAGCATACAATGACATATATGGATTCTTAAAAGGAGACCAAATTATAAAATTTACAGCAAAAACAATATTAAAAAATGTACACACAGATGAGTACGAAGATAGCTTTGTTGGTCACATCGGTGGTGATGACTTTGTAGCTATAGTTTCTGAAACAGACTATGAAAGAATATGCCAAAACATTATTACAGATTTTGACTCAAATGTTTCAAAATTCTTTACAGAAGATGATGTAAATAGAGGATATTTTGAAGTAGCAAACAGAAAGGGAATAATGGAGCAATTTCCACTTACATCTATATCTATAGGAGTTGTAGAAGTAGAAGTAGGCAGATTTGCAAATGTTTTAGAAATAGGAGAAGCAGGAGCAAGCGTAAAACATTTAGCAAAAACAATTCAAGGAAGTACATATGTAATAGATAGAAGAAAAAATGGAGAAAAATAAAAAATTAGCTTTTGAATTTAAACTGTGCCTTGAAGGGAGATACTAATAAAAATGAATTCAAAAATAAAGAAAATGTTAAAATTAGAACTAGGGATTTTATTTTTAGTTCTAATTATTTTTATAATAGTAAAAAATAATTTAATAAATATAATGCCAAAATGTTTAATAAACACATACTTAGGAATTTTGTGCCCAAGCTGTGGTGGAACAAGATGTGTAATAAACTTAGTACAAGGAAATTTTAAGCAAAGTTTTTTATATCATCCAGTATTTTTTGTAACAATTATATACTTAATGCTAGTTAATATTTTGTACATAGTCAATTCCTTTAGGAAAAAAGCAATACTTACATTTTTGTATCCGAAAACTAAATTTTGGCTAGCATTTTGTATCATAATTACAATATTTACAATATGTAGAAACTTTTAAAAGAAAGAAGCAGTAAAGAAAAAATAAAGTAAAATTTATTTGACCACAAAATAGAAATACTGTATAATAAAAATGGTTATAAAAATAAAGGCATATATGCCTAGGAAAGGAAGAAAGAAAAATGGGAGAAAATAATGAAAAAAAACAAGGACTTAGTGTATCATCTATGGTATTAGGAATAGTATCAATAGTAACTTGGTGTGTATGGTTTATGTCTGTACCTTGCTCAATACTTGCAATAATATTTGGAATATTAGGAGTAAAACAAGAAGAAAAAGGAATGGCTATTGCCGGAATAGTAACAGGAAGTATAGCACTTGCAATATGGATAGTTATGTTTATGGGCATGTTTATCTTTGGAATAGCATCTTCAACAGAATACTCAGCAATAATGTAAAAATTAGAATAAAATAAAAGAACCCTCATAAGATATATAAAGTATCGAAATGGGAGTTTTTAATATGATTATTTTAAGTAAAAAAAGAATAATGTTAGTTACAAGTATTATTATGGTGGCAATGTTTACCTTTGTAATACAAACCAATAGTAGAACAACAAAAGTGGTTCAAACAGTAGCACTTCCAGTTAGTAATAAAGTTATAGTGTTAGATGCTGGGCACGGAAAGCCAGATGAGCGGTGCACAAAGTAGTTCACGGAACAACAGAGGCGCAAACAAACCTAAAAATTGCATTAAAAGTACAAAGTTTATTAGAACAGAGCGGAGCAATAGTAATACTTACAAGAAGTGATGATGAAGCAATTTATAGTTTAGATAGTAAAACCTTAAAACAAAAGAAAATATCAGACATTCACAATAGGGTAAAAATAGGAAACGAAGCACAAGCAGATATATTTGTATCAATTCATTTAAATAAAATTCCACAAGAACAATATTGGGGGTGGCAGTGCTTTTACAAAGAGGGAAATGAGCAAAGTATAAAACTTGCCAAAAGCTTGCAAGAAAATTTAAATGAGGCAATTCAAAAAGAAAATAAAAGAGTTGCAATGAAGTTAGATAATGTATATATAATGAAGCATGTAGAAATACCAATTTCAATTGTAGAATGTGGATTTTTATCTAACAAAGAAGAAGAAAAATTACTTTTAGAAGATAGCTATCAAGATAAACTAGCATGGGGAATATATAATGGAATAATTGATTATTTTATGTAAGAAAAAAAGCAAAGTTTTGTTAACGAAATAACAAGACTTTGCTTTTAAACAAAAACTATTTATCAAGTTTTAAATTTTCCTTTTTCAAATACCCTTGTTTATAGAAAGCATTGAAATACATAAATAAAGAAAATATAGTAGCAGCAAGAGCCACATAATATATGTATATATCAAAATTACAGTCTAAAGCAAAGAATCTAATAGCAATTGAAGAAACTATTGCTAAATAAAATAGTACAGTAGACAATTTGCCATACCATTTTGAAGAAACAACAAGCTCTTTTCCATAAAGGAAAGAAGCTCCTGCAATCATTAAAAATTCTTTAATGAAAACAATAATTAAAAACCAAAAAGGTATAATTCCTTTTAAAGCAAGAGTAACCAATATTGCTATTTGAGTGGTTTTATCTGCAAGGGGGTCTATTAGTTTACCAAAGTTTGTTATAAAATTAAATTTTCTTGCTATAAAGCCATCTAGTACATCTGTAATTCCAGAAGCAGTTAAAAATATAAAAGCTTCTACATATTTATCTTGAAATAGAAATACTATAATAAAAGGTATTAATATAAATCTTAGTATGGTAAGCATATTTGGTATGTGTTTAAACATTTTTAGATCCTCCTAATTTTTTTACATTTATTGCTATATTTTTATATTAAAATCAAGTGCGCCATCTTTAGTAGTTACACAAACAGTTTGACCATTTGTTAATTCTTGCCTTAAAATTCTATCAGACAATTCATCTTCTAAATAACGAGTTATAGCTCTTCTTAAAGGTCGTGCACCGTATTTTAAGTCAGTTCCTTTTTCTAAAAGGTATTCCTTAGCACTTTCAGAAATTTCTAAAGAAATATTTTTATCAGCTAATGCTTTTTGTGTATCTTCTAACATTAAATCTACAATTTGTAATAATTGTTCTTTACTTAAAGGCTCAAATACAACAATTTCATCAACTCTATTTAAAAATTCTGGTCTAAAGTTTTGTTTTAAAGCATCTAAAATTTTTGCTTTATTTCCAACACTGTTTCCGCCAAATCCAATTGAATTTGTATTTAAATTAGAGCCAGCATTTGAAGTCATAATTATAATAGTGTTTTCAAAACTTACGGTATTACCCTGACTATCTGTTAATCTGCCTTCATCTAATACTTGAAGTAAAATGTTAAATACATCTGGATGAGCCTTTTCAATTTCATCAAGTAAAACTATAGAATAAGGATTTCTTTTAACTTTTTCAGTTAATTGGCCTGCATCATCATAGCCTACATATCCTGGAGGAGAGCCAATCAATTTAGAAGTAGAGTGACTTTCCATGTATTCAGACATATCTACTCTAATAATAGAATCTTCACTTCCAAACATTTCGTAAGCTAAGCTTTTTGCAAGTTCAGTTTTACCAACACCAGTAGGACCAACAAATATGAATGAAGGTGGTCTTTTTGTGCTTTTTAAACCAGCTCTGTTTCTTCTAATAGCACGGCTAACAGCTTCAACGGCTTCTTCTTGGCCAATAACTCTTTTATGAAGATTTGTTTCTAAGTTTAGTAATTTTAAAGTTTCCTCTTCAGTTATCTTTTTAACAGGGATTTTAGTCCAACTTTCTATAACTTCTGCAATATCTTGAATAGTTAAGTTTTTAAGCTTTAAGTGTGCATTAATATTATCAATTTGCTCAGTTAAACTGCATTCCTTTGCTTTTAGTTCAGCAGCCTTTTGGTAGTCTTCAGTTGAATCTGCTAAAGCAGCTTCTTCTTTTTCCTCTTGAACTTGTTTTAATTCATTTTTTAATACTTCCAACCTATATAAAGATTTATTGTTAAGGTTTATACGTGAGCAAGCTTCATCTAAAATGTCTATTGCTTTATCAGGCAAAAAGCGGTCATGTATATATTTTTCAGACATAATAACAGTTTGCTTAATTACATCATTTGAAATTTTAACCTTATGAAAATCCTCATAATATTTTTTAATTCCTTCAAGAATATCTATAGAATCAGATATAGAAGGCTCTTCAACTATTATAGGTTGAAATCTACGTTCTAAAGCAGTATCTTTTTCAATGTATTTGCGATATTCTTTTAAAGTAGTAGTTCCTATCAATTGAATTTCACCATTGGCAAGAGCAGGTTTTAAAATATTTGCAGCATTCATAGAATGTTCGCTATCACCAGCACCAATTATATTGTGAATTTCATCTATAACCAAAATGATATTTCCAAGACTCTTACATTCGTCCATAATAGATTTCATTCTAGATTCAAATTGACCTCTAAATTGAGTTCCAGCGATAACTGCAGTCATATCCAATAAATAAACTTCTTTATTTAAAAGTTTAGCAGGAACTTTGCCAGCAGCAATTTTAAGAGCCAAGCCTTGAGCAATAGCAGTTTTACCAACACCGGGTTCACCTATTAAACAAGGGTTATTTTTAGAACGTCTATTTAAAATTTGAATCATTCTTTGGATTTCTTTATTTCTACCAATAACCATATCAATTTCGTTATTTTTAGCCTTAACAGTAAGGTTAGTACCAAAAGTATCCAAAGCCTTTTTCTTTTTAGAATTTGGCTTTTTATCTACTTTTACTTTTTTCTTTTCTCCATTTGAAGAAGAGCTACTTTCAGAAGAATTTTCATTTCTTCCAAAAATATTAGAAAAAATAGCACCAAGAGGAATACCGTTTGGTGTATCTTGGTCGTCAAAATTCTCATCTGCATTATTTATAATAGAATCCATATCCATATTAGAAGACATATCTTGAAACATATTTTCTAATTGGTCTGTCATATTTTTTAAATCTTCTTCAGAAATATTTGCCTGTTTAGCAAGTGCATCCAAAGGGCTAATACCTTTTTTTCTAGCACATTCATAGCAAAGGCCTTCAGTTGCAATAGAATTGTCAGGCATTTGTTTATTAATAAAAATAACCGCAGTATTCTTATTACATATAGAACATAACATATATTGTCATTCCTCCTTAAAATTTTACCACTATATAATACAACACTTAACCTAATTAGTCAAGACGCTATTTAGGACGTTTCTTTCTTAACTGTTTTTGGGGACGGAGCAAAAAAACAGTTTACCCATTGGGGACGTTTCCGTTTGGTTAATCTGTCCCTTTTGGAGTATAGAAGGTTGAGAACCGAAGTCTGAAGTCAGAAAACAGAGGTCGGATGGCAGACCGCAGACCTCCGACTAAAACACCCTTGACCGAAATAGTTCCAAAATGCTTATTGTTATGTAAAGGACAAAAGTGACCCGTCCCCAAATGTCCTTGTCGGAAAAAGTCGAAAAAAAGAAAGTGAAAATATTGACAATGGTGTGAAGGAATGGTAGAATAATTATACATATAAGTTACTTGAAAGTACTGTAAAAATAACTTATAAAACGTGAATAAAACATATGAAAAAGGGAAAAATAGAACTAAGACACAGGAAAGTCGGAAGTCAGGAAATAGAAGTCAGATGTCGGAAATCAGATGTCGGAAGTTCAAAGCTGATTTTTAGATGGTTGATGTAAAAAAAATTGGAGGAGATATAAGCAAATGAGAGAAACAAGAGAAAAAGTAGAAAAAATGGAACGTGAAAGCCTTGCGGCTGTACACACACACACACACACACACACACAAGTAGTTTTAATGAACAAATAAAAAATGAATCCGCTATAACTCTAGTCGCTTTGGTTGTGACTATTATAGTTTTAATCATATTAGCTGGAATAAGTATAAGCCTAGTAATTGGTAACAATGGAATAATGCAAAAGGCTGTAAAAGGTAGAGAAGACTATACAGGTGCAGCTATAAATGAGCAACAGGATTTAAATAAAATAGAAGATTATATAGAAGATAATACATCAAACGCAGTAAAAATAGAAAGTGTAAAAGGTGGAAATTATTTTGAGGCTCCAACAACAGTAAAAGATACAAATGGAAATTTAATCAAAGTGCCACAAGGTTT
>OLNW01000271.1_pt1 | contig 65220 bp, 65 predicted proteins | sample 1672121 | NCBI WGS metagenome assembly OLNW01 (sample SAMEA3136648, study PRJEB25190) | human gut metagenome
TTGCATGTGTTAAGCACGCCGCCAGCGTTCATCCTGAGCCAGGATCAAACTCTCAATAAAATGGTATCTAAACAAGTCAAACTTGCTTAAATCAATTTATCGAGCTAATCTCTTAGCTTCAAAGAAATAAAACGTTGCCCCACAAAGCATTAAGCTTCATGGACAACTTTATTGTCCGTTTTGGTGCTTCGTGTTTCTCTTACATTGTTTAATTTACAAGGTGCACGCCACTTCTCAGCGGGTGAGCTATATTTTAGCACAACTCTCAGCGCTTGTCAAGAACTTTTTCAAGTTTTTCAAAACTTTTTCTGTTTCTTAACTTCGTTCTTCACTTTTGCGTCCCCGTCTCGCGACAGCTTTGATAGAATACCACCCATTTCAGGAAATGTCAAGCTCTTTTTTCAAGTTTTTTCACTTTTTTCTATTTTTCTTTTCTTTCTTGACTTCGCGAAATCTGTGTGATATTATTTTGATATCAAATCAATGACAGGAGGTTTTCCTATGAAAGAGAAGGTCTTAACCAACAAAAAGAACGGTATGCTGGTCCTGCTTCTTACTATTATATTGTATGTGGTCGCCGCCAGCGGCGTCCTCGTCTGGGCCATCTCCCCGCCCCTCTATCTCCTCTGCGTTGCCTACCTTTGTTTAGGCTGGCTGGTCGCTCCTGGCCTGAAAGTCTTAGGACCCCAGGAAGCCCTGGTCCTCACCTTGTTCGGCAAATACATCGGCACCCTGAAGGGCGCAGGCTTCTATTTCGTCAATCCCTTCTGCTCCGCCGTGAATCCCGCCGCCCACACTGTCCTGGGCCAGAGCAGCGATGTCAAGGGCAAAACCGCCAACAAAGAATCCGGCCGCCGTGTCTCTCTGAAGATCATGACTCTAAACAACTCCCGCCAGAAGATCAACGACTGCCTGGGCAACCCCGTGGAGATCGGCATCGCCGTCACCTGGCGCGTCGTGGACACCTGCAAAGCCGTCTTTGACGTGGATAATTATAAGGAGTTTCTCTCCCTTCAGTGCGACAGTGCCCTGCGGAACATCGTCCGCCTCTACCCCTACGACGTGGCCCCCGGCATCGACACCACCGGCGACGGCCAGCCCGACGAGGGCAGCCTGCGCGGCTCCAGCGATGTCGTCGCCGCCCGCATCCGGGACGAGATCCAGTCCCAGGTCCAGGTCGCCGGCTTAGAGATTTTAGAAGCCCGCATCACTCACCTGGCCTACGCCTCTGAGATCGCCGCCGCCATGCTCCAGCGCCAGCAGGCCACCGCCATCATCGACGCCCGCAACATGATCGTTGAAGGTGCCGTCGGTACCGTTGAAATGGCCCTGGCCCGTCTGAGCGAAGGCGGCCTGGTCGAGCTGGACGAGGAGCGCAAGGCCGCCATGGTCTCCAACCTTCTGGTGGTCCTCTGCGGTAACCACGATGCCCAGCCCGTCGTCAACACCGGCAGTCTTTATTAAATAAGGCAGGGAAGCATCCATGGCAGAACCAAAGAAAGAAGGCAAAAAGCAGATCCCCCTCCGCCTCTCCCCCAAGCTCTACGCCGCCATCGCCGCTTGGGCCGAAGATGATTTTCGTTCGGTGAACGGTCAGATCGAATACCTTCTCACCGAATGTGTCCGCCAGCGCAAAAAGAACGGCAAATACGTCTCCGACGAGATCGACGTCCCCCCAGAGCTGGACATCGAATAATATAAATACGCTGACCGTTCCCTTCGTAGGGGCCGCAGACCCCTGCGGCCCGCTCGCACCCACCTACCAAATCAGCGTCCAAACCCAATACACCAGCCCATAGATCACACTGGCCGAAATGCCAAACACCAGCACCGGCCCCGCCACGGTAAAGAGCTTGACCGCCGTCCCCGTGACGAACCCTTCCTGCCTAAACTCCATCGCCGGCGCCACAACTGCATTGGCAAACCCCGTGATCGGCACCAGCGTCCCCGCCCCGGCGTGCTTGGCAAAGGAGTCGAACACCCCGATGCCGGTCAGCAGGGCCGTGATAAAAATGAGCGTGATAGACACTGCCGTCCGCGCCGTCTTCTCATCCAGCCCCAGCGCGTGATAGCCGTCCCACATCCCCTGCCCCAGCACACAGATCAGCCCTCCCACCGTGAAGGCCCACACCAGGTTCTTCCCGATCGGGGAGGGCTTCGCTTTGCTCTGAACATACTTGTTGTAGTTTTCATTCGTCAGGTCATTTAGGTCCATGTTGCATAACCCCCTTCTCCCCCTAGGGTGCCGCGCCCAGCAGGAAATTATGCGCATCCTTGCCCTTTTGTCCCAGTGGTGATAAGATACTCTCGGCAGTGAATTTGTGCAACAAGCTGTTGCATAAATTCCATCTACCCCAAGCTTCCCTTCACCATCGAGAACGCCGCTGCCATTCCCTGCGCAGCCGTGGCCGGGTCTTACCGGGTGACGTTTGACCGGAAAGAAAAATAATTCTTGACATTCCGGCAAAAATCAGTATAATAAGATAGCCTGTCTATGGAATGGACAGGAGATCCTTGCCGGCAAGAGAGCTTGTCGGCCAAATGTCCATAAGGAGGTGCAATGTAAAATGGCAAAGGTTAACGCAAACTATGAAGTGGTCTACATCATGGACCCCGCACTGGGCGAAGAGGCCATCGCCGCCATGATCGAGAAGTTCAAGGCGCTGGTGGAGACCCAGGGTACTGTGGCTGCGATCGACGACTGGGGCAAGCGCCGTCTGGCTTATCCCATCAACGACCTGAACGAGGGCCACTACGTCCTCATGACCTTCACTTCCGCTCCCGAGCTCCCCGCTGAGCTGGATCGTGTCCTGAAGATCACCGAAGGCGTCATTCGTTCCATGATCATCTGTAAGGACGAGTAAGGAGGGTCTCAGCTTGCTGAACAAGATCTTCCTTCAGGGCCGGCTGGTGGCCGACCCTGAGCTGCGTCACACCCAGAGCGGTGTGGCCGTGGCTTCCTTCCGTCTGGCCGTGGACCGGGACTTTAAGGACCGGGAGACCGGCGAACGGAAAGCCGATTTCTTCAATGTAGTCGCCTGGAGACAGACCGGTGAGTTCGTCTCCCGCTTCCTCGCTAAGGGCCGTCTGGCTCTGGTCGAGGGTACCCTCCAGAACCGCGAGTACACTGACCGGGACGGCAACCGCCGCACCGCCACCGAAGTGGTGGCCAGCAACGTCTATTTCTCCGACTCCCGTCGTGACAATGACAATGGCGGATATGCCCCCCAGCCCAGCCGCGGCGGTTACAACAACGCCCCTGCTGGCGGCAGCTACAACAATGCCCCCGCCCCCAACGGCGGCGGCTATCCCGCGTCCGGCGGCGGTTACCCCGCAGCCCCCACGGTGGATCAGTTCGCTGACCTCACCGATGACGACGGTGAGCTGCCCTTCTAAGCCCTCCCCCACCGGACGGCTTTAGACCACTCTTCATTCTATTTTAAGGAGGTTTGCTATCATGGCTATGGATAGAGAACGCCCCCGCGGCCGTAAGCGCCGTAAGGTGTGCAGCTTCTGTGTCGATAAAGTCGAGCACATTGATTATAAGGATTCCGCCAAGCTGCGCCGTTTCCTCTCTGAGCGCTCCAAGATTCTGCCCCGCAGAACCACCGGCACCTGCGCCATGCATCAGCGCCAGCTGACCGAGGCCATCAAGCGTGCCCGTCAGATCGCTCTGCTGCCCTACGTGACCGACTAAGTTTCGGACTTTTTTCGACGCGCCGCACTTTTGCGGCGCGTCGTTTTTTATCATTCTCTGATTAACTTTGGAAAGGAGACTTCCCCTATGCCTCCCTTTACCGCCTGCGTCGTGCAGACCCCCTCCTACCCCTACGACAAAGTCGGCAACCTCCAGCGAGCCTTAGACACGATGGAGACCGCCGCCGCCCAGGGTGCCAACCTGATCCTCTTCCCCGAAATGTTCCTCACCGGCTACCTCATCCGGAACAAACTGGAGGAACTGTCTGAGTCATTAGAGGACGGCCCCGCCCTGGCCGCTTTGAGCGCCAAGGCCAAAGCCCTGTCTATGGGCGTCCTCATGGGCCTGCCCCTGAAAAATCCCACCGGCAAACCCTACAACGCCATCGTGATGATCGACCGGGACGGCACCATCGCCGGTGTCCAGGCCAAGACCCACTTTTTCGGCGGCGAGGAAAAAATGTTCTCCCCCGGTGAAGCCCTCCAGGCCTTCGACACGTCGTTCGGCCGCATGGGGATCTTAGTCTGCTATGACGGCGAGTTCCCCGAAACGGCCCGCTCCCTGGCCCTGGACGGTGCCAAGATGATCTGCATGTGCGCCGCCAACATGACCCCCTACGAAGACTATCACTTCGTCTATATGCGCACCCGCGCCATGGAAAACCGCATCTATACCCTCTACTGCAACTACGTCGGCAACGAAAAACGCTTCCATTACTGCGGACAAAGCGGCATCTTCCACCCCACTGGCCGCATCCTGGCCGAAGCCGACCAGGAGACCCCCGGCCTGCTCTATGCCCCGATCGACCTGGCCGACACCACCGCCGAGGACGACTATCTGAACTATCTCCGCCACCGTCACCCCGAACTCTATCATCCCGCCCTGCGGGACTAAATTTCGGCGAAGTCGCTCTTTTCAAGCCCATTTTTCCGTGGTATACTCAGGCTAACTCATCGCACACGAGAGGAGCGACCCCCTATGAACAATGTGATCCTCATCGGCATGCCCGGCTGCGGCAAATCGACCCTAGGCGTCTTACTCGCCAAGAGCCTGGGCATGACGTTTTTAGACACGGACCTGGTCATCCAGGACCGAGAGCACGCCCTGCTCTCCCAGCTCATCCGCACCCACGGTAGCGACGGCTTCCTGGCTCTGGAAGGATCCATCTGCGCCCAGCTGGACGTCAACAATTCCGTCATCGCCACCGGCGGCAGCGTGGTCTACGAACCAAAAGCCATGGCCCATCTCTCCCAGCTCGGCACCGTCGTCTACCTCAAGCTGGGCTACAAAGCCCTGGCCCGCCGCCTGGGGAACCTGGAAAAACGCGGCGTCGTCCTCCGTCCCGGCCAAACCCTCCGTATGCTCTATGACGAGCGCGTCCCCCTCTACGAGAAATACGCCAATATCACCGTAGACTGCGGCGGCCAAGACATTGAGCACACCCTACGCCGCGTCCGCCGCGCCCTGGAAAAGCAGGGCAACGTCACCAAATAATCTCTCACAAGGCACAAAAAAGCAGGCCCCGGTCGCGCGTCGGGGCCTGCTTCGTTTTATCTTGTCAAGAAAAGGGGGGCTGATCAGCTCACTTGCGCCGATTTTTTCATCCACCGCCGGGACTCCGGCACGTAGCGGCGCAGATACGAGACGTTGGGCACTGCCCGGATCAGCAGCAGCCCCAGCACATAGCAGACCACCGCCTCACCGATGCCCACCCACAGAGCGTTGACGGCGAACAGCGCAGCAAACTGCGCGGTAAAGCCGACCTCATACCAGGCCAGCATCCCGCCCACCAAGACCATGTTGCACAGCACGGGGGGCAGCGGAGCCAGCCAGGGGCGATCGACCTTCTCCGTCCAAATCGCGGCCAGCAGCGTCGCCAAAGAGCCGATCACGATGTCGATGGGACCATAGGGGCTGAGCAGATTGGCCACCAAGCAGCCCACAAAAAGGCCCGGCCAAGTGCCGGGGAACAAAAAGGGCAGCACCGTCAGAGCTTCCGAAAATCGGAACTGCACCGGGCCATAGGCCAGGTTCATCGCCGAAGCCACCAATGTCAGCGCGGCATAGGCCGCTGCAATGACCCCATTCAGGGCCAGAAGTTGGGTTTTTGAGCGCATCGAAAAAATTCCTCCATTTTGGTATTTAGAGTATGGTGCGCGAACCATACAGCGGCAGCGTCGTTCAGAAAAACGCTGCCGGTTGGACCGGGGGTGTGGAAACCAGTCGGGCCTACTATACCACACCCGCCCCCAAAATGGAAGAGGAAATTTCCCCACAAATTAACCTCCCCTTGCATAATCCCCCTCCTCCCTGTCCAGAATAGAGCCAGAGACAAGCTCCCCCACCGGGGTGGGTGTCTCACACAATCTGGCGCACAGCGCAGGAGGCGTTTCTGATGAAACAAAAACCGTCACAGCACAGGCTGGGCGACTTTCTGGAGGGCAAGGGCTTCTACATCATCCTGCTCCTCTGCGTCGCCGCCATCGGCATCTCAGGCTATTACTTGTACAGCGGGCTGACCGCTCAACCGGAGGGCTTTGGGGACAGCGCCGTGGTCAGCGGCCAGGCGGAGCTGCCCAAGCCCGCGGACCAAGAGCCAGCCCCCGCCGACCAGACTGACCAGAGCACCGCCGCCCCCACCCAGGGGCAGGACAGCACATCGGACCAGACCGATCCCAAAACGGACCAGGGCAAAACGCCGGCGGCAGCGTCGCCCCAGCAGGAAAGCGTCACCCCCGGTCCCGCCGCCACCACCGGCTACGTCTGGCCCGTCGAGGGCGAGGTCGACCGAGATTTTAGTCTCGAAGTCTTCGCCTACGACGACACCATGGGCGACTGGCGCACCCACGACGGCATCGACATCGCCGCCGAGCTGGGTACCCCCGTGGCCGCCTGCGCCAAGGGCACCGTCAGCGCCGTGACCACCGATGATCTCATGGGCACCACCGTCACCATCGACCACGGCAAGGGCATGGAAAGTGTCTACGCCAACCTCTCCCCCTCCCTGAATGTCCAGGCCGGGACCGAGGTAGACGCCGGGACGGTCTTAGGCACCGTCGGCACCTCCGCTATCGCCGAGAGCGCCTCTCCCAGCCACCTGCATTTTGCCCTGCGGGAATACGGCGTGACCATCGATCCGGGACACTATCTGCACTGAACCCACGCAAAACACCAGGGGAACGAATTTTCCGCTCGTTCCCCTGGTGTTTTTCCATCTCATCCCCGCTGTTGGCGGCGGTATTCTGTCGGCAAAATTTGAAAGGTCTCCCGAAAGACTTTGGAAAATTTGCTCTGGTTCTCATAGCCCACCTGCTGGGCAATGTCCCCCACGCTCCGGTCCGTCTCCCGCAGCAGGCGGGCGGCCTCCTGCATCCGGTGGTGCTTCATGTGGGCCGCGATGGGCTGGCCGTACACGGCCTTAAAGACCGTTTTCAACGTAGAGGTGTTCAGGTGATACGCTTTCGCCAGCGTCTCAATGGTCACGCGCTGGTCAGGCCGGTCCATGAGCTGGTCATGGATGGCTCGGATCAGCTCCACCTGTTGGGAGAGATACTGCGTCGGCTGCTTCTCCTCCGGCGGGTCCATCCGGCTCAACGTCAGCAAGAGTTCCTGCACCTTCAGCGTATAATAGGGCAGCCGCAGCGCCCGCGGCAGGTCATACAGCGGCTGGAAGATCGGCTCCAGCTCCGGCCGGGCCGTCAGCACCGCCGGGTGCCCCTTGGGGCAAAACCGCTCCCGCAGCGCCAGAGGGTCCACCCCCGCCTGCGCCAACACCGGCGGCAGCTGTGCCGCCAATTTCTCCGGGTCCAGCGTCAGCGAAACCCCTTCATAATATCCCAGCGGAAACCCCAACACAGAATGGGCGCAGCAGTCCATCGTGTGCAGGGCCAGGTCCCCCGGCCCCAGATAGAGCGTCACGCCCTCCTTCATGGACCACCCCACCCGCCCTATGTGGCAGTGGGTCAATTCCAATCCGCCTTGACGGGCGGCGTGGTGGTGGGGAAAGTCCTCGCTCTGGATACACATCCGGGTCAGGGTCAGGCCGGGGAATAACTCGGCCCGTTCCAGCGCTCCCTTCCCGCCGCGCTGGAAAAAGAGCCGGTGGTGGGTCGTCTCCGGGGCCGCCGGGCTGAGGATGCTCTCCCGCACATACCCCTCCGGGACCTCCGCCAGCTTCTCCGCAACGATCCCGGCCCAATCCGTTTTCATGGCCCTTTCCCCCCTTCTCTCGTCGTTACATGCCGCTATTTTACCACAGACCCCGGCCCGGAAACAAGGGCATTTGCCCCCTTTTGCTCCATTTGGAAATTCGTTGCATCCATTCGGAAGGACCCGCCAAAAAGCCGTTGACATTTGAGGAAAGGGTGGTATCATGTGAGCATAACAGTTGAACAAATGCTCAATTGTAATGCAGATATTCGCTGACATCGCTTTCTGAGCAAGTTTGAAAGGAGCTCACCCCCATGAAAAAAACCTATAAAATCGACATAGACTGCGCCAACTGCGCCAACAAGATGGAGGACGCCGCCAACAAGACCGAGGGCGTGAAGAACGCCGTGGTCAACTTCATGACCCTGAAAATGAACGTTGAGTTCGATGAGGGCCAGGACCCCAAGCAGGTCATGCAGGTCGTGCGTGAAAACTGCAAAAAAGTCGAGGATGACTGTGAGATCTTCCTGTAAATTTCCTGCCTCTTCGACGAATCGGAGGGAACGAACATGAATAAAAAACAAAAGAAGATGCTCTTCCGCATCCTCCTTTCCGCTGCCCTGCTCATCGCCCTGCACTTTGCCCCCTTCACTGGGGCGGTGCGGTTTCTCGCCTACATGGTCCCCTATGTCATCATCGGCTATGACATCCTGCGCAAAGCCGGCCTGGGCATCAAGAACCGTCAGGTCTTCGACGAGTGCTTCTTAATGGCCGTCGCCACCGTCGGTGCCATCGCCATCGGCCTGGTGGAAAACGGCGACTACACCGAGGCCGTAGCCGTTATGCTCTTCTACCAGGTCGGCGAGTGGTTCCAGAGCTACGCCGTGGGCAAGAGCCGCCGGAACATCAGCGAGCTCATGGACATCCGCCCCGACTACGCCAACCTCCTAGAGGACGGCAAGCTCGTCCAGGTGGACCCTGACGAGGTCGAGATCGGCACCATCATCGTCGTCCAGCCCGGCGAAAAGGTCCCCATCGACGGTGTGGTGGTGGAGGGCACCTCCACCCTGAACACCGCCGCCCTCACCGGCGAGAGCCTCCCCCGCGATGCCATCCCCGGCGACGAGATCATCAGCGGCTGCGTGAACATGACCGGCCTGCTGAAGATCCGCACCACGAAGGAGTTCGGTGAGTCCACTGTCTCTAAAATTCTCGACCTGGTGGAGAACGCCTCCTCCCGCAAGTCCCGCTCGGAGGATTTCATCGCCAAGTTCGCCCGTGTCTACACCCCCGCCGTCTGCTACGGCGCTCTGGCCCTGGCCATCCTGCCCCCCCTAGTGCGGATGCTGGCCCTGGGTCTGGCCCCCGCCTGGGGCGACTGGATCTACCGCGCCTTGACCTTCCTGGTCATCAGCTGCCCCTGTGCCCTGGTCATCAGCATCCCCCTCAGCTTCTTCGCCGGCATCGGCGGGGCCAGCAACGCCGGCGTGCTGGTCAAAGGCTCCAACTATCTGGAGACGCTCTCCCAGACCGATTATGTGGTCTTTGATAAGACCGGCACCCTGACCCAGGGCGTCTTTGAAGTCGTGGGCATCCACCACAATACCATCGACGAAGCCAAGCTCATTGAGTACGCCGCCCTGGCCGAAAGCGCCTCCTCCCACCCCATCAGCAAGAGCCTGCAAAAGGCCTACGGGGCCGAGCTGGACCGGGGCCGTGTCCACAACATCCAGGAAATCTCCGGCCACGGCGTCACCGCCGAGGTGGACGGCCACACCGTCGCCGCCGGCAACGACAAGCTCATGGCCAAGCTGGGCATCCCGTCCGTTCCCTGCCACCAGGTCGGTACCATCATTCATGTCGCCCTGGACGGACAGTACGCCGGTCATATCCTCATCTCCGATGTTGTGAAGCCCACCGCCAAGGAAGCCATCGCCGCCCTGAAAAAGATCGGCGTAGAAAAAACCGTCATGCTCACCGGCGACGCCGACGCGGTCGCCCAGCAGGTGGCAGGTGAGTTGGGCATCGACCAGGTCTACAGCCAGCTCCTCCCCGCCGACAAGGTTAGCAAGGTCGAGCAGCTCCTGAACGAAAAGCCCGCCAAGAAAAAGCTGGCCTTCGTGGGCGACGGCATCAACGATGCCCCCGTCCTCTCCCGTGCCGACATCGGCATCGCCATGGGTGCCATGGGCTCTGACGCCGCCATCGAGGCCGCCGACGTAGTCCTCATGGACGATGACCCCCTCAAGATCGCCAAGGCCATCAAGATCTCCCGCAAGTGCCTGGGCATCGTCTACCAGAACATCGTCTTTGCCCTGGCCATCAAGGGCATCTGTCTGGTCCTGGGCGCCCTGGGCATCGCCAACATGTGGCTGGCCATCTTCGCCGACGTGGGCGTGATGATCCTGGCTGTCCTCAACGCCATCCGCGCCCTGTTCGTCAAGAAGCTCTGACACTTCGACCCGTCTTGCAAAAAGTCTGTTTGGAGCACATGGTTTCTCTTGAAAGCAATGATTGCTTCTGCTAGAATAATCGTAGAATCCTTCAAGAGGCGATTTATCAGCGCAGCTGACCTTTGGTCTGAGGAAGCAGGGGTATCATGGATAAAAATAGAGTTTATCAAATCAAAAAACAATTCGACCGCATTCTACACAGCAATCAAGAAGCCCACATCGAGTTTTGGTATGCTCGTGACCTAATGCCGCTCCTCGGCTACGAGCGCTGGGAAAACTTTGACAAAGCGATCTCCCGCGCCATGGAGTCCTGTGAAGGGAGCGGTGCCATAGTACCTGACCATTTTCGTGAGGTCACGAAAATGGTCACTTTGGGCAGCGGCGCAAAGCGAAATGTCCGGGACTACATGCTGACACGCTACGCCTGCTATCTTATCGCACAAAATGGGGACCCCAAAAAGGAAGAAATCGCGTTTGCTCAAAGCTATTTTGCCGTACAAACACGGAAGCAAGAGCTGATCGAAGAACACATCTCTCTCATTGAGCGAACGGAAGCACGCGGCCGACTTCGGGAGTCAGAAAAACGTTTGTCCCAAAATATCTATGAACGCGGTGTCGATGATGCTGGGTTCGGCCGTATTCGCTCTAAGGGAGATCAAGCTCTCTTTGGCGGCTACACAACGCAAGAAATGAAGGTGCGTCTGGGGGTAAAAGATTCTCGTCCTCTAGCGGACTTTTTGCCTACTCTTTCTATTGCAGCAAAGAACCTGGCCGCAGAAATGACCAACTATAACACGGAAGAAAAGGACCTGCAAGGTGAGGCTCTAATCACAAGAGAGCATGTTCAAAACAACCGTTCTGTGCGGGAAATGCTCGGACAACGCGGGATCAAGCCAGAGGAACTTCCACCCGCCGAAGACATCAAAAAGCTGGAGCGCCGCGTAAAGTCGCAAACGAAAAAACTAGCCACTCAATCCGGAACACTGCCCGATCCAGACAAAGAGGAAGAATAAAAAAATCCGAACCTTATCTTCTGTTAAGAAGTTCAGGTTCGGATTTTTATTTTGGTGCCGGTGACCGGACTCGAACCGGTACGGTGTCGCCACCGGTGGATTTTGAGTCCACTACGTCTACCAATTCCATCACACCGGCATGCTCGTTCAGCATACGCTCAATCGCTACTAAGTATACAACACCTTTCCCTGCTTGGCAAGCGTTTTTTTGCAGGAAATTCAAAAATAAATGATAGGAAAAGGCCTAAAATTGTGGTATGATATAGAGTTAGAAAGTATCCCCCGCGCCGCGGTCGGACCGGGGGCAGAAGGGAGGCCCCCGGCCATGAGAAAACGCTTGCTGGTCTGCCTGACGGCCGTGCTGTGTACGCTGGGTCTGTCCGGCTGCATTTTCGGCGATGTGGACGAGATGTACGCCCTGCCCAAATCCTCCGAGGCCTATGTGAATCTCCAGGCCCGCATCAACCAGGAAAAGGGAAACGCAGAGTCCATCGCCCCCCTCAGTGGCGAAAACCGCCAGGCCATCCAGTTGGTGGACGTCGACCGCGACGGAGAGCAGGAGGCCGTCTCTTTCTTCCGGGACACCTCGTCCGACACCCCCCTGACCATCGTCATCTTCAAGCAGGATGAGCACGGGGACTACCAGGTCCTGGCCAAGATCCAGGGCGTGGGCAGCGACATTGAGTTCATCTCCTACCCCAACCTGGGTGGAGCCGGCGGCGACATCCTCGTCAGCTGGCAGGTCAACGCCGCCACCCACACGCTGGCCGCCTACACCATCACCGGCGATCAGCCCACAGAAATTTTTAAGGCCAACAGCGGCCGCTGCCTCACCGCCGATCTGGACGGGGACGACCAGGAGGAGATCATCCTGGCCCCGGCCACCACCGGAGAGACCCCCCTGCGCCTGGACTATTATGACAATCAAGACGGCCGCATGGAGCTGGTCTCCACCTCCCCCCTGTCCCAGGGTGCCATCGAGATCGACACCTGGTCCTCCGGCCAGCTCTCCGACGGCACCCCGGCCCTGTTCGTCACGTCGTTTTACAAAAAAGACGTCCTCATTACAGATGTCTTCTGCCTCAGCCAGGGCCACGACCTGAAAAACATCGCCCTGAACCCGGAGACCCACCAGAGCAAAGACGTCTACCACTACGCCGCCGGGGTAGAACCCACCGACATTGACGGAGACGGCGCCCTAGAAGTCCCTGTTTCCGTAGCCGTCCCCTCCTTTGGGGACAGTTCCCAGGCCACGTTTTGGTGGCTGCGCTGGGTGGCCTATGCGCCTGACGGCACCCGGACCGTCACCAAGATCACCTATCACAGCGGCGACAGCTGGTACTTAGAGATCCCGTCAGACTGGACGGGCAAATTCTCCATGCGCCGCCAGGAGAGCGCCACCATCGGCGTCTGCACCGTGACCTTTGCCCGCGGGGTCGATCAGGAGGCAACAGGCGACGAACCGGCCACCGAGGCCGAGCCGTTCCTACAGATCACCTGCCTGACCGGCAGCGACCGCTCCCGCCAGGCCCAGCAGGGCGGGCGCTTCCTCCTGTCCAGCACCAACAGCACCATCTGCACCGGTGAGTTCCTCACCAGCAGCTGGGACTGCGGCCTGGACCAGGAAAGCCTCAAGGCCCTGTTCCACGCCGACCAAGCCGGGTGGAACACCGATCAATAAACTTTTTCACGTGGTACCGTGAACTATCGTATATCTAGTAGGTTTTTGGGAGGACATTATGAAGAAAATTTTAGTCCTGGAGGATGAAGCGAACATCCGCAGCTTTGTGGTCATCAACCTCAACCGTGCCGGTTATGAGACCATCGAGGCCGGCTCCGGGGAGGAGGCCCTGGAGCAGCTGCGCCTGAACCCCGACGTGGGTGTGGCCCTGCTGGACATCATGCTGCCGGATATGGACGGCTTCGAGGTCTGCCGCCGCATCCGGGCGGGCAACTCGAAGATCGGCATCATCATGCTCACCGCCCGCACCCAGGAGATGGACAAGGTCACCGGCTTTATGACCGGGGCCGACGACTACGTCACCAAGCCCTTCTCCCCCGCAGAACTCACCGCCCGCATCGACGCCCTCTACCGCCGCATCGGCGGCGACGTCAGCGACGATGGCGTCATCAGCCAGCCCCCCTTCGTCCTCAACACCCGCCGCCGCAGCCTGGAAAAGCACGGCCAGCGCATCAAGCTCACCCAGGTGGAGTATGCCATCATCAAGCTCTTCATGGAAAACCCCGGCAAAGCCTTGGCGCGGGAAGAGATCCTGCACATGGTCTGGGGCGAGGGCTATCTCGGCGAACTGAAGATCGTAGACGTAAACATCCGCCGCCTGCGGGTGAAGATCGAGGACGAGCCCACCAGTCCCACCTTCATCACCACCATCTGGGGCTACGGCTACAAGTGGGAAGTGTGAGCGCCGCATGGAAAAACTCCAAGCCTGCGTCTCCCGTCTGCTGACCTGGCTGCGCCGCCTGCCCGGCTGGTTCCAGGTGCACCTTTCCCGTCTGACCCGCGTCCGGGGCATCCGCCAGCGGTGGCTCATGAACAGCGTGAGCTTCCTCGTCATGGTCCTGGCGGTGGTCGTCATCGTCTTTGGCCTCATCGTCAAAAACTATTATGACAGCAGCATCCTCTCCGACATGGAGAGCAAGGCCCGCACCGCCGTCAACTATTTCAGCAGCACCAGCAGCAACTACAACAGCGCCGACGGCGACTATCTCTCCGCCGCTCAGGATTACGTCAGCTCCTTCCAGGACGGCACCCGCCTGGAGCTGCAATACCTGGACCCGGAGGGGACCGTCATCTATTCCTCCAACGGCCTGACCATTTCCGGCTCCGTGCCCGGCACCGGGGACATCAACCAGCTCCGGCACACCCAGACCATCTCCGCCTGGCGGGGCGTCTCCCCCCAGACCGGGGAGCGCGTCACCGCCGTCTCCGCGCCCCTGCTGTATAACGGCAAGCTGGTGGGCATCCTGCGCTACGTCACGTCCATGCGCCTGGTCGATCGCCAGGTCATCATCCTGACGCTCATTGCCGTCATTCTGTCCGTCAGCATTTTGATCCTGGTCTATCTGTCCAACATCTACTTCGTCCGCTCCATCGTCGGCCCGGTGAAAAACATCACCGGCATCGCCCGCCGCATCGCCGGGGGCAGCTACGGCATCCAAGTGGAAAAGAAGTTTGACGACGAGGTCGGCGACCTCACCGACGCCATCAACGACATGTCCCTGCGCATCAAGCAGGCCGAGAGCATGAAGCAGGAGTTCATCTCCTCCGTCTCCCACGAGCTGCGCACCCCCCTCACCGCCATCACCGGCTGGGCCGAGACCATTATGAGCGGCGAGGCCCGCGACGAAGGCGACGTGCGCAAGGGCATGAGCATCATCGCCAGCGAGGCCCGGCGCCTGTCCGGTATGGTAGAAGAGCTGCTGGAGTTCTCCCGCATCGAGGACGGCCGCTTTACCCTCTCCATCGAACCGATGGATATCAAGGCTGAGCTGGAGGACGCCGTCTACACCTACCATGAGTTCCTGGCTGCCGAAGGCATCGCCGTCTACCACACCGACTGCGAAGAGGAGTTCGCCCCCATCCCCGGCGACCCCGACCGCCTGCGCCAGGTCTTCTGCAATCTCCTGGACAACGCCGCCAAGCACGGTGGGGCCGGCAAGCGCATCGACACCGCCATCTACCCGGACGACGGCGACGTTGTCATCACCGTCCGGGACTACGGCCCCGGCATCCCCCCCGACGAGCTGCCCAACGTCAAATATAAGTTCTATAAGGGCAGCTCCACCGCACGGGGCAGCGGCATCGGTCTGGCCGTGTGTGAGGAGATCATCTCCCGCCACAACGGCGAGCTGACCATCTCCAACGCCGACGACGAGGCCGGCGGTTGCCTCGTGGAGATCCGTCTGCCCACTGGAACATAAGTTCGAGAAAATTCCCCCTGAGCCTTGCAATTTCCCCTGGGGTCTGCTACAATCGCCCCAGCAGCACCGCTCTCCCACGTTTTCAGATCGTTAGGAGAAACTATGCCAAATCAGTCAAATCAAACGCAACCAACCAGCTGCCCCGCCCCCAAGGAGGGCAGCTTCCGCACCACCATCGGCGGCCAGGCCCTCATCGATGGCATCCTCATGCGCGGCCCGGAGAAGCAGGCCATCGTGGTGCGCAACCAAAACGGCGGCTTAGAAGTTCAGGAACAGACCCGCACGTTCACCAAAGAAAACTACCCCATCTTGGGCATCCCCTTTCTCCGCGGGATCGTCAGCTTCGTCGGCTCCCTGGTCGTGGGCATCAAGGCCCTGTCCTGGTCGGCGGAGTTTTACCCCGAAGACGAGGAAGAATCCAAAAGCAAGTTCGAGACCTGGGTCGAGACCCGCTTTGGCGAAAAGGCCCTGACCAACTGGATCACCGGCGTGGCCATGCTGGCAGGCCTGGTCTTTGCCGTGGCCCTGTTCATCGTCCTGCCCACCCTGGCCACCTCCGCCCTGCTCCACTTTTTCCCCGACGCCCCCATGTGGGTGCGAAACCTGCTGGAGGGCGTGGTGAAGCTCGTCATCTTCTTCCTCTACCTCTATCTCTGCTCCAAAATGAAAGACATCCACAGGACCTTTCAGTACCACGGCGCGGAGCACAAGACCATCTTCTGCTATGAGCGCGGCCTGGACCTCACCGTAGAGAACGCCCGCGCCATGCCCCGGCACCATCCCCGCTGCGGCACCAGCTTTCTCTTCGTGGTCATCGCCGTGGCGATCTTGGCCTCCTGCGTGGTCTTCGCCCTGCCGGGCGTCCGGGACGTCGCGACGAACCCTCTGGTGCGCATCCTGCTGCACCTGGCCCTGGTGCCCGTGGTGGTGGGCGTGACCTATGAGATCAACCATTTCGTAGGGGCCCACGACAACTGGTTTACGAAGATCCTGGCCGCACCCGGCCTTTGGATGCAGAACTTCACGACCTTCGAGCCGGACGACTCCATGCTGGAGGTGGCGATCCACGCCCTGAAGCTGGTCCTGCCCCAGGAGAAGGGGGCCGATGCCTGGTGATCCCAGGCTGTAATACCTATTTGATTTCTGATTGGGGGGAACGGTGTGACCATCACCTATCATGATTTGATGCACGCTGCGCGGGCGGCCCTGCGGGCCGCCGGCGTGGACGACGAAGCCAACAAGCTGGAGGCCCAGGACCTCATCTGCGCCGCCGCCAGCAAGACCCCGGAGCAGCTCTACCGGGACTTTTCCCTGTACACCACCGACGCCATCGCTGAAACCATCGAGAAGTACATGGACCGGCGTCTGGCAGGGGAACCCATCGCCTACATCATCGGCGAGTGGGACTTCATGGGCCTGCGGTTCTTCGTCAATCCGGCCGCCCTCATCCCCAGAGTGGACACGGAGATGCTGGCCCAGCTGGCCATCAGCCGCCTGAAAGAACACCCCGGCCACACCCGCATGCTGGACCTGTGCGCCGGGACGGGCTGCGTGGGGCTTTCCATCGCCGCCACGCTGAAAAACACCCGCGCCATCCTGGTGGACCTGTCCGACGGAGCCCTGGACCTGTGCAAGCGGAACATCCGCCGCCACAAGCTCACGGGCCGGGCCGTCTACTTAAAGGGCGACGCCCTCCAACCCCCCAGCCACACCCTGGGGCAGTTTGACGCGCTGGTCTGCAACCCCCCTTACATCCCCACCGGGGACCTGCCGGCCCTGGACCGCTCCGTCAAGGATTACGAGCCCATGCTGGCCCTGGACGGCGGCAGCGACGGCCTGGACTTCTACCGGGCCGTGACCACCCTCTGGAAGCCCGCCCTGAAGCCCGGCGGGCATCTGCTCTACGAGGTGGGCGTCGGCCAGTCCGAGGACGTGGCCTGGATGCTGGTCAATGCCGGCTATGAAAACATCCGAATCACCCGCGACACCGGCGGCATCGACCGGGTGGTCGAGGGCCAGCGGCCCTTCGAGCACCCAGAGCCAGACGCCGACCCGGAGGAAGGATAACAAACACATGGCAGAAAAAAAGAAACCTCTTGAGGCCGCCGCGCCCGCCTCTGACAAAAAGAAGGCGCTGGAGACCGCCATGGCCCAGATCGAAAAGGCCTACGGCAAGGGTGCCATCATGCGCCTGGGGGCCAACCCCAACGTGAAGGTCGAGAGCATCCCCACCGGCTCCCTGGCTCTGGACCTGGCCTTGGGCATCGGCGGCGTACCCCGCGGCCGGATCATCGAAATTTACGGCCCGGAATCCTCCGGCAAGACCACCCTGGCCCTGCACATCGTGGCAGAGGCCCAGAAGCAGGGCGGCGAGGTCGCCTTCATCGACGCCGAGCATGCCCTGGACCCCACCTACGCCCGCGCCCTGGGGGTGGACATCGACAACATGCTCATCTCCCAGCCGGACACCGGCGAGCAGGGTTTGGAGATCTGCGAAGCCCTGGTCCGCTCCGGCGCCCTGGACGTGATCGTCGTGGACTCCGTGGCCGCCCTGGTCCCCCGCGCCGAGATCGAGGGCGACATGGGCGACGCCCACGTGGGCCTGCTGGCCCGCCTGATGAGCCAGGCCCTGCGGAAGCTGGCCGGGTCCATCTCCAAGACCCACTGCGTGGTCATCTTCATCAACCAGCTGCGGGAAAAGGTCGGCGTGGTCTACGGCAACCCTGAGGTCACCACCGGCGGCCGTGCCCTGAAGTTCTACTCCTCCGTCCGCATGGAGGTCCGCCGCATCGAGGCCATCAAGGACGGCAGCGAGGTCATCGGCAACCGCACCCGCGCCAAGATCGTCAAGAACAAGGTCGCGCCCCCCTTCCGGGAGGCCGAGTTCGACATCATGTACGGCGAGGGCATCTCCAAGTACGGAGAGCTGGTGGACCTGGCTGTGAAGCTGGACATCATCCACAAGAGCGGCTCCTGGTTCTCCATGGGCGATGAGCGCATCGGCCAGGGCAAGGACGCCGCCAAGCAATACCTGAAAGACCACCCGGACATCTGCGCCCATGTGGAGGAGGAGATCCGCAAGAACTCCTTCCAGCTCATGTCCAGCCAGGCCCAGGCCGCCGCCCGCGCTGCCGGGCGCGCCCCCCAGCCCGCAGCAGAGCCCACCCCGGCAGAGGATGCTCCCGCTGTCTCCCGCAAAGCAGGCCCCACCGCCGCAAAGCTGATCGACATCAGCGCAGACGACTTCGACGACGATGAGGATTGAGAAGCTCCTCCCTCCCACGCCCCCGGCCAAGACCTGGACGGTGGCCCTGGAGGGGGGCAAGACGCTTCGGGTGACCGAAAGCACCGTCCTGGATCAGGGCCTCTTCGCCGGCCTGGAGCTGGACGAGGCAACCCTTGACGCGCTGAGATCCGCCGCCGCTTCCGCCGCCCTGCGCGCCAGGGCGGTCAATATGCTCTCTGTGCGGGCCATGTCCGCCGGACAGCTCAACGAAAAACTCATGGCCAAAGGGGCCACGGAGCGCCAGGCGGCCGAGACCGTCGCCTGGGCCGTGGACATCGGCCTGGTCAACGACGCAGAATATGCCAAAGCCCTGGTCCGGCATTACCAGGCCAAGGGCTACGGTCTCTATAAGATCAAAAACGAGCTCTACCGCCGCCGGGTGCCCAAGGCCGATTGGGAGGATGCCTTGGCCGAGATGGACGACGCAGAGGACGCCATCGACGCCTTCCTAGCCAAAAAGCTTCGGGACCCGGAAGACCGCAAGGAATGTAAAAAAGCCTCCGACGCCTTAGCGCGTCGGGGCTTTTCCTGGTCTCAGATCGCCGCCGGCATCGAGCGGCGGAAATATCAAACCGACTGACGCAACATGACAGGAGAACACCATGCAGGAACATAACGTACAGGAAACGCAAGAACGCCAGGAACCCGAAGAAGTCCAGGTCCCCCTCCCCAAGGTCGGCTTCGTCTCCCTTGGCTGCGCCAAGAATCAGGTCAACTGTGAGCAGATGATCTGGAAAACCTATGAAGCCGGGTACGAGGTCGCCCTCGGTGCCGAGGGCTGTGACGTGGCCGTGGTCAACACCTGCGGCTTCCTGAAGGAAGCCAGAGACGAAGCCATGGGCGAGATCGACAAGCTCGTCCGGCAAAAGCAGGCCGGGAACCTGAAAAAGATCATCGTCACCGGCTGTATGGCCCAATGGTGGCACGACCAGCTGGCCGAGCGCTGTCCGGAAGCAGACGGCTTCGTGGGTGTGGGCAGCTACCAGGACATCGCCAAGGTCATCGACGAGGCCCTGGAGGGGCAGCGCCCCGCCCTTTTCGGGGACATCAACGCCCCCGTGCCGGAGACGGACCGAGTGGTCTGCACCTCCGACCACTGGGCTTGGCTGCGCATCGCCGAGGGCTGTGACAACCGCTGCGCTTACTGCGTCATCCCCTTCATCCGGGGCAAGTTCCGCAGCCGCCCGGAGGAAGCGATCCTCCAGGAGGCCCAGGACCTGGTGGACGCCGGGATGAAAGAGCTCATCGTCGTGGCCCAGGACATCACCCGCTACGGCCTGGACCTTTACGGGCAGCGCACCCTGGCCCAGCTCTTGCCCAAGCTCTGTGCCATCGAGGGCGTGCATTGGGTCCGGCTGCACTATCTCTACCCCGACGAGATCAGCGACGAGCTCATTGACGTGATCGCCAACGAGCCGAAGATCGTCAAATATCTGGACATTCCCATCCAGCACATCAGCGACCATGTGCTCAAGGCCATGCACCGCCGGGGCAGCGGGCAGGAGATCCGCGACCTCTTCCGCAAGCTGCGCCAGCGGATCCCCGGCTTGGTCCTGCGGACCAGCCTCATCGCCGGCTTCCCCGGCGAGACCGAGGAGGATTTCGAGACGCTGTGTGAATTCCTCAACGAGTTCCGCCTGGAACGCGCCGGGGTCTTCCCCTATTCCCCGGAGCCTGGCAGCCTGGCCGCCACCTATCCCGATCAGGTAGACGAGGACGTGAAGCGCCGCCGCGTCGAGCTGCTCACCGACCTGCAAATGCGCATCGTGGATGACTACTGTGCGAACATGGTCGGCAAGGTCATCGAGGTCCTCTGCGAGGGCTACGACGACGAGACCGAGCTCTACTACGGCCGCAGCGCCGCCGACTCCCCCGACATCGACGGTCTGGTCCACTTCGAGGGGGAAGAGGGCGGCGTGCGCCCCGGCGGCTTCTACCGCGTCAAGGTCACCAACTTCTACGACGGCGAGCTGGTCGGTGTGCGCTATGACGACGACGAGGAGGAAGCCCAATGACCACTGCAAACAAACTCACCCTCTGCCGGGTGGTGATGATCCCCATTTTCATCGTCCTGCTCTACCAGGACTTCACCCACCATCTGCTGGCCGCCTTAGGCGTTTTCATCCTGGCCAGCATCACGGACTTCGTGGACGGCTACGTGGCCCGCCACTACAACCAGGTCACGGACTTTGGCAAGTTCATGGATCCTCTGGCCGACAAGCTCCTGGTCATGTCCGCCATGGCCTGGTTCGTCCAGGCCGGCTGGATGGCCGCCTGGGCCTTCTTCCTCGTCATCGCCCGGGAGCTGGCCGTTACCGGCCTGCGCCTGGTGGCCGTGGAGCAGGGCCGCGTCATCGCCGCTGCCAAGTCCGGCAAGGTAAAGACGGCCTCCACCATGGTCTGCATCTGCCTCATGCTCCTGCTGTCCAACGCCGTCACCCTGCGCCTGGTGTGCGTCTGGATCATCCTGCTCACGACCATCTACTCCGGTGTCGAGTATTTCATCAAAAACCGCGACGTGCTGGCCAACGGGGAGATGTAACGCCCTATCTTCTTTCTACACACAGCGCCCGCTGGCAGTTGCCAGCGGGCGCCTCTTCGTGCTATAATCAGTTGATTTTTTACTTGCTCCCGCTCTCCAGCCATTCCTGAATGGGGCGCAGAGCATCAAAGTCGATGTAGTCCACCGCCTTGCCGTAACCGTCCAGAATGGCCTGCGTCTCCGCCGACCGCTCGTGGACGGGCTGGCGGCGCAGGATGGTGCAGAAGCCCTTCATCATCAGCTTATCCTTGGGCTGCAAGATGCTGTAATCCATCGCTCCCCGCAGGTGAACGTGGGCTGTGCGAATGAAGATCGCGGGCGTCAGCTCCTCCGCCAGGTGCTCCCGGATGTTCAGCATGCTGTCCTCGTTGCTGGGGTCAGACAGGCCGACGGTGGCCACCAGCAGCCGGAAGGGGTGGTCCGTGGGCAGGCGGCGGACCGTCTTCGCCAGGCCCACTGTCCGGCCCGCATACACGCCGCCGATGTACACGATGGTGTCAAAGGGGCTGAAATCCTTGATCTCGTTGTAGGACACCGCAGGCAGGCCTGTCCGCCCTTCCAACGCCTGGGCATACTGTTGGGACGCGCCGTAACGGCTGCCGTAGAGAATGATACCGTTCATAAAAGATGACCTCCTTATTGCCCCTATCGCGTCGTGTTGCTCTGCACTGCGTTTTCCGTTCGTATCTCTTGTCATTACTTTGGCATTACTTTGCATCACTTTGTAGGGGCCGCAGACCCCTGCGGCCCGCATGGGTGGGGAGCAGGGGGTTCGATAAGCGGTACTGCACTACAGGTTTGGGCCGCAGAGGTCTGCGGCCCCTACGAAAAAACTGTAGGTGGCTTCTGCTTTTGATTATACCACACCCCGACTGCTAACACCAGAGAAAAGAAGGGAGGCCCCTCATGCGCCGCCTGACCCTATCCATCTCCGAACCCCTGGCGGGCCGCCAGGTCCGCACCCTGCTCCGCCGGGAGCTGGGGCTTTCCGCCGCCAGCGTCCGCCGGGCCAAGGACCAGCCCGACGGCATTTTGCTGGACGGCCAGCCCGTCTTTACCAACGTCTTTGTCCAGTCGGGGCAAGTCCTCTCCGTAGCCGTGGGCGATGTAACGGGCAGTGATCAGATCGCCCCCGTCCCCGGCCCGCTGGCCCTCTGCTATGAGGACGAGGACCTGCTCATCGTGAACAAACCCGGCGACCTGGCCGTCCACCCCAGCCTGGGCCACCACGGGGACACGCTGGCCAATTTCCTCATGGCCCATTATGAGGCACAGCATCTGACCGCCGCCTTTCACCCCGTCAACCGTCTGGACCGGGGGACCTCCGGCCTCATGGCCGTGGCCAAACACGCCCACGCCCACGAGCTGCTCCAACGCCAATTGCAGACCGGCCAGTTCAGCCGCACCTACCTAGCCGTCTGCGAGGGCGTCCCCGTCCCCCGGCGGGGGTGTGTTGACGCCCCCATTGGCCGTCAGCCGGATTCCATCTTAAAACGGGAGGTCCGCCCGGACGGGGCCGCGGCCCGCACCCATTACGAAGTAGTACGCACCGGTCCGGGGCAAAGCCTGGTACGGCTGGCCTTAGAGACAGGCCGCACCCATCAGATCCGGGTCCACATGGCCTACTTAGGCTGTCCTCTGGCCGGAGATTTCCTCTACGGCCAGGAGCTGCCGGAGCTGCGCCAGCGCTTCGCCCTGCACTCGGCCTCCATCCGGCTCCTCCAGCCCATCACTGGAGAAGAAATTGCCTTGACCTCTCCCCTCCCCGCCGAACTCAATGCTTTACTCAACCAATAGGAGACGAATTTTCTTGAATACTTTATCCATGCTCCCCATCCCTCTGCTCCAATGGTACCGGGAACACGCCCGTGACCTGCCCTGGCGAAGGACGCCTGACCCCTACCGGGTGTGGGTGTCCGAGATCATGCTCCAGCAGACCCGCGTCGCCGCCGTTCTGGGCTACTTCGCCCGCTTCATGGCGGCCTTCCCCACCATCCAGGACCTAGCCGACGCCCCGGAAGACGTGCTGATGAAGCAGTGGCAGGGCCTTGGCTATTACAGCCGCGCCCGGAACCTGCAAAAGGCCGCCCGCCAGATCATGGACGAACACGGCGGCGTTTTCCCCACGGACTACCCAGCCATCCGCGCCCTGGCGGGCATCGGCGATTATACCGCCGCCGCCATCGCCTCCATCTGCTTCGGCCAGCCCGTCCCCGCCGTGGACGGAAACTTATTGCGCGTTGCCGCCCGCGTCCTGGCCGATGACACGGACATCACCACCACCCAGGGCAAACGCCACTTTACCCAGGCCCTGCAAGCCGTCATTCCCGTGGACTTCCCCGGCCAGTTTAACCAGGCCATGATGGACCTGGGCGCTACGGTCTGCCTGCCCAACGGGGTGCCGTTATGCGACGAATGTCCCGCCGCCGACTTCTGCCTGGCCAAAGCCCAGGGCATCACCCAGGACCTCCCCACCCGCCCCGCCAAAAAGCCCCGGCGCATTGAGGAACGGGTCGTGTTTTTGCTTTTCCACGCAGGCAAGATCGCCCTCCGCCGCCGTCCCAGCAAGGGCCTGCTGGCGGGCCTCTGGGAATATCCCAACGAACTGGCCCCCGCCGAAGAGGCCCTGGCCCAATGGGGCCTTGCCGACCAGCTGGCCGGAAAACCGGAATTTGCCGGGACAGGGAAGCACATCTTCACCCACGTCGAGTGGCGCATGACCGCCCAGCGGGCCGAGCTTTGCTCCCCCGCCCTGCCCGAAGGCTGGGTCTGGGCCGACCGGGCCGCGCTGGAACACACCTACGCCCTCCCCAGCGCCCTGGCCCCCTTCCGTTCCGCCGCAGAGGAGGGGCTGCTATGACCACGCTCTCCTACGATCCCACCCACTGCACCCTCTGCCCCCGCCAGTGCGGGGCTGACCGCACCCAGGCCAAGGGCCGCTGTCGGATGCCCGACGCCCCCGTGGTCGCCCGCGCCGCCCTGCACCATTGGGAGGAACCGCCGCTCTCCGGCACCCAAGGAGCCGGGACCGTTTTCTTCTCCGGATGCAGTCTCGGCTGCGTTTTCTGCCAGAACGACAGCATCAGCCAAAACGATTTTGGCAAAGCCATCTCCGTGGCCCGTCTGCGGGAGATCTTCTTCGAGCTGATCGCCGCCGGGGCCCACAACATCGACCTGGTGAATCCCACCCACTACGCCCACGTCGTCGCCCAAGCCCTGGAAGACCCTCTCCCCGTCCCCGTGGTTTGGAACAGCGGGGGCTATGACCGGGTGGAGACACTGGCCGCCCTGGAGGGCAAAATTCAAATCTATCTCCCCGACTACAAATACACCGACCCGGACACCGCCCGGCGCTACGCCGGAGCCGCCGACTACCCTGAAACCGCCCGCGCCGCCATCCGGGAAATGGTGCGCCAGACCGGCCCCTATCAGCTGGATGAAGCCGGGCGGATGACCCGCGGCGTCATCCTCCGCCACCTCTTGCTCCCCGGCGGCCTGAACCAGGCCAAAGAGGTAATGGACTGGGTGGCTGAGACCTTCCCGCCCCACACCATTCTCTTCTCCCTGATGAGCCAATACACCCCCTGGGGCAAGGCCGCCGACTACCCGCCCCTGGACCGCCTCCTGCGGAAAAGCGAGATCCGCGCCGCCGAAGCCTACTTCACCAACCTGGGCCTCGACGGCTTCACCCAAGGCGTAGAGGCCGCTCAGGCCGAATACATCCCCACGTTCGATTTGACCGGAGTCTAAAAAAGGCCACAGCCCTTCCGACGCAGGTTTTGGCATGCCTGCGCCGAAAGGGCTGTTTTTTGTCGTTTAGAAGGTCACTTTTCCCGGCTCCTGTCCAATCGTGCCGCCAATACGGTCCCATCGTCCTCTCCCTGGCACAGGGTCTGGCTCTCCCGCAGGATGCGCTGGGCCAATTCGCTGGGGCTGCTGCCGGTGTATTGGGTCACCACGTCCCGCAGCCACTGGTCCTCCCGACCGCACAAAATGCCGTCCGTGACCATGACGATCCAGTCCCCCGGCTCGCCCCGGAATTTATGGACGTCCGGCCGCGCCGCCCGACCGGTGACGATGCCCGCAGGCAGCGACGCCCCTACGGCGCACTTCACCTGTCCGCCCCGGCGAATATAAGTCGGGGCCGCCCCCTGCTTGTGGACACAGCAACGCCCGGAAAAGAGGTCGAAGGAGAGCAGGTCAATGGTGGTGCTGCCGCCGTCCTCTCCTCGCAGGGCCAGGGCGGAGCTGACAGTCTCCACCGCCTCCCCCGGTTCCATGCCGGCCCGCAGGAAATTCTCCACCAGTTTCCCCGCCTGGGCACTCTCCCGCTTGGCCCCGGCCCCGGAGCCCATGCCGTCGCACAGGAGCAGGAAGAGCATCCCGTCCTCCCGGCGGAACCAGATGCCCGTGTCTCCGCTGACTGCCTCCCCCTGCCGGGGCGCCCCGGCCAGGGAGACGGTGGCCCGAAACGGCTCCGACTGAGCAAAGAGCAAGCGCCCGTTTCGCACCTGCCCCTCCCGCAGGGGCGTGCCCAAGATCTCTTCCAGCTCCCGCCGGGCCGACCGGGAGGCCAGCTCGCCGGTGGCGGGGGTCTCCACCCGCAGCCGGCCCTCCCGGTCGTAGTACACTGCCCCGCCGGTCTGGTTCATGCTTTTTAAGTAAGCGGCCAGTTTTTCCTGCCGGGGCAGATCGGGGGTCAGGCCGGCGGAAACCTCCTCCGCCGCCCCCTGCAAAAAGCGATCCAAACGGGCGTATTGGCTGCACAGGGCCGCCCGCGCCGCCCGCGTCCGCCGCCGCGCCTGGCGGCGGCGCAGAAAGGCCGTCAGCTGCCGGTTGACCTCCCCCAGAAATTCCGGGAAATGGACGCACCGGCTCTGAAAAATGCCGTTAAAATCCGTGGACAGCGCCCGTCCCCGCTCCATCATCGGGGGCGTGGCGTCGTTCAGGGCGCGTTTCGTGTCCTCATAGTCCCGCTGCCAGCAGTTGGAACGCAGGACACATTTCACGCACACCCGGTCCGCCGTGCGGGTGAAGAGCTCCGCCGGGTTCTCCGTGTTGTTGTCCTCCGGGTGCAGAGTGTCCTTTACGCTGTCATAAAGCGTATGGAAAGCCCCAGCCATCTCGTCCAGGCGGCGGGCCAGGGTCTCCCGGCTGGTGTCAGTCTCCGGAGCCGCGATGCCCTGGGGCAGGGCGGCCGTCTCCTCAGTCTCCTCCTCTGTCTTCTTTTTCCCCGGCAGGAGCAGGAAGAGGACCGCCCCCACCCCGGCCTCGATGGGCAGGCCCAGATAGTCCAGCCCCGCCCGGCTCCAAAGCACCGCCGCCAGGCAGGCCATGAGATAGACCAGCGCCGTCAAAATTTTCCGCTGGTTCCGGCAGAAGCCGCAGGCCAGCCCCGCCATGGCAAAGACCAGGCTGTAATACGGGTCCTTCCCCGACGAGAGGTCCAGGGCCACCCCGGCGGAAGCCCCCGCCAGGATCCCGCCCCACGGCCCCCGGCGGGCGGCCCACATGATCCCCACCGCCGCCAGCAAGCGGCCCAGCGAAAACGTCCCCAAAAGCTCCACGCGGGCCAGCGACATCAGCACCGTGCCGCCCAGCACCAGCACCCCCGCCGTCTCCTTGGGCGGCAGGTCCCGCAGGCCGTCCAAGGTCTCCGGCCACTGGAGAAACAGCACCCGGTAGGCCAGCGCCGCGCCCCCGGCGCAGAGGACTTCCGTCACAAAGTAAATGAGGTCCTCTCCGTGCCACCCGTCCCCGCCCCGGCAGATGATGCCGGTCAGGGCGCACAGCAGGCTGGCAATGGCGGGCATGAACCAGGCCGTTCGATAGGCCTTCGTATCAAAAAAGGCAAAGGCCACCGCATAGACCAAAATCGCCGAGGCAGCGTACCGCATCCCGTCCGTGAGGCCCTCCAAACACAAGTACCCCAAGCAGGTCCCGGCCAGCGTGCAGAACCCGCTGACCCCTGACCCGGCCGCCGCCACCGCCGCCACGCCGAAGGGGGCGTACAGCCCAAACAGCTCTGCCCCAGCCAACACCGCGCCCAGCAGAAAGCCCACCCCGGCCTCTGCCAGGCCCAAAAACGCCCGGCGGGATACGTTCACGGTGTCCCGCCGGGGGAAGCGCAGCAGCTTCTCCCCCGCTCGTTCTTTTGTTGCCATACTTTCCCCCTCCTAGCCGCTGAACTGGCAAATCTATGCCGTCTTTAGCCAGAGTATACCGGCCGGGGGCAAAAAAGCCTGTCGCAGTCTGCATGGGGAAACGGCGGGGATTTCTCCAGCATTTTGCACCACCGAAGCCCATTCTCTCCCACCCCCCACCGTTCCAGAAAAACACCCCGGCGAACGCCGGGGAGGGAATGAGAATGCTGTCCATAAAAAAACAGCGTGCAGGTTTGCTTTCCTGCACGCTGTCTCTCTGCGCATAGTATATAGGTTATCTCCGCCGCTGGATCTCATCCAGCAGATGCGCGGCCACCTCGTCCTTCCCCATCCGGGGCAGCTCTTGCAGGCCGTCCTTGGTGATGAGGGTGACGACGTTCGTCGAGACGCCGAAGCCCGCGCCGGCCACCTTGAGGTTGTTGGCCACGATCATGTCCAGCTTTTTCCGCTCCAGCTTGGCCTGTGAGTTGGCGATCATGTCCTTGGTCTCCATGGAGAAGCCGCAGACAAACAGACCGGGGTGCCGATTCTCGGCCACCCAGCCCAGAATATCCTGGGTGCGCTCCAGGGGGATGGAGAGGTCCCCGTCCTTCTTCTTCATCTTGTCCTCGGCCACGTTGGCGGGGCGGTAGTCCGCCACAGCGGCGGCTTTGATGAGGATGTCGGTCTGGGGCAGCAGGTCTTGGATGGCCCGGAACATGTCGCCCGCACTGGTCACAGGGCGGTGGTCCACGAAGGGCACGGTGCCCAGCTCCGTGGGGCCGGAGACCAGGGTCACGTTGGCACCCCGCAGCATGGCCTCCCGCGCGATGGCGTAGCCCATGCGGCCGGTGCTGTGGTTGGTCAGGTAGCGCACCGGATCCAGGGCCTCCTGGGTGGGGCCGGCGGTGACGGTGATGTTCACGCCCGCCAGGGTCTTGCGGCGAGCCAGATGATGGGCGATGTGATCCAGCAGGACCTCCGGCTCCGGCATCTTCCCGCTGCCCACCGCCTGGCAGGCCAGCAGGCCGCTGGCGGGGGGGATGATCTCAAAGCCATACCGTTTCAGGGTGGCGATGTTGTCCTGGGTGATGGGGTTTTCCAGCATGGCCGTGTTCATGGCCGGGGAGACCAGCTTCTTGCACTTGGCCGCCAGGACCACGGTGGTCAGCATGTCGTCCGCGATGCCGTGGGCGAGCTTGGCGATGACGTCCGCCGTGGCCGGGGCGATGAGAATGAGGTCCGCTGCCTGCGCCAGGGAGATGTGGGTGACATCATATTGGAAATCCCTGGCGAAGGTATCCACCACGCACCGGTTGTTGGTCAGGGTCTCAAAGGTCAGGGGGGTGATGAACTGGGTGGCGTTCTGGGTCATGATGACGTGGACCTCCGCCCCGGCCTTCCGCAGGGCGCTGGCCACGTTGGGAATTTTATAGGCGGCAATGCCCCCGGTGACGCACAGCAGCACGCACTTTCCTTTCAGGTTTTCCATTTCTGCTCCTCCTGTATCCTATCTCCGTATCCTAACTTCTGTTGTGGGAAGGGCGTTCCTCACTCCATGTCCTTCAGCAGACCGTGCTTCTCATAGGTGGTCACGCGGGCGATGTGATTCTGCTCGTCCACAAAGACCACGTTGGGGTGGTAGTCGTTCTTGACCTCTTCGGGGGTCATCTGGGCGTAGGACATGAGGATGATCTTGTCCCCCACGCTGACGCAGCGGGCGGCAGCGCCGTTGAGGCAGATCATGCCGGACCCACGCTCCCCGGCGATGGTGTAGGTCTCGAAGCGGCTGCCGTTGTCGATGTCCACGATCTGGACCTTCTCATACTCCAGGATCCCGGAAGCATCCAGCAGGTCCTGGTCCACGGTGATGGAACCCACATAGTTCAGCTCCGCCTGCACGACGGTGGCGCGGTGGATCTTTCCCTTCAGCATTTCCATGGTCATCTTATTTGCCCTCCACGATAAAGTTGTCAATGAGTCTCGTCTTGCCGATGTATACGGCCATGGCCACCAGCACGGTCCCGGCGATCTGGTCCACAGGGTCCATGGTCACGCCGTCCACGGCGGAGACGTAGTCGATCTTCGCCAGAGGCTGGGCCTGGATGTGTTCGGTCATGGCGGCGACGATCTTGTTCGCGTCCGTCTCGCCCTCAGCGACCATCTTCTGACCCAGGAACACGGACTCGGACAGGACCAGGGCGGCCTGCCGCTCGGCCTCGCTCAGATAGGTGTTCCGGGAGGACTTGGCCAGGCCGTCGGCCTCGCGGACGATGGGGCAGCCCACGATCTCGATGCCGTAGGACAGGTCCCGCACCATCTGGCGGATGATGGCCAGCTGCTGCGCGTCCTTCTGGCCGAAGAACGCCTTGTCGGGGGTCACGATGTTGAATAGCTTCGAGACGACGGTACACACGCCCCGGAAGTGGATGGGGCGGGTCTTGCCGCACAGCTGCTTGGGCATGTCGGACAGGATCTCCACGTAAGTGGCCGCGCCGGGGGCGTACATCTCCTCCACGGCGGGGTGGAAGACCATGGCGCAGCCGTGCTCCTCCAGCAGGGCGCAGTCCCGGTCAAAGTCGCGGGGATAGGCTTCCAAATCCTCGTTGGGGCCAAACTGGGTGGGGTTGACAAAGTCGGAGGCCACCACGCGGTCACACCGGCGCACGGCCTCGTCCACCAAACTGGCGTGGCCCTCGTGCAGGTATCCCATGGTGGGCACCAGGCCAACGGTCAGGCCCTCTTTCTTCCAGGCGGCCACTTGTGCGCGGACCTGGGCAATGGTAGTTGCAATGATCATGGATCTTCTCCTCTTTTTATCGCAGAAAACAGCTTACAGGGAATAGAGCTTCAGCAGCTCGGCGGACTGACGGCCCTCCAGACGCTCCAGGATCTCATCGGAGCAGTCGCTCTTGGCGTAGGTCTGGGCGGCGGCGGGGAAGGAAGCGTCCTTCACCTCGGCGTCGTAGGCCTGGAAGGCGTCGGTCATGATCTGGCCCACCTGGGCAAAGTGCTTGACAAACTTGGGGGTGAAGGGTCCCATGGCCAGCATATCCTGCCACACGAGCACCTGGCCGTCGCACGCGGCCCCGGCCCCGATGCCGATGGTGATGATGTCCAGCTTCCGGGTGATGAGCGCCGCCAGCTTCGGGGGCACACATTCCAGCACCACGGCGAAGGCTCCGGCGGCCTGGACCGCCATGGCGTCGGCCAGCACGCGGGCGGCACCCTCTTCGCCCTTGCCCTGGACCTTGAAGCCGCCAAAGGCATGGTGGGACTGGGGGGTCATGCCCACGTGGGCGCAGACGGGGATGCCTGCGGCGGTGATGGCCCGGATCTGGTCGCAGACCTCACGGCCGCCCTCTAGCTTCACCGCGTCGCAGCCCGTCTCCTTCATCAGCCGGCCGGCGTTGACCACGGCCTGCTCCACAGAAGCCTGGTAGCTCATAAAGGGCATGTCTACCACAACAAAGGTGTTTTCACAGCCCCGGACCACGCTCCGGCCATAGACGATCATCTCCTCCATGGTCACGGGGATGGTGTCGGAGTAGCCCTGCATCGTCATGCCCAGGCTGTCACCCACCAGGATCATGTTGATCCCGGCCTGGTCCATCAGGCGGGCAGTAGAATAGTCATAACAAGTGAGCTGAGAGATCTTCTCTCCTCTGGCCTTCATGTCGGCCAGTGTCACGATGGTGTTCTTTTTCATGTGCTCGATCCTTCCTCCAGTAATGTTTTCACAGGCTGATAGTCCGTCTCCGGGTGCTTTTTCTGGGCCAGGTCCACCAGCAGGCCGGAAGCCGCGGCGTATAACCGCCGGGTCCTCTCTTCCGGCAGGCAGGCCAGATGGCGGGCCACGGTGCTGGCGTCTCCCCGCTCCACAGGACCTGTCAGGGCAGTCTGGGGGCCGTCGTGCAGGATGTGGTCGAGGTTGGCCCGCATGAGCGGGGCCAGGGCCGCCAGCGCCTCCGGCTGGGAAAAGCCGCAGCTTCCCAGCAGGTCCACGCTCACCTGGGCCAGGGCGCACATGAGGTTGCTGGCCACCGTGCAGGCCGCATGATAGCGGGCCTTGCCCTCGCTGGGCAGCCGCCTCACCTGTGCGCCCAGACCGGCCAGCGTCTCCGCCCACCAGTCCAGGTGGGTGCCAACGCCCTCGATGCAGAAAAAAGCACCCGTCAGCTCCCGCCAAGCAACGTACTTGTCGCTCACCGGAAACAACGGGTGGATCGAATAGAGTTCGGCGCCAAGCTCCTCCGCCCCCGGAAACGCTTCCTGGGCAGAGATCGCGCCGCTGCAATGACAAAGTTGTTTTCCTGTCAGGTCGAACTGCCGCAGTTTCTCATACACTGCGGAGATGGCTCCATCGGGAACGGTCAAAAAAATCGCGTCACTGGCCCGGACCAGCGCCTCAAGGGACGCAAACTGTCTCGTGCCGGTTCGTTCTGCAGCTTCCTGGGCCGAGTCTCGGTGCCGACTGTAATAGCCGGTCATCGGAAGGCCGCCGTGGGCAAAGAATTGCCCCAGTGAAAAGCCAACTTTTCCCGCTCCTATGAATCCTATGGTCATGCCATCACCCTGCCTTTCTCAGGCCGGTGACGCGAGGGGGACCGCGCCGAAGCCGCGGACCCGACAGGTCTGTTGCCGGTACAGTTTCCTATTCGGAATACCATCCGTTTGGGGTTTGGCCGCCGCCTGCCAGGCAGGTCGGCACCAAACCAACGCGGCTATTGTATCACCCGTTTCAGCAAAAGTAAAGGATTCTTTCCCCCAAACCGGGGGGCTGACTGCACAAGGTTTTCCCCCCAGTTTCATCTATCCTGCACAAAATCCCGTGAATTTCTCCCTTTTTTCCCGTCTCATCGGGTCCGGGAGCTTCCCCGCCGGGGGGCGCGGCAGGGATTCCCCCGCCGCCGCTTGTCCGTGGGCAGACCCAGGCCGTCCCCCTGGCTCTCCGAGCGGCGCAGCAGTCGCTCGCCCCCGTAACGCAGGCAGCGACGCAGACGGGCCTCTCCCCGCTGGAGCGTCCGGCAGACGGTGGAGCGGTTCACGTCCAACCGCTCCGCCACCTGCTGCATGGTCAGTTGGTCGAGATAGTACAGCAGCAGGACCTCCCGCTGCCGCCCGGTCAGCTCCTCCCGAATGGCCCGGCCCAGGGCCTGGCGCAGAGCCTGCCGCTGCCACTGGTTGTCCTCCGCCTCTTCGTTCAGATAGGCGGAGAAGGAAAGCTGGTCCAGCCGGTAATTTACCGGATCGTATTGCTCAAAGGGTGTAGCGCTCATTTTTGAGGTACCCCCTCTCATAGTAATGCTCCAGCAGCGCCGCCAGGTCTCGGTTCTCCTTCGCCATCTCCTCCAAGCGGCGGATGCGTATCCTTCCGTGCGTGTCCTCCCCCACGCCGGCGGCGGTCAGCTCCCGGATGCGCTGGCGCAGCGCTGCGTGCTGGCTGTGGTATGTATGCGACATCTCCTGTAACGTCATCACATTCTCCTTTCCGTGGTCTGTCTTCTCTTTTCTGATTTGATTTCGTCCTGTCTTAAAAAAAATACGCATTTTCTGAAAAAAATGCTTGACAAATTCGGGTCTATCTGATAAGATAACCCTTGTCGCGGACGAGGCGCTCAACGCTGGTGTAGCTCAGTTGGTAGAGCAGCTGATTTGTAATCAGCAGGTCGGGGGTTCGAGTCCGTCCACCAGCTCCAAGTAAATACGGAGGAGTTCCCGAGTGGCCAAAGGGGGCAGACTGTAAATCTGTTGTCTTCGACTTCGATGGTTCGAATCCATCCTCCTCCACCAACGCAAAGAACGGTTTTTACCGTTCTTTGTTTTTTTGCGTTCATATCGAACGTATGTTCTATTTTTACCATAAATCGCCGCGTCTGTCAAGTAGTTTTCCTTGTCACCCACCTTCTTTTTTTCCGGGGGCAAAAAAAGCGTTCCCTCCGACCTGGAAGGAACGCTTTTCGTTTGGACTTGGTTGGGCATGCGCGTTGTTATTTCGTCAGATAGTCTTTCAAATACAGGATGGCCTGCCGATACCCCTCCAGCCCCAGACCCATATAGGTCTTGATGCAGGCCAGACGGGCGTAGGACACCTGCCGGAACTCCTCCCGCTTGGACACGTCGGAGATATGCACCTCCACCGCCGGCAGGGCCACGGCCTTCAGGGCATCTAAAATGGCAACGCTCGTGTGGGTGTAGGCAGCGGGGTTGATGACGATGCCGTCAAACTTCCCCAGGGCGGCTTGAATTTTGTCCACGATGTCTCCCTCGTGGTTGGACTGGTAGACCTCCACCCCCAGGCCCTCCTGGGCGCAGGTCTCCTCCACCAGGGCAACCAATGCGGCGTAATCCTGCTTGCCGTACAGGTCCGGCTCCCGAACCCCCAAAAGGTTCAGGTTAGGCCCGTTGATCACTAATACGTTCATAGGCTTCCTCCACAGCTTTGGCTACTTTCTCCGGGGCCCCGTCGTTGGGCACGGTGACGTCGGCAAAGCGCCGGTACATGGGCAGGCGGATGGTGTACATATCCTGCAAGCTCCCCCGCAGGGAGAGGGGGCGGCCCTTCTTGGGCAGCTTGGAGAGTTCCCGCTCCAGGAAGATCATCGTCCCGTTCTGGTGCAGACGGGGGTAGTTCTCCGGCCGGGTGACGCACCCGCCGCCGGTGGCAATGACCAGCCCGGAGGTCTTGCCCAGCTGGGTCAGCATGGCCGTCTCCTCCGCCCGGAAGGCCTCTTCTCCATAGCGCGTGATGTAATCGGCCACGGACATCCCGATGACCTTTTCCATCTCCCTGTCGCAGTCCACAAAGGGCCGGTCCAGCAGGTCGGCCAGGGCCTTGCCCACGGTAGACTTGCCGCAGCCGGGCATCCCGATGAGGATGCGGTTTTCCTTCCGGCTGCCCAGGGTCTTCCAGGCCTCCTCCGCCTTGATGGCGGGGACGGCCTTGCCCGTGAAGACGCTGGCAGCGCACCGGGCCTGCTCGGCCAGCATGAACAGCCCACCCATGTTGGGGATCTTCAAGGCCTCAGCCTGCTGCATCAGCGCCGTGCGGGCGGGGTTATAGATGAGGTCCAGCACCCCCTGGCACCGGGGGAACCGGCGCAGGTCCACCGGGGCAGCGGCGGTGTTGGGGTACATCCCCACGGGGGTGGTGTTCACGATCACTTCTGCGTCGGCGTGCTTGGCCAGGTTCTCGTAGTTGTCCGGGCCGGACCGGGAGATCACCACGATCTCCCCCGCCCCCAGCTTGTGCAGCACATACTGCACCGAGAGACTGGCCCCGCCGGAGCCAAGCACCAGGCACTTGCGCCCCCGGATGCTGATGCGGCTCTTCCAGACCAGGCCCTCGAAGCCCGCCGCGTCCGTGTTGTCGCCGAAGAGGCTGCCGTCCGGGTGGCGCACCACGGTGTTCACGCTGCCAATGGCGGCAGCGGCCTCGGTCAGGTCGTCGCACAGGGCCAGCATGGTGGTCTTATAGGGAATGGTGACGTTCAGGCCCTGAAAATCACCGTTCCGGATGAAGTCCCCCAGCTGGTCCGGGGCCACTTCAAACAGTTCGTATTCGTAATCGCCAAAAAAGGCATGCAGCTCCGGGGAATAGCTGTGGCCGAGCTTTTCTCCCAACAGTCCAAAGCGCATCAGATCACCTCACTATAACTGCCCAAATACTGGAACTCCTCGCAGATGGCGTCCAGGTCGTCCACCAGACGAATGAACTCGTCGGAGTAGACCGAGGTCTCCAGATCGAAATAGAACATGAACTCGAACTCACGGTCCGGCAACGGGCGGCTCTCCAGCTTGATGAGGTTCATCCCCAGGGCATAGAAGCGGCCCAGGATCTGATACAGCGCACCGGGGCGGTGCGGCAGGACCAGCATCAGAGAGGTCTTGTCCGCGCCGGGATAGATCTCCAGCTTCTTGGAGATGCAGATGAAGCGGGTGTAGTTGTTGCTGCGGTCCTGGATGTCCGCGGCCAGGCGCTCCAGGCCGTACAGCTCCACGCAGTTGTAAGAGCTGATGGCGGCCACATCCGTCCGCTCGGACTTTGCCACGGCCTCGGCGGCGGCGGCGGTGTTCTCGCAGGCGGTGATCTTCACGCCGGGCATGGCGTCCAGGAACTTGGCGCACTGGCTGATGGCCTGGGGATGGGAGAAGATCTCCTTGATGTCGCTCATCTTAGTGCCCTTCTTGGCCACCAGGTTGTGGTCGACCTTCAGCCGGGTGGAGCGGACGATCTTGAAGCTGCTGTGGCTCAGCATCAGGTCATAGATCTCTTTCACAGAACCGGCGGTGCTGTTTTCCAGGGGCAGCACCGCATAGTCGCAGAAGCCGTTCTCAATGGCGCTGAACACGCTCTCGAAGGTCTTGAAATACATCACCTGGAGGTGTTTGAAGAGCTTCTCGCAGGCCAGCTGGGAGTAAGCGCCCTCCACGCCCTGACAAGCCACGGTGGCCGCGGGGGGGAACAGGGGCTGGGTGTCGGCAATGGCCCGCTCGATGTCCTTCCGCAGGGCGGAGGGCTGGGGGTTGAGAGAGCTTTGATAGCTGCGGCTGATCTCAAAGAGCATGGACCACAGGGTGTAGCCATACTGCTCCATCTCCGGGGGCAGCTTGGTCACGATGTCGGCCAGCTTCTCCCGCTCGCGGGCGGGGTCCAGGGTGGGCAGGCCCTCGCTCTTCTTCTCCAGGCCGATCTGCCCGACCACGTTCATGCGCTGGGCGAAATCTTGCAGCAGGTTGTCGTCGATGGTGTCGATCTCCGCTCTCAGTTCTTCTAAGTTCATAGCTCATTTCTCCTTCTGTTGGATCGCCTGCTGGCTCAGCAGCGCATCATAGACCGCAATGGCAGCAGCGGCCTCCACGCACGGCACCGCCCGCGGGACGATGCAGGGGTCGTGTCGGCCGTGAATTTCCAGTTTCGTGTCCACGCCCTGGGACAGGCTCACGCTGTCCTGGACCCGGGCGATGGAGGGGGTGGGCTTGACCGCCGCCCGGAACACCAGCGGCATCCCGTTCGTGATCCCGCCTAAAATGCCTCCGGCGTGGTTGGTCCTCGTCTTGACCGTGTCCCCGTCGTAATAAAAGGGGTCGTTGTTCTCGCTCCCCCGCATCTCGGCCACGGCAAAGCCCGCGCCGAACTCCACGCCCTTCACAGCGGGGATGGCAAAGACAAGTCGGGCCATGCGATTTTCCATGCCGTCCAGCATGGGGTCACCCAAGCCCACCGGCAGGCCGGTGACGCCGCACTCGATCAGGCCGCCCAGGGAGTCCAATTCAGACCGGGCCTGCTCAATGGCAGCCTGCATCTTCTCCCCGGCGGCATCGTCCAGCACGGGGAAGCGCTTCTTGCTCGTCAGCAGCAGGTCTTCCGCCGTCACGTTCACCGGGTCATAGGCGGTATCCAGGATCCCGCCGATGCCCGCGATGTGCGCCCCAACGGTGATGCCCCGCCGGGCCAGGATCTGCTTGCAGATCCCCCCGGCGATGCACAGGGGCGCGGTCAGGCGGCCGGAAAAATGCCCGCCGCCGGCCACATCCTGCCAGCCGCCGTATTTTAGTTGGGCGGTAAAGTCCGCGTGGCCGGGCCGGGGGATGTCCCGCAGGTTGGAGTAATCCTTCGAGCGGGTGTTGGTATTCCGAATGACGGCGGCCAAAGGGGCCCCGCAGGTCACGCCGTCGGCCAGACCGGATAAAATTTCCGGCGCGTCCGCCTCTTTCCGCGGGGTGGACCAGCTGCCGGTACCGGGGGCCCGGCGGGTCAGGAACGCCTGCAATTCGTCCAGGTCGATCTTCTCCCCCGCAGGCAGGCCGTCTACGACCACCCCGATGCCGGGGGCGTGGGACTGGCCAAAAATGGAGACGGTAATGGCTCCGTGAAACACACTGCTCATGGTGTCCTCCTCATTATGAAATATCCTGGGCCTGCCGTCAAGGGGCTTCTTCCACCGGTTTGCCCAAAGCCCGCAGATCGTGCCAGAAGGTGGGATAGGATTTCTCCACCGCCTGCGCCCCGGTGATGACCACCGGCTCGCTGCAAGCGCAGGCAGCGACCACCGCGGCCATGGCGATGCGGTGGTCCCCCGCCGCATCGACCGTCCCGCCCAGCAAATGGGCTTTGCCCTGGATGATAAGGCCGTCGTCTGTCACCGCCACCTGGCCGCCCAAGGCGTTCAGGGTGGCGGCGGTGGTCACCAGCCGGTCGGATTCTTTCAGGCGCAGGCGGGCCGCGCCGGTGATGATGGTGGTCCCTGGGATCGAGGCGGCCAGCGCCGCCAGCACAGGCACCAGGTCAGGGATGTCCCGCGCGTCGATGTTGGTGGGATGCAGCCGCCCCGGGTGGCTGGTGTAACGGTCTGCGGTGTGGTGGATGGGCACGCCCATCTCCCCCAGCACCCGGCAGACGGCCCTGTCCCCTTGCAGGGAGTCCGGGTCCAATCCCTTCACGGTGACGCTGTCCCCGTCTATGGCCCCCATGCACAGCCAGGGGGCGGCGTTGGACCAGTCCCCTTCCACAATGGCCCGACCAGGCGTGCGGTAGGCCTGGGGGCGGACGATCCAGCCCGTCTCCATTCGCTCCGGCGTCACGCCAAAGGCGGCCAGGGCCTGGACGGTGAGCTGAAGATAGCTGGCGGATTCCAGTTCCCCCTCGATCTCCAAAACACTCTCCTCCCCCAGCAGGGGCAGCGCAAAGAGCAGGCCGGTGAAGAACTGAGACGAAACATCTCCCGGCAGGCGATAGGCTCCGGGGGTGAGCTGGCCGGAGATAGACAGGGTCTTCTTCTCCTGGTCTAAGTACGTTTGACAGCCGTGGGCCTCCAGCTGTTCGAGCAAGGGGCCCATGGGCCGCTGGGCCAGACGGCCCGCCAGCTGGAACGTGGCGTTGACGCCCAAGGCCCCGGCCACCGGCAGCAGGAAGCGGAGGGTGGACCCGCTCTCCCCGCAGTCTAACAGGCAGTGGTCCGACCGGTTTTCCTGGGCCGCAGGCGTCACCAGATATCCCTTCCCTTGAGGCTGGAAGGAGGCCCCCAAGCCGGTGAGGCACCGGAGGGTGGCGTCGATGTCCTGGGACCGCCGGGGGCAGGTGATGGTGGTCGGTCCGTCGGCCAGCGCCGCACAGATCATCAGGCGGTGCGCCGCGGATTTGGAGGGAATGGCATCCAGCGTCCCCGTCAGAGGAACGCCGGGAAAGATCGTGACCTTCATTTTCCCAACCCCCGATCCAACCAGACGGGCAGCTGGGACACCGGCACCGGATAGAGCTGGCTCTTGCCCCAGCCGGTGGGCACCACCAGGGAGATGGTGTCCCCCGCCCGTTTTTTATCGGAAAGCATCTTGGCCAGCAGGTCCGCCGCCGGGTAGTCCGTCTCGGTGGGCAGGCCATACTCCCGCAGGAGATTGACCAGCTTGGGCAGCGTGGCCTCCGGGCACAGGCCCAAATGAATGGCCGCCCGCGTCACCAGCGTCATGCCGATGGCCACGGCCTTGCCGTGGGCCAGCTGATAGCCGGAGCAGGCCTCGATGCCGTGGCCGATGGTGTGGCCCAGGTTCAGGAGCTGGCGGCTGCCGGTGTCAAATTCATCCTGCTCCACCAGGTCGCGCTTGTGGGCGATGCAGCGGGCCACCACTTCCTCCGGGTCCTCTCGGAAGTCCCCCTTGGCCAGGGTGTCCAGCAGGTCGGCGTCCCCGATCATGCCGTACTTGATGACCTCGGCGCAGCCGTCCGAGAGAATGTCGGCGGGCAGGGTCGCCCAGGTATCCAAGTCGCACAGGACGGCCTTGGGCTGGTAAAAGGCCCCGGCCAGGTTCTTGCCGTTTTCCAGGTCGATGGCGGTCTTGCCCCCCACGGAGGCATCCACCGCCGCCAGCAGCGTCGTGGGCAGCTGAAGGAACGGGATCCCCCGCAGATACGTCGCGGCAGCAAACCCTGTCAGGTCCCCGACCACCCCGCCGCCCAGGGCGACCAATCCATCGGCGCGGGTCAGATGTTCCTGGGCCAGGTATTCCAGCAGAGAGAGGTAGGTGTGGCCGTTCTTATGCTCCTCCCCGGCGGGGAAGACAAAGGCCAGCACGGTAAAGCCCGCCCGCTCCAGGCTGTGGGTGGCCTGGCTGAGGTAGTGGGGGGCAACGTTGCTGTCGGAGACGATGCAGACGGTCCGGCCCTGAAAGGCGCGGGCAGCCTCTTCGCCCAGGGTATCCAACAGGCCCCGGCCAATCTTCACGTCATACGTTTGAGAAGCCTTTACGGTGACGGTGGTCATTTCCCGTCCACCTCCTCTTTGATCCGGCGGCCGTCGTCCAAAAGCTGCCGGAGGGTACCGAAGTCGTTGCGTTCGATGGCGTCTTTATACTTCGTCAAATCTTCGATCAGGGTCCCCAGCTCGAAGAGCAGGTTCTCCCGATTTTCCAGAAACAGCTCTGCCCACATGTCGGGGTTGAGCCAGGCCACGCGGGTCAGGTCCTTGTAGCTCCCGGCGGAGAAGCCGTCGTGCTGCCGGGCTGTGGGGCTCTTGATGTAGGCGTTGGAGATGATGTGGGCCATCTGGGAGGTGAAGGCGATGCGCTTATCATGCTCCTGGGCGGAGGTGATGGACACCCGCCCAAAGCCCACCGGCTCCAGCAGTTTCTTGGCCCGGTCCAGCAAACGGATGTCGTCAAAGGCCGGGGGGACGAGGACCATCGGGGCCCCGTCGAACAGATCCGCCCGGCTGTACTTAAAGCCGGAGAAATGGGTGCCCGCCATAGGGTGGCCGCCCAGGAAGGAAAACCCATACTGCTTGGCCAAGGGGAAGACGCTTGCACAGACCTTCTCTTTGGTGCCCGCGCAGTCAATGACCAGCGTGGTCTTGTCCAGCAGCGGAGCCAGGCGGGTCATGTGCTCCACCACCGCTTCGGGGTAGGTGGCCAGCAGAAGCAGATCTAAGCCCTGGAGTTTCTCGTCGGTGAGTTCCCCGTCGATGGCCTGGGCGATCTCGGCGAACTCCACGATGGAGTGGTCTGCGTCCCAGCCCAGGACGGTCACGGACTCGTCCCGCTGAAAGGCTTTGGCCAGCGAGCCTCCGATGAGGCCCAGGCCGATGATACCGACGGTCATTCCTTCATCGCCTCCCGGATCCGCAGGATGCGGCCTGCGGTGTGTTTGAATTCCTCCGGGGTCAGGGACTGGGCACCATCGCACAGGGCGTGGGGAGGATCGTTGTGGACCTCGATCATAATGCCGTCAGCCCCGGCAGCGGCAGCGGCCATGGCCATCGGCTCCACCAGGTAGGTGTGACCGGTGGCGTGGCTGGGGTCTACCACCACGGGCAGGTGGGTCAGGCCCTTCAGCACGGGCACCACGGACAGGTCCAGGGTGTTGCGGGTGTAAGTAGACTCATAGGTACGGATGCCACGCTCACAGAGAATGACATTCTCGTTGCCGTTGGCCATGATGTACTCGGCGCTCATCAGCAGCTCCTTGATGGTCCCGGCCAGGCCGCGCTTGAGCAGGATGGGCTTCTGGGTCTTGCCCAGCTCCTTCAGCATGTCGAAGTTCTGGGTGTTTCTCGCGCCCACCTGGATCACGTCCACCTCCTCGAACAGAGGCAGGTTGCGGATGTCCATGATCTCAGTGACGATGGGCAGGCCGGTGGCCTTTTTGGCCTCCAGCAGCAGGCGGATGCCCTCGGCACCCAGGCCCTGGAAGTCATAGGGAGAGGTACGGGGCTTGAACGCACCGCCCCGCAGGAAGTTGGCCCCGGCGGCCTTCACCTGCTGGGCAACATAAATGATCTGCTCCTCCGTCTCCACAGAGCAGGGGCCGGCAATGAGGCCGAAGTGGCCGCCGCCGATGGAGGCAGGCCCGGCCACGATGGTGGAGTCGTCGGGGTGGAACTTGCGGTTGACCGCCTTGAACGGGTCGGAGACCCGTGTCACGGAATCGACGATGTCCAGGCTTTGCAGCATTTCCATATCGACCTTGCTGGTGTTGCCGATCAGGCCCAGGACGGTCTGGTACTCTCCCTTGGAGACGTGAACCCCTAAGTTCTGCTCCTCCAGCCAGTGGATGAGGTGTTGGGTCCGCTCAGGGGATGCCCCCGGATTTAAAACGACGATCATAGTAGTTATCTCCTTTCGATCCTTCCGCGCTGCGGTGATAGCAAGACAAAATAAAAACGCCTCCACAGAACGGAATCTGTGTGGCGTGTAAATACTTCCGATGGAAGATGGCCTTTGGATTTTATCCAGCACAAATTACCATTACTTTATTTCCTTGTGGCAGGGAAAGTAATAGTAGTAGGTAAAGGTGAAGTTGTACAGGCTGGCAGCTTGCATGGCAAAGGCCCATCCTTTCTGGATTTCAACGGGTACAGTGTAACACCATTTTCCCCCGCCGTCAAGTAGGAAATATGCTTAGCTCGTGCTATCATAAGGAATTTTTTATAGTTACATTATCTAAAACTGATATAGAAACTCATATTCTGAAATTTAGTCAGTTACGATTTAGTAAATCGTAACTGACTAAATTTCTCAAACTGCCTTTGGATCGCAAAGACCGCTCGGCGGGAAACACGTCCCACCGAGCGGTCTTGATCAGCTTATATTCAGACAGAGGATACTTCTCAGTCGACCTTACGGGTCCACAGGGAAGCCATAGCGGGGCCGCCGCCGACGCACAGGGAAGCGCCGCCGATGGTAGCGCCGCGGCGCTCCATTTCATACAGCATGGAGACGATGATCCGCAGGCCGGTGCAGCCGATGGGGTGGCCCAGGGAGATACCGGAACCGTTGGCGTTGGTCTTGTCCATGTCGACCGTCCAGCCGTGCTCTTCCTTCAGCTTCACGCCGACACCCAGGAACTGTGCAGCGAAAGCCTCGTTGATCTCCCAGTAGTCCACGTCGTTGAAGTCCATGTCAGCACCCTTCAGGCACTTGGGGATGGCGTAAGCGGGGCCAATGCCCATGTACTTGGGCTCGACGCCGGCAGAACACATGTTGATCATCTTGGCCATGGGCTTCAGGCCCAGCTCCTTGGCCTTGTCGGCGGACATAACGATCACAGCAGCAGCAGCGTCGTTGATACCGGAAGCGTTGGCGGCGGTGGTGACACCGTCGGGAGTGAAGACGGCCTTCATCTTGGACAGAGTCTCATAGTTGCAGCCGCGGATGGGGTGCTCGTCGGTGTCGATGACGATGTCGCCCTTCTTCTTGTTATGGACAATGACGGGAACGATCTCGTCCTTGAACTTGCCCTCGTCGATAGCGGCGCAGGCGCGGTTGTGGCTGATGACGGCCAGCTCGTCGCACTGCTGACGGGTCACGCCGCACAGCTTTGCCACGTTATCGGCGGTCACGCCCATGTGGCCGGGGACCAGAGCGTCATACAGAGCGTCGTGGATCAGGCTGTCATACAGCTCTGCGCCGCCCTCGGTGGGGATGCCGCCCATACGATAGCCCATACGAGCCTTGGGGAGCATGAAGGGAGCCTGGGTCATGTTCTCGGTGCCGACGACCAGGCCGATCTCGGTCTTGCCCAGCTGGATGTTGCTGCAGGCGATCTCCAGAGCACGCATACCGGAAGCGCAGTTCTGGTTGACGGTCACGGCGCTGCTCTCAACGGGCAGACCGATCCGCATGGAGACCTGACGTGCGGGCAGAGAACCCTGCATGCCGAGATAGCACTCACCCATGACGATCTCGTCGATGGTGTTAATGTCGATGCCTGCGCGGCGAATGGCTTCCTTACCAGCGGTAATTGCCAGCTCTCTGGCGGAGACATCCTTGAACTGGCCCTGGAACTTACCGATGGCGGTACGACAGGCGCTGACAATAACTACATCTTTGGTTTGCATTTGAGGTATCCTCCTGTACTGTCTTATATTTGGTCATTTTATACTAAAATGCACTGATTCATTCCTTAGGGTAGCTATATTATACACCGAACGGGGGTATTGTCAAGGCACCCTTTGAAAAATTTTAGAAATTCTTCTGATACTTTTGTATGTAGTGGGATTGATTTCATAGTGCAAACTGCGTATAATAAGAGAAAAAGAAGAATTTTCGGCAGAAAGCTTATGCAAGTTTTACTTCATCTGCCGAAACAAAGGAGCCTGATAGACCATGCCAAACCTACCAGAGGCTTGGGAGGCGCCGGTACTGCGGTTCTCCCTGGACCTCGCCAAAGACAGTGAAAACTTCCCCAAAAAAGTGCTGACCCTGTTTGACAAGCACTTCGGCTTTCGCCGCGGTATCTTTTTCCTGTATTATTACTCTGCCTTCCCCGGCTCCTTTCCGCGGCGGGGCAGCAGCCTGAGCAACTACATCACCTACGGCCTGCGCTACGGCCCCATGTACGACTACAAGGACCACGTCTATAAGGAAGATATCTTCCGCCACTCCTCCCTGCCGGAGCATCTCAAGGGGAAGCGGGTGATCTTTACCGAAGACATCATGCCCTTTGAGGAGTATGAGCACACGCCCTACGGCATCCACATGATGTCGGAAAATCTATACTATCAAGCCGTTCTCTTTTTCTACTTAGGCGAGCGCGTCATCGGTTCGATGGGCCTGTTCCACTCCAAAGAAGAGGGACCGTTCCAAGAAGAGGACCGGGAGCCCTTAGAGTATTTATCGGAGCTTGTGGAGGCCAACTACCAAAACTACCTCCGCCACACCGGCGAGGCCCGGTTCCACGACTGTTTTCAGCTGTTTTTCCAGGACATCAAGACCGGAGCCGTCCTGCTCAACCAGGACATGACCGTCTTGCAGACCAACAAGGCCGCCCAGCACATCAGCAAGGTCTTCTGGGAGCAATATCGCCACAGCCACGGCCACTTCCTCCGCAGCAACTACCAGGGAGACGCCAAGTTCCGGGAGGTCCAGACCATGATCAACGAGATCAGCGAGCGCCTGACCACCCAGGGCAGCACCAGCCAGACCATCACCTCCCTGGCCGGGGACATCACGTTTTATCACACGTCCTTCCTCTCCTCCAGCTCCGCCGGCCTCATCCAGACCTGGCACCTCATGCTCATCACCTGCCAGACCAAGGAGCTGCCCAAGAGCGTCGATCACCCCTACAACACCCTCACCCAGCAGGAGCGGCGCATCGTCTACTACTTAGCCTCCGGCAAAAAGAACGAGCAGATCGCCGAGGAGCTGCACATCAGCATCTACACCGTCCGCACCCACATCGCCAACATCTACAAAAAATTCGAGGTCAACAACAAAGTAGACCTGCTCATGCACCTACAGCCCATCCTGAAGGAACAGGCGAAGCCGTAATCTAGATATATTACCAAGTCTTTTCCGTTGAAAATTAAGTTCCTCCAAAGCACGGTTTTCCCGTTACTTTGGAGGAACTTTCGTTAGTAGGTGTTACGTCAGAGAAAAGCTCACTCTGTTGTCCGAGTCCGCCATTCTCGCAACAATGGTAGCGCACTCAGCGCGAGTGATGAAAGTACCAGGTGAGAAAGTCCCCTTTGCATCTCCACCGGCCAAGATACCCGCTCTGTATAGCTTATAGACTGGTGCAGAGTAGCTGTCTTTCATCTTCACATCTGGGACAGCATTGTCCGAAACGCTGTTCTTGATAGAGAGCGCTTCATCCGGTAAGGCAGCAGCAAAAATCTCTGCAAATTGTGCCCTGGTAGCCTTGTGCTTCACATCACAGTTGTAATAGGCATACGAGATGATCTTGTTCTTGTAGGCATAGTCCAGATAGCATTGATACCACGGCGTGCCCTGCGTGAAGTTTTCGGTCCCAGTGGTATAGATGCTGTGAATGCGAGCAGCCATAGCAATGGCCTCAGCAACAGTTACATCACCATAGGGATTAAACGTTGTTGCGCTGTTCCCCTTCATCAATCCAAAAGAGAATGCGTTGGCAACGTTATTGGTAAACCACTGGTTGGCAGGAACATCAGAAAATTGTCCTTGGAAATAGACGGTCATTTTAGGAAAATGAACTTCTTTTTTACCTGAGTCAGGGGTTACAGGCGTATTGGTATTCTCTCTCTCCCCGCATTTACTACAAACTCCGTTGGAGTAACTATGTCCAAGGGCATTTATCGTGCGGGTCTCTGTTTTCTGACAAAGACTACACACGCGGGTTTCTGTGCCGGACTCTGTGCAGGATGCCGATTTTGTGACGGACCAATTGCCATAAGTGTGGGCACAGGAAGTGGGAACAAGTTTCCATTTTTGAGCATCGGTTCCGTTAAAGTTATATGCCCAGATATTTGTACCATCGGCTCTTGCTCCATCATACACGTCTACGCAAGTTCCTAGCATAGAACGGATATATACATAACCGTTTCCAGCATCCTGTAGCACCCATTTCTGGGCAAGGTTATTTTCACCCCAGAATCGATACTGCTGGATGTTTGTACCACTGGCAGGAGAAGCTTCATCGACATCCATAGAAAGTCCGGAATGATAGGCAGTGATTTTATAGGTACTCCCGTCTTTTTCGATTTTGAACTTTTGATTGTTTTTTTCATTCTTTGTCCACAGTTCAAGATTTGCTTCCGAATTCATTGAACCAGCATAGACGTCTATAGCTTTTGAACTATCTAGTTTTGACTCTAAGACATATAATCCATCAGAGATAGAAACAGTAGAGGTAGGAACTAATCTCCACTTTTGAGCATCACTTCCATTAAAATTATATGCCCAAATATTTGTACCATCATTTCTGGAGCCACCACATACATCCACATAAGTTCCTAACATAGAACGGATATATACATACCCATCTCCAGCATCTTGAAATATCCATTTCTGCGCAGGATTATTTTCTCCCCAGAAACGATACTGCTGAATATTTGTACCGCTGGCAGGAGAAGCTTCATCAACATCCATGGAGAGGCCAGAATGATAAGCTGAGATTTTATAAGTGTCTCCATCTCTTTCAATTTTGAATTTTTGGTTGAGCTTTTCATTTTTTGTCCATAGTTCAAGATTTGCTTCTGAATCCTTTGAACCAGCATAGACGTCTATGGCTTTTGAACTGTCCAATTTCGATTCTAAGACATACACTCCATCGGAGATAGAGACAGTTGATAGGTTATTACCATTATGTAAAGAGGCGTATTTATTATATACATTCTTTGCCTTTGCAACTCGGCCTGCAATCATGGATTCGGTATCAGCAGAACCTTCATAGATATTATGGAATCGGACACAGGCATCGGAAACATCAGTTGCAGTTCTCAGGTACGATTTGAGAGATGCACTCATTTCTCTCATCATAAAGTCGAGCTGCATGTTCAGATCTCCAATACTTACTCCTCTGCTTTTCGCATAATCGTATAGGGCCGCTTTTCTCGTTGTGTATGTCCATTGGGCGAGGCCGTATCCGTATTCTTTTCCGATGGGTGATTTGCACACACCAAATCGGTCTGAAGAAATAAACTCTGCCCGTGAAATCGAACCATTGTCTACGGCTGCTGTAAATTGTGCATCGCTGAAACCTGACTTTGTATTGGCCAAGCCTTCCAAATTGTTGGGCCAATAACTAGATTCCGCTTCCAAGTTTCCCATAATTCCAGCAACGCCAGCATCAGAGAAACCCTGGTTTTTGAAGTATTCCCAGATTTTATCTTGGTTGCTTGAAGAAGCTCCGACTGGTATCATCATACATCCGAGTAAGATGCAGAGCGCACAGACCCATGCAATTAGTTTTTTCATGGAGAAACCCTTTCATATGTAAGTAAAGTTTAGGCAAGAGAGAAACTCACTCTATTGTCCGAGTCCGCCATTCTTGCAACAATGGTAGCGCACTCAGCGCGAGTGATGAAAGTACCAGGTGAGAAAGTCCCCTTTGCATCTCCACCGGCCAAGATACCCGCTCTGTATAGCTTATAGACTGGTGCAGAGTAGCTGTCTTTCATCTTCACATCTGGGACAGCATTGTCCGAAACGCTGTTCTTGATAGAGAGCGCTTCATCCGGTAAGGCAGCAGCAAAAATCTCTGCAAATTGTGCCCTGGTAGCCTTGTGCTTCACATCACAGTTGTAATAGGCATACGAGATGATCTTGTTCTTGTAGGCATAGTCCAGATAGCATTGATACCACGGCGTGCCCTGCGTGAAGTTTTCGGTCCCAGTGGTATAGATGCTGTGAATGCGAGCAGCCATAGCAATGGCCTCAGCAACAGTTACATCACCATAGGGATTAAACGTTGTGCTACTGTTTCCCTTCATCAACCCCAAGGAGAATGCATTGGCAACGTTATTGGTAAACCACTGATCAGCGGGAACATCCGAGAATTGCCCTTGGAAGTAAACAGTTACTTTAGGAAAATGGACCTCGCTCTTCTCAGAATCAGGAGCAGGGGAGGGAGATGGTGGATTAGGGGTCGGGGATGGTGTCGGCGTAGAATCTGCTACCTCACACAAGAAACCTATGTGCTTCATATGATCTCGGTATTTATAATAATTCATCAGGCCCGTGAATGACTTTCCATTTCCATACATCATCATGTAATTGGCTCGATTCGCCTCATCATTCTTATAAATCTGGTGAATCAGAGACGAAGACACCGTCGATGTCGCTGCCTTTCCATTTACCCAATTGAATGTATCAGATGCTCCACTCTTAAAACCTCCAACAAAGAACCATTCACTGTCACTGTTGAGGTTATTTGTAACCTCTGACATTGCTTGATAATCTGAATCATTATCCACTACTGCCAAACGGCCGCCTTTTGCCTGACAGAATGCATTGGCTTCCGTCCAAGTCATCGGATAGTCATAACGATAGTATGTTTTCCCTTGCGAAGATGCCTGTGCAGCCGGGGTGATTTTATCCATCTCAATCTCCAACACAAAACCCATCGGATCAGGAGCCGTATTTGCAGCGTCGTTCCATCTACCACTCACAGTGTAAATGCTAGCAAATCCTTCCTTACTGTAACGGTCTCCCAGATGGTTTGGTTCCCCAGACCCCCAATTGGTATATTCCATACCCTCTCCATTTGTGGCACTATAAGAAAAATCTCCAGTATATGGATCCTTTGCTCGATATCCTAACCAATAATGTTTATGCGAACCTGCCTGCACAAGATTTTTGATGAACTCATTTTCTTCCGCAGAAGAAATCGTTGCAAGATGTCCGCCCATCTTTTTACATAATTCATCTGCATAGGTCCATTCTACACAATTATCATAAACGGCATAAATATGGTTATTCAGAACCTCCGTTCTCACCGGAACATAGTCTAAATCATCCACCACCATATTCATAATCCAGTTACTCTGAGGACTTGAACCTGCGGAATTCCGCGCTTGGAGGAAGAAATAATAACGTCCTGCTTTCAAATCATTAAAAGTAACACTGGTAGAAGTTGTAGATCCGCTTTTAATCGGACTTTCATATGCATAGCCTTGAGGATATTTTGCCAGATAGTAGTTATACTCATCTGCATTTTCTACTTGTCCCCATGAAATGGAAACCGAATCTCCCACCGTATAATTCAGATTCGCATAACTATTACTGATGACAGGAGCCGCCGGAGCTTCCTGCTTTTTCCCAATGGAAACGTGGTTGGCATCAAATGTGTAAGAAACCGAACCCGCATGATATTTCAAAGCCGCAATCACACTACCGCCTGCAGTAGGCAACATAGACCCTGCAGCTGGGTTATTCAAGATTCTTCCCGTTCGATTTCCAGCTGTCGTGATCCATCCATTACCTTCAGCAGAAGATAGTCCTACTGCGTTTATAATCGAACCCTTTTTTGCCATTACAATGCCAAAATGTAAATGTACACCGGAGCCAACTCCCGTGCCCCCTACTGCACCAATCGTACTTCCTGCCGAGACTTGTTGCCCATTTGAAATTGCGACCGTAGACAAATGCTGGTAATATGAATAATAAGAATAATTATTATCCAGCCAATGCTCAATCACAATATAATTGCCTCTTGCGCTGTTATATCCTGTATAGGCTGTTCCAGCTGCAGCCGCATACACTGCCGCTCCATAACCAGCTCCAATGTCAATTCCATTGTGTCCACCTTGTCCTCCATGGTAGGGATCCCCCCATCCACCTACATGGTTTTCTCCACACAAACTGCAATAGGTATCGGTCCCCGTGCAGCCCGCCCAGTCTGTGAAGGAATTCCAATATCTAGATTCCGTTGGGAACAACCAAGTCCCATCATCTCTTGACACCCGTGAAATGGCACCTGCTGCGCTCGCTCCAACAGGCAGCAGAGAAACACATAAGAGCAGCGCCAAGCAAGCTGAGATAATCTTTCTCATAAAATATACTCCTTTTACTTTTTGTTATTTTCGGGGGAGAGAAGCTAAGAACAGAATATAAAATCTTCTTATCCTTTTCAATATTTCTGCAAAAATAGCACATTTCGGAGCAAAATTTGCATTTTTCTTCCTCCATATCCCAAAAAATAATGAAAAGCAAGAACAAGAAAAGCACCCGGAAGCGCTTCCACGCAACGCTTCCGAGTGCCTTATTTTTTGTGTCATTGTTTCACTCAGGGGCGGGCCGCCTGCACCGCCTGGCGGATGGTCCCAGCAGAGTAGAGGGACCCCAGGGCGCAGAAACGCTCCCCCGGCCGGGCCGTGGCAAAGGCATAGTCCACCGCAGCCCGGATGCTGGCAAAGCCTTTCACCGGTGTCGGGAACGTCCGGGCCAGGGTCTTGACCAGGTCTTCCTCCTCCATCGCCCGGGGAGAGGGCGGGGTGATGACCAGAAGCTCCTGGGCCAGGGGCGCCAGCTGCGCCACCATGCCGGGGATGTCTTTGTCGGCCAGAAAGCCCACCAGCAGCCGCAGCTTCTGGCCGGGAAAGCAGGCGGACAGGCTCTCGACGGCTGCCCGGACCCCATCGGGATTGTGGGCCCCATCCAGCAGAAAAATGGGGTCCTGACAGAGCAGCTCAAACCGCCCCGGCCACCGGACAGCGGCCAGGCCCGCCCGGACTGCGTCGTCCGAGACAGACCAGCCCTGCGCCCGGAGCACCTCCACCGTCTCCAGGGCGAGGGCGGCGTTACCGGGCTGATAAGACCCCGCCAGGGTAAGGCGGAGGTCCCGCCAGGGGCCATAGGAAAAGGTGCTTCCTGTGATGTCCTGCCGAGAGACGGTCAGTTGGTCCGGTCGGGTGATGGCGGTAGAACAAGCTCGTTCCCGGCAGAGCTGCTGAAGCTGCTCCAGGACCTCTGTGTTCCGCCCGTCTAACACGACCCGGCCGCCGGGCTTGACGATCCCCGCCTTTTCATAGGCGATCTGGGCCAGGGTATCCCCCAGCTCGGCAGTGTGGTCCAGGCCCAGCTTGGTGATGACCGCCGCCAGCGGGGTGGGGATCACATTGGTGGCGTCCAGCCGCCCGCCGAGGCCCACCTCCAGCACCACCAGGTCGCAAGCAGACTGGGCGAAGTAAAGAAAGGCCAAGGCCGTGATGACTTCAAATTCCGTGGGCTTGTCCTCCATCGTCTCCCACACGGCCCGCCCCTGGCTGACCAGGTCGGCAAAGGCCGCGTCAGAGATCTCCTCTCCCCGGATACGGAAGCGCTCGTTGAAGCGGTCCAAATGGGGCGAGGTGTACAGGCCGACCCGATAGCCCGCCTGGGTCAGGATGGCAGACAGGCAGGCGGAAACGGAGCCTTTGCCATTGGTGCCCGCCACATGGATCATGGGGATCTGATCCTGCGGGGCACCCAGCCTGGTCAGGTAGGCCCTCACCCGGTCCAGGCCCAGGCGGGAACCGCCCCGACCCACTTGCTCCAGCCAATCCAAGGCTTCTGAATATGTCATCCTCACACAACCTCTCATTTATTTACTCATTTACTTGTACTTGGGACCGTCTGCGGCAGAGGCTGCAGCTGACAGAACCGCCGGAAGGCCCCGGACTTCACCAGCCGGAAGACCACAAAGCCCTCAACCAATGAGACGCCAAGATACAGCGGCACCCGCACAGCCAGCAGCGGCAAAAAGCCGGTGCCATACAGCACCGTGAGCCAATACGTCGTCCACAGCATTTTGGCCAGCACATCGGCCAGCAGGGTCAGGGACCAGCTCTTCCAAAAGCTCGGTTTGGCCAGCACCCACCGGCGCAGCAGGCCGGCCAGCAGGCCGATGAACATGGCAGCCAGAGTCAGGGGCGGACAATATACCACTCCAGACAGGGTTGCCCCCAGCACATCGGCCAGGCCGCCTACGATGACCCCGCTGGCAGGGCCAAGGAACAGACCCGCCAGAAAAACAGGAAGGTTGCCGAACTCCACCCGAAGGGTCGGGGTGAGATAGATCACACACAGCCGGGACAGCACGATGCTTGCCGCCGTCAGCATGGCCAGCAGGGCCAGGCGGCGGGGGGAAAAGAATGACGATTTGGGCATGAAAAAAAGACCTCCTCAAAAATAGTGTTGCCACATAGAGGATGTCTTTCGGCAGGGCCTATATGTAGCAGCGGGATGCGGAGATCAGACCGCGGGTATCCCCTTCGTCCCTCTGGCAACTCCCCGTCCAGTGGGCACTTGACGCCTGATCTCCTACTCTGCTTGAAGCGGCACCCGGAGCGGGTGCATGCTTTAGGTTATAACATGGACACCCCCTTCTGTCAAGGGGGTGTCCCGCCGATCGGATGGTTCCTGTTCTCACAATGCTTTCAGGTCTCCCCGGTACCAGCCGGTCGCTCCGTCCTTTTTCGCCAAGGCCCCCCGCGTCGTCTGGCGGATGATCGCCAGGCGCTGGCCCGCAGAAACGGGCAGCTCGTAGTCCGTGGTGTCCAGGCAGTAGGTCCCCTCCGGTCCCTGGCGGAGAAATTCAGTAAGGATGTCCAGCTCTCGCCCCGTCTCGATGTGGCGGCAAAGCGAGAACTCTTCTCCCTTCCGCAGGACCTCCAGCAAGCTGTGTCCCCAGCGGATGTTGATGGAGTTGTCAGAGGCTTCCTGGTCCGCCTGGGCCGTCATCACCGGGAACCCATCGTAGGCCACATAGCGGAACGCACCCCCCGGCCGGGCCGGCAAGATGAGGGCGTTGAGCTGGCCGTCGGCCTTCAGCGTGCAGCCGCCGTCGATGCTGGCGATGTGCCGGTCCGGCAGGAGCAGGGGGCGGGACGTGGGGACATGCCGGTGGTACAAGCTCACCGGCCAGTGGCCCACCACCACCCAGCGCCGGAACGCATAGCCCTGGTTCAGAAAATTATCGTTTTTCATGCAGTTGTGGGCGTTGAGATGCTCTAAGTCCGTCTCCCGCGGCACGCCGCCGTGGACGAGCAGATAGTCGTCGTTGACCAAGATCTGCGGCATGGCCCGCAAAAATTCCAGCTCCTCCGGGAAGCGCTTCTCGATGGCCGCCCGAATGGCCGGGTAATGCTTCGGGTCCTGGATCTCCATCCCCACCTGATGGGCCATGGACACCCAGGCGCACTTATCCCCCCACATAGACCCGTAGCGCAGACAAACCTCATCCGGCCAGCTCCCACGCAGGAAGGAGAGGGTCACGTCCTCGCAGTTGCCCTGGACGAAATAGACGGTGTTCGTCCGGCTCAGCTCCATGAGGTAACGCAGCGTCTCCAACCCGTGGACAGACTTTTCCAAAATGTCCCCCAGAATGATGAGCACATCATCCTTCGTGTACCCCACTTTTCGCAGCAGGCCCTTGAGAAAGGGCAGGTTGCCGTGGATGTCGCTGATGATCATCGTCCGCCGGTCGGGGTCCAGGACCAGGGGGCGCACAACGGCGGTCGCCGTCATATTCGCTGTCTTACCGCTCATGTTCGCCTGGCTCATTTCTGTTTGGCTTCCAGGGCGATCCAGCCGGTCTTTTCTCTCCGGCGGATGACGTGCAGTCCGGCAGCTTCCAGGGCCGCCGCCACCTCGTCGCCGCGGGTGTCGATGATGCCGGAGCAGAGGAACACGCCGTCCTCCTTCAGCAGCCGGGGCACCACCGGGGCCAGGGGGATGATGACATCCGCCACGATGTTCGCCAGCAGCAGATCCGCCTTCTCCTGCGCCAGCTCGTTGACCAAAGACTGGTCCGCCAGCACGTTGCCCGCCAAAAACCGGCAGCGGTCCTTCCCGATGCCGTTCAGGGCGGCGTTCTCATACGCTACGTCCACGGCCTTGGGGTCAATGTCCACGCCGGTGGCGAACCGCGCCCCCAGGCACAGGGCGGCAATGGCCAAGATCCCGCTGCCGCAGCCCAGGTCCAGCACCAGGTCATTGGGCTTCGTGTGGGCTTCCACGCCCTCCAGGCAAAGCTGCGTGGAGGCATGGGAACCGGTCCCGAACGTCAGGCCCGGATTCATCAGCAGCCGCGTCACATCCGCAGGGATCTCCGCGGTGTCCCGCTCCCACTCCGGCACAATGTACAGCTTCTCCCCCACGGCCAGAGGGCGGTAATACTTCTGCCAGCTGTGGGCCCAGTCATACTCCCGCAGGGGCACGGTCGTGTAGGGCAGGTCGACGTCCTGCAAATAACCGGCCAACTGTTTCTTCCCGTCGGCGTCGTCCGTCACATAGAACTTCACGCGGGAGACGCCCTTCATCTGCTCCATGAGCTCGTCGTCCACATAGTCCCAATACTGCCGGTTTTCCTCCAGGAAAGCCCGGAACTCTTCCTCTTCCTCCACCGCCAATCCGGGCACGCCGTTGGCGATGAGCGTAGCGCACAGGGCGTCCATCTCTTCGGCTTTTACGTTTAAGATCACTTCCAGCCACATACTGTCCATGGGGATTCCTCCTGGTTTCTTATGTCAAGGGGCGCTTTGCCGCTCCCTCAACTACGTTCTTTTCAGTTGCCCACATCTTACCACGTTTTCTTCCCCTGCGCAACTGAGAAAGCGGGGAACAAAATTTTACTCCGCTCTATTCTTTCCCCCCTCTCCTATGGTATAATCCGCTTGTTCGGAAGGAGTTGATCGCGCGTGTCCAAATCCTCCACCTCCCGCTTTCTCACGGGGGTACTCACCATGGCAGTCTCCCAGCTCATCATCAAGCTGGCGGGCTTAGTCTATCGTCTCGTCATCACCAATGTCCCCGGCTTTGGGGACGTTGGCAACGGTTTTTATACGGCAGGATTTCAGATCTATACCCTGCTGCTCTCTCTGTCCTCCGTGGGCATCCCCAACGCCATCTCAAAATTGGTCTCCGCTCAGGTCGCCCTGGGCCACCGGGCGGAGGCCCACCGCATCTTCCGCACGGCCCTGGTCCTGTTTTTCGGCATCGGCCTGGTCTGCTCCGGGGCCTTGTTCTTCGGGGCGGACTTTATCGCGCTCTATATCATTAAAATGGATGGCGTCCAGGGGACGTTACAGGCCCTCTCCCCCTCTATCATGCTGGTCTGCGTTTCCTCCGTCATCCGGGGGTACTTCCTGGGCCTGGGCAGCGTGACCGCCACCAGCCGTTCCCAAGTCCTGGAACAGATCGTTAAGTCCGTCCTGACCATCGTCTTTGTCCTGGCCCTCACCGGCACCTCCGCCCAGGTCATGTCCGCCGGGGCCAACTTCGCCACGACCGTCGCCACCGGGGCCAGCGTGGCCTACCTCGCCCTGTACTACACCCGCCACCGCCCCACTGGGGTTGGGAAGCCCATGGAGCCCATTCCCTCCCGCCGCTCCCTCTGCCGGACGATCCTAAGTGTGTCCATTCCCATTTCCCTGGGATCCATCGTCATCGCCATCGGTCGTATCATCGACACGGCGACCATCACCCGCGGCATCGCCGCCGCCTACGCCAACGGCATCCCCGGTCAGCCGGGCCTGCCCACGCCGGAGGCATTGAACCAGGAAGCCGTGCGCCTGGCCGGGATGCTCTCGAAAAGCGATACTATATTAAATCTGCCCCTCGCCCTGAACATCGCCCTGGCCACGGTCCTGGTCCCCACCCTCTCCGGGGCCTTGGCCGCCGGACGGCGGCGGGAGGCAGAGAGCAAGGCCGCCTTCTCCCTTCTGCTTTCCGTCCTGCTGGCCTTCCCCTGCGCGGCGGGGCTCATCTCCCTGGCCGGGCCGATCTACCACCTGCTCTACCCCAACGCCCCGCAAGGCGCGTCCCTGCTGGCCATCGGGGCCGTCGCCATGATCTTCATGGCCTTAGAGCAGACCATCAACGGGAGCTTACAGGGCCTCGGCCTGGTCTTCGTCCCCGCCCAGGCGCTGCTGTGCGGCATCGGGGTGAAGCTGGCCCTGAACCTGACCCTCATCCGCCTGCCGCAGGTCAATATCTACGGCGCGTCCTTCGGCTCCCTGGGGTGCTATGCCACGGCCTGCACGATCTGTCTTGTGCGCCTGCTCAAGGCCCTGCCGATGGACCTGGCCCCCAAGCGCTACTTCTGGAAGCCCCTGGCCTGCGCCGTGCTCATGGGCATCGCCGCCCACTGGGGGCACGCGGCCTTGACCCATCTCATCGGCTCCAACCGTTGGGCGCTGCTCATCACCATTCCCTTGGCCGCGGTGTTGTATGTGGTTTTCGTGTTGGCCTCCGGCATTTTGACAAAAGCGGAGGTCGCACAGCTGCCACTGATCGGGCGAAAAAAACGCTCCGCAAACCCTTGACAAGCCTTTGTTTCCCTGTTATAATTTCAAAGCCGCTTTGAATGGGTCATTAAGCAAGCGCCAGTGGTTTTTCAGACTGCCGCTCCGCTTCGCCCCCGACAGCGAGCCCGTAGTAAAGGAAAGAGGTGCAAACCAATGCATGCAATCATTGAGACCGGCGGTAAGCAGTACAAGGTGGCCGAGGGCGACGTCCTCTTCATCGAGAAGCTGCCTCAGCAGGCCGGCGACGAGATCAAGTTCGACAAGGTCCTGGCCGTCCTGGGTGACGAGCCCAAGTTCGGCGCTCCCGTGGTGGAGGGCGCTTCCGTGGACGCTTCCGTTGTGAAAAACGGCAAGGGTAAGAAGGTCGTCATCTTCAAGTACAAGCCCAAGAAGGGCTACCGTCTGCGTCAGGGCCATCGCCAGCCCTACACCAAGGTCGAGATCAAGAAGATCAACGCCTAATGACAAAGGCTTCCTTTGTAACGGAGGGCAGCCGCATCCAGGCCTTCACCATAGAGGGCCACAGCGGATGGGCTGACTCCGGGGAAGATATCCTCTGCGCTGCCATTACCAGCGCCGTGCGCCTGACCGAGTGCGCCGTGAACGACGTGCTGGGCCTGGAGGCTCAGGTCAAGGTCAACGAGCAGGATGCTTCCCTCACCCTCAAGCTCCCCCGCAACCTGGAGGGAGAAGCCGACCAGGTCTGCCAGACGCTTCTGGCCGCCCTCATGGTCTACTTCGTCCAGCTGCAGGAGGAATATCCCCAACACATTAACGTCATGGAGGTGTAACCAATGCTTCAGATCGGACTTCAGTTCTTCGCACATAAGAAGGGCGTCGGCTCCACCCGGAACGGCCGTGATTCCATGGCCCAGCGCCTGGGCGTCAAGCGCGGCGATGGTCAGTTCGTGCTGGCTGGCAACATCCTGGTTCGTCAGCGCGGCACCCATATCCATCCCGGCGTCAACGTGGGCATCGGCAAGGACGACACCCTGTTCGCCCTGAAGGATGGCCGCGTCAAGTTTGAGCGGCTGGGCAAGGACCGCAAGCAGGTTTCCATCGTGGAGGCCATTGCGGAGTAATCCTCAGCGATCCTATGCAGCCTATGGCCCCGAACGGAACGCCGTTCGGGGCCTTTTCTTCCTCTAACCCTACCAAAGGAGGTGCCCCATGGCAAACACATTCATCGACACCGCCCGCATCCTGGTCAAGTCCGGGGCCGGCGGCAACGGCGCGGTGGCCTTTCACCGGGAAAAATACGTGGCAGCCGGCGGCCCGGACGGCGGCGACGGCGGCCGCGGCGGCGACGTGATCCTGCAAGTAGACGACCGCATGTCCACCCTGATGGACTTCCGCTACAAGCGCAAATATGTCGCCGAGAACGGCGGCAACGGTGCTGGCAAGCAGTGCTCCGGCAAAAACGGCGCTCCCCTGATCCTGAAGGTGCCGCGGGGCACCGTGGTCCGGGATGCAGAGACGAAAGAGATCATCGTGGACATGTCCTCCGACGAGCCCTTCGTCCTCTGCCGCGGCGGCAACGGCGGCTGGGGCAACAAGCACTTCGCCACCCCCACCCGCCAGACCCCCCAGTTCGCCAAGGCCGGTCTGCCCGGAAAAGAACGGACGGTCCTGCTGGAGCTGAAGCTGCTGGCGGACGTGGGCCTCGTCGGCTTCCCCAACGTGGGCAAGTCCACCCTGCTGTCTGTCGCGACCAAGGCCCGGCCGAAAATCGCTAACTATCACTTTACCACCCTCTTCCCCAACCTGGGCGTGGTGTTCGTGGACGAGGGCGTGTCCTTCGTCATGGCCGATATTCCCGGCATCATCGAGGGTGCCGCTGAGGGCGCCGGCCTGGGCCACGATTTCCTGCGGCACATCGACCGCTGCCGCTTGCTCATCCACATCGTGGATGTGTCCGGCTCCGAGGGCCGGGACCCGGTGGAGGATTTCGAGGCCATCAACGCCGAACTCAAAGAATACAGCCCCGCGCTCGCCAGCCGCAAGATGCTGGTGGCGGCGAACAAGACCGACATCCTCATGGACCGGACCCTGCTGGAAAAGCTCAAGGCCCACGTCGAGGCCAAGGGCCTGCCCTTCTTCGAGCTGTCCGCCGCCGCCCACATGGGCGTGCGGGAGCTGATGAAGGCCGCCGCCGGGGAGCTGGCCCACCTGCCCCCTGTCATCACCTACGAGCCGGAGTATGTGGAGCGTCCGCCCGAAGTGGACACCAGCGACCCGCTGACCATCCGCCACGAGGACGACGTGTGGATCGTGGAAGGCCCCTGGCTGCAAAAGATCATGGCCAACGTGAACTTTTCCAACTACGAGTCCCGCAACTGGTTCGACCGGATGCTCCGCTCCGCCGGGCTGTTTGACCGCCTGGAAGAGATGGGGATCAAGGACGGCGATCTCGTGAGCCTGTATAACCTGGACTTCGAGTACCAGCGCTGAGCGCCGGGACGGCCCGGTCGGAACGATTTATCTTGGGCCCTTTGGCCCCTGGACGTATTGACAGACCGGCTGTTGTCCAGTATAATGATTTTTGATTTATGACATGCACTCCCCCTGCCTGGGGGATACGGAAAGGAGCTGTTCCTCATGAAGAGAATCCAGACCCTGGAGACACGGGACCTGGCTAAGAGCCTGAAGACCGGCGGCTGCGGCGAATGCCAGACCTCCTGCCAGTCTGCCTGCAAGACCTCCTGCGGCCTTGCCAACCAGCAGTGCGAGAACGCCAACCGCTGAGCCAAGCAATCAAGCGAGGAAAGCTGCCGCCTGATCGTTCCCGATCAAGCGGCACTTTTTTCATTCGACGGAAGTGAGACAAGTTACCTATGATCCATCAATACAAACTCAACGGATACAACATCGTCCTGGACGTGTACAGCGGCTCCGTCCATCTGGTGGACGACGTAGCCTACGACTGCATCGCCCTCTTCGAGTCCACCCCCCGCGACCAGATCATTGCCCGGATGATGGAGAAGCACGGCCATCTCGACGGCGTGGACGAAACCGAGCTGGCCGCCTGCCTGGACGACATCCAGGCTTTGAAAGACGACGGCAAGCTCTTCTCCCAGGACCTCTGGCGGGACGTGGAGCAGGAGGCGTTCGAGCACGCCAAGCCCGTCCTCAAGGCCATGTGCCTGCACGTGGCACACACCTGCAACTTAAACTGCCAGTACTGCTTCGCCAGCCAGGGCCAGTACCACGGTGAGCGGGCCCTCATGTCCTTTGAGGTGGGCAAGCAGGCCCTGGACTTTTTGATTGCCCAGTCCGGCTCCCGCGTCAATCTGGAGGTGGACTTCTTCGGCGGTGAGCCGCTGATGAACTGGCAGGTGGTGAAAGACCTGGTGGCCTACGCCCGCACCCAGGAGCCCATCTACCACAAGAATTTCCGCTTCACCCTGACCACCAACGGCGTCCTGCTGGACGATGAGGTGACGGAGTTCTGCAACAAGGAGATGCACAACGTCGTCCTCAGCCTGGACGGCCGGAAAGAGGTCCACGACCGCCTGCGGAAAAACTTCGCCGGGGTTGGCAGCTATGACATCATTGTCCCCAAATTCCAGCGTTTTGTGGAAAAACGTGGCGATTTGAGCTATTATATGCGCGGGACCTTCACCCACGACAACGTGGACTTCACCAACGACATCTTCCACATGGCCGACCTGGGCTTCACCGAGCTGAGCATGGAGCCGGTGGTCAGTCCCCCCGGCGAGCCCTGGGCCCTCACCGAAGAGGACCTGCCCAAGCTCTTTGCGCAGTATGAGATCTTGGCCAAGGAGATGCTCAAGCGGGAGAAGGAGGGGCGGCCCTTCACCTTCTACCACTACATGCTGGATCTCTCCGGCGGCCCCTGCCTGCACAAGCGCATGTCCGGCTGCGGCTCCGGCACGGAGTACCTGGCCGTAACCCCCTGGGGGGAGCTGTTCCCCTGCCATCAGTTCGTGAACGACCCGGACTACTCGATGGGCGACGTGTGGAAGGGCATCACGAATCCCCAGCTTGGGGAAAAGTTCCACCGATGCAACGTCGTGGCCAACCCCGACTGTCGGGAATGTTGGGCGCGGCTGTACTGCGCCGGCGGCTGCGCCGCCAACGCCTACCACGCCAGCGGCGACATCAACGGGACGTATGAATATGGCTGCCAGCTCTTTAAGAAGCGGGTGGAGTGTGCCATTATGATGAAAGCAGCCCAAACCCAAGAGGATTGAGGCTTCAGAAAGGAAGGCAAGAATCATGGAACTGAAAAAGATCACTTACTCCGGCATCGACACCGATGACGTGACCAAGCAGATGGAAGAAGGCAACGACAAGCTGGCCGAAAAGGGCTGGCGGGAGTACCGCGTGGACATGCTCAGCTCCTCCACCGTCCGGGTGACTTATGCCCGCGGCGAGGAGGACGAGGAGGGCGAAGAGGCCCTCGGTGAGGAGCTGTAAGCACGCTCTGCCCAAGCAAGCGCTGTGACCCCGTGGGGGGAGCGCCCCCACACCGGAGAAAGGAATGACTATGGCAATCGGACTGATCGTAGGCATCGTGTTCTGCGCCGCCGTCCTGTTTTTCCAGCACAAGAACAAGGACGATGATGACGACGAAAAATAAATGAAGAAGCTGCTCCGGGTCCTGGCTGTTTTGGTGGCCCTGTGCGTGTTGGCGGGGGTGCTGGCCCTGGCCGGAAGCACCTTTGTGGTCACCACAACGAAGGACCGGATCCTGACCTTGGACGATACGCCCCCGGCAGACGTGGACTGCATCTTAGTCCTGGGCTGTGCGGTGCGCCCGGACGGCTCCCCCAGCCTGATGCTGAATGACCGCGTCACCCGCGGCGCCCAGCTCTACCAGGCCGGGTGGGCCAAAAAAGTCCTCCTCACCGGGGACAACAGCAGCAGCCACTACAACGAAGTGGCCGTGATGGACCGCCTCTCCCAGGAGCAGGGTGTCCCCGCCGAGGATACCGTCCTGGACTATGCGGGCCTGTGTACCTATGACAGCCTCTATCGCGCCCGCGACATCTTCGGCGTAAAAAGGCTCGTCATCGTCACCCAGGAGTATCACCTCTACCGTGCCCTCTACCTGGCCAAAGCCTTGGGGCTGGAAGCCTGGGGCGTAGCCGCAGACGGCCAGAACTACCGCGGCCAGACCATGCGGGACCTGCGGGAGATCCTCGCGCGGGACAAGGACCTGCTCTGGAGCTTCTTCCAGCCGGAACCCAAGTACCTGGGCGACCCCATCCCCCTGGACACCGCCGACTGAGACCCCATGTTCTCCCCGTGGGAGCGAGCCAAACCCCGCCCGCTCCCACGGTTTTTCTCCCCTCGAAAAATTTTTCTGTTTTCTGAAAACTTTTTTCAAAAACCTATTGACAAATCCGAGAAGATGCGATAGAATAACACTCGTTCCGCAAGAGAGGGACGAAACAAGAAAAGAAATGGACGATTAGCTCAGCTGGTATGAGCATCCGCTTGACGTGCGGGAGGTCACAGGTTCAAGTCCTGTATCGTCCACCACCTTCATCCGAGTTCATTTTGAACTCGGATGTTTTTTATCTTCAAAAGCAGACGCTTCCGATATCTAATCGTGATTTAGTAAATTGTGATTTGAACAACACACACAGTAAAGGCCGGAAGGAACGCTCCCTCCGGCCTTTGTGATTTCTTAGACGATACTTCTTTTCTTTCGGACCCCTGCGGCGCAGGCGATGACAATGGCGGTAAACACCAGCGAAATCACCGCCAGGTAGATCAGCTGGACTCCGCTCCCACTATACCAGGCCGAAAGATTACTGTAAGACAGAGATTCCAACAAGGACATCCCCCAGGACAGACTCAGCCGGACCGGATAAACCACCATCCGCAGCAGCAGAGCCACCACCTGCACCCCCGCCGTCCACAGGATCATCCCGCGGACAGACAGCTTGCGGGTCAGGAAAAGGACAAGAAGGGGGAGCAGGAAGAAGACAAATATATTCCAGAATAACATAAAACAGTACTCCCTTCTTTATTCATAAATTGAATCGATCATCATCTTTATATCATCTTCGGAGAGATTACCCTGGATAAAACACTCTACGTTTCCATTAAGCCAAACAGCGATATAAGTATCTATATTTTTTGCGATATAGTGACAGATATTATGAGTGTAATATTCTTCAACAGGACCAGCACTTTTTTCATAGATTCTTGTACCTGCTTGGGCGAGAGAATCATACACCGTGACATTGATAGAGAAACCACCCTGAGAAGATGAGAAAATAAAATATCGTGTCTCATCATTAAAACCAGAGCATTCTTCTATTTGAATCAATTCTGCTCCCTTTGGATACGCCGTCGGTAAAACAGGTAACTCTGTCAGTTCTTCCGTCTTCCGCTTCATCTGGTCATACGTTGCACTGTCCAGATAAAATGGAGAAACTTCCCCTAAAGAAATAGAAAACGTATGTGCGCTCCACTGGACAAAAGACCTCACTGCATCTTTCGCCATCGCAGAGGGTGCGAACAAACAAGTTGCCAAGCAGATCACCGCAGCCACAGATGCTGCCCATCTCCACTTTTTTCTATGGAATTTATTCTCTTTTTTGTTGCCGGTCTTTTGTGTTTTATCCATATCTGGAACTTCTTCGTTGGATGTAACTGCATTTCTGATGTTCCGTTCTAAGAACATCTCCCAGGCTGTGTCTTCATCAACAGGAAGTTCCTGCTGGGCTTCTCTGGCTTGGATCACCTCCATAATTTCTGGAATCAATGCCATGCTGGCATCGTCGTCCTCGGAGGTAGCAAAATCCCGGCGCAGAAGGTCTTCGAGCTCCGCAGTAGAGAGTTGTTCCAGACCAGGATACTTTTTCGATTTCTCCGTAGGGTATTTCATGGTTTAGAACCTCCTCTACTATATTCATGTCGAGTTTCCGTCCCTTGTTCACATTTTGAAGAAATATTTTTTTCGATTTCTCCATAATTTTTTCGGAACAACTCCTTGCTCCGTTTGACACGCATCGCCAGCGCAGATTTTTTAAGGCCTAAGTCCTCACAAATTTCCTCATACGTCTCTCCATAGAGATACAGACGTTTTAATATATCCATATCTTCTGATGGGATAATTCCCTCCAATTCCAGGTCCGCACCTGGAGCTGGTTGAACCTGTTCTGCCGGAACCCGAAGCAGGCACTCAGCCCATTTTTGATCGTCTCGAACCATGTTTTTAATGACGTTTTTCAACGCAATATTGAGCCAAGCGATTGGATTGGGATGCTCCATCCCTCGCCTCCTAATAAGAAAACATAAGAAAGTCAGTAAAATCAATGTTTTCAAAGGCAGGGAACACGGTACGAAGTCAAAAAATCTCATACTGACAGGCACGAAGGGCGCTGATTTTCACATCAGCGCCCTTTTCCTGTCCCCACGCCATAGGCAGCCGCCCTATGGCGTTTTTTCATATCCGTACCTATGCCCACCCGAAAAATGTATCAATTAGGGTGCGAAAACCTCTGTTTTTTCCTCTCAGAGCGCCGCTTGAAAGGCGGCGTGGGTGTTTTCCCATGGGAAGCGTCCGAGAGGCATGACAGGGGCTTTTTTGCGCCAAAATCAACACTTTTCAAAACCAGAGAAAGGAGGCGCCGGATATGGCAGTTTTCCGCATCGAAAAGACCAGAGATTACACGGTCATGTCCAACTACCACCTGCGGGACAGGTCGCTGTCCCTGAAAGCGAAGGGGCTGCTGTCCCTCATGCTGTCGCTGCCGGAGGACTGGGACTACACCATGAAGGGGCTTGCCCGCATCTGCAAGGACGGCATCGACAGCATCAGCGGCGGGATCCGGGAGCTGGAGGCGCACGGCTATCTCGTCCGGGCGCGCGTCCGCAACGAGAACGGGCAGCTTGGCTCCATCGAGTACACTATTTTGGAGCGGCCGAAGGAACCGGCACAGACGCCCGCGCCTATCCGGGAAAAACCTATACGGGAAAATCCAATACAGGTAAAGCCAATGTTGGATGCCCCAATTCAGGAGAACCCCGCCCAATTAAATACTAAAGAACAAAATAAAGAATTATCAATTACGCAAGGATCAAGTCCTATCCCATCAAGTCCCCCTACCCCCAGAGAAAAAAGCAGGATCGGACAGGACAGGATGCGGGAGCGCGAGAGCTACCGGGAGATCATTTTGGAGAACATCGACTACGATATCCTCACCCAGGATGAAAAGCTGGACAGGGACCGTCTGGACGAGCTGGTGGAACTCATGGTGGATACCGTCTGCTCCAACCGGGAGATGATCCGCGTGGCCGGGGATGATTACCCGGCGGAGGTCGTCCGGTCACGGTTCCTGAAGCTGAACGCCTCACACATTGAGTATGTCCTTGACCGGATGCGGGAGAACACCACCTATGTCCGCAATATCAAGAAATATCTGCTGGCCGCGCTGTATAACGCGCCGGTCACGATGGACAGCTACTACACATCCCTTGTCAGCCATGACCTGTACGGCAGCGGAGATCGGAGGTGAGCGCCTTGCAGGAAGAAATCACGCAGAAAACCCTTGCGCTTTGTGTGCAGACCGGTAAAATGACCGCCCAGCTTTTGCAGCAGGCCATGAAGAAGGTGCTGGCGGATATGGAAAAGCACAAGAATGATCCCCAACTCCGGCACGGAAAGCAGACCATCCGGCAGCTTATGAAGCATGGGGCCGGCGTTTCCAACATTGAGATCACGGACCAGAATATCAAGGCATTCTCCGCCACGGCGAAGAAGTACGGCATTGACTTTGCCCTGAAAAAAGATACCACCGGGGAGATCCCCCGGTACCTGGTGTTCTTTAAGGGCAGGGACGCCGACGCGGTGACGGCGGCCTTCCGCGAGTTCTCCGCAAAGAATCTGGCGAAGGAGAAAAAGCCCTCCATCCGCAGGCGGCTGACCAAGGCCAAGGAGCAGGCGAAGCGGCAGGAGCTGGAGTGGGGCGAGAAGGTCAAAAACAGGGATCGGGGGCTGGAGCGATGACGGGAAAGCTGAAAAAGATCCTGCTGCCGAGCCTTCCGTATCTGCTGTTCGCCTGGCTCTTTGACAAGCTCTGTCAGGCGGTCCGGCTCTCACCGGGGGCGGACGCTCCGGAAAAGCTGTTTCGTATCGCCCAGGGCTTCACCGAGGCCTTTGCCTCTCTCTGGCTCAGCCTGCATCCTCTGGACCTGCTGCTGGGCGTGGCCGGGGCGGCGCTTGTCCGGCTGGCGGTGTACCTGAAAGCGAAAAACGCGAAGAAATATCGCCGCGGCGTGGAGTACGGCAGCGCGAGATGGGGCCGACCGGAGGATATCGCGCCCTACATAGACCCCGTTCCCGATTGGAACATCCCTCTGACCCGGACGGAAAGCCTCACCATGACCAGCCGCCCGAAGGATCCGAAAACGGCGAGAAATAAAAATATCCTGGTCATCGGCGGCTCCGGCAGCGGCAAGACAAGGTTCTTTGTCAAGCCGTCCCTGCTCCAAATGCACAGCTCCTATGTGGTCACCGATCCCAAAGGGCAGCTCCTTC
>OLNW01000275.1_pt1 | contig 64880 bp, 33 predicted proteins | sample 1672121 | NCBI WGS metagenome assembly OLNW01 (sample SAMEA3136648, study PRJEB25190) | human gut metagenome
CGGAATATAAAATGGAGTATCTTGTTAAATTACAAGGTGCTCCTATTTTTGTGGGGAAAATTTATGTGATTGACGATAAAACACATTCGACAATGTTGAAAGCAGAGGAATATTAAGAGGAGGACGAAAGATGAAAGAGGAAAAACATACTTGTGACATATGTCACGAAGAACATGACGTATCAGAACTAACATATTTTGATGAGTCTTATTTGTGTGAGGCGTGTTTAAGACGTGAAACATTTATTTGCCGTGATTGCGGTGACAGACATTGGAATGATGATTCAGCAGACGGTGACTTGTGCCAAACTTGTTATGATGAAGATTATGTCAGATGTGAAAGATGTGATGCGGTTATACACTATGATGATGCTTGTTATCATGAAGATGAAGAATATCATGACCACCCGTATTGCAGAGATTGTTTTGACATGGACGAGATAATCCACGCTTACTATTACAAGCCTGAACCGATATTCTATGGTGACGGCCCGAGATATTTGGGCGTGGAACTTGAACTTGATGATGGTGGTGAAAATGAATTTTGTGCAAGTAAATTACTTGACATTGCAAATGCTCAAAAAGAGCATATGTACATCAAACATGACGGTTCACTTGATGATGGTTTTGAGTGTGTGACACATCCAATGACACTTGACTATCACATCAATCAAATGCCTTGGAGAGCGATTCTTAACAAAGCGGTAGCCAAAGGATATCAAAGTCACCAAGCCGGAACTTGCGGACTTCATGTACATATAAGCCGAAATGCACTTGGAGTGAATTATGAAGAACAAGAGGCGACAATAGCAAAGATTCTCTACTTCTATGAGAAGTTCTGGAATGAAATCTTAACATTCAGTCGAAGAACGGAATCACAAGCAGAACATTGGGCAAGACGTTACGGCGGCGGAATAATCAATCCGAAAGAAACATTAAAACACGCAAAGAATTCACATATGGGACGATATGCGGCGGTTAATCTTGAAAATGATGCAACAATAGAAATGCGAATATTTAGAGGTACTTTAAAGTACAGCACATTTATAGCAACCTTACAGATGGTAGATGAAATCTGTAAGGTTGCTATTTCTTTGTCCGATGAATTTATGCAGAGTTTGACTTGGCTTGACTTTGTAAAAGACATACCGACTGAAAAGGCAGAGTTGATTAATTATCTGAAAGAAAAAAGACTTTACGTCAATGAACCAATAAGAAATGAGGGGGAGATATAATGTGCGGAATATATGGAGTGCTTAGCTATAAGGATAAGCTAAAAGATATGAATGAACTTGTGGATTTGCTTGGTATGGAAAGTGCGGAACGTGGCACGGACGCAACAGGCGTTGCATATTCCATTTTGGGTAATATGAAGATAAACAAAAGTGCGGTGAGTGCATATAAGTTTAATCCGAATATTCCGAAGTTTGTCAATGCAGTAATCGGTCACACAAGACACAGTACACAAGGTGACAAGAGCAAGAACTATAACAATCACCCGTGGAGTGAACGAGTGAAAAATTGTCAGTTTGCACTTGCACATAACGGCGTACTGTTTAATGATAAGGAACTTCAGAAAAAGTATAACTTTAAGAGTAAAATTGAAACAGATTCATTTGTTGCTGTGCAGTTGTTGAAATATAAAAATGCACTTAATTTCAAAACGATAAAATTCATGGCTGAAAGTATAGAGGGAAGTTTTAGCTTTAATATACTTGATAATCATAATAACTTGTATTTCGTAAAAGGCGATAGCCCAATATCGCTGATTCATTTTAAAGAAAAGGGCGTGTATGTGTTCGCCTCAACAAAACAGATACTGTGGAAAGCATTGATCGACTCGGAATTGTTTCAGGATTTAGAGAATGGTAAGTATGAACATATTATGCTCAATGAGGGCGATATTCTGAAAATCAAAAGTAACGGCAAACGTGAAAGAGGTCACTTCAATTATACAGAATCATACGGCAGACACTGGTACGATTACGGTTGCGATTGCTATATTGATACCGGGTATGACGATTATTATGCGGAAGAATATCTTGAAGATATAAAGACAGTAGCCGCAATGTACGGCGAGGATCCGGAAGTGATACAGGAACTGTACAACGACGGATACACGCTTGAAGAATTGGAAGAAATGATTTACACTTGATACTAAAACAGTGCCGTTAGGGTGGGTAAAACCAAACTAACGGCACTGTTTTTTTGTGTCAATAGGGCATTGCGGTATACATAGCTATAAAATAAGAAGTAGAGAGTGGTTTATTCTGAAAAAATAAACTGTGTATTTTGAAATCAAGGATATAATGTTTAATGTAGCTTGATTATGCATATATATGTATTGATGCAGAAACCTTATTTTTTGCCGTTATTCGTATAATTTTAGCCGTGCCGCAAACATCCGCAGTTCGCCCCTCATCGACGGAATACTTTCAACCGGCGTTAAGATGCGTATTTCCATACTTACTCCGTTAAACCAATTGCAGTATGCAATATTATCTTTAACTCTAGGGATATTGTTTTTGTAAAAAAACATACAAAACTATCAATATACAAACTTGTTAATAAAAACAGAAAAGTATATACTTAATATAAACAATTGTATGGGATTTATAAAGGAGAGGGCATATGAAAAGGATTTTCAGCACGGTGGTTGCGTTGAGTATGGTTATTTTAACAAGTGTGCATACTTTGGCCGAAGAAAACGATATAAACAGAACTGCAATAGACGAGGCAAAACAGTATCTTTCGGGTGATGTTACAATATCCTCTGGAAATATGTCAAGCTATACAGCTGCAGACGGAACGGAAGTAATGCTTGAATGGGATAATGTTTATGACTGTACTATTAAAGACGAAAAGGGAATGTATCGTAACGATACATATTTAAAAAGTGACGGAAAAATAACACGTCCGAAGTGGTTTGAGGGAACAAAAAAACTCAAAGGCGATGCTAAATTAACAGCCGGCAGTGAAACGGACGAAGTTTCAGATGTACATTTAACATTACAACCACCATCTGCACCTAATTTTCAAAATGTTTATGATTACCTTACAGATTATATTGATATAGGTAATACCGACAGCGAAATGACGGTGGTTGGCACTAATCGCATAAACCGTCTTGAAGTTGTTCGTGATAACGGAATTCAGACAAAAAACGTTGAAGGCGTTGAACATACATACAGAACTCTCAATAAAAACGGTGCAATGGTTGTAACGATGAAGTGCGACAGTGAAAAGACAAATTATTTAACTGTAAAACTATGGGGAGATGATACCGGCGATACAATGCTTTGGGTATGTGACCCGACAAGCGGTAATATGAATATCACAAATTCAAGTCAGCCGTCCAGGAACGGACTGGTTGACCGCAGAGATTGGGTTGAACTGAATTTTCTTAATGCTTCGCCACAGTATAACGGCGGATTTATCTATTCAACATATATGATACCTAAAATTTATACTGAGGGTAAAGATTATGTATCTCTCAGGGTATATTCAACGGGCGAGAATGCAAATTACGGCAATATAACAATTAAGGAACAAACCGAGCCGAGCCGAGGCATATATGCGGCGTATATGACGCAAGATGCTGATTTTGACCCGTCGAAATTTGAAACGGTAACAGGAAAACATACTCCAACGGCTAAAAGTGATATGATACCATACTCCGAGCAGAAAGAGCTTGCACTAAAATATACAAAATCAGCAGTGGAAACATTCAAATCTTGGCAGATATACGGAATGGACAATTATCCGTCATATATGGAAGGAATGGTGACCAGGGGGACAAGCTGGAAGAACAAAGCTGCCGCTGATACGAATTGGAAAGATTGTTATTACAGCCGTATGATGACGCAGAACTTAACTCCGTTAAATATCAATGAAATATTTGCTTACGCATATAAAAATTCGGACGAATTAGGTTATACCGAAAATGAAAAAACGGAGCTTTTGGACAGAGTAGTAAAAGGAATTGACTTTCTTACCCGTGCACAAGGCGAAAACGGCGGTTTTTACAGTTCGGAATGGATAGGCGGACCGAACAGAAAGGTGTCTGAAAGTCAGCACTTGACGGGATTTGGGCTTCGCAGTGTGGCACAGGCAATGATAATGATATGCGATGATGTGGATTTTTACGAAGTAATTGATAGTGACGCAGACTGTAAAACAGATTTAACAAGACTTGAAGCATGGTCGCAAATGGCGGCGAAAGCAAGAGATTATCTTGTATCGCTTGACGGTGCAGGACACGCACCGAATCAAGATATGGTAAATATTGTAGCAGCACTCAGATTTGAAAAGGCTTTGCAGCTTATGGATAGTGATTTATCGTGGAAAACACAGAGGCAAGAAGATAATATTGAGAAATACCTTGATATAGCATTGGGATTCAGCATAAACAATGTATGTTCAAGTTATTGGGTATCGCCAAAAGGTCTTATATTGGAGAACTTCGGCTCAATTCAAGGCGGTTATTCGGGCGATTACGGAACGGAAGCTTTAGAAGAAATGTCACAGCTTACGGAGTTTGCAGAGGAAAATCTGCAATCTGACCGTGCAAAAAAATATATTGAGCGTATGAAAAACGCATATTCGGCAATAGATAATTTTATGTTTACGGCAAATGCAGAAATAGACGGAAATCCTACGCTATACGCAGAAGGCTTGACAGGAAACCGAAATGCGTATTATCCGGGTACAGAACGATATATTCTTGATGAATACAACGCAGTGGAAAAAGGTAATAAAACAGCTTTAAAGACATACGAACTTTTTTTTGAACATAACAAGCTATTGGTAAATGCCGAGAGTTATACTCCGTTAAACAGCCATTTTGAGGACAATGCACTGGCGGTAATTAAGATGTATATAAATTTTGACAAAATAATATCAAAAATTAATGAGGAAAATATCATCGATTATGATTATATTATGGATGATGACAGTCAGACGTCATATGCATGGGCAGACGAAATGGGCAGGAATGTTGTTATAAAGAATGGAGATGAGCGAATATACCTCGCACTGAATTGGCGAAATCCTCTTCATAGTCAGACTTATTATAATACGGCAGATAGCCAAAATCAGCAGAAAAGCGTGATGAATAATCTTGTGCGAGTTCATCATACGACAGATTTATATGATAAATATGGCTATGCTGAAATGAAAACAGAGGGGTGGAATGTCAAAACGGCAGAATCAAGCGATTGGCAGTTGTTTGAAAATCATTATGTTGATGCGTTTATGTATATGAATTACGGCGATTATGCTATAATTATGAACAGCAATAATCTTATGGGAAATGAGAATGGCCTTGAGTATGATATTCCTATAGAAAAATTAGGACTTGACGGCGTATATGAAGAACTTATAAGCGGAGAATATTACTATTTCGGTGAAACGGCGGACGGTGCTGTAGACGGGAGCAAGACAAAGATACCATCTGCAACGACATTTGTTTTGAAGAAAATCAATCCTATGGGCTTAAAAGCAAAGGTGAAAAACGCTGACTATGCAGACGGATATGTAACTGTTCGAATGACAAAGGACGACGGATATAAAGATATTGTGCAGGTGTATGTCGCTGAATATGATAATGACGGCAAGCTTGCAGAAGTAAAATGCGAAACACGCAAAATTAACTCTGATACCGAGATTAAATTCGGTTATAAAAAGAAAAATCCCGATAGTGCTGTTAAAATTATGATATGGGACGAAAATATGCAGCCGTATGAATGGGAATAGTGTTAAAGTTTGAATACAAAAATTAAATATCAAAGTTTAAATGTTCTATTGTTTATGTTATTATAAAGATAAGTTAAAATATTATTTTATGGGGAGAGGTGCAAAATGAAATTAAATTTTAAGAGAATTATATCATTTGTTGCTGCGGCGGCAATGGCGTTGAGCTCATTTTCAATGCTCACTGTTTCGGCAGAAAATGAAGAAACGGTAATAAGCCCGATAGTTCAGACTGCGAGTGTTGCAGCACAAGTAAGAGCAAGTGGCGTGAATGAAAATGGTGAATGGACCGGTATGAATTCAAGTAGCAGTAAAATTGTAGAAAGCGGAGATTTGGAATCTACGGCAAAATCAAACTTTGGAATATTCTATTATTTTGACAAAATAGAACTTCCGGAGGATGCTATAGTTACAAATGTAACAATTACCGCATATCAAGGTTCATCAAAATTCAGCGGAAAACCGTTTGGCATGCTTCACACGGAGAATCCTGCGGATAAAACTAAAATAGCAGATATATTCGAAGTTTCAAAAACAGCAGCTAATGTTGCTTTTAGCAGTAAATCAACAACAGAAGAAATCGCTGCCATTACGGTAGGTACAACGACTATGACAGAATTGACGGAGGATTCCGGTACAAAAACGGGAGAAAGAACAGAATCAGTTAAAATTACAGGCGATAATATAGCAAAATTTTTTAATGAAAATGATGCAAATTCATATTTTCTGTATAATAAGGACAGAACGGACGGAAACAGAAAATACAGTACAAAAGCAGAAATTACAGTGGAATATAAAAAAGCAGAAGCATCACTTACACATGGCGAAACAGTAACAAAATATGAAAAATTTGAGGATGCATACACAAGTGCCGAAGATGGAGATACAATAAAATTATTGAATGATGTCACCACATCTAAAGGTATGTATGTAAAAAATAAAAATATAACGATAAATGGAAACAATAAGGCGATTAATAACGGAAACTACTATATAGCTTTCGAAGGAAGTACAGAGCTCACTATAAAAAACCTTACAATAAACGGAAGTGGTAATCTTGAAATAAAAGAAAATACAACAATAAATGCAGATAATTTAACTATAAGTCATCTGCAAATAAACGGAAGCACAATAGAAAGCAAGGGTATATTAAAGAATTCGGCAGTTGATACGCTGAAATGTTACGGTAAACTTACTCTTGAAAATACAACAGTAAAAAATATTACATTCCCTAATATAAGAGTAGGTTTTGCTGATGTGCCGAAAATCACTTCAAACAGCGATTTCCAATCTGAGAGTATAACAATAGAAAAAATAACATCAATCGGTGATGATTATACGTTGTTTGACGGTACATACACACCTGAAACTGTAACAATAGCTTCGGACTATGTCACTCTTTACAAATATGAAAACGGCTTAGTAAAAGCAATTCCGCAGACAACAACGGAGAATACACCCGAAATCGCTATTGACTATATTGCTGAAAAGCTTACAGGATTTATAGACGGCGGAAATTATACAATAAATGATGTGGCAGTTGTGCCTGAAAACGGCGAACTTGCAATAAATAGTTTGTGGTTGGGTACGACGCTTAAAATAGTCAAGAAAGGCGACAATTCAACAACAACTGACAGTGAAGCACAGTCACTGGCAATTCCGGTACGTCCTGCTGCTCCTGAAATAACAGGAGTTGATGAGGCAACCGTAAACGGAAATGACGGTAAAATCATAGGTGTGAACAATACAATGGAATATAAGTTGTCGTCGTCAGGTGAATGGACAGATGTAACAGGAACAGAAATTACAAACCTTGCACCGGGAGAATATCAAGTACGTTTAAAAGCGGTTACGGACGGTGACAATAAAGCATTTGCTGGCGAGGTAAAGGCTGTTACAATAAATGCACACGGACTTCAAGAGCCGATTGTAACAGTTCCTGCAATTTCAGATGTTACATATACGCCGAATATGAAATTGTCGGACATAGCTCTTACAAATCCGGACGGCAACACAGCGGGTGCTATTACATGGAAAGCACCGGATACAGCATTAAATGCAGGGGATAATCAAAAATTTGCGGCGGTATTTACACCGGACAATACAAATGATTATAAAATAAAAGATATAGAAATAGTAGTCAACATTAAGAAAGCAACACCTGATGTTTCATGGTCAGACAGTGAAATAACAGTTACATACACTGATGGTATGAAACTAAGTGATGTTACGCTTCCGACAGTAAGCGGAAACACATCAGGTACGCTTGCGTGGAATGAAGCGGATACTGTATTAAATATAGGAACAGCAAGCTATGATGTTGTATTTACTCCGACAGATACAACTAATTATAATACAAAGACAGGCAGTATTTCTGTTAAAGTTGAAGAGCAGGTAATACCGTCTTATAATATCAAAGTAGCTGATGAAATAAACGGAAAGCTTACCGTTTCTAAATCAGCAAAGGTTAATGAGCAGGTAACTGTTACTGTAAGCGATGCAAGTTATGTCGCAAACAGTCTGACGGTATGCTATACATCGGATAATAGCACGCGTGCAGTACCTGTCACATCAAATGGCAATCAGCTAACATTTACAATGCCTGCGGCTGATGTTACTTTAACAGCACTGTTTGATGCGGAAGATACAAAAACAATAATTGCATCAAATGATTATTGTTATAATGTGCAGGCGAAAACTGCAAATAAAGGACACTATATAAGAAATCAAAGCGACAGCGATGAGAAAAATCTTGCACTCGGCTTTGATCTTACAGGTGTTGATTTAACAAATAAAGTAGTAACACTAAGATTGACCAAAACGGGATATTCGGCATATACTTCAACGGTCGTAAATCTGATTCAATCTAATCCTTGGAACGGAGGTAATTTCAACTATGATGCCGCAAGCAATGCTAATATAAACATTGTATCAAAAGAGCGTGGCAATAATGCTCAATACGCAGCTTGTGAATTTGTGCTTAATACAAACAAGATTAATCTATCAGATAGCAAATTGTACATGAATGTGGAAAGAGCGGAACAGGCTGAAAAACAAGCGGGAAATGACTATTTTGCTATTCCGTCAGCAACTGTTGACGATGGCAAAAAAGCTGTTAATGCTTCATATCTTCCGCAGCTTATCATAAAAACGTTGCCTGAAAAGTATGCACCGGAATATGCACTTCAGACAGACACGCAGGATGATATGTTCCAGTATCATTTTGCAGGCGGAACAACAGAGTATAACAACGGTACATCAGAAACAGGCAAGACATATGATACATATTTATGGGTTCCGTCAAATACATCGCCTGGAGAACTTAAAGGTCTTGTAGCGGTAAAAATGAATTTGATTGAAGTACCGTTTGTGTACTCACAAATGCTAAGAAGCGAACTTGCAAAAAAGAATTTCGGTATATTGTTCCTTGTGTGTCAGAAAGATAAATATGGCTATAATAACACTTTAAATGGTTTCTATACAAAGGAAGATTATAACGGCAATGAACTGATAACAGACACAAGCAAGTTTACAACCGACAACAAAGATGCGGCACAGATTTTAGATGAGATTCTTGCAGGTATAGCAAAAGTATCGGGTTATAGTGAAATAAAAGACACAACACCGATTATTACCATAGGTCACAGTGCGGCTTCCGGTTTTGGAAACAAGAGTGCAAATTGGAACAAAAATCGTGTTATTGCACAAATTCATATGAAAAACGGTATGAGCGGTAACGAAGCAATGATTCCGGGTGTTCCGACTTTGCAGTATGCCGCACAGTACACAGAACATTCAAACGGTGCAGACCGTGACCGTTCCGTTCGTGACGCAAGATGGCATATTGAGCATGAACGCAGTGAAGGCGGCGAGTATCTTGTATCACATATAATTGAATGGGGCAGTGGTCATTATGATTGGTCGGATAATGCAACATATATGCTTACAAAGTACATAACAAAGGCGATTGAAGCACGCTTGCCGGCAGACTATGATATAACAGGTCAACTTAATGATTTGACTAACACGGGATACTTAATGAAACCGTTTGAGAAGAATGGAACAAGCGAACAAGAAGCGGGTTATTACAGAGATTATTTGCAGGGCTGGTTGTCATCTGGACAGAATAACAGCAGTGCAAGCGAGGACGACAAGAAAGCTTCTTTCTGGTTCTTTGATGAAGAATTTGCAAACGAAGTAAATAAATTTACCAATTATGCAATTCCTGAGTCGCCTGATTCAAAGGCAACAGGTATTAGCGGAAGCACATCTTCGGAAATTGAGCCGTTTATACTGATGAAAGATCCGTCAAAATCTACATGGAGCAACACTCCGGCTACAGCACCGACACTTATTTCTCCATTTACATCATTTGCGAGCAATCCGTTTTCAAGATACGGCAGCAACCGTTTCATAAACTATGAGAGAATGTCTTCGCCGGATGGAAATGCAAGTAATACTGCAAGTTTAGGCGGATATGATACTGTAACTGTTGACACATATTATATGAGCAAAATACCGTCAATAACAACAAAAAATACTGTTGCATACGACAATGCAGGTGATGAGGCTAAATATCCTATGAATACTAAAGCGGAATTTGTTCCTCTGATTGCACCTTATGAGATTGTAAGCTCAGAATTACTTGATATGGCGGGAATGACAAAGGATGAAAGCAATGCAGAAGCCGAAAATGTTGCGTCTGTAACACGCACGAAGTTGCGTTTCCATAATAACAGAGTTTATTTCAGATCGGGAAATCAGTATACACTTGAAGACGGTTATAATACGATGGATTCCTACGGATTTATTAAATCACCGGAAGTAAGAGATGAAAATGGCTTTGTAACTTCGTCTTTTAAGGCAACAAGTTCACAGATGAATATCCCGTATGTAAATAAGGGTACAGAACAGACGCTTACACTTAATAAGATTAGCGATATAAATATATACGGAATGACTGAAAATCCGTCGTTTGATGTAGAATACACATCAACAGACAGTGATTTACAGAAATATACGGATGTTTTTGTTGAATACGGTCCGGCAAAAGCAGTTAGAATAGTCGGAGATGATGGCTCATATTCTTGGAAGATAGAAATTTTACGAGATAAAATTCCTGAAAATGCAAAATTCCCGATTGAAGTGAATGTTGTCGCATCAAACCTTGGAAAGTGGGAAAAAACATACGGTGCTACAACTTCACAGTCGTTTAATATAATCTCGCGTTCAGACGAAGATTTGCCGGAAATCACCGATGTGACAGTAACCCCGTCTGCAAATCTTGTATACAATGGAAACGAGCAGGTTTTGGCGACGTTAAGCGGCACTAAACAGGGAGATACCGTTTCGTACAAGATTGACGGCAATGCGACAGAAGAATTAAAGGGTACTGATGCGAAGGAATATAGTCTTGAAATCACAGTATCACGTGAAAATTACAAGGATTATGTATGGACCGGAACAGTAGAAATTAAAAAGGCACAAATTACGGGTGTTACCGTAACAGGCGGTAATGCTCAATATGACGGTAAATCTCATGATTTAATTACTGTATCAGGAATAACCGAGAATGATACCGTTACATATAAAGTAGACGACAAAAACGAAAATACGGAAAAACCGACATTTACCGATATTGGTACGCATAGCGTAAAAGTAACTGTTTCAAGAGGTGACAACTATGTTCCGTATGAGCAGAATGTTTCTGTAAGCATAAGTGCAGAACCGACTGTTACGGGAATTACTGTTACACCGTACAGTGGTATATATGATAAATCCGAACATGATGCACTTACTGTTGAGGGGTTGGAAAACAGTGATATTGTTACCTACATAATTGACGGCAAAGAAGTAAATGATATGCCGAAAATTACGAATGCAGGAAACTATCCGATAACTTTAAAGGTGTCAAGAGATGGTTATGCACCATATTCACAGATATACACTGCTGTTATTTCAAAGGCAAATGCTGAAATAACAGCCGAACTAAATCAGTCGGCGGAATATGACGGTAAGGTAAAGAATGTCTTGGCAAGTCTTAACCATGATGAAACCGAGCTTAAATATTCCATTACTAAAAATGGTGAGAGTGTTTCGGAAATAGTGGAAACAGGAGAGTATATAGTTGTTGTAAGTGCTGATGAGACAGATAACTATAATGCTCCGCAGGCTGTAACCGTAACATTTACAGTGACAGAACAGGAACAGCCAATTGTAAAGCCAGAAATAATCATCGGAGAAGATTATTCAAGCTCAGACACAAGTTCATCTGTTGATATAACTGTTAAAAATCCGAATGATGAAACAAATAACGGAGTCTTAATAGCAGCACTGTATTCAGAGGATGGCATATGTCTTAGTGTATCGTCAGTAAAGAATGGCAGAGCAAGCTTCAATTATGAGATGGACGAAGGAATGTTTATCAAAGCATTCATGTGGAAATCATTCACAGGCGAAGATGCTATGAAACCAATTCTGCCGTGTGTATCAAAAACAATCAGATTTTAAACTTCAAATGAGCGTATATATATACGCTCATTTTTTTGTGTGGATTATCAAATAAAAAAGTAAAAAATCACAGTTGAAATATTTTAAATAAAACCGTATAATTACAGTAAGATACTACATTATAAGATATATATTTAAAGATAAAATCGGAGGGCGTTATGTTTAAAAAGATTATCAGTATAGCTATGGTTTGTACAATGCTGGCTTCGTTTGTGCCGAATGTAACGGCATTGGAAAATGCAGTTGTATATGGATTTGAAAAGAAAGAAGAAAAATGGAATATTCAAGCCACAAACGGACGTATCGTAACAGGGTTTGACACTGAAATATTTCGTTCCGGAGAACAATCATACAAATTTGATGCGATAACGCTGACTGAGGGTGAAAATGAAATTTCAGCTATTTCAAAGACGTTTGATTCTGACTATAAAGATGCGTATAAGGTAGGTATATGGTATCTTTTAAGCGAAGATTATACTCGCCTTGATGCACAAAACGGCGGTGCGTTTTTCGAATATACTTTACTCGATAAAAACGGAATGGAAATCCCGGACAGTGCATACAGCTATTATATATCAGCACCGTCATATGAAGATGATATATATTCACAGCATTGGAGCGGTAACGATTTTTACATAATCCCAACAAAGGATACAGTACAAATAAGAATTTCTATTGGAATTAAAGCGGCTACGGGACAGGTAAATTTCGATGATATTTCATTTGAAAAAATTGACAGAAAGAATGTACTCTCAAATCCGATAACAACCAACCAAACTGTTATGCCGAATTCACGTGACAGTTATACTTACGGCTGGGAGGGCGATGAGGAAAATTGGTGGGGAACCAATATTTCTAAAAATGCAGTGGCTGAAATGGGTGTCACAAGTGAATATGCTCATTCGGGTAACTCGTGTTATATGTTTAAAGCCGATACATTGAATGTTACTGCTGAAAATAATCAGCAGATTATTAATAACAAGTATAACGGTTCATATTTCCGTGTAAAACCGGGAGTTTATGATGTAAGTTGGTGGTACAAGATAATCGGACCGTATAAGAGAGCATCAAACGCTTGGGGTATGTCGGTAAATATTATTGTTTACTCGGACGACGGCAAAACACAAACGGCTAATGTTTCAAAAACTTATCTCGATTCTGACGCCGATAAGGATTGGCAACAGAGCAGCTATTCCATAACGGTACCGGAAGGTTCAAGCCTTGTAAGAATAAATATTGGCTTGAGAGCTTCAACAGGCACATTTCTTATAGATGACCTGAGCGTTGCTCCGTTGGTAACTGACCTTGTATCCGATCCCGATTTAGAAAATTATCATGGTATGATGCTGAAAAAACTCGATAATGACAGCGTGTATGTAAATATTAACACAAAAGAAGCCGAAAAAGACGATGTTTTGGATTATGTTGTTCTTGGCGATGAAGAAAGTGAAAAGGCACATAATGCCGATACAGGCAAAAGCGTGGTTGGTTACGGAGGATTGGGCGACACATACCGTCAAATTTATCCCGGTGATGATAAAATCTGGGTTACAATGAAAGTTGACCCCGACAAAATGAATTATATAACCGTTAAGCTTTGGGGAAGCGAATGCGAAAATAAGGAAATTCAAAACCTTATGATAAACGATGAATTCGGAACACTTCAAGCGAAATACGGAACCGTATGGCCGGTATGGGATAATATGTATGAGGAACCGGGACAAAGAGGCTCATATTTCTATGCAACTTACCGATTACCTATGGCAATGACGCATGGAAAGACGGAGGTGCGTTTTCAGGTTTATCACGGTGGCGATGCAAATGCATATTCCGCAAACGGCATGAACGCTGCAACCGAATATTCAAGGCAATTATATAAGCTTGTTACACATACGGATCCAAGTTATAAAAAAATGGCTGATGACAAGGACGGTGATACAAAGAGATATGATTTGGGTGCAATAAAAGTATCACCAAACGGATTGTCGCCGTATGACTATATAATTAATGAAATGAATGCGGGAATAGAGGATATTAAAAAAAGTCAGAATTACGGCAAGGAATGGGATGAAGCTGTTGCAGCAGGAAGATCACCGGCAGGAGCATATGGAGCGGTACTTGAAGGAACAAACTCAATGAGCCATGGTTCGTGGGAAAATTGGAAAAATGTTCACTATGTCAAGTGTATAGGTTCAAACAGCGAGAACCAAAAGGGAATACGTGCTATGGCAATGGCATATAACCGTGAATGGTCAAACTATTACCATGAACCGGAAATCATAGACCGTTGCGTTGCATGGCTTGATTATCAAGTGCGTTCTCAAGGTTCAAACGGCGGTTGGAATAACGAAACATACAAAACATGGATAGGCGGTCCGGATAGAATGGAAGCAAATGGCGGCATTAATGCAGGTGCCAGAGCTGTTGGAGAAGTATTCACGGAAATAGGAGATGCGATTATAGCAGCAGGGTATCTTGATGAATACATTGATGACGATTTGAATCCTGATACGCCGGAGGTAAAACGCAGAGATGCATATGCGAATATGTATGTTAAAGCTACGGACTATATGTTTAATGTTGTTCAGCGTAAACCTGCAGTAAATCAAGAACTTTTCAATGTTGTTTCGGGTGTTGCATTCCAGAGAGCGTTAAAAATGATTGCTCCGTCACAGTGTATAAGCGATTCAGACCTTAAACAGAGAATGTATGAGGCAACAGGTATTATGAGAACACCAAGACAGTCAATATTGATTTCTCCAAAAGGCTTGTCAATGGAAACAATAGGTCACTTTGACGGTGCTTATGACGGAAATTACGGCCCTCACGGTGCGGCAATGGTTGCGGATTTGGCACTCATAACAAAAGACCCTGAACTCATAAAAAAAGCAGTAAATGCTTCACACGCTATGAATTATTTCGCTGATACAGTTGTAAATCATAAAGGATATAACGCAATAAGGCGTGAATTTAATATAAATACCCGAAACTACAAGGGACCTGGACGAATTGAATATGCGGCATGGAATAACTTTATAGCAGCCGGATTCGGTTCAAAGGACTCTGTGCGTTCAATGGAACTGTTTATTGAATACGGTGAACTGTATTTAAGCTCGCTTGTATCAGACAGAAGACTACTCTATTATATGATATTGAATTTTGATGCTATGGGCGATGATATAAAAAAAGCATCTGAGGGTTATAAAACCTATGCGGATATAAAGGATATTCCTCAGGAAGCGGCTATAGTAACACTTGCATGGAAAAATATCATAGAGGGTGTAAACGACACAAATTTTGCACCGAATGATAAGATAGATGAAAAAACATTTAAAAGATGGCTTCAAAATGCTTTTGGAAACGATACTGAAATCAAGTACAACAGTGTAATGTCAAGAGCACAGGCAGCATATGAGATTTATTACAGACTTCTTGACAATGGAGTGTATATTACAAAGTTTGATTTGGGTTCGGGTATATATATGCCTAATGAACCATGGAACAAGGACGAAAACGGAAATCAGAAGGAATATGTGTTCTCAGATGAGATTTCTCAGTCGCTATCATTACAACATAAGGGTGAATTTGTAAGAATGACGTTAAATTGGCGCAGCACGATGAACGGATTTTATTATGCAGATAATCACCGTGAACATGCGATTTATTCGCAGGTGTTCCGTTGGCATGAAATGAATGACAAGTGGAGTGCTCACGGAAACGGATATATGGCATCGCCACTGGGACTGAGACGCATAAATATAGCAAAGTACGGAAATTACATTATCATCATGAACTGTTCTGACGAGGATAAAGCGGTAAACGTGGAGCTTGAAGCTGATGTTTCAAAGATACATGATCTTGTGACTGATACGATGATGGATGTAAACAACTCAATTACAATGCCTGCACTATCAACAATAGTGTTGGATTTGAGAGAAACGAATTGATTTGAGAGAAAGGAGGAATGATTGTGAAATTAAGAAAATTAGTGGCTATACTTATGGTCCTTTCGATTCTTATGTCAATTCCTGTGCTGAATACTTTTGCGGCGGACAGTTTCAGAACTGAAACTGTTTCTGATGATGGAAGTGAAATAGATACCGACAGTGAAGAAAACTCCGAAGCTACACCCGAGCCGTCGGCAACACCTGAGCCTAATGCTTCGAAAACAGAAGGGACCGAAAGCACAGAAAACGATGAAGAAAATTCTGATGCTCCTTCCGGAGCAAGTAATCTTCCGGGTGCAGCCGGCGGAATGGAATTTACAAGCTCAAAATTTATAGATTGCAGAGGACACTGGGCGGAGAAAATAATCACAGAGTGTACTGAAAAGAAATATCTTGACGGTTATAGCGATGGAACGTTTAAACCTGATAATCCCGTAAGTGCAGCAGAATTTGCAAAGATTTACAGTGCATGGAAAGGTAATTTTTATCAGATTTCAAATGGCTATTGGGCAACACCGTATATACGACTGATGCTGGATTACGGAATATTTGAAAATGGTGATTATTCCGATTATAGTGAAGAAATGACGCGTGAAAAGGTTGCCAAAGCTATAATAAACAGCTTGTCCGGCGAATATTTTCCTGACAATCTTGATAAATATTGTGAGTTAATCCCTGATTATGAAAATATAGATGAAAAATTTCGTGATTATGCGGTACAAGCATATATAACGGGTATTATATCGGGATATGAGGACGGTTCGTTCAGACCTAAAGGATATGTTACCCGTGCGGAAATTTTAAGTATCATAGATCGTGCAATACATATGGATAAGCGTGTTATCCCTGAAAGCGTTAAAAATGCAAGCGGAGGTGAAGCACAGTCAAATACATACTACAGTGCGGCGGTACAGGTAAGAAAATCCTCAAAAGAAAACAGTATGAATTACAGACTGCTTTCAAGCAACTCTCAGTATATGACTGAAGATGATGCTAAATCGGGCTTACGAATGTCAGAGGAACTTCAAGGTGCACAAGGATTTGCATTTTTAATGAGATTTGACCTTTCGGATATATTAAAACGCGAAGATGATTTAGAATCGGTAAGTCTTACGTTGAACAGAGCGAGTGGCGGCGATATGGATATGGGATTGTTTATGTATGATACGCCGATAAGCAATACTGACTGGAATAAGAGCGAGTATTGTAGGGTGGCAAATGATGCGGCGGTCGCAGGCGCGGATAAAACAGGCTATAACACTGTTGTCGACAATATATCAGCAATATTACCTACATGGGGTAATATTGACGAAGCTGTGCCGGACGAACAAAAGACGCAGCCGTTTGCAAAAGCGCAATGCGTAAATGACAAATATGTGTTTGAACTTGATATAAATGAACTAAAAAAGAATGCTGATGAAAACAATATTATTGAATTTTTCGCAACTACCGTAAATTACGATAGATATGGACTTGAAAAAGACAATAAACCAAAGTGCTTTGTTGCGGGTAAAGATGCACCTAGCCTTTACTGTACATATAATACAGGCGAGGAAATACCGTCAACTCTGACTGTTTTAGCGGGAACGGCAAAGGTCGAGGGAGGAATGTTAAATATTCTCGGTACGGGAAATAACGCATATATTGAGAATTTCAGAACGGAACAAAAAATCACTTTTGATTTTACAGCAAGAGCGGCTGGCAAATATAAAATGACAGTATATTATTCCGCAAATATCAATTCAGGAGGCGGAACAGCGACATTTAACATGAATGGAACGACCTTTGACCATACTTTTGCACAGACAGGCTCATGGTCAACGTATGTGTATGAGGACTTGGGAGAAGTTGAACTAAAAACAGGAGAAAACACTCTTGTGATAACTGATAAGGAAATACCGAATACTTATCTCATCAATATAAAAAATATTGTCTTTGAGAAAATTAACTAAGGGGAGAATAAAATATGAAAAAGATTAAGCATATTAAGTTTATTTCATCATTGCTTTCACTTGTAATGCTCATAACCTCTGCCGGAATTGCCCCTATAAAATCTATGGCGGCAGACAGTGATAACGGCGAAAAATCTGCTGTACAGCTTGCGTGGTTTCGTGCAAACGGAAAGAGCGATGGAGAATTTGACGGTTCATGCGGAAGTAACTGGTATAACACGGGAGATGCTTCATCGGACGAAAGCAAGATAACAGGCGCAAACGGATGCGAAGTGCAGTCCGGAAACGCTTTTGGTTTTATAATTGGTTTTGATATGAGCGATTTTGACAGTGATACATATTTATATGAAGATGTTAAAATCACATTAACTGCTGCAAACAACGGTATACCGTTGTCAATTTGGGCATATAGCGGCAGTGAATATCACGGAGAAAGCATTGTACAAAAAGATGTCACTCAGTCAGTGAAAGAGATGCTTCCGTCGTGGAATCCGGATTGGAAGTATGCACAGTCCGGTACGGAAAATGCAAATGCATTAGCTTCAGCCTCGCGAACAGATGGGAAATATACTTTTAATATTGATTATGACAGCCTTATGCAGAATGTTAATGATGATAATATTGTGAGTTTATTTGTTTCATCGACGGACTTTGCATCAAAATCAAAAACACAGGTTTATTTGAGCGGTGATAATGCACCGAAAATGACATATTCATACAGAGTGAAACCGCAAGCTGAGAATATAAAAATTTCAGGTCCTGATAAAATAGGAATAACAAGTGCAAATCAAGTACAAACTGCAGAATATATAGCCGAAGTTACTGATAATTACGGTGAAATATGCAATGACGAAGTAACGTGGAATGTTACATCAGGCGAAGATAAACTTGAAAAATATGATGTTATTGACGGTAAGTTCACAATCACAACGAAGAATACGGTAAACGACGGCGACATTATTGAAATTCAGGCAAAGGTTAATGATACTGTACTTACCAAAAAGAAAATTACAATATCTCAAACCTATGCAAAAAAAGTTGAGGTATCAGGTGCAGAAAGTGCAACGGTGTATACTTCTGTATTGCCAGCAGTTGTCGGAACATATACCGCAATTGTTACAGATGCCGATAATAATGAAATGAAAGTTGGTGTAACATACTCGGTCGATAATGATACGAGCTTTGATATTGACGAAAACGGTACTTTGAGCGTTAAACAAGGTGTATTCGCAGGGGAATACAATGTGGCTGTAACAGCTACGGTGAACTCTGAGGAGTGTGAGGAAGGCACAGTTGTTGTAAGTGAGCCGTTTGAAGTTGCAATCACAGTTTTGGATGTAATTCCTACAGTAGAACTCAATCCAAGCAACTTGTTATGGTTCAGAGCAAATGGAAAGAGCGGAGGAGAACTTGACGGTTCTTGTGGCAATAATTGGTGTTATTTAGGCGATAGCGGACTTGATGGAACTAAGGAAATTGAGTCAAAACCGGGTTTTGGTTTTATTACAAGCTTTGATATAAGCAAACTTGATAATACAGAGAATGATTTATATGATTTCAAGTTTTCTTTAAAAACCGATACGTCAACGGAAAAACTTGCTATATGGATGTATGATAGAGAAAGTGTACCGTATTACGGTAGCGGTGTAGATAGACTTGCTGTAACGAAGTCAATAAAAACAATGCTTCCGTCATGGAATACTGATTGGCAATATGGCGGCGGAACAGCTGACACAGCTCCGTTAGCAACTGCATCTGTAGCAGACGGTCTGTATACGTTTGATTTTACATATGAACAGCTTAAGGAATTGGCTGATACAGATGGTATGGTAAGCTTTTTTGTAACATCGGAAAAATTATCTTCATTTAATAGTAAAACTAAAATTTATTTTTCCGGCAAAAACGCACCAAAGATGACATATTCATATCGTGCAAAACCGCAAATAAACGGTGTAACCGTTGTCGGAGCGGATACAATAGAATTTTCAGGCACAAAGCCTTTAACTGACAACAAATATATCGCTAAGTATAAGACGCAATACGAAGATGTTACATATGACCTTGAGGGCGGTATGCGTAAGTGGAGCATTACGAGCAGTGATATAGATGTGAAAAATAATATTATGTTCGATGCCGCTACCGGAGCAATTACGGTTGCAGAGAATTTGCCGGAGGGTGAATATAACGTTATTCTTAATCTTAATTATAAAAAGAATGGTGAAACCTATTTAGCAGAAAAGAATATCACAATTAAGAAAACGGAAACACTTAACCCAACATCCGTAAAAATATCGGGTAAATCAGACATAGAGCTTATAAGTGCTTCTTTGCCGGCTGAGTATACCTACAATGCGGAGGTTTTAGATCAATACGGCAATCCGATAAAGGATGAAGAGTTTAACTGGTCAATAACAGGTACAAATATTGATAATATTTCTATAAACAACGGAGTATTGACAATAGGCAAGGGTACAACAGGAGCTATTGTCAATATAAAGGCGGAACTTAAGAGCAATAGTGCAATTTATTCAGAATATACTGTTTCCATAACGGCATCCGAATACGCATCATTGTTATATCCGACCGATGACGTGCTTTTCCGTAAAGGAAATGCCGATACGAAAAATGTAAACGGTGCGGAGCTTGAAATAACAAATAGCGTCGATAATGACCGTGCATTTGTCGGAGGACTAAAATTCGATATTTCGTCTTTAAAGCAAGCCATAAAAGAAGGATTGCCAATAACCTCAATAAAGCTTCGTCTTACGGCTTCATTGTCAAAGGATGGCAAGCTTATGTTGAAACCTTTATCAAATGAATGGGACGAGTCAAACAGTGCAGCAAATTCTTATGCAGAAAAAGCGGATATTATAACTAAGGCGGTATCATCAACCGCAAGTATAATTGATAATGAAGAAAACAAATCTTTCACACTTAACCGTATGATGAAAGATAAGTATATTTACGACGGCACCAGAGGAGAAACAGAATCTATTGAAACATGGCAGACAGAGCTTGATATTACAGATTATTTACTCGGAACCGGCACAGAAAGCGACTTAAATAAAAATGGATATATTGTTGACAACAAGGACGAGGATTATGTCAGTTTCTTGATAATGGCTAACTATAATGGTACAAATGCAAATAAGATTTTTACGAAGGATGTTTCAGAGGCGAACTACAGTGACCATTGGCAGCAGCTTATTGATAAGTTCCCTGAAATTGCAGAAAGTACGGATATTATAAAGCCTGCTATTGTTATTGATTATGCAAAAGAAAGTGTAAGCATTACTTCAAATGTAAGTACATTACCTGTACCGCTTACGGATAGTCCAAACTCAACAAAAATTACTGCAGAGCATCATAATCCGATTGCAAATACGACAGATAATGAAATTGAATGGTCTGTAGTAGGATTTACAAGTAAAAACGGTGAACATGTCGGTAATCCGACCGGTATCTCTATTGATGCTGACGGAACTCTCAGCGTTTTAAAAAATGCACAGAGCGGAACTGTTACAGTTCGTGCAACATCAAAGAAAAACAATGTTATATATACAGATTTTAATGTATCAATAGTTAAGCTTGCGTCGCAACTTGTGAACGGTTCATTTGAAAATGTTACAGATGCTATGATGCCTGTTTCGTGGATTTCATATGATCCTGATATAGACGGAGAGTATAACGGTGTCCGCAGATACAGAATGAATCAGACATCTGAAACACAACTTTCAAATATTACAAGAACAAATGATGATGACGGATTGGTCAGCGGTTCATATTCGACTGACAGCTTGGGTAACACGGGGCTTATGTTCAAGGGCGCTGAGGGTATAGACAAGGATTATGAGGGATTTGTGTACGCTCATAATGCAAATAACAGCAGTCTTGACGGAGGACCTGATATCCGTGTAACATCGGGAATAACATATTGGGTATCACAAGACTATCGAATGGAGAATTTTTATCAACTTAATGATTCCGCTGTAGTAGGACCGTATATGAGCTATGAGGGATTTCAGGGTACTACATCAAAAAAATCTAAATTTAGCGGAACTTGGTATTTTAAGGACGGAAATCCGACAACTCCGTATACTACCGATGGCTATGACACGCTCACAAATCAGATAACCGTTCCTGCGGACGTGAACAGATTAAGAATAAATTGGGGATTAAAAGCAAGTGAGGGAAATATTTTCTATAGTAATTTCAGAATTGCTCCACAGGGTATAGATACATCAAAAACTGCTGTAGACGGTGAAAATGAACTTAAAGTAACAGACAAGATGACATGGACATCTGACCCTATAGCGACAGTTGCAGGCGGTGAATACACATATAAAATGTCTGTTATGACCGATAATTTGTCAAGCGGTCTTGCTGTAATCGTATTTAAAAATTCCGATGGGGAGATTATCGACGAGGAAAAGATAAAACAATCAAAATCTCTTAATTGGGAAATGATTACGGGAACGGTTACAGTTCCGAAAAATACAGCTTATGCGGAGCTTGTGCTTGAAAACGGTGCAAAAACGGGTAGTGTGTGGTATGATGATGTTATTTTTACACAATCGACCAATCCTGTTCCGACTTACTTAAAAATAAATGCACAAAATTCGCAGGTAGTAAGTCCGTTAAACGGAGAAAACAGATATTTCTTCTCTGTTGATGTAACCGACCAATACAACAATCCTTGTGATGCTTCGGTAAAATGGAGCATAGATTACAATGGTATTTCTGTTTCTGATAACGGAACACTTATCGTTTCATCTGATGCCGTTGCGGGAGAGGCGGTTATAAAGGCTGAAATAAACGGAAATGTTTCAGACAGTATGAAAATAAAGGTACTAAAGCAGTCTGAAAACTCACCTGCCGTAACACTTCAAAACGGTGATTTTTCAGAAAAAGATGAAAATAATATGCCTGTCGCATGGACAGACAGTGACAAAACATTGTCGATTGCAAACAGTACGTTTGATACGGCTATATCAGGCTGGAAACTGAATTATACCACTTATTCTGCTGCAGACACTTCATCCTTAATTGAATGGGACAAAAATGTTGACCATACAGGCAATTCAGGAGGAAGCGCAAGAATTTACAATGCCGACAGAGCACAGGGGTCTATGCAGATTTCTGACAACATCGCTGTTACCGGCGGTCAGATTTATGATTTGTCGGTATGGGTAAAGACGGAGAATATTTCAACCGACTCAAATGTATATGCTAATATACTTATTTATGATAAAAACGGTTCAACAATAGAGGAAAATAAACAGCTTATAAGCCTTTATCCTAACGATACCGATAATAAGGGCAACAATACGTCAGACTGGACAAAGTTGTCGGGTTCTATGTATATAAACGAAAATGCCGTTAAAATGAGAATTGACCTGCGTTATCGCGGAGGTGCCAATAATCAGAACGGTACAGTTTGGTTTGATGATTTGACAGTTACAAAGCAAGCGGGAATTGACAGTGAGAAATCATATAACGGTAAATCAGCGTTAATGATTAAAGGCTATGGCTTTGAAAAAAATGATTACTCAAGAACTTACGGCGAAAAATGGGACAGCGATTTAATTACCGGAATAACACCAGGTCAGGAGTATTACTACTCGGTAAACGCACAGACTCAAAACGCATCTGACGGTGCATATGTTATGATAACATATTATAATGCTGCAGGCAAAGCCATAGGAGTTGATAAATCAAATAAATCAACAAACACTGAATGGGATATAATTAACGGAGCATCTACAGCTCCCGAAGGAGCTGTCAGTGCAGTAATGAGCCTATGTATATATGGGGACGGTACAGCATGGTTTGCAAATGCTCAATTTGAAACAAAATCTGCAACTGAAGTAAAATCATTAAAAATAGAAGGTAATGATACGGTTATGGCATCGAGTGATAATTACTATTATGCAGTTGTTACGGACCAGTACGGATTAAATTCGGATAAGATGAATATTCTTGTTACTGCCGATACCGTTCCGTCAGGTATGCAGTATGATTCAAAATCAGGCAAACTGACAGTATCAAACAATGTTTCGGGAGGAGCAGGGCTTACCCTGAAAGCTTCTTATAACGGTTTGACAGCAACCAAAAACGTTAAAACTCTTGCAGAGACAACGTCTATTACAATCAGCGGTTCTGAAAATGTAACAATACCTTCTTCCGCAGCTAAGACAGTAACATATAAAGTATATAATCAGCTTAGCCAGCAGATAGATTCATCAGCTGTCAGCTGGACAGTGTCATCAAATGATGTAAGCATTGCCGACGGAATTTTGACAGTTCCAACAGGTGTAAGCAGTAAGAGTATAACAATAACAGCTCAATATAATGGGTTAAAAGCATCTGTCAAAGTAATGCTTACAACCGCTTCGCTGTCGCAAGGCAACACCGGCGGCGGTGGCGGCGGTGGTGGTGGCACCTGGACCGGTGAAAAAATCCAAATAAGTGCTACACCTGCACCAAATGCAATGGGTAATTTTGATGTAAACGGAAATAATGACGGTACAAATGGTACTGTTGGCACAAATACAGGCACGACAATAGAAGAATTACTGCCTCAGCCGGACCCTACATATTTTACGCAGGGAATGGACAATGTAGCAGGCTTTACGGATATTGGAAGTGTTAAATGGGCACATAAAGCAATAGCAACACTCCGCAGTGTAAATGTTATTAACGGAAAAGAAACCACAAAATTCTGCCCTGATGACAGTATAACAAGAGCCGAATTTGTTCAAATACTGATTGGAATGTTAAGCTATGCAGAGCGTATAGACACCTCTGATGCAGAATGTAGTTTTACCGATGTTGAAAATGACGCTTGGTATTATAATAGTGTTGCTGCAGCGGTAAAATACGGTATAGTATCCGGAATAAGCGAGAGCGAGTTTGCTCCGAATGTGCTTATTTCAAGACAGGATATGTGTGTTATGATTGACAGAGCATGCACGGCGGCAAATATTACTTTGCCGAATGGAGCAAGTATAATATTCAACGATGAAAACAATATATCCGGCTATGCGTTAAATGCAGTAAGGGATATGTCTAAAGCAGGCATTGTATCGGGATTTGAGGATGGAAACTTTAAACCGCTTGAAAATGCGACAAGAGCACAAGCGGCGGTAATTATTTATAGAATGGCAGGTGGAGCAGAATGAAAAAAAGGATTATAAGTTTGCTTATAGCATTATCAACAGTAATAACTTTGTTTGTTCCATCTGCGGTGGTTCACGCCGAGCTTGGAATAAAAAACGAACTTCAAGTAAGCCTTATGGCAGCATTAAATATCGTACCCGGATATCCTTCTTCATATGATGCAGAAGCAAAGGTATCGGCAAAAGATTTTGTCAGTTTTGCTTATAGGTTGATAGGAATAGACAATATGAACATATCGTCGTTTATGAAGAAATATGATTTGGACGAAGAAAGCGACACAATCGGTGCTTCAACGGCAATAAAGATTATACTTGATATTATAAACTATGATGAAATTATGGGGAATACAGACAATTATTTTAATTTTGCATCGCAAATGGGTCTGACAAAGAATGTCGGTGTATCTTTAAACAGCAGTGAGCCTCTTACATATGACCAAATGGTTATGCTATTCTGGAATACGCTTGATATGAAAGCACTGAAATTAGATGGAATAAACTCATATAGCTATACTGATGAGACTGTAATGGAGCATTATTTAAAAATCTATGAGGGAAAAGGTGTTGTAAACGCCAATGAAACAGCGGCTATTGACGGTAGAGGAACAACCGGAATAGGAGTAGTCCGCATTGACAGTGAAGAATATTTTGTGGGAAATACGATAACCGAACATCTCATAGGCAGTAATGTCAAATTCTATTATCATGATGATAATGAAAAAACTTTAAGATGGATAGAGACAAACAAGTCAAAAAATCAGACCGTTTCTGTTTATGGCAATGATATAACATCGGCAACCGATAAGGCTATTATTTATGATGGGGACAGCAAGAGCAAAACCCTAAAGCTTGATGATAAATATATGATTATTTATAACGGAAAAGTATCAGACGGCTCTATCGGAATTGAAGCGGTGATGTCGCTTAATTCTCAAAATTATTTTATAGATAATGACAGTAACGGTAAATACAATGTTGTTATAATAAACGATTATGAGTATTATTTAGTAGATGCGATATCAAAAAATACATATACAGTTAATGATTATACGGCAAAAACCTCTGTAGAACTTGGAGAAGCTGATAGACTAACAGTATATGAAAACGGCATAAGAACTACTGCTGATGCTATAAAACAAGGAAGTGTCATCGCAGTTGCAAAGAGTGCCGATTCAAGTGTAATATCAGTTCAAATATTAGACGGACTTGTTACAGGAGAAATAACCTCATTAAGTTCAGGAACAATGACTATTTCCGGAACAAAGTATAATATATCACCGTCGTATGCCGGTGATGCTTTGAAAGTCGGACGTGGGGGAAGTTTCTATTTCGATAATTACGGAAGAATAGTCAGATGTGTAGGATTAAAAGAGGCCTCATCTCAATACGGCTATTTGTTAAATTTCTACCGAGGAGATGATCCTAACGGAGATTGTTTTGCTGAGATTTTAACCGCAGAAGGAACAAGAGAAACATTTACTGTAAAACAATCTGTAAATGTAAACGGAGAAAAATGTAATCTTGGAACAGCTCTTCAGCGTATAGAGAAAAATCAGCTGGTTACATATAAAGTGAGTTCCGATAAAAGAATAACAAAAATAAATACTGCTAATAAATCATACATAGGCAGAGATACGGCGACGGAAATATTTTCAATGCACTTTAAAGGTGCAGGAAAGTACAGAAAGAATAATATGTGCTTTAATTCCAAATATCTGTTGGATTCAACAACGCCGATATTTGTAATTCCTTATAACGAAGATAAATATGATTATACCGTGATGAATCCGTCATTACTTGTAAATAATACAACATATGATATATCTGTATACGATATAGATGATTATATGTATGCTTCATGCGTAGTTTTAAAGGAAAACTTTTCAGAACCGGAGAATATGCGTTCAAAGCGTTCTCTGATTATAACTGATATATATTCCGGCATAAATGATGACGATGATGAAATAATAGGTCTTGAAGGTTATCAGCAGGGCAGAAAGGTTACATATCAAGTTAAGAATAAGGAAATGAAAGATAACAGGGGCAAATATTATGTCAGAGACCTTAAAGCAGGCGACGTAGTACAAGTAAGCGTAGATGTGAAAGGCGATGTCAGAGCTGTTCAGCTTTTATTTAAAGCTAACGAACAAAAACTTGCCATTGCTGAAGGTAACGATACTCCTAATAAATATTGGGAAGGCGGAACTCTTGTAATGCCTGATTTATGGGTAAGTTTCGGAACCGTAACCGACAGAAACACTAATGTGTTACTTGTGGATGCTGACGGAAATGATAACATTGTAAGCAAAGATCCGCACAAATTTGCATCTGCAACCAATGTTTACATATATGAAAACGGAAATGTATACCCATCAAACAAAAATGAAATATTTAATGATGACTTGGTATATGTTCAAGAATATCAGGGCAATTTACATGAGGTAATGATAATAAGATAAATATTACAAAGCCGGTAAGTATATACTTACCGGCTTTTGTGTTAAATAAAATAATAGTGTTAAATATTTAATATTCAAAAAGGTTTAACTTTATGATACAATATATGTATATCAAAACAAAGGAAGTGCTGTAAAATGATAATAAAAAACAAAAATGTTTTTCATCTGCAAGGGAAAAATATAAGTTATATAATGGCAGTTAATGAATGTGGAGATTTATTGCATTACTATTACGGTAAGAAACTTCGCGATAAAAATTATGAGTGGATTAAGCAAAAATGGTCTGTATGGAACGGTTATGGACCGGATAAGTGGACTTTGGATATATGTCCGCAGGAATATCCCGCATACGGCTATACTGACCTTCGCACACCGGCATACAGTATTGTCAATAGGCAAGGAGGCAGTGTTTCAAGGCTTACATACAAGACGCATAAAATTATCCAAAATGCTACTCAGGAAATCGACGGTATGCCGAATTTGTTTATGGGTGATAAACACGCTCAGACGCTTGAAATCACATTGGAGGATAAGAATGCAGGATTTGAAGCAATATTGAGTTATACCGTTTTTGATGAATATGACATAATTGTAAGAAGTACGAAAATAGTGAATACATCTAATGTTGAAATAACAATAGATTCTGCATACTCTGCGGCACTTGATATTTCAAAAGATAATTACGAGCTTATCCATTTTTCGGGAGGATGGGCAAAGGAACGCGAAATGTATAGGAGTGAAATTCGTCAGGGTGTCAAAATAGATATATCAAACGCAAGAGGTGGGAGCGGTCATAACATAAATCCGTTTGTAATGCTGGCAAAGTCGGGTGCAGACGAAATGAGTGGTGAGGTGTACTCGATGACTCTTGTATATAGCGGTAATCACTCGACTATGCTTGAATGTGACCAATTTGGAAATATACGTCTTATGCAAGGGATAAACCCGTTTGGTTTTGAGTGGAAACTTAAAGAAGGCGAGAGCTTTCAGACTCCGCAGTCCGTTATGTGCTACAGTGACAAGGGAATAGGCGGCATTTCGCGTGAACTGCACGATGTAATCCGACAAAATTTGTGTCGCAGTAAATGGGTAAATAAAGAGCGTCCGATACTTATAAATAACTGGGAAGCGACATATATGGATTTTAATGAAGAAAAGCTTTTAAATATCGCTAAAACGGCAAAGGAACAGGGTGTTGAGTTGTTTGTGCTTGATGACGGCTGGTTCGGAGATAGATATGACGAGGAAACATCTATGGGCGATTGGTCTGTAAATCTAAAAAAGATACCATCGGGAATTGACGGATTGGCACAAAAAATAAACGATTTAGGTTTGAAATTCGGGCTTTGGTTTGAACCGGAATCTGTAAATCCGAAATCAAATTTATATCGTATGCACAAGGATTGGATAGTACGCTATCCCGGTATTGAGCCGACAGAGAGTCGATTTGAATATCTTTTGGATTTAACACTTGATGAAGTGTGTGAATATGCGATAAATTCGGTATGCGATATTTTATCGTCGGCAAATATTGAGTATGTAAAATGGGATATGAACAGACCTATGACCGATATTCCGTACAAAGGTTTTAATCATAAGTTTACTCTGGGTTTTTACAAGATTATGGACGCAATAACGAGCCGTTTCCCAAATGTTTTGTTTGAAGGATGCAGCGGCGGAGGCGGTAGATTTGATGCAGGAATTCTTGCGTATATGCCACAGATTTGGGCAAGCGACAATTCTGATGCCGTAAAGAGAATGGAAATTCAGTATTCCACATCAATAGGCTATCCTGTATCATCAATTTCTGCACACGTTACAGCAGTTCCGAATCATCAGAACGGGCGTGTAACAAATCTTAAAACACGTGCTGATGTGGCATATTGCGGTGTATTCGGATACGAACTTGATATAACAAAAATGTCTGACGAGGAGCTTTTAGAGGTCAGAAATCAGATAGAACTTGAAAAAAAACTTCGTCCGATAATGCTTAGAGGAGATTTTTACAGATTACAAAATCCATATACCTCCAATTATTGTGCATGGGAGATGGTAATGAAAAATCAATCAGAAGCATTTTTGATGTGTGCAAAGCGTTTGTCTGAGGCTAACTGTGAAGATAAGCGCATAAGATTACAAGGTCTTGACCCTGATTTAGACTATATTGATACCTTTACCGGGAATATATATGGCGGTGATGAGCTTATGTATAATGGCATTATGCCTGAATTTGGAAGTTATGATTTTGCTACACAGATATTTTATTTTAGAAAAGTGGAGAAATAAATATGTGCAAAATAATATTCAGTGATATTGACGGCACGCTTTTGGATAGCAATCAAAAAATATCATTTGACACTAAGAAAAAAATACAGGAACTTGCGAAAAAAGGAATCCCCTTTGTTCTTGCCTCATCACGTCTGGAAAGCGGAGTGTTTCCTGTCATGGAGGAACTTGGAATAAAAGCACCGGCGATTTCTTACAGCGGTGCACTTGTACATGATGCCGACAGGAAAGTGATACAAAGTCTGGAGATGTCGGTGCAAACGGCGGAGGATATACACGCATTTGTCATCAAAACAGATAAAAGCATTTGTTGTTGTACATACTCACATGATTTATGGCTGACGGATAATAAAAATAATTCGTGGTTGATAAATGAGGAGAAAATAACAGGCTTATCGGCAACTGAGGGCAAAATATCAGATTTTGAGGAATATACAGGGGTTCATAAGCTGTTGTGTATGGGAAATAAAGATAGCATTGACACTCTTGGCATTAAATTAAGAAGGAAATTCCCAAATGTGTACATATGCCGTTCAAAGGATACTTATCTTGAAATAAATCATCCTATGGCATCAAAGGTGAATGCAATGCGTTTTCTATGTGATTATATGGGGATATCGCTTAGTCAGACGGTCGCTTTTGGTGATGGTGAGGTTGATTTGGAAATGATACAACTTGCCGGAATGGGATTTGCAATGCAAAATGCACCTGATAAGGTCAAAAAAAGAGTTAAACATATAGCAAAATCTAATGATGACGAAGGAATATTAACGACTCTTATAACTATGGGATTTTGAGGTGATAATATGAGTATTTTTAATAATTATGATAAGCCTGGAAAGGGCGTTGAGAAAAATAAACCTAAGAAACTTCCGATTGTAATATTTTTTGAAACGGCAGTAAGAAAGTATTGGAAATTTATTCAGTCGGGCGCTTTGTTTTCGCTTTTTAGTATCCCGTGGCTGATTTTCCTTTATATCGGCTCGTATTTTATATTATATATGCCAATATCCTCAATAATAAGAGATATGGACCCGACACAAGCATCGTTGATGGCTTCGATGATATGCGCTACATTGTCTTTTTTATTGGTGACATTATGGGGAAGCGGACCTTTGAGTGCGGCATTTTCGTTTGTAATGCGTTCGTTTGTATATGAAAAACCGATTTGGATTGTAAGTGACAGTAAGCCGATACTCAAAGAAAACTTAAAACAGAGCCTTGTTGTGATGCTTATTGACGTGGGAGTACTTGGACTGTCAGCTGTTGCTATGGAAATGTACTGGGCTCTTGAAAAGACTATGCCTAACGGTGCGGTGGTATTTCAAATATTGCAATATATATTGTTATTTATAATTATAGTGTATACTATTATGCACCCGTATATTTATCAGTTAATGATTACATTTGATTGCACCATTAAGGAATTATATAAAAATGCAATGTTTTTATCACTTGCTAAGCTGCCGTTAAATTTATTGCTAATGCTTATAGGTGCGGCAATGATTATTGTTCCGATATGGTTCATCGGAATTTATCCGCTTGTTGTAGGAATTTTGGCGCTTACTGTAGGAATTGTATTAACTCGTTTTCCGCTTGAGTTTTATGCTGTGAAAAATATACAGAAAGAGATGCTGGAGAAATAAAAAATATGAAATCTGACAGTGGTTTTGAGCTGCTGTCAGATTTTTTGTGTTAAAAATCGTACAATATCGTATCTTTTTATATATTCCATTATCGGTATACTATTGTATAATATAATCAGATAAAACTTTCAAGGAGATGTTATAAAATGATTGAAAATCCGATAATAAGAGGTTTTAATCCCGACCCGTCAATTATACGGGTAAAGGACACATATTATATAGCCACTTCAACATTTGAATGGTGGCCGGGAGTTGCGGTATATTCGTCAAAGGATTTGAAAAACTGGCGATTAGACCATTATCCGCTTAATCGTATATCACAACTTAATTTGCAGGGAGTGCCTGACGGCGGCGGAATATGGGCACCGTGTTTATCATATGACGGTAATGAGGCGTTTTTGGTATATACCAATGTGAAAGAACGTGGACCTTTCATGACGACAGATAATTATCTTGTCTATACGGACGACATTACATCGGGCAAATGGTCAGAGCCTGTTTATCTTAATTCGCTCGGTTTTGACCCATCACTGTTTCATGATGATGACGGCAAAAAATGGCTGTTAAACCTTGACAATCATTATGCAGAGGGGAAACGGTTTAACGGACTGTGGTTGCAGGAATATGACCATAATCAAAAAAAACTTGTCGGAGAAGTAAAACAGTTCTACAAAGAGCCGCATAATGAGCTTGTTGAAGGAACACATATATTTAAACATGACGGAAAATATTATATTTTAAAGGCACAGGGCGGTACGGGCTGGAGGCACAGCGCACAGATGTCGAGAAGCGATAATCTTATGGGACCGTATGAGGACGACCCTCAGATACTTTTACATTCGCGTGATAATGATTCCTTATATATTCAAAAGGCAGGTCATGCTGATATTGTTGAAACACCTGACGGAGAAATATATATGGTTCATCTTGGTTCAAGATATAATGACAGTGAGGACAAGACAACATACTGCGGTCGTGAAACCTGTATTGAGAAGGTATATTGGAACGAAGATGGCTGGCTTAGACTGTCACATGGGGGTAATAATCCATCAAGATATATAGAAGAACCGTCAAATACAGAAGAAAAGGCTCAAGAGCGAAACCTTAATTTTGATTTTAAAACTAAAATGGCACTTGACAAAGAACTGATGGCTTTGAGAGGACCGATTGATGATAGACTTACTTTCAGCGGAAAAGGGCTTACAGTTGCCGGTAGTGATGGGCTTTTAAGCAAATTCAAGCAATCACTTATCGCACACCGTATTGAGGAACGGAATATGACGGCGGAAACTAAGCTAGAGTTTGAACCTGAATGTGAAAAGCATATGGCAGGACTTATTGTTATGTACGATACAGGTCATTGGCATTATCTTTATATTTCATGCTCGAATGATACAGGCAAAAGGACAATAAACACACTTACCTGTAATCACCATAAGCTTGAATATACCCATGAACAAGAAGTGATTTCCGACACCTCCGTAACATTAAAGGCATACATTAACGAAAGTGATTTGCAGTTTGCCTATAATGATGGCAGTGGCGAAAAGAAATTCGGTGCCGTAAAAGATATGAGAGTTGTAACAGATGAAAATGTATATCTTGGTTTTACGGGAGCGGTAATCGGAATATGCGTTCAAGATATGTACATGAGAGAAAAGAAAGCGACTTTTGAATACTTTAATTTGGAGAATAAAAATGGCTGAGAAATATGGAGAAAAGCCTGAAAAATTTACGGCGAAATTTTTTGAATACATCTGGAACTACTACAAGTGGTATATAATAGCTTTTATAGTGGCAATCGTACTTGGCGTATTTACTGTGTTTCAGATAAGAAACACACCTCATTATGATGTAACACTGACGGTTGCAGGGGACTACTTGTACGGTGATGATGACGTTGAAAAAATCAAAAATATCATAAACAATGCAGGAGATGATATTAATGAAGACGGAGAAGTAACGACTGACGTTTATCAGTTAATATTCATCGGTGACGATACAACTGACAGTGCATATGATACGCGTTTTACATTGCAATTACAGGAACAAGATGCTATTTTGTACCTAATGGATAAGAAACGTTTTGACAGAATAATAGAACAGTCATTTGGCGATGAAGCGTTTACTCCGGTTGAAGAATGGTACGATGGCGTAACAAGTGATGATAATATCTATTATTCGGACGGTAAAGCATACGGCGTTAAAATACTGTCGGGCAACACTTTCAAAGAAAACGGTTTGACAGACGGAGATTTGTATCTTGCTGTCCGCAAAAACTACCGTTCACCTGAAAAAACGCAAAAGTTATATGATAACTGCAAAAAAATTGCAAACATTATATCAAAATAATCGGAGGTTTTAAGCTATGTCAGAATTTATATTAAAAATGGATAAGTGGGATAGAGTAGAGAATTCATATATTTATCCGAGAACACCAAATAAAAGCAGTTGGAGACGTACCGGTTTAGTGCCTGAAAACGATTATACGGCTGATTTGTTCGGCTGGTACGGGCTGTCCTTTGAAACGGAGGTTCACGGAAAGGAAACTGTTGAAGTAAAGGTTGGTTTGCTTGATTTCGGTGAAATCAACGCAGAGGAAATTATAGACTATTATACATGGAAAGCGACAATATACGGCGATGGCATTGTAAAACTTGTCGCACCGTTAAATCAATTTGACTTGCTTTCGTCTATGCCTGCAAAGTGGAGATATTTGAGGAGCGTAGAAATAAACAAGCCTGTAAAAAATTTAATGGCATTAAAGGGTAAGGGTGTGTATGCTCATGCACACGTTATGTCTAAATCCGCTGAACCGGGAGAAGAAATACAGTACAGGCTTCAAGTTGTAAACTGCATTGATGAAAAACAGGCTATAAGCTTTGAGTTTGAAAAAAACGGTTGGGAGGTACTATCTCCATATGTAACAGAAGATGAAATTGTTCTGGAACCGTTCGAGGAAAAGGAATGCTATATTAAAGTCATTATGAATGACCGCATTGCAAAAGGAGGCTTTGAAAAGCACCGAGTTCACGTTGTTCCGAACGGTGACGGCAATTTAGGACAAATTCTTGAATTTTACAGTGTCCGCCACATGGAACATCCGTACATATTACATACTCCCGACGGTTGGGAGAAAGTTAAGAATAAAATTGAGAATTATGAATGGGCAAAAAAACTTGCCGATGAATATATAAAGCGAGCTGAAGAATGGGAAGTCCCGCAAATAGGAGATTACGCCGGCGGAATGTTTATCACCAAAAATTCTGAGCATTGCTTTAATGCCGCAATATGCTATGTGCTTACAGGGAAATATGAGTTTGCCGAGAAAAGTGCAAAGTTTTTAAGACTTTTAAGTGACAGAGAAAACGGTTATCCTAAACGAATGAAAGCCTGCTCACAACAGCTTGTGCATGAGGGAGAGTTCTTTAAATATTGTGCAAGAGCATATGATATTATCCATGACATAGGTGTCCTAACTGCAAAAGACCATGAGGATATACACTATACATTCAGATTATTTATAGATTTTCTTGACTGGGCACTTAGTGACGGAGGAATATCAAATTGGTCGCTTGCAGAGGCAACAGGTGCACTTTACTGTGCCATGGCACTTCAAGACAGAGAAAAAATTGAACGTTTCACCTTTGGCATAGGCGGAATACTTGAGCATTTACGTGCCGGTGTAATGTCAGACGGCTGGTGGTGTGAGTGTTCAATAGGTTACAATCAAATGGTTGCGGGATTGTTCTCGGAATGTTCTCTTGCACTTCGCCCATGGGGTATAAATATCGCACAGTGGTGGGTAAATGCCAATTACTCAAATCAAGTTAATTTCCGGGCAAATCATGTTGACGGTTTAAGTTGGGATATTTACGGCGGCACAGCTAAAAATTATAACTGTATAGAAGATTTATGGGATAGTCTTGTATCAGTGGCTAATTACAGAAGTGTTGCACAGGGCGTCAATGACAGTTCAGAGGAAATGTTTGAGGGAGCGTCAAGAGCCTCATATGATTCAAGATATGATATTGCATATACATTGTATAAAAAGCCTGAATATGCAAAAATAATACTTAATGCCGAAAATGCACACCGAGATTTATTTTTCGGTGAAGGGGAACTGCCCGATATACCGAATGACTATTGCCATAAATCCTGCTATTTTGACAATGGAGGAATTGCTATTCTTCGTACAAACACGGAGGATAGGGAGGATAAAGACCAGATAGAGGCGAGTTTAAAATACGGTTCTCACGGGGGTGCTCACGGACATTATGACCGATGTGCATTAAATGCTGTAAGTCGTAACGGTCGTTCTTTATTTAATCCTGAAAATGTATGGTACGCATATGGAACATATATGTACAAGTTTTTTGTGCAGACAAGTTTAACTCATAATATGGTTACGACAGACCTTAAAATGCAAGATCCAAGCGAAGCAAAACGCATATTATTCCATAGCGGTAAGCTTTTTCAAGCTACTGCGATAGAAAATTACGCAAAATGGTCAAATCCGCCGTATGGAGGTTGGCGTGTGTTAAATGGCGAGAAAGACTTTGCAGAGCGTACATGGGTAGAAGGACGTTATTTGCCAATTCCTGATGATGCTCCGCCATATGCGAGCAGAACCGAATTTACAGAGCCGATTGAGCAACGCCGATGTATGGTGCTTACGGATGATTATATTGTATGTTTTGACTATATGAACGGTTCGGAAAAGCATGATTATGACTGCATATACCATCTGAAAGGACTTTCAGAAATTAATGGTGAAATAAAAAAGACAACTCACACAAATCAGCTCACAGAAAATCCGTTATCATCAGCACAGTTTATAACAGAGGTTGACAGATATAATCAAAATGGCGTTGCAAGACTGTCATTTAAGTATGAATATACTGAGGCGGAAAGCGGAAAGGCACCATGGATAGGAAAACACCCATTCAGAAGCGGACATAATGTATGCGGAGTGGAGCACTGCGACTTATATTATGTGTCAGCGGACAATTCCGAACTTATAGTCGGTTGTGATCCGGAGTATTATCCTATTTCTAAAAGACTGTTCTACAGAGTAACAGCAGACGGAGAAACACTTAAAGAGGATAAATTTGGTGCATGGATATTCGGAAAACATCATATAGATGTTGATATTGCGGGCAGGAACACGCTAAATCTTTACGTTCGTGCAGAAGACGGAAAGGTTGAGCATGATAATGTTCCCGAAACTATTAAGAGTATATTTTGGGGAGATCCGCATTTTATTCTTGAAAACGGTGATAAATTATATCTTTCTGATATAGAATATGAAACAGAAAATGTAGACTGTGGCAAAGGCATAGGAGTTGATTACGGCGGCGGACCGGTTAAAATAGAAATGACAGAATATAAAAAGGCGGTGCCGGCTGATGTAATAGATAAATCCAAAGAGGGAGTTATTACTATATCATTAACAGGACTGGGTGCAGCAAGATTTGTAGCTGATATAGGAAGTGATTATCCTGTAGGAGACGAAAAAGACAGACGTAGATTTGTTGCACAGAGGAAATGCGGTAAGCAAGCAAGTTTTATAAGCGTTTTGGAACCGTATGAAACTGAACGGATGATTAAATCTGTTGAATATACAGCGAAAAATACAATAACCGTTTTGCTCTCTGACGGAAGAAAACAGGTTATAGAGGCTAAAAATATGGATAAAGATGACATATCGGTTAAGGTAAGCGAGTATATGAACGGAGAATGTTTGCGGACAGAAACAACTGAATAAGTTAAATAAATAAGCTGAATTGCACAAGGCAATTCAGCTTATTTATTTAAACTTTATAGGGTATTTGTTAAACGTTGCTAGGGGGTTAAGAAGAAAGAAAGAGAGAGAAAAGCAACGTTTCACTGTAATTATAATACCATAAATAACTTTAAAACGAAAGTCAAAAAATTAACAGATGTATTAGTTTTTTATCATAAATTATCAGAATTATCTGAAAACTGTACATTTTCGGTTATAATACCCCGGCGTTCATCGGGATAAATGGCAAAGCATTGTATATTGCGAACATTCAGTCCGATAATGTTGCGTATATCCATAAATGAGGCACGACTCCAGTCCGGATAATAATTTTCTGATGATAGGATGTCGCAATCAATTAACTTGTCAATTACTTCCGGGTACTCGTTTGGAATATCCGATAACTTAACTCCGCCGATAAATTTATATGAAATATTACGAAGTGTTAAATTGCGAATTGGGTGATTCTTTTCGGCATCTATGCGTATTCCCGCAAATTTGGGACTTCCCATAACATCGTCGTCAAATCTATAGTGAGTATTTCGCATTTCGTCGCTGTCTGAAGCGATAATATCCGAAATAATTATATCAGACATAGTACCGATTTCAGGGATATGGTCAAGTTCAAGAGAACTTCCGAGGTCATCAGGTTCAAAACGATTATTGAGCAATATAAATATTGGGCGTGAAACATCATTCATAGTTATGTCTTGAATGTTAATATCTGATATATTGCCACCTTCACTGCATTCAATTTTTATGCCTTCACGCCATACATTTTTCATTGAACAATGAGATATATGAACATCAGATATTGAACCAATAGATTTTAATCCTATGCGAATTGCGGCACAAACAGATGAAAATGAGCAGTTGGATATATGCACATCATTTACCGGTAAACTGCTTGATTGCAGACATAGATTATCATCAGTACCTTGTATAGAACAACCGGAAACAAAAATATGCGAACAGCCGTCAAAGTCAAGACCGTCACCGTTGTAGTTTTTACTGTTTTTAATATCAATATTGCTTATAAAAATACGTTCACTGTCCAGGAAAGCTGTAGTCCAAGCTGCAGAATTATACAATCGCAAATCATGCAGGCGGATATTTCGACAATTCAGAAATCTAATCATCATCGGACGGTATATGTTGTTGCTGTTCGGAAAAAACTCTGCATTGCCGTTTATAATACCGTTGCCGCACAACTCAATATTATCGGCATTTTCAGCAAATATAAAGCAACGGTCAAGTTCGGGTTCGTTTCGATAACGATTGTGATGTGTATCGGAGCCATAACTGTTTATATCCGGGCTTGCCAAAAGACAAGCCGAAGCGTCAATTTCCAGAGAAATATTAGATTTTAGGTATATAGTACCGGACAGAAACACTCCGTTTTTTAGCACAATACGTCCGCCACCGGAGAAAAAAGCTTTGTCTATTGCTTGTTGTATTGCATTTGTGTCATCGTGTGAGCCGTCAGCCTTAGCGCCGAAGGATTTTGGGTTAAAAATCATTATAGCATCTCCTTTATACATATGATAATATAAATTCAAAATTTCCGTCAAGGGTACATTTACCCTTTTGAGCCGGTATAAATATGCTGTCGCCTTTATTAAGCTCTATTACCGTATCGCCAAGAGTTAAGCTTCCTTGACCGTCAAGCACAATAATGGATTGAAAGCATTTTTCATTTGTATCAATGAATAATTTATTTACACAAGCAAGATGCTTTACGGTAAAGTATTTGCATGAGGCAAGTGTATCCTTGTCAGGACGGATATATTTAGGTGAGGGCTTTAGCATAGATACCTCTGCCGCCTTTTTAATATGCAAAGGACGGGGATTGCCGTCCGCTCCAAGGCGGTTATAATCATATACGCGATATGTAGTGTTAGAATTTTGTTGAATTTCACAGATTAAAATGCCACCACAGATTGCGTGTATTGTGCCGGCGGGGATAAAGAATACATCGCCTTTGTGTACCGGTACTTTGTTAAGAACTTCTAATATTGTGTTGTCTTCTATATGCTTTAAAAATTCTTCTTTGGTTACAGTACGGTTTAAACCATAGTATAAATAAGCGTCATCCATACAGTCGATGATATACCACATTTCTGTTTTTCCGTATTCACCTTCGTGTTTAAGTGCGTATTCATCATCGGGATGTACTTGAATCGATAAATTTTCCTTAGCGTCAATCAGCTTTATCAGAATAGGAAAGAAGTCGAATTTTTCTGCATTTTCGCCGAGAATATCAGAACCGTTTTCGGAGATATACTCAGTCAGTGTCTTACCGTCAAAATCTCCGCCTTTTATTATACTTTGTCCGTCAGGATGAGTTGAAAGCTCCCAGCTTTCGGCTGCACGGTCAAGCGTTGTTTTCTTGTTAAAATCATCTATCAGCTTTCTGCCGCCCCAAATATAATCCTTAATTGCGGGTGTTAGTTTTACAGGTGATAAATCCATAGTCCAATACCTCCAATATATTTTGTTATATTGATTATATCATCGGAGATTTTAGCATAAAAGCTGAAAAATTAACGGTTTTATGTGATATTTGAAAAAATATATATTGTTAAATTTGAAATATAGAATTAAAAATCAAACAAAAAACTCCGTCAAGGAAAATCCTTGACGGAGAGTGTAAATTTTAAATTTTATCCGGATTAAAATCGGTTCCGATATATTTTTTTCTGAATTGTTCCGGAGTGTATCCGGTATATTTTTTAAATGCCGTATAGAAATAGCTTCCGGAACTCATTCCTGTCTGTTGGCTTATTGCTTGAGCTGTCAGATTGGTTTCAATAAGCAATCGGCATACTTCGCTAAAACGCTTCTTGGTGATATAGTCGGATATGGAAATACCCTTAATCTGTTTGAAAATATTACGCGTATAGTTTGCGCTTTTATTGACATAGGTAGCTATAATATGTATAGATAAATTCGGGTCGGTGTAGTTTTCGTCAATATATTTTTCTATATTATTTGCTATGACATTATATTTTGTTGATGAAACTGTATCATCCTCGACTATTGCATTGGCACACTTTGTTTGTATAATAGGAAGTAAAGCATCTATTGTTTCTAATTTTGTTAAATCATCAGCAATAGCGTCACTGTTATTATCATTTGAATTCGGTGCATACATATCAATAGTCATAATAAACATACAAGAATATACGGTTATATACATATACGGCAGAGAGGAAAGATATTCTATAAATTTCTTTGCGGCAACAGTAACTGCATCTGAATTTTTTGATTTTATAGCATTCACAATTTCTTTTTCAATCTCGTGCGGATATGCAATATTAGAAGTTTTAATTGTGTTTTTCAACGAAGAATAGCTGATTATACTATTATGACCTTTTACACATCTGTATTGCATTGAATACTCGGCATTTCGATAAGCTTCTGATATATTGTCAATATCGTGAGATACTGTATCATATGAAGCGGTTACTGTAACAGCGAATATATCGGTTATGTATTTTTGAATTTGCTCAATAATAGCAGTGTCAAAAACGTTGCTATTGTGATTCACTATGAATGTAATGTCATATTCGCCACCGAATGATGTGGAGTATGAAATTATATTGTCAGTTGTCATAATTTCAGTTGCAACATTGGCAATTCCGTATTGCATAAGCCCTATATCACTGTGCTTTATTTTTTTTGCATTATCTAAACGGAAAAGAATAATTGTGGTATATGGATGCGGAAATTTTATGTTATATTCCGTGAGAGTATCCATATCAAAATTATATGCTCCGCTTATAATATTATATACAAGCTCATTTCGTTTTGATGTAGTATAAAGCATTTCTGTTGTCTGCATAGCGTCATATTTCGACTTTATATTGGAAAGATTTTGAGAAATATTGTTTAAGTCTTCATCTGTACCGGTTTCTGTTCTGTTATCGTCAATATTGAGAAGATTTCCGATACTTTGGCGTAAACGTCTGAAAGGACGATATATTGACGCACTGAGTCTTATACTGCTTACAAACAGTAGGAATATAAGGATAAGACCGAACATAAGTACAAAGATAAATTGTATTGCAAATGAACCTATTATATCAGAACGTCTTATTTCACTTATGTAAAATGTATTCATGGTTTGTGCCGCGCGATAAAAATATATCTTTGAACGATATTTTAAAGTGCCGTTATTTTTGTTTTGAGACAATAGTTTTCGATAAATTTTATTCTCAGACAAGTCTTTTCCAAAAAGAGTATCGTCTGTTGACGATATAACAATTCCATCGGAATTAAGTATTGTCATTGACTGGTTAGTATGAGTCGACGGAGCATTTACAAGTGAATTAAATGCGTCAGAATCTATCAATACAGCCATAGCGCTGCTACTGTCTATTTTGTAAACAGATACCAACATTCTTTTTTCGCATATTTTCCCGAGAGAAGTTTCATCTTCATATTTTATAAGCATTGGTTTATTTACATCATATTTACTGACATATCTTACATATGAAATAAGCTCCTGATCAGGAAAATCCTCAATAGAATAGACAGGAGTTTCACCGGTATAAATAACGTCGTTTGACATATTAAACAGATAAACCTTGTCAATAGTATCGAAACTGTGTTTAATTGCAGATATTGCGTCAGTGGTTTGGAGCGATAAAATCGGTGAATAAGGCTTTAAAAGTGCATCCTGAATAGTTTTATTGTTTTCAAAGGTATCAGTTATTGAATAATTTATATTTTTTAGTATTGATTCAGAGGTGTTTTCAGCTTGCTCAAGCATTTTTTGTTCTGCATCTGTAAGTTGACGGATTGCAGCCTTCGACATAAGAACAGTTGTTATGCATGAAAATGCGAGAAACAGTGCACAGGCAATTATAGTATATGTAATAACAGTGTTTTTAAGAAACCTGTTTGATTTAATCTGAGAAAGAAACTCTTTTATATTAAAAAAATTCAAAATAAAAAACAACCCTTTCATTTATAATAAGTAGTTACTTAAATTAATATAACATTAATTAGTATAACATTTCACAGTATAAATGTCAAGAATGCAAAGATAACTTTGCAAGTTGCACAAATAAATGAAAATTAACTTTGTTTTTTAAGAAAAAACCGTAAATTGTGAAAAAACAAATAAAAATAGAAATTTACAAAGTTGAAGTCGGACGATTTATGCGGTATAGTTATATTAACAAAACAAAAAAATTAATGGAGGTGGCTTTGCTGTGAAAACATTATCAGCCAAAACAAATGTTAAAGAGAAGAGGTCGGTAAACAGAAGTTTGAAACCGACACTTCTCCAGGACATAAAAAGAAATCCGTGGTTATATCTGTTATGTCTGCCGGCAATATTATTTTTCGTTCTCTTTGCGTACATACCGATGGCGGGACTTTATATTGCTTTTGTTGATTACAGACCGCTTCAAGGTATATGGGGAAGTGCGTTTGTGGGACTTGAAAATTTCAAAGCATTCTTTGCAACAAATAACTGGATAACTGTTACGGGAAATACACTGTTTCTTAATGTGCTGTTTATCGCAGCTACAACAATTACGTCAGTTGCAATAGCTATTATGCTTGCGGAAATATCAAATAAATGGGTTAAGAAAATAACTCAGTCAATAGTTATTTTACCGCATTTTATGTCATGGACAATCGTTTCGATGCTGTCAGTAGCGATTCTTTCGGCGAATGGTGTTGTAAATCAACTTATTACTATGGTCGGCGGAAAAACTATTGAGTTTTATAACACTCCGTCAGTGTGGCCAGTTATTCTTGTTATTTTGAAGGTTTGGCAGGGAGCGGGCTTTGGCTCGATTGTTTATCTTGCAACGATTACAGGAATTGATGCATCAATATATGAAGCGGCTGCAGTTGACGGAGCTTCAAAAACACAGTGTATATTTAAGGTTACACTCCCAATGCTTAAAAATACCATTATAATGCTTACTATAATGAGTGTAGGTAAAATATTCAATGGTGATTTCGGTATGATATATGCAATGGTCGGCTCGAATTCTATACTTTATCCGACAACGGACGTAATAGATACATATCTTTTCAGACAGCTTCTTGAAAACCCGTCAATGGGTCAGACGGCGGCAGTCGGTCTGATACAGTCGATACTCGGTTTTGGATTTGTTGTGCTATGTAATAAGGTAGCAAATAAGTGGAGTCCGGAATCGGCATTATTCTAAGAAGGGGGAGTTTACTATCATGGCAAGAGAAATAACAAAGAAAAAAATCAAAAATTCTAAGGGTGACATAGTTGAAAAAATTATAGTTCATGCGTTTATTATAGGATTTGCTGTTGCGTGTTTAATTCCGTTTATACTCGTAATATCAAGTTCGCTTACTTCGCAAGCAAGCCTTAATCAGTTTGGTTACTGTTTTTGGCCTAAAGAATTTTCAATAGAGGCATATTCGCTTTTGTTTAAATCGGGAACGGTAATTCCGTCGTATGGAGTTACAATATTTATAACAGTAGTAGGAACAGTTTTGAGTATGCTTGTTACCTGTGCTTGTGCTTACGCTCTTTCAAGAAAAAATATGCATTACAGAGGTGCAATTGCATTTTTCATATATTTTACAATGCTTTTTTCCGGCGGACTTGTTCCTACATATCTTTGGGTTACAAGATATCTGCACTTGTCAGACTCTTTGTGGTCATTGATATTACCGTCTCTTGTAAATGCGTGGAATCTGTTGCTTATGAGGAATTTCTTTAACGGTATTCCCGAAGCACTATCGGAATCGGCAAGCATAGACGGTGCAAACGATATAAAAATACTGTTTTCAATTATCCTTCCTGTATCGCTTCCGGGTATTGCAACGGTCGGATTGTTCTATGCACTTGCATACTGGAATGAGTGGTATAAAGCACTTCTTTACATACATACAGATTGGAAATACCCTCTACAATACCTTGTTATGCAGATACAGAAAAATATTCAGTATGTTCAGCAAAACGCAGCTCAAGCCGGAGTTGTAACAGACGGGCTTGTTCCAGCGGAAACAACGCAGATGGCTACGGCGGTTGTTACAATAGGACCTATTGTTCTGCTGTATCCATTCTTGCAGAAATATTTTGTACAGGGCTTGACAGTAGGTAGTGTAAAAGGTTAATATTATTAGCAGAATGGAGGATTATGATGAAATTAAAAAGAATTATATCATTTGGTTTGGCAGCGGTTCTATCCTGCGGATTGCTTGCAGGTTGTGGCAATTTGTCAAACGATGAAGATACAATAAAAATCATGCTTTCCGGTACAAAGCCTACAGGCTGGGACAGAGTATTGGAAAAGTATGAGGAAACAGGTGCAAAGGAAACAAAGGTACATATAGATGTTGAATGGGTTTCACAGGGCGATTACAAGGAAAAACTTAATCTTCGTATGATTGGCTCCGAAAACTACGATATAGTATTCGATGCACCGTTTAACAAGTTAAAGAATTTTGCCGCTTATGAAATGTATGTTCCGCTTGAGGAATACATTGAAAATGGCAAATATCCGAATTTGACAAAGGCATTTCCGAAGGAAATTGTAGATGCAAACCATTATTTCGGACATCTCTACGGATTGCCTATGATGAGAACATACGGAAATGGTATCGATTGTGTATACTACAGAAAAGATTTAGCCAAAAAATACAATATCGGTTCGGACGGACAGATAAATTCTTATGACGAATTGCAGAGCTTTTTAGATGCAGTTCTTGCAGATAAGTCCCTAAACGGTATGACACCGTTTGGAGTATCGGCATCAAGAGGTTTCTACTCACTATTCAGAGATGATTACAATGTAGAACTTGCAAAAAATCATATAGTATCATTGAATTTGGGTGCAATGGCTTATGTGTTACTTAACGAGGATAATACAAAGGTAGTAGATATTGTATATCAGGGTGAGGATTTAGACAGATTTTCCGCTTTTCCTGAGCAGTATCGAGATGGAGAAAAACTTGGACTTGCAAGACTAAAAAAACTAAGAGAATGGAACAAATATCTTGAAAGAGATTCGTTAAACCGTAAGGACGCATGGGCAATGGTGACAGGAATGAAGGCTGCTGCAATGGTAGACAATCTTGATACTTATGAACAGAAAATGACGGATTTCGCATCGTCTATTCCTGACGGAGAACTGGGTGTGTTCATTATAAATAATGATGTAAAGAATATGAAGCCTCAAGCGAGAGTGACAAATCTTCAAGGAAATAACTTTATATGTATACCTGCATGGTCAAAGAAGGTTGACAAAGCACTTACATTCCTTGATTGGCTCTATGCAAATTCTACAAACCATGATTTGTTCGAACTTGGAGTTGAAGGCGAGGATTGGAAAGCAATCGGTGACGACAGATATGAGCAAATAAAGAGTGATGATAATGAAGCATATTCTTTCCCTGGCTATGTTTTGACATGGAATCCGAATTATGTAAGATTCCTTGATACTCTTGATGAGGATATATACGAATACAAAAAGTATGACCTTGACAGAAACGCTTACTATGAAAGCCCATTGGCAGGATTTATGTTTGATACATCTAAGCTTCAGACAGAATCTACGGTAGTATCCGGTATTAAATCCGAGGTTGAAACGGCTTTAGCACATGGGGCCCTTGACGACCCTGTCGGAAAACTCAACGAAAATATAAACAAATGTCTGGATAACGGTCTTGATGTAATAAGAGAAGAGGCAATTCGCCAGATAAATGAGTTTTTAGCAAATAAGAATAAATAACAGACAGAAAGGGAACCGCACAAAAAACATACAGTTTTTGAACGGTTCCTATTTTTATGAAAGGATAGATAGATATGTATAACTTAAGTAATGAGGATAAAAAATGGGTTGACGGTGTATGGGACAAAATTGATGCCAAAATGAAAACTGTCGCTAAGAAAAATATAAATAAAATTCCGTACACAACAGATGAAAACGGAGATTTTGATGATTGTGCCACGGGTAAATGGCCATATGATTTGTCATGGTGGACAAACGGTTTTTGGCCGGGATATATGTGGCTTTTATATGTAGGCACAGGGGATGGCTTATATAAGGAAGCTGCAGAAAATGCTGAGAATTTGCTTGACGGAGCGTTTGCGGAATATGACCATTTACATCACGATGTAGGCTTTATGTGGCATATAAGTGCGGGAGTGAACTACAGATTGACGGGGAATAAAAAATCAAGGCTTCGTGCACTGTATGCCGCCGATTTCCTTGCTGCACGCTATAATCCGGCAGGAAAGTATGTGCGTTCATGGAATGCGGATAGTGATACAGATGGCTACAATAAGCTGATTATTGATTCAATGATGAATATTCCTATGTTGTACTGGGCGGCGAAAGAGCATAACGATGATAGGTTTAAGCAGATGGCGATAAATCACGCAAACACCGTTATGAAAACTCATATACGTCCCGACGGAACATCACATCATATAGTCGAGGTTGACCCAAAAGACGGAAGCATTGTAAAATCACTCGGAGGACAAGGATATGAGAATGGTTCAACATGGACACGAGGTCAGGCATGGGCAATATACGGTTTCACGCTTTCATATATACATACGGGTGATGAAAAGTACCTTATGACAGCAAAAAAAGTTGCAAATGCTTTTATCGCTTGTGCAGCACAAAGCGACTGGATTGTTCCGCTTGATTTCAGACAACCGCCAGAACCTGTGATATATGACGCAACAGCGGCGGCTTGTGCGGCTTGCGGACTTTTGGAAATATCAAAAACGTGTAGTGAGTATGACAAAAAGAATTATCTGAACGCAGCTCTAAAACTGTTAAAAGCACTTGATGAAAAAGCGGCGGATTATACGACAGATAAGGATAATTTGCTTGATTACTGCTCGGAAGCATATTATCCGGGCAGAGGAGAAGCCGGTCTTAATACAGCGATTATTTACGGTGACTATTATTATACAGAAGCTATTTATAAGCTTAAGGGATTTAAGGAGCTGTTTTGGTAAAGGGAGGAATTGTCAGATGTATAACATAGGCATTGATTTAGGTGGTACAAATATAGCTGCCGGTATAGTAGATGAAAATGGACAGATACTTATAAAACATTCTGTTCCCACATATAAAGAACGTCCGACAGATGAAATCGTTGCGGATATGGCATCTCTTGCAAAAAAACTTATTGCTGAAAGCGGATTAAATATCACAGAATTTAGCTCGGTCGGAATTGGTTGCCCCGGTACAATAGATTCAAAATCTGGAGAAGTAGTATATTCCAATAATATACCGATGGAGCATTATCCCATGGCTCAAAGGTTTAAGGAACATTTGAATTTGCCTGTAATCATTGATAATGATGCTAACTGTGCAGCTTTGGGTGAATATACCGTAAATGGCAATGAGGCGAAGGTATTTATTCTTATTACACTTGGTACAGGTGTCGGCAGCGGAGTAATTATAAACGGTAAGATTTTTCATGGTTTTAACGGTGCAGCGGCAGAACTTGGACATATAACACTTGTAAGTGGCGGAAAAAAATGTACGTGCGGTAAAGAAGGTTGTCTTGAAAGCTATGCCTCCGCAACTGCACTTATTGAGCAGACTAAAGTTGCAATGTCGGCAAATAATGACAGTATTATGCACGAAATTGCAAAGAATGAGGGCGAGGTTTCGGGACGAACCGCTTTTGACGCTGCCAAACAGGGCGATAATACTGCGATTGAGGTTGTTAACAATTATGCCCGTTATCTTGCGGACGGACTTGTCAGTATTGAAAATGCTTTTCAGCCTGAAGTAATCGCTATCGGCGGAGGAATAAGCAAGGAAAGCGAGTATTTGTTAAAACCGGTAAGAGAGTATGTACAGAATAATGGATTTAATAAATATATGAAGAAAACAGAAATTGTTGCCGCAAAGCTTTTTAATGATGCAGGTATAATAGGGGCGGCTATGCTATAAGGAGAAATAAAAATGAAAAAAATCATTTCTATAATATTGTCAGTAGCAGTAATTATCTCACAAGGTATAACATTTGTTGCGTCAGCTAAGGAGGATAATACCGTGTATGACACAAGTGTTACGGATATGCTGGTATTTGGTGATGACAGTTCAGAAAATGAACATAATTTAACTGAAAAAATGAGTATTACAGGCATTGATGAAAAAGCTGAAGCCCAATATAAGGATGAAAACGGAAAGTATGCAGGCGGCGGGCTGGGTGACGGCTTAAGCTACAGACAGATTTTAAAACCGTCCGAGGATGCTCCGAAGGAAACAGGCTTTTTACGCTTTACTTTAAAGGCAGACATCGCACGTCAGAACTATATAACCGTGCGTTTATCGGGAAATCAGTATGCTCGTGGAAATATAATGTTATATTCGGGTAATGATGATACGACAGTCTTTGACCCGTTTGCCGGACGAGAGTATTCCGAGCTTGATAATGGATATTATAAAAACGGCAATACCTCAAAGGGCAGATATTACTATGCTACAATGAAAATCCCTCAACAGCTGGTAAAAGCTGATGGAACAGTTGATTTAAAGCTTGTTCCTACAGGACGAATTCAAGCGTATGGGGCAAGTGTTTATTCAAATGTAACCGAGGACAGTAAATACATATATTCAATAGCTTCACATACAGAACCGTACTATACTCCGCAGGATGATAAAAACGGATATGAAATAACAGGCACTCCTGCAAAAACGCAGAAAGAAACCGCATATGAATATCTGCAAAACGAAGTTTATGATATGACGAAAAAGGTACTGTCATGGCAGTGTTACGGTGATGAATGGGAGAAGAAAAAGACAGCGGAAAACTCATTTATGGAGGGTGCTGTAATCCGAAACAAGCCTGTTTCGGAAGCGGATTTTTCGGGAAACGGCGATGAGGTGGCTCGCAGGCACACACTCGAAGCTATAAATCATCAGAATTGGTCCACTATGTCGAATTTAATGATAATAGCGAACTCCTTTATGTTTGATTTTTCAAAGGACTATTATCATAATACGGAAATGCTTGACCGCTACATAAAGCTTCTTGATTTTTACCAAAGAGCACAGGATAATAAGGGTGGCTGGTGCTATTTTACTGCCGGTGAAGACAAGGGCAAATGGCTCGGAGTATCGCTTGACGGTACAGGTGAACGTTTGACAGGCGAATGGTGGCCGCTTTTATCTCTTGGCGTGGACGCGATGATGCAGTCGTTTATACAACTCAACAACTACATAGAAAACGGAGATAATGAGGAGTTTAAGAACATCTGGGACGGATACCTTGACGAGATAATAGATGGTGATTTGACAGGCAGAAACGATAAAACAAGACGCGACTATTATATGGATATGTTTGGCAGACTCAGAGACAGGCTTGCAAATCCGGAAAGAGGAGTCGGAGATTTCTATGCCCCTACCAACAGAGCGGGAACGGCAAATCAAGATTTTGGCTTTGCATATTCGGCGAATAAAGCAATGGAACTTTTGGGAGAAACCGAGAATTCATCGTATGAGCCTAATGACGAAAAGCAGTATACGGATATGATTGATTATAAATATGGCGAAATGGCTGACGGAGAAAAGTGGTTCTCGGATGAGAATACTCTTGGACTTGAATACGGTGTATCGCATGGCGGCTGGGCAGGTGATTACGGTCCGCTCCTTATAGAAATTACCAATAAATATGCGGAAAGTGCACAATACTTTGATAAGGAAACAAAGGCTCTGTTTGATAAAACGGCTGACGGAGCATATGAAAGTGCAAAATATTTCTTTTATCCGTCAGTTGACTCAAATGGTGAAAACGTTTTGACATCTGAAGTGTATGCTTCGGCAAGAAACAACGGATATGGACTGAAAATTTCATATCCCGTAGCAGGTTATACGGCGACAAAGCTCAATTCACAGGGTGCACTTGCGTTTTTAGCTCAGTATATTAGGGATAACAGAGGTTACAGTGATACTCTTAGGGCTGATATAGAAAGTAATACACCTCATGTTTATACAAGAATTGTTGATTCACAGGAAATTCTGAAATATTATAAAGAAGTCGAAAAGCTTGACAAAGCCGGAAAAATCGAACCTTTGCCTATGGATGACAAATCAGAGGATTTTGTGTTTTTTGATGCGGATGCACAGGCGATGGTATTTAAAAATAACGGGGACAAAGGATATATAACATTTAATTATCGTCGTGATAGCTGGAAATATAACGATAATACAAGAATACATCTTATGAGCGGTGACGCTGAGAGAATAGTTGATGTTAAAGGTTCACATCAAGGAGAGGTGTATTCATGGCAGGACAGTTCACATAAAAGTGAAGCAGGTGCTCCTTATACACATACGCGATATGACGGAATGGTTGAAACCCGTTATGGTAAATATATAGCCGCTATAAATCAGTCAAAAACCGACAGTGAGGCAGGTCAGACAGGAAAAACATACACTTTGGAAGATACAATCGGCGTTACGAAAGCAAAGGACTTGATTTCAGGTAAGGTCTATGAGGATAAAAACGGAATAAAAGTAGAGGTTGCACCGCGTGGAGCAGTTCTTTTAGAGATTCTTGAAACGGCCGAAGCAGTTACAGTAGGAGCAGTATACGAGGCGGACGGTAAAATTTTGGACTCTGATACAAAAACCATCTTAAAAGGTGAGAAAATATTGTTTGAAGCCCCTATTATTGACGGCTACTCCTTAACAGACGGTCAGAACAAATCAGCCGAGATTGCAGCAATACAGAATGAAAATACAGTATTTTTATATAAATCTAATGGTGTGCCGGAATTTACGGCTAAAAACCGAGAAGTAAAAGATGCCGGTTGGAAAGTGATGAACTACGGCAGTGCACAGGGTGAACTTAAAGAAGATAACGGCAAATTTGCAATTAGTTCCGTATGCCCGTCGGGTGAGGGTAATCTCATGAAAACCTTTGCTTATAAAGAGGTAAGCGGAGATTTTGAAATTCATGCACGGCTTACGGGTTTTGATTCAACATCATACGATTCTGACTATTTTGGAATTATGGCAACAGATAATCTGGATTTGTATAATGCGAATTTCTTTGAGGAAAGACATTTTTCTAACAACAATAATATCCTGATGGTTACGCATACCGAGGGGCAGGAAAAAAGCACAACAAGCTCATGGGCAGGAGATATGAACGGTAAAAATGTGCCTATTGATTTTGTAATTCGCAGAACGGGCAATGTTATTGAATATTGGTTTAGTCTTGACGAAGGCAAAACATATCAGCAGACTTCAAAGCCAAAGGTTACACTAAATGCTGATGATGTGATGTATGTCGGCTTTTGTATGACGGCTCAGAAAGAAATAACCAATACTGCTCACGTTGAGGACGTAACCCTAACCGGTGAGATGGTCGGAGCGGATATTCAAAAAGGGGAAATGGTTGAACTTGATTTTTCCGTAAATGACAAGGAAAATGATGATATTGAGTTTTCGTTTACATCAGAACTTCCCGAAGGTGCTGTTCGTGACGGATATAAAATATATTTCACACCTGTTCGAGGCGGTGAATATGTATTTAGAGCCGAGGCAAGAGATAAATATCACAAGAAAGCGACTGTTAAGACTGTAAAAGTCAATGTTGCACCGGTTATATCTCTGAAACTTGACGGTATTTACATTAAATCAGATGTATCATCGTATATTGAAAATAACAGAACAATGGTTCCGATACGGGTAATTTCCGAATCGTTAGGTGCTAATGTAGATTGGAATGAGGAAACTAAAACTGTAACAGTTGAAAATGATGAAAATAAAATAGAACTTACAATCGGTTCGAAAACAGCAGTTGTAAACGGAAAAAATATTTCCCTCGATGCTCCGGCTGTAATTCAACAAAGCAGAACATTTGTGCCTGTGAGATTTGTTGCTGAACAGCTCGGTTGGGGTGTAGATTGGAATCAAGACAGTTATACGGTAAACATCAAAAAATAAGAAGGAGAAAATAGTTATGAAAAATATTCCAAAAGTAAAAATAGGTATAGTTGCGGTTAGCCGTGACTGTTTTCCGGAAAGCCTTTCGGTAAACAGACGAAAAGCTCTTGTGAAAGCATATTCCGATAAATATGACACAGATGATATTTACGAATGTCCTATATGTATTGTAGAGAGTGAAATACATATGAAAGCGGCTCTTGAGGATATCAAAAAGGCGGGGTGCAATGCACTTTGCGTGTATTTAGGAAATTTTGGACCTGAAATAAGCGAAACTATGCTTGCTCAGCAATTTAATGGACCTAAGATGTTTGTGGCTGCCGCTGAGGAAAATATCGGCACATTATCAGATGACCGTGGCGATGCGTACTGCGGTATGCTTAACGCAAGTTATAACTTGAAACTTCGAGGTGTAAGAGCATATATTCCTGAGTATCCTGTTGGTACCGCAGAGGAATGTGCAGATATGATTAACGAATTTGTTCCGATTGCAAGAGCTGTTATTGGTTTGTCAGACCTAAAGATTATTTCCTTTGGTCCACGTCCGCTTAATTTCCTTGCCTGTAACGCACCGATTTATCAGTTATATCAATTAGGAGTTGAAATAGAGGAGAATTCGGAGCTTGACCTGTTTGAGAGTTTCAATGCTCACGATGGTGATTTAAGAATAGCTTCGGTTGTGACTGATATGGAAAAGGAACTCGGTGACGGTAATAAAAAGCCTGAAATTCTTGCAAAACTTGCTCAATACGAACTTACACTGCTTGATTGGATTGAATCACATAAGGGCAGTAAGAAATACGTTGCAATAGCAGGAAAATGCTGGCCGGCATTCCAGACGCAGTTCGGGTTTGTGCCATGCTATGTAAACAGCCGTCTTACGGGGCGTGGAATACCTGTATCATGTGAGGTTGATATTTACGGTGCTTTGAGTGAATATATCGGTACTTGCGTATCAGAGGATGCAGTAACACTTCTGGATATTAATAATTCTGTTCCTGCGGATATGTTTAAGCAGGATATTGACGGTAAATTTAATTATACGAACAAAGATACATTTATGGGATTTCACTGTGGAAATACATGCTCGTCAAAGCTTGCGGCATATTCAATGAAATACCAAAAAATAATGGCTCGTTCATTGCCTGTTGAGGTTACGAATGGTACACTTGAAGGTGATATTATTCCGGGCGATATCACTTTCTTCAGATTGCAGTCAACCGCTGATGCAAAACTTCGAGGCTACATTGCAAACGGTGAGGTTCTGCCTGTTGCAACACAATCATTTGGTTCGATTGGTGTATTTGCTATTCCTGAAATGGGACGTTTCTACCGTCATGTTCTTATTGAAAAGAATTATCCGCATCATGGTGCGGTTGCATTCGGACATCACGGTAAAGCGTTGTTTGAAGTGTTTAAATACATTGGTGTTTCGGTAGATGAAATCGGCTTTAATCAGCCGAAGGGTATGCTCTATAAGACAGAAAATCCGTGGGGTTAATATTATGGGATATTATATAGGAATTGATTTAGGAACATCGGCGGTAAAGATGCTTTTGATGGACGCAAATGGAAATATTATAAAAAGCATTGCAAAGGAATATCCGATATATTTTCCGCAAAATGGTTGGTCAGAACAAGATCCTCAAGATTGGTGGAATGCTGTTAAAGCAGGTATACAAGAAATAACTGCTTTTTGTGATAAATCGAATATCAAAGGTATATCATTTGGAGGACAGATGCATGGATTGGTTATGCTCGATGAAAACGACAAAATAATACGTCCTGCAATACTGTGGAATGACGGCAGAAGTGCAAAACAGTGTAAATATCTGAATAATGAAATAGGTAAGAAGAAGTTGACAGAATATACCGCAAACATTGCATTTGCCGGATTTACCGCACCGAAAATACTTTGGGTAAGAGAAAATGAACCGGAGAATTTCAAGCGAATAAAAAAGATAATGCTCCCAAAGGATTACATTGCTTATAAAATGACTGGTATTCATTCAACCGATTATTCGGACGCATCCGGTATGTTATTGCTTGATGTAAAAAATAAATGCTGGTCAAAGGAAATGCTTAAAATATGCGGTATAGATGAGAGCGTTATGCCAAAGCTTTTTGAGAGTTACGATGTTATAGGTGTTTTAAAGAGTGAAGTTGCCAAAGAACTTGGTTTTAGTAGCGATAGTGTTAAAGTAATAGCCGGTGCAGGAGATAATGCCGCGGCGGCTGTTGGCACAGGTGCAGTAGGTAATGGTAAGTGCAATATCTCTCTCGGCACTTCGGGAACGGTGTTTATTACGCAGAATAATTTTTCTGTGGACAGCAATAATGCACTTCATTCCTTTGCACACGCTGATGGTAAGTATCATCTTATGGGATGTATGCTGTCAGCCGCATCATGCAATAAATGGTGGCTTGAAAATATAATTGGGACAAAGGACTATGCGGAAAGTCAAGCAGATATAAAACAGCTTGGTGAAAATAAGGTGTTTTTTCTGCCGTATCTTATGGGTGAGAGATCTCCGCACAATGACCCTGATGTACGTGGTATGTTTATTGGGATGAGCATGGACACAACAAGAAATGATATGACTCAAGCGGTGCTTGAAGGAGTGGCGTTCGCAATTCGTGACAGTATAGAGATTGCACGTGCACTTGGGATAGAGATAAAACGCTCAACAATCTGCGGCGGTGGAGCTAAGAGTCAGTTGTGGTGTAAAATTATGGCTAATGTACTCAATATGGACATTATAACGATGGAAAAGGAAGAAGGACCTGCGTTTGGAGCGGCAATTCTCGCATCTGTCGGTTGTGGTGAATACAAAGATGTATGTGAAGCAAGCAATAAAATAGCTAAATTGAATAAAATATATAAACCTAACGGAGAATTGGTTAAGAAATATGAAATAGCTTATAGAAGATTTAAAGAAATCTATCCTACAATGAAATTGTGGTTTAAAAATTAAGCTATAATCATTAAATAAAGCAAAAAGTGCAAGAATGTAAATATGCATTCTCGCATTTTTTGTTATAGTGTGAATATTCAAAGACAAATATTACAATTATAAGTTGAAATGTAATGAGATATAGTATTGTATTTTGTATAAGAAAATTAATTAAATAGCGAAGGAGAATGTGTGATGAATGAGTTAAAAAAATGGTCATTGCAAAAGAAGGCTAAAAAGGCTGTAGATATACTTAACGGCAGACAGTTTGATGCTCATTATGCAGAGAATGCTGAGGAAGCAAGAAAACTTGTTGAAACAATGCTTCCGGACGGTGCTCAGATTGCTGTCGGAGGTAGCGTAACTTTGCAAGAAACCGGCATTATGGAACTTATTAAAAACGGTAAATATGACTTCATAGACCGTTTCAATAACACTTCTTGGGAGGAAGAGCTACATAAATATAGGCTTGGATTTCTTTCTGATGTTTTTATAACAGGAACAAATGCTGTGACGTTGGACGGGCAGCTTGTCAATATAGATTGTACAGGTAATCGAACGGGTTGTATAGGCTTCGGTCCTAAAAAGGTTATTGTTGTTGTGGGAGCAAATAAAATTGTTAAGGATGCTGCTGAAGGCGTAAAACGTGCAAAAAGTATTGCACCGCTGAATTCAAGGCGGATTAATCATGGCAATCCATGCGATGAAACTTGTGAATGCTCTGATTGTAGTGGTACAAATAGAATCTGCAATATTGTTAGTATCATAGACGGATGCTATAAATTTTCCAAACGTATAAGTGTTATTGTTGTGGCAGATGAATTGGGATTTTAAATAAGATGTCGATGGGGAAAATAAAGATTATGCGGTGCGATGTAATTATATAATAGAAAAATCGGAATTTGAAGATGCAGGATACGACCGATAAAGAAAAACAAAGTTGTAAGAAAATATATAATCCAACAGCCGGTGATATTTGTATGATGAGGAGACAGTAAATCTAAGAGTAAATCGCCCTTTTTATATTGATTTTGGTTGTCATACACATATCGTAAATGATGCACTTACATTTTGTACAATATTAACGAAATTTAATTTTTTTATGAAAAATCGCCGATTTTGAGTGAAAATAATGATTTTTGAGAAAAGTCAAGAATCTGTATTACAATTTGTATTACAATTTATTCGAAAAATAGTGCTAAAAAGTGAAAAATAGTGACAAAGTGAAAATAAATTTGAAAAACAAAAAAGTCTTGAAACCCGCATAAACACTGGGCTTTCAAGACTTTTCTTTGGCAGGGGTACAAGGACTCGAACCTTGGGCACGCGGTTTTGGAGACCACTGTTAAAATACTCCGCACCCCCTACTCGGGTGCATATCAACTTTTTGTAAAATAAAGGTATTATTTTGAATGGATTTGATTATTAACAATTAACTCATCAAATGTAACAGGAGTGTAGTTATTTATCATACAACCGGCGTTAAGTGCTTTGCCGCTCATAGACATAAATCTGTATACTGCATCATGCTTATTGTGAATATGACCATAAATATGATAACTGCCTCTGTACATGCCGTTCCATTCGGCTAAAGGGAAATGGCATAAAATTATGTTATGTTTTCCGTCTTTTATGTGTTGTAATTTTTGAATGCTGTCAAACATTGATATTGCCGATTTACTGTTCAGTACTGTTTTGTCATGATTGCCGATCAAAAGGTGTTTGTGGCCTCTAAGCTGTGATAAGTAGTATTCAGGCGGATTAGCGGAGCGGTAACAGAAATCGCCTAAAATCCATATATGGTCATCATCATTTACTTTGTTGTTCCAATTATTTATTATGGTGCTATTCATTTCATCAATATTTTTAAATGGTCGTTTATCAAATTTCAATACATTAACGTGTCCAAAGTGTGTATCTGAAATGAAATAATTCATTATATACCTCCTTGATAAGGTAAGATTAAAGTGTTAAGTAATTCATAAAATCATTTCTGAATACTAAATACAGAGTTTTATGTAATTCGTTTTGGAATAGCCTTTTTTGAGAATATTGCAGGTTTTCACTTTTGCATTTTTGTTCCCAGTATTCAAAATATTTTTTACGAGCGGTGATAAGTTCTTTATTAGGATAGCATGATAATTTAATGTCTGTTATGCCAAGGCAAATTTCGTTATAAAATTCGGGTTCATCGTTGAGTATATCGAAAGCACAATCGAAGAAAATCAAGGCTTTGTTTATCTTCTTCCAGCGCATTGCTACTCCGGGTAATTCATAACTTTTTACGAAAATCTCGGTTTCGTTTATGATTTGCTCTAACATTTGGATAAGATGTTGATCATTGATAAAAAGACTGCTAAGTTCTTTCCTAACATTTAATATTTGAGCGTCCATGTAATCACGACAATCGGTGTTATCATCGGAATTCGGGAGTGAATTATATGCGTCGGTAGGCTCATAGAGTGCGATAATATCCCATAACATTTTATATATGGTCTGAATTGCCTTTTTATTTTCAGTTATTACAGTTGAATTAATTTCACAAGTCATTATAATATCCTCCTCTGTATTTTTATGAATTTTAAAATCAGTTATTTAATTTTTCGTAAATGCTTTGAGTTCGTGATTTTATTCTGTTTGAAAGTTGCTCAAAGAAAATCAAGCATTCGTCATAATTAGTTGGCATAGCACTGTAATTTATTATTTCACTATCGCCTATGGTTTTTCCTGTTTTCATGGAAATAGGAATCAACGTATTAGAATCCACAAATGCGTGCAAACAGTTTTGATTTAAGAAATCGTTCCAATCCTTAAAACTGTTTAACCAAACTTCTGTTTCTTTTGCGAGTTCTTCTTTGTTTGATGTAAAGATATTTTTCAAGTATTGAATATCGTTATATTTAAAATAAGCGTATAATTTTATTAACAAAGTATCGACTGTATCCCATTTTCCTCTTTTACTTCTTGCTTGATTAAAAGATGGAGCTCTTTTTGTGTGATCTGCGGGAATACACATATAATTTCCGAATTTTGTATAGCATCTAAAGAATTCTTTTGCAGGTTCGTCCATTGCATTCCATATAGTGTCGCTGTTTTCATAGCAATAATTATTCCATTTACCTTCTTCTACAACAGGAATATGATCTTGGGAAACATTTTTAAACAATCTATAAAAATCGGCATATTTCTTTTGAAGCTTTGTATCACTATTGATTCGTTCCCAATAAAAGCCTAAATACAATTTTAAAGGATGTAAAGCAGAGGTTAGAGTATCTCCTCGAAAACATTGGCTGTTGTTTATTATTTGGTATTTTATTTTGCTCCCGAACTGATTAATTATATTACTTGTATCAAGTTTGTTATTCAATAAAGCATACATTGTCGTACAAGGTAAACTGACATCACAATCGGCATAGCCGTATCTTGATTTTGTATTTTTGTATTCAAGAAATTTCTTTAAATAATTTTCTTCTTTTGAGGATTTTTCATCATCAAAAAAAGTTAAAACATCTTTTTGAAAAATGAAATCTGTCGTAGTTAATAAATCTTTTGTACGATTTTTTTGTTCCGATAATGTTTTAGCATTTTTAATTTTATCCAATTTGTAATTATTTGACATTTTTAATCTCCTTTATTTTATATACTTAAATTTTATTTGAGTTTCATTCCGTCAACGTATGTTGCAATGCCTGTTTCAATACAATACGCGGCTAATCTTCCTCCGCATACGCACCCGCAATCTATTGCGATATGCCCGTTTTTCTCATAAACCTCGGCTTTTTCCCAATCGGGAATGTGTAATGTAGGTGTGTGTCCGGTAATCAAATATTTGTTTGCGTTTTGAAAGTATCTTTTTGAATAGTCTGCCCTATGGTCGATAAGCTCGTCAAGTTCGTAATCGTCTAAAGCTTTGTCAGGAGAATATTCGCCTAAATCTGCATGAACCAATATGTATTCCTTGTTATCATAATCAATAGTTTCATAAATGGACGAATTACTTAAATAATTTAATATGTTTGCTTTTTCGCTTCGTGAGAGTTTCGAAAATTGTTTTGCCGTATTGTAACCGCCGTTTTGTACCCACTGATTATATTTTAAAATATCGTCGGTTTCTAAATAATTTTCGCAATTTTCGGCTGTTATTTCGACAGTGAGCTTTTTTAGAATGGAAAACATCATAAATTCGTGGTTGCCAATAAAACGAACAACATTTTTTCGTTTCATCATATCTTGCAATATTTTAATCGGTTCGGGACCCCTGTCGACCACGTCCCCGAGAATGTATAGTGTATCTTTGTCCGTGAATTTGATTTTTTTCAAAAGATTAATATATTCATTGTATCATCCGTGTATATCAGCTATAATATATCTCATATTTTTCTCCTGTTTCATTAACGGTGTTTGTTTTTGATTTCGGACCGGTTTTGCACCGGTCCGTTATGTTACTACGCGATTAATTTTTCGCATTTTTTTCTGTGGTCATTCAAAACTTGTAATCTCATTTTTGAGATAAATTTTCTTATGCTTTTCGGATCATTCTCTTTGGGGATTGCGATAACTGCCTCTTGACCGACTCTCATCATTTCAGGAATTTTTGAGGAAAGTGTATCACTGTTTGATACATCTTCAATCACTACCGTTATGATTTTATAGATTTTTTCAATAACTTCATATTTACTGTTGACTTTGTAAATTCCGCAAATTCTAAGTAAATCAAATTGTGTTTCCTTCAATAATTTTTTCTTGTAATCACCGAAATACCATTCGTAGTAGCAACATTTTTCTTGCTCTACATCATTAATTGACTTTTGAACTTTTTCGGATTCTTTTCTCCTTTCGCATACTGCACAATCTTTTTTATTATTTTCTTTTTTGCGACAACGTTCGCAGGATTTAGAAAGCTTTTTCCCCTGCTCTTTCAAATCGGCTAAAATGTCATCGCCGAAATGACTGTTAAAATATTCACACGCCTCCTTTTTACTCGAAAAAATTGCTTTGTCTTGGGATTTTAGGTTGATTGATACGCAATCGTAATTCATCATATGCAGATACCTCACTTTCAAAAACGTCGTTTCTCATTTGTCAATGTGCTGTTTACATTTTCTATTATAACGCTCGATAGGTCGGTTTTTTCCATCTTTTTTGCCATTACAAATCTTTTTTCGATTTTTATAATTTTTTGTTGTATTTTTCACTGAGTACTTTGACTTTTTCCACTATTTCGTTTCTCAGTTCTTGCGGTTCAAGCACTTCGACTCTGTCGCTGTATTGCAATGCCCAATGCGTCATTGCATATGGAGAACATCTGACAGTTACTATATCTTTTTCATCTGTGACAACTCTGAAATTATCACCGAACCAATCGTGTAAAAACGTATAATCTGCGCCTTTTCTGTCGTTTGCGATGGTGATTTTTAAAGTTATATCTACAGGCTTGTCAAAAGACATATTGAGGTGCTCCAACTGAAAATTATCGTCCCATTCAATCGGCAAATTTTCAACTTCTCTTTTGGGAAGAACGTCATAACCGCCTTCGCCTGTTTCACGCTCAAAATTTGGTATTTCAATCTCTGTCATTAAATCAATTCGCCATATGGACATATTTTTTATGGTTTTATCGGCGGTTTTAATTTCTTTGCAAGCCAACAAATAATATTTTCCGCTGTTTGCTACGATGTAGTACGGACTGACAATGTCTTTATTTTCACGAATGGGAATTAACTCTTTTTCACAAGAATATCCGTTGAACATAAAAGCAATTTTTTTCTTGTTATCAATCGCTTCCTGAATAGTGAGTAAATTGTCACGCAAAGTTTCTCTGTCCATGAGATTTGGTTCATGGACCTTGCATATATTTCTCGAAACTTTTTTGTAAAATTTTGTGGTTAAAGTGTTTTCTATTTTCTCAATAAGGTTTTTGGCTGATTTTGTATCAAGCGTTTTGCTGGATAAAATGCCTTCAATTATTCTGTCTATTTCGTCGTATGAGAACGTTCTGTTATAATACAGATTTCTGATGTGCATTGAAAGGTTTGAATCGTCCTCATCAATATCATCATTCGGATTATAGTTATCGAGGTCATACTCATTTTTAAAATCATCAAAAACAATTTTCCAATCCTTTACGGGCAGGATTTCATCATCTGAAGAATTCATTGAAAATGCCATGTCTTTGATTAGTCGGTTAAAAGTTTCCTTGTGACCTATGTACTCGGATATGCTGTCATTCCTCATTTTCTGTTGAGTTGTCGGATGGTCGCGGTCGGTGTTCCGTTTAAGATATTCCATTATCTTAAACATTCTCTCAAAACGAGGTGCTTTGCTTAATTTCCTTTGTGCCATACACATCACTCCTTTTACATGTTCATTTATATAATTTTAATTTTGTAATTACATTATAACATCCGATAAGTCGAATTTTTCCACCTTTTTGCGAATTTTAAATAAATTTTGCGATTCTTTAAACAATAGTATCATAATTTTTTAAATTATGCAATATATGTGATAAGTGTAAAAAAACAGTTGGACGTGTGATACAAGAATGTGCTGGATTATTAGTTAAATAAAGCCCTCGAATATAAAAACGAGGGCTTTTGTGTTATAATTCTTCTTTTAACAAAAAATCAAACAAGTGAATGATTTTTACACCGTTGACGTTGCCGGTTGAGAGTTCGTCTAAGGTGACAACGTATTTTGGGTATTGGTCTTTGATTGCGAGTAGGTTGCCGATTTCACGGTCTGAATTTTCAGGAAGTGTTCTGCATACTTGCACATAAATACGTTCATCACGTTTCATGGCAACGAAGTCTATTTCTTTTGTGCCAAGCTTTCCTATATAAACTTCATATCCTCGTCTTTTTAATTCAAAATACACGATATTTTCAAGCATAGAAGCTATGGACTTTGGATTGAATCCCATAATGCAATATTTTAGCGATTGGTCTGCAAGATAGAATTTTTCTTGAGTTTTTAATACTGATTTTCCTTGTAAATCATATCGTCTGCAACGATAGATTACAAAAGCTTTTTCAAGCCATTCAAGGTAGTTATAGATACTTTCTACCGACAAAGCTCTGCCTTCACTTTTTAGAAATTTTACTATTGAATTGGCTGAAAAAGTTTTGCCTACATTTTCAATAATGAATTTCACAACACGATTGAATAAATCGAAATTTACGATATTATGTCTTTTTGTAATATCACTTGTTATGACTGAATTATATATTCCTTCGACGATTTGATATGCCGATTGTTCATCGTAATTACCGAGTGCAACAATAGGAAACCCGCCGAATTTTATATATTCATTAAGAAGATCTTTTTTTGACTTCGTATTGCTTGATTTAAAGTCGAGATATTCTTTGAATGACAGAGGATAAACGGGGATTAAAACATATCTGCCGGTTAGATATGTGGATATTTCACTTGACATAAGCTTTGAGTTTGAACCGGTCACATAAATATCGGCATTGGTATCTTCGAGTAAACTGTTAATAGCTTTTTCCCAACCGTCTATTTCTTGTACTTCGTCAAGTAAAAGATAGTATTTATTATCATTAATCATTTCTTTTTTTATGTCGTTATACATATCTTTTGCAGTATAGCAGTCATCTATCTCAAAAGAGGTATATCGTTTGCAGATAATATTGCTTTCATCAATACCTTTGCTTATTAATTCTTTGTGGAGCATTTCTAAAATTGTGGATTTTCCGCAACGACGTATTCCGGCAAGAATTTTTATAATCGGTGCATCCATATATGTGAATAATTTTTTTAAGTATTCTTCTCTTATAATCATAAAAATAACCTCCTTTTATATTAGTATAGACTAAAAAGTGAAAAAATACAAGAGTTTTTACTTAAATTAAATAAAAACTTTAATAATATGCATGATGAGATATAGTGATAATATAAATACTATAAAATATTTAATTTTATATTGAATATAGTTTTCAACATAAAAGAATAATGTTACGGAACAATATCAAATACATTTGATATTGTTCCGTAATGTGATGATAAAGTTCCGAATGATATATAGTTGAGGGGGAAATAAAAAAACTTTATCCTAATATGCTTTACTTTTCTCCTAAAAAGGGGTATAATTTAGGAGAAAAATAATGGAGTGTGAGAAAATGCGAACCTTTGATTATACGAAACTAAAAGAACGGAAATGGGATAGTGAAATATTAGGCTTAGTTGCACAAATACATGAATTTAAAGGTCGACAGGAATTATATTTAAAACAAAAACCTGTTGAACTTGACAGATTAATTGAGATAGCGAAAGTGCAGAGTACAGAATCATCGAATGAAATAGAAGGGATAAGAACAACAAATATTCGTCTAAAACAATTATGCACTGATAAGACAACGCCCAGAAACCGTGATGAAGAAGAAATTATGGGGTATAGAGATGTATTAAATACTATACACGAAAATTATGAGTACATTCCGATTCGTTCAAATTATATTTTGCAACTTCACAGAGATTTATATAAATATTCTGAAAAGAATATTGGGGGTAATTTTAAAAATACACAGAATTATATAAGTGCAATAGACGGTGACGGAAATGAATTTGTATTATTTACACCACTTGCACCGTATGAAGTACCTACGGCGATAAATAAATTATGCGAAGGATATAATGCGGCTGTTTCAGCGCAAGATATTGATGCATTAATACTTATACCAATATTCATACATGATTTTTTATGTATTCATCCGTTTAATGATGGGAATGGCAGAATGAGTAGATTGCTTACGACGTTGCTGCTATATAGGAGCGGATATGTAGTAGGAAAGTATATCTCTTTGGAGAGTAAAATAGCGAAAAACAAGAATTTGTATTATAAGGCTCTTGAAAAATGTCAGCATGGTTGGCATGATAACAAGGAAGATCCGTCATCTTTTATAAAATATTTATTGAAAATTATTCTTGCGGCATATAGGGATTTTGAAGATAGAATAAATGTTGTGTCAAATAAAATGTCGGCTTTGGATATAGTGAGAAAGGCAGTAGAGAGTAAGATTGGTAAATTCAAAAAGAACGATATTTTGGAGCTATGCCCAACAATAGGGAAAGCGTCAGTAGAGAACTCTATCAAAAAGCTTGTTGATAGCGGAGAAATTATAAAATGCGGTTCGGGACGTTCGACATTTTATATAAGAAGTGATTCACAATAGGATAGAATTTATATTAAGCGGATAGAAGTTAATTCTGTCCGCTTTTTTAGTGGGATTTAATATATTTGACAATTCGGTACGAATATGATATATACGGAAAACAGCTCTTTATTCCTATATTTAAACGTGAAATTATAATGGAACACTTAATGACTATTCTTGAATTTTATCCGAATAGAGATAGGGCGATTGTTGCGGATAGAGTTACAGAGTGTATATTGGCAAAGCAGAGGATATTTTGCTTAAATGACAAAGTGAAATAAGGGTAAATATATACTATCTTCTTCACAAAGCC
>OLNW01000278.1_pt1 | contig 64713 bp, 54 predicted proteins | sample 1672121 | NCBI WGS metagenome assembly OLNW01 (sample SAMEA3136648, study PRJEB25190) | human gut metagenome
CAGTGTCACCTGAACCGTCCGTATCACCGGAGCCGTCAGTGTCACCTGAACCGTCTGTATCACCTGAACCATCTGTGACACCGACAACAAAGCCAACAACGACTCCGACTACAGAGCCAACAACAAAGCCTACATCAACACCGGTGAACCCGACAGCTACACCTTCAACAACAGCTACGCCTACACCGACAAAGAAGGCTACAGCAACACCTACTAAAACAACTAAGAAGACAACAAAAACTACTAAAAAGACAACAGCGAAGAAAACTACAACAAATAAGAAGAAAGCAGCTAAAACAGGCGATGCTACAAACTTCGTAGTTTACATTGCAGGAATCGTAGCAGCAGGTGCAGCTATCACTCTTACATTAAGAAAGAGAAAACACTAATTAAAATAAAACGGATTCGTATCAGATGAAGTAAATTATTTTCCCCATAAGTCATAGATTTGATTTATGGGGGATTTTTTTGTTATTGTTCGCTTCCATGTTAATCACTCTGTCGCTTGACATAGAGGATGCAAGAATTGTCTTGAATGTATCTCTATCTTTATAAATTGTAAGTAAAAGACCGGATTTGGGCAGAAATAGAATTCCCAAACAGGCCAGAGAATGGTATGATAGAAACAAGTGCAATCGTATGCGATTAATTGCAGCGAAGATCGAAGAAATGGAGAAGAGACAGAAAATGCAAGAGGATAATTTGTATATTATAATGCCGGCTTATAATGAAGAGGCGAATATCGGGGAAGTAATAGAACAATGGTATCCGGTAGTGGACAAGATTGGAGGAGAAAGCAGACTGGTAATTTTGAATGACGGAAGTAAAGACCAGACTTATCAGAAGATTCAGCAATATCAGGAAAAATATGAGCGATTAATCGGAATTGACAAGGCGAATGAAGGACATGGCGGTACAATTCTCAGAGGATATAAATATGCGATAGATGCAGGGGCGGATTATGTTTTTCAGACAGATTCAGATGGACAGACATTACCAGAAGAGTTCTGGCAGTTCTGGGAGAAACGAAAACAATGTGGTCTGCTGATTGGTTACAGAAAAAATCGTGAAGATGGAATCTCGAGAATTTTTGTTACAAAGGTATTGCGACTGGTTATTTTCCTGACTTTTGGAGTGTGGGTCAGAGATGCCAATACACCATATAGATTGATGAAGAGCAGTCAGTTGAAAAATGTATTAAAAAGGATCCCGGATGGGTTCTTTCTGTCAAATGTTCTGATGACTGTTATTTATGAGAAACATCATCTGAGAGTGGAATACATACCGATTACATTCAGACCGCGTCAGGGTGGAAAAAACTCGATCAATATGAAGAGAATTGTAAAAATAGGAAGACAGGCTCTGAAAGATTTCCTTGGTCTTCGTAAAAAAATCTGATAGGAGTATGTGGCAATGAAGAAGAAAATAAAAGGACTTATACCGGAAATAATCTGTGCGGTAGTTCTTATAATGGCAGCAGTCTTTCTTTTGCAAGATGACACATGGACCTTTTTAACCTGGTGGTTAATGGCACTTCTGATGGGAATGATTGCCATGCCGATAAGCGGGCAGTTATTTCGTTCGTTTGAGGATAAAGGCTGGTTGTTTTCAAAAGTACTGGCAATTGCGGTTATAGGTTTTCTGACCTGGTTTCTTGTTGCGGGAAAAGTCTTGAAATTTACAAATGCAAGCTGCGTTGGAGTATCTGTGATCTGTGGTGTGGGCTGCATTATCCTGTTATACAGGCAGACACAAAAAGAAATAGAATGTTATCCTACGAGGAAGATGAAGCTTATTATTCGTGAGGAACTTCTGTTTTTGCTGGTATTTTTACTGTGGACTTATCTGGTTGGATTCCGTCCGCAGGCTTATGGAACGGAAAAATTCATGGATTATGGCTTTATGCAGGCGATGATGCGCAGCGATGTACTTCCTGCAAAAGATATCTGGTATTCTCAGGGAACCATTAATTATTATTATGGGGGACAGTATTTTGCGGTTTTTCTCACCAGATTGACAGGAAGCAGAGTAGAAGTCACTTATAATCTGATGAGAACTTTTGTTGCAGCGATGGCATTTGTCCTTCCGTTTTCACTGATTCGCCAGATGCTTGGTGACAGAATCAAAACGAAGAACACTGGAAGAAATAAGTATTTCCCGACAGTGGCAGGAGTTACAGCAGGAGTTGCGGTTTCAATTGCCGGAAATGGATATTTTATTGTATATCGTTGTCTTCTCCCGCTGATCAATAAACTCCGGGGGATTACGACGGAAGTAAGCTACTGGTTCCCAAATGCTACGCGATACATTGGCTACAGACCGATAAATGAAAATGATAAGACCATTTCGGAATTCCCAAGTTATTCTTTTATATTGGGGGATTTGCATGCACATGTGGTAAATGTGATGTTTGTTCTGCTTGTGATCGGATTATTATATGCATGGATGAAAGAGACTCTTCGAAAAGACAGAAGAGAACTGACAGAGCGGATGAAAGCAGAGCAGGGAGATACATCAGAACAGCTACGGTCCGATGTATCATGGAAGAAACATCTGCTGTCGCCACATTTAATCCTGGTTTCAATTTTACTTGGAATGTTCCAATGGAGTAATTACTGGGATTTCGTCATTTATTTTGTTGTGACAGGAGCAGTAGTACTTTTTGCTAATATAATTCAATTGAAAGGAAAAGCAGTAAAGGTAATAAAAATCACATTTTTGCAGGCGGTGGAAGTGATTGTAATCTCGTATCTGGTAGTTCTTCCATTTACCATTAAGTTTGAGACAATGGTGCAGGGAGTTGCGCTGGCACAATATCATTCTATGTTGTATCAGCTTGCAGTTATCTGGGGCCTGCCTGTGATGATTACGTTACTTTTAATTATTACGATTCTGGCAGAAGTGTTGAAGAAAAAGGAAAAAACGTCCTTTCATCGATTCCTGGCTGGAATAGAAATCCCGGATCTCTTTGCTGTTCTTGCAGGCCTGTGTGCGATTGGACTTGTTTTTCTGCCGGAGGTTGTCTATGTACGGGATATTTATGAACAGGGATATGCACGTGCAAATACAATGTTCAAGCTTACGTATCAGGCGTACATTTTATTTGGAATGGTGATGGGATATGCAATTTACAGATTACTGCTTATTTCCAGACAGAAAGTGTTAAAGATTCTTGCAGGACTTGGATTATTCCTTTTAATCTGGACAGTGGGATACTTTGGTGATGCTGTATATTCCTGGTTTGGAGAGGTATGGAATCCTTTGGAATATCAGGGATTAGATGCGGAAGGTTATCTGGAGACAGACTTTTCAGAAGATGCACAGGCGATTTACTGGTTAAAAGACAATGTAGAAGGTTCGCCGGTTGTGCTGGAGGCAAATGGAGACAGTTACACAGGGTATGAGCGTGTCTCAGCGTCTACAGGACTTCCTACAGTACTGGGCTGGTATGTTCATGAGCAGCTCTGGAGAAATGACGTAGAGGATCTGAATCAGAAGAGTGCAGATATCCAGAATATTTATACATGGAACAGTGAGGAACTGGTAAGAAATCTGCTGGAACATTATGATGTATCTTATATTTTTGTCGGATCAAAAGAGAGGGAAAAATATGGAGATGCGTTAAATAATACAGTACTTAAAAGTATGGGTACCGTTGCCTTTGAAGATGAAGAAACAGGAACTTATATTGTTGCTGTTAATTCCGCTGAGTGACATCGGAGGATGCATGTTTTGAGTTGAATGTATCTCGTACATTGCCAAAGACGATTCTAAATGGCGAGATACGTTACTGTTTGCAGTTATATTGTGGACATAACACTTATATTGTTAAAGTTTAAAATGAATTTAATTAATAACAGGTAATGAAAGTATAGTATGGATGGGATATAGATCCTGTTGATTGTGCAGAAAATGTGAATCAGCAGGATCTATTTTACCTGAAAAACTATTTTAATCATTTTTAAGGTGTGTCAAAGGAGTATGGTTTAATCTTTTAAATTATTTTTATGTAGGAATTATAAGTGAAGCTTTCTATTTTTCTGCGAATAATGTACAATAAGAATATACAGCGTATAAGCAGGAGACAAGTTAGACACGCAGAAAGACAACAGGTGTAAAAATATATGAGATCAGACGATATTATGACAATGACGCAGGTAGAAGATGAAATTGCTCATTTTAAAAAGATATTTCAGACAGTACGCCTTTTTAGAAAAGAAGATTTACAGAGCATGGAGAAAGAGTGCCGGGAAAATGCCGACAGTAATAACCGGTTATGCCATACGTTTGAAACGGGCGAGAACAGATGCAAAAACTGTGTAGTCCTGGAAGCATATACAAGTCAGCAGGAGCAGTCAAAGCTCAAGATTGCCGAAGGTAAGAATTATCAGGTGATTGCCCGTTATCTGGAAGTTGACGGAGAACCATGTGTAATGGAAATGGTAAGACATCTGGCTTCAGAATTCTCTGTTGAAGCGGTGGGAAAAGAAAAACTGCCGACATTTTTTATAAACTACAGTGATAAATTATATAAAGATGCCGTGACAGAATCCTATAATCGCAGATTTTATGAAGATGAAATAAGGCATAAAAGAGCAGAAACCGGAGTTGCGCTGATCGATGTAGATGATTTCAAATTATATAATGACACCTATGGTCATAATGCAGGGGATATGGCGCTGCATACAGTAGTTGATGTAATACGGGAAAATATCCGTGACACCGATAAGCTGATTCGCTTTGGAGGGGATGAATTCCTTCTTGTGATCCCGGACGTGGATGAAGAAGCTTTTGTGAAACGACTGCAGAAGATTCGACATAAGATCCACAGTGCGAATGTTCCGGGATATCTGAATCTGCGTATGTCTGTCAGCATTGGCGGTGTTCTTTCACAGAGCAGTGAAACGATTGAGGATGCGGTAGGAAGAGCCGATGGATTGATGTATCAGGCCAAGATTAAGAAAAATATGGTTGTTACGGAGAAGAATAGTTTCCTGGCTGAACAGAAAGTGGATATGCCGAAGCAGACCATTCTTATTGTAGATGATTCAGAATTGAACCGGGCTATCCTGACAGAGATGCTTCAAGATAATTTTTCGATTCTTGAAGCTGAGAACGGAGAAGAATGTATGGATCTGCTGGAGCAGTATGGAAAGGAAATCTCTCTTGTGCTGCTGGATATTGTAATGCCGGTCATGGATGGATTTGAAGTTTTATCAAATATGAGAAAGGCACGTATGCTGGAAGATATTCCGGTAATCATGATATCCAGTGAAGAGGGCGCAACGTTTATCAGAAGAGCGTTTGAATGTGGTGCTTCAGATTATATCAGCCGACCATTTGACGGAAAAGTAGTATATCAGAGAGTATTTAATACCATTAAATTATATGCAAAACAGAGACGCCTGATCACAATGGTAACAGAGCAGATTCAGGAAAAAGAGAAGAACAATCAGATGATGGTAGAAGTTCTCAGCCAGATTGTGGAATTCAGAAATGGAGAAAGTGGTCTGCATGTACTTCACATTAATGTTCTGACGAAGATGATTCTAGAACGCCTGGTTCAGAAAACAGATAAGTATGATCTTTCAGCAGATCAGTGCTATATGATTGCAACAGCATCTGCATTTCATGATATAGGTAAGATTGGTATCGATGAGAAAATCCTGAACAAACCGGGACGTCTGACGAAGGAAGAATTTGAGATTATGAAGAAGCATACAGTGCTTGGAGCTGCTATGCTGAACAGTCTGGAACAATACAGAGGTGAGCCATTGATCAAGACGGCATTCTGCATCTGCCGCTGGCATCATGAGAGATATGATGGAGAGGGGTATCCGGATGGCTTGATCGGAGAAGAGATCCCAATTTCGGCACAGGTGGTATCTGTTGTGGATGTGTACGATGCGCTTGTGAGTGAACGAGTTTATAAGAAGGCATTTTCCCATGAGAAGGCAATGGAGATGATTCTTGGAGGAGAATGTGGAGCGTTCAGCCCACTCCTTCTGGAATGTCTGGAAGAGATTCAGGACAGAATCAAGAGTGAAGTTTATTGTTAATGTTCAGACCAGAGCTAATCACTTTGCTGATTAGCTCTGAGGATGCATTCTTTGATCTGAATGCATCTCGTCCATCGCCAAAGGCGATTCTAAATGGTGAGATACGTTATTGTTTGCAGTTATGCTGTGAACAGTAACAGTTTATTCGTAATGAATATAGTAAATCTTATAAGAATGTGGTAAGATTAGTTCATTGTAATAAAGTAATAAAGTGACAGTTGCTGATTACAGGTTCTGTGAACAGTAACAATAAGTGATATGGAGGAAGAATTTATGTATATTACATGTCTTGATGTAGAAGGTGTACTGGTACCTGAGATTTGGATTGCATTTGCGGAGGCAAGTGGAATTCCGGAGCTGAAGAAAACAACTCGTGATGAGCCGGATTATGATAAGCTGATGAACTGGAGACTGGGTATCTTGAAAGAGCATGGTCTTGGTCTGAAAGAGATTCAGGAGACAATTGCGAAGATTGATCCGCTTCCGGGAGCAAAGGAGTTCTTAGATGAGCTTCGCAGCTTCACACAGGTAATTCTGATCAGTGATACATTTACACAGTTTGCAACACCACTGATGGAGAAACTTGGATGGCCTACATTGTTCTGCAACAGTCTGGAAGTAGCAGAGAATGGCGAGATTACAGGTTTTAAGATGCGCGTGGAGCAGTCCAAGTTAAGTACAGTGAAAGCTCTGCAGTCTATTGGATTTGAGACAATTGCCAGTGGAGATTCTTATAACGACCTTGGCATGATTCAGGCAAGCAAGGCAGGATTCCTGTTCCGCAGTACAGAGCAGATCAAAGCAGATCATCCGGAACTTCCGGCATACGAGACATATGATGAGCTGTTGGCTGCGATTAAAGAAGCGATGAAATAAAAATAGTTTTTATATCCCCTGAAATACGGTTGTGTTTTGGGGGAGTTTTGATTAAGTAATGAATTTAAATGGAAGGAAACAGCGTTGTTTTAGAACAGAATTAAGCGAAACAGGAATAACTTGCTTAGAAAGAGAATTCAATTTAATAAAATATAAGAACATCCCTTTTATGTAACGATTTATATACATAAAAGGGATGTCTTTTTGGAGTATTGGATTTTTACATATTAGTTTTGACTACAGAAGAGAATGGGCAGTTCTCTCTGAGTGAATCACCAGGAATAAATTGCGAATTAAAAATCCTGAGTGATTGTGGGCTTTTATTTTGCTCCATTTACAGCAAGAGCTTGCTATGAATGGAAGTTATCTCTGCACTCTTCCGGCCCCGTCACTGTCCATCAGACTGAGAACTTCTGCTTCAGAGATGAAGTTCAGGTCCCCGGGAATGGTGTGTTTGATTGCAGCGGCTGCAAGACCAAATTCAAGAGCTTTTTCCGATCCCATATCAGCCAGAATTCCGTGCAGGCATCCTGATGCGAAGGAGTCTCCGCCACCAACACGGTCCACAATGTGGAGATCGTAATTACGTCCGTGGTACAGACCGTCTGCTGTGCAGACTGCACCGGACCATCCATTGTCGGATGCACTGATGCTCTTACGAAGAGTTGTGATCAAATGTGTGAATCCGTAGTGGTTCAGCACGTGAGTCATATGCTCTTCATCTACGCAGATCTGATAATCGCCGTTGATGAAATCAATTCCGTCTTCGGAGTATCCAAGGCACTTGGCAGCGTCCCTTGCATTTCCAAAACAGATGTCTACATACGGCATCATCTCTGAGAGCATTTTCTGCTTTCCTTCAATGTCCTCTGTCCAGAGTTTTGCACGGTAGTTCAGATCATAAGAAACTGTTACACCGTGCTCTTTTGCTTTTTTAAGAGCAGTTATTGTAAGTTCAGCAGCTGTCTTGCTTAAGACCGGAGTGATTCCAGATACATGGAAGAGGTCAGCTCCCTCCATGATTGCATCGAAATCAAATTCATCAGCAGTTGCCTTTGTGATCGCAGAATCCGCTCTGTCATAGACAACGCTTGAAGGACGGACGGAAGCCCCGTTCTCAAGGAAATAGATTCCGAGGCGGTTGCCGCCTCTTACAATGTGCTGGCAGTTTACACCTAATTTACGGAGTGTTGCAACAGCAGCATCACCAATTGCATTGGCAGGAATCTTTGATACAAATGCAGCATCATTTCCAAACTGTGCGAGAGAAGCAGCTACATTGGCTTCAGCACCACCATAATTGATCTCAAAATCAGAAGCCTGTGCAAAGCGCTGATATCCAGGAGGGGACAGACGCAGCATGATTTCTCCTAATGTAACGACTTTTGCCATGTCTTATACCTCCCGTGCAGAGCGAACCAGTTCAACAGCTTCTTTTGTAAGTTCTGTGATCTTGTCAAAAGCACCGTCTTTTACAAGGCTTCCTTTTACCATCCAGCTTCCGCCGCATGCAAGGATTTTGTCGTACTGAAGATATGGAGTGATGTTCTGTGGATTAATTCCACCTGTAGGCATGAATCTCAGCATTGTGTAAGGTGCTGCAACTGCTTTGATCATGTTCAGTCCGCCTGATGGTTCAGCCGGGAAGAATTTTACAACATCCAGTCCAAGCTCGATTGCCTGTTCCATTTCGCTTGGTGTTACAACACCAGGTGTAACAGGGATATTTTTCTCCAGGCAGTATTTTACAACTTTCGGATTGAATCCAGGACTTACGATGAATTTTGCTCCGGCATTTACTGCACGGTCAACCTGCTCTGTTGTGAGAACTGTTCCGGCTCCGACAACCATCTCAGGGAATTCTTTTGTCATGATACGAATGGATTCCTCTGCAGCTTTTGTACGGAATGTTACTTCTGCACATGCAAGACCACCGTCGCAAAGTGCTTTTGCCAGAGGAGCAGCATCTTTTGCATCATCAAGTACAACAACAGGTACGATACCAAACTGTTCAAGTTTTTCTAATGTTGCGTTCATTTTTATATCTCCTTATGAATTTGAATCTGTATATTTATAGTTATAAAAATCTTACAGAAGAGATTTCATAACAGCGTATGAACCCTCTTCACGGATCTGTGTCAGGTAACGGCATACAGCTGCTTCGAATCCATCCAGTGCTGTGAGGTCTTCGCCCCAGAATGCTGTGTTTGTGCAAACTGCGTGAACCAGATCTTCTACGGAATCATCTTTGTGTGCAAGATAGAATTCCAGTACATCTTTGTCATCTTTTACAGTGTAATCATTTCCGGCTCTGCTTGCTGTCAGTCCTTCCTCTGTCATTGTATGACCATTGAAGAATGCAATGTAGAATGCGAAGGAAGCTGTAATGCATTCCGGAAGAGATCCTTTGCGGTTGATGTACTCTTTCAGAGACGGCATAACACGTGCTTTCCATTTAGAAGTTGAATTCAGAGAAATAGCAAGCAGTGCATGGTCAATGAATGGATTTTTGAAACGCTCTGTTACAGCAGCGGCGAAATCATGCAGTTCTTCTGTAGGAAGATCCAGAGTCGGGATGATCTCATCGTAAATTGTCTTGTTCATGAATCCACAGATTACATCGTCGTTCATGCAGTCTCTTACGATATTCTGTCCGGCAAGGTAAGCGCCAAGTACGAAAGATGTATGTGCTCCGTTCAGGATACGAACTTTACGCTGCTTGTAAGGTTTGTGGTTGTCTGTGATCAGGATCGGAAGCTCTGCTTTGTCTACCGGGAATTCATCTTTGATAGACTGTGGTCCTTCAATTACCCAGAATCCGAAGATTTCTCCAGTGTCGATCAGGTTGTCTTCATAACCAAGTTCTTCGCAGATTGATGCAGCTTCGTTTCTCGGATATCCTGTAACGATTCTGTCAACCAGTGTAGAGCAGAATGTGTTCTCTTCTTTTACCCATGAGATGAACTCTTCACCGAGGTTCCACTGCTCTGCGTATTTCAGAACACATTTCTCAAGTTCTTTTCCGTTGTCATCAATCAGCTCGCAGGAGAGAATGATGAATCCTTTTCCGGCTTCTTTTCCGAATTTCTCGAAACGACGGTACATTAACTGTGTCAGTTTTCCTGGATAGGAAGCTGCAGGAACATCTGTGAACTGGCAGGATGGATCATATGTGATACCAGCTTCTGTTGTGTTGCAGGCAATGAATCTTAAATCCGGATTGGAAGCACACTCAAGAACTGCTTCATAATCTTTGTATGGGTTCAGGCAGCGGCTTACACAGGAGATAACACGTTTCTTATTTACTTTCTGTCCATCCTGGAATCCTCTGAGAAACAGTGTGTAAAGTCCTTCCTGCTCATTGATCATATCGGCAAGTCCAGGAGCGATTGGCTGGCAGAGAACAACTTTGGAGTTGAATCCTGCCTTTTCATTCATAACATCGATAAAGTAATCAACGAATGCACGAAGGAAATTTCCTTCACCAAACTGAAGTACACGGTCCGGTGCATCTTCAAGGAGATATCCGGAATAATTTTGTTCTTTTAATGCTTCATAAGAAAGCTTTTTCATAATTTTACAGATCCTTTCTTGTTACTGTAAGAAGTAACTTTTATATTCGTTTTCAGAGTGAATAGTGTAACTGTTCTACTATGTGATAAAGCAGAAGTGGACAGGTCAGGCCACTTCATAATGGAATACGATTAAAGAGTCACACCTTGTTTAAAGATTGCCATATCATGGAATCCTGCTTCTTCAGATTTTGACTTTTTACCGGAGGCAATCTCAATGACAAAGTCCAGAAGCTGGTCAGCCAGTTCGTCAGCCGGTGTATCATCAACCAGTACACCACAGTTAAAGTCAATCCAGTTCTTCTTTTTCTGGGCAAGAAGATTATTGGAAGAAATCTTAACTGTCGGTACAGGACATGCAAACGGTGTTCCGCGTCCTGTAGTGAAAAGAACGATGTGAGCACCGGAAGCTGCAAGTGCAGTTGCGGCAACAAGGTCATTTCCAGGTGCGCTTAAAAGGTTCAGACCTTTTGTGCAGACAGGCTCGCCGTATGCAAGAACGCCTTCAACCGGTGCTGTACCGGATTTCTGTGTACATCCGAGAGACTTGTCTTCCAGTGTGGAGATACCACCTTTTTTATTTCCAGGAGATGGATTTTCGTAAATGGTCTGTCCGTGTCTTTTGAAATATTCTTTAAAATCATTGATCAGAGAAACTGTCTTATCGAATAAAGATTCAGTTTCACAACGGTTCATCAGCAGTGTTTCCGCTCCGAACATCTCCGGAACTTCTGTCAGGATCGTAGAACCTCCCATTGCGATCAGTCTGTCAGAGAATCCACCAACAGTCGGGTTGGCAGTGATACCGGAAAGTCCATCGGAACCGCCGCATTTCATACCAATGACAAGTTCACTGCAGCTGATTGGTTCTCTGTGGAACTGGGAAGCATATTTTGCCAGTTCACTGACAATTTCAATACCGTCAGCAATTTCATCGTCACTTTCTTGTGATACAAGGAAACGGACACGTTCCGGATCATATTCACCAATGTAGTTCTTTAATACATCAATGTTACTGTTCTCACAGCCAAGTCCAAGAACAAGAACTGCTCCTGCATTCGGATGATTAATCAGATCTGCAAGGATCTGACGTGTATGTTCCTGATCATCGCCCATCTGAGAACAGCCATAAGGATGAGTGAATGCGATGACGCCTTCTACATTATCTGTTACAAAACGCTGGGACGCTTTTTCAATTGCCTGAGCGACATTGTTCACACATCCTACTGTCGGAATGATCCAGACCTCGTTACGAACACCGGCGCGTCCATTTTTTCTGCGGTAGCCCTGGAAGAAACAATCTTCTTTTTCAGCGACCGGAGCAACTTCACGATCATAAGTATAGGTAAGAAGATCTCCAAGACCAGTCTTCATATTATGAGTGTGGATCCAGGAACCTGCGCTGACAGGTGTAACGGCAATACCGATGGAGTTACCATATTTAATAATGGAAGAACCTTCAGCGATGTCTGTTAATGCAAATTTGTGTCCCTGCGGGATATCTTCAGTTAATGTAACTGTCAGGTTGTCAAGCTGGATGACTGTTCCTTTCTTTAAAGGAGCAAGAGCAACTGCAACAGTATCAGCAGGGTTGATTCTGATAAATGTTCTCAAGGATTGATGATCCTCCTTTCAATAACTACTTTACTACTTGATTAAATCGATAAATGTAAATGCTTACAAGAAATGTAAGAGCTTACACAAAACTTACATCTTAAACTGAAAAGAGTCAACTAAAAAAATAAAAAAACATAAATTTTGTGAATGGTACACAAAAATAAAGAGCGAAAATTGTTAAAAAATAAACGAGAAAGTATTTGCAATCCATAAAAAATGGCGATATACTTGAAATATAAATGTAAGAGCTTACACACGAGCCTGAAAACAAACAATAAGATATCAAAGGAAACAACGAAGGGAATTAACATGAGAAACAGAATCAGAAGAATTATCAGTGCTGTTCTCTGTGCAGGCCTTGTCGCAGGAATGGCTGGCGGATGCAGTGGAACAGGTCAGATTAATGGAGGAAAGAAGATCATACGTGTTGCTCTTTCACAGTCAGAGACACATCCTGAATATGCAGGAATGGAAAAATTCAAAGAGGTCGTAGAAGAATCACTCGGAGATAAATATGAAGTTCAGATTTATCCAAATGAGCTTCTTGGGGGACAGACCAAAGCGATTGAGCTGACACAGACAGGAGCGATTGACTTCGTAGTTGCAGGAACTCCGAACCTGGAGATTTTCGCAGATGTATATGAAGTATTCAGTATGCCATATCTGTTCACATCAGAGGAAGCTTATAAAGCAGCGATGAGTGATACAGATTATATGGAACAGGTTTACGAATCAACGGATGAGACAGGACTTCGTGTTATGACATGGTTTAATGTAGGTACAAGAAACTTCTATGCTAAGAAGCCGATCAACACACCGGAAGATCTGAAAGGTCTTAAGATGCGTGTTCAGCAGAGCCCGGCCAGTGTAAAGATGGCAAATGCATTTGGAGCAGCTGCATCACCGATGAGTTTTGGAGAAGTTTATACAGCAATCCAGCAGGGAGTAATCGATGGAGCTGAAAATAACGAGCTTGCTCTGACAGAGAACAAACATGGTGAAGTTGCAAAATATTATTCTTATACAATGCATCAGATCATTCCGGATGTACTGATCGCAAACCTGAAGTTCCTCAATGGACTGAGTGAAGAGGAAAAGGCAGTATTCTATGATGCAGCACAGCAGGCTACAGAGACTGAGATGGGAGCATGGGATTCTCAGGTAGAAGAAGCAAAGAAGATTGCACAGGATGATATGGGAGTTGAATTCATTTATCCGGATATCAATCTGTTCAAAGAGAAAGTAAGCAATGTACAGCAGGAAATGCTGGATGCCAACCCGGATATTCAGGATCTGTATGATCACATTCAGACTTTCAATGAAAAATATGCAGACACAAAGGAGGCAAACTAAGATGGAAGCATTACACAAGATCAGAAAAGGAATTGATACTGTATTGAGTAGCGTTTGCGTATTCCTGTTTGCAGCGATGGTTGTCGTAGGAACTTATCAGATTGTAACACGTTTCGTATTTAACAGCCCAAGTACCGTATCAGAAGAACTTCTTACTTACAGCTTTGCATGGATGGCAATGTTCGCATCTGCTTATGTATTTGGAAAACGCGACCATATGAAGATGAGCTTTGTAGTTGATAAACTGCCGGCAGATAAGAGAAGAATCTTAGACATCGTGATTGAGATTTTGATTGTAGTTTTTGCAGCAGCAGTACTGATCTACGGTGGATTTACAATTATGAATCTGACAATGACTCAGAAGACAGCATCACTTGGAATCTCTCAGGGAGTTGTTTATGCAGTTATGCCGATCAGCGGTATCCTGGTAGTAATCTACGGTCTGCTGAACATCGCAGATATGTGTACAGGTAACTATGTACAGAAGACGGAAGAATAAGGGGGAATTATAAAATGAACATAGCAGTTTTATCAGGATTAATCATTTTAGTCCTTTTGGTTATCATGCTGATTGCGGGAGTTCCGATTGCAGTGGCACTTGGTGTGTCTTCCGTATGTGCGATTCTTCCTGTTATGGATGTGGATGTTGCGGTACTGACAGGTTCTCAGAGAATCTTCTCTGGTATCTCCGTGTTTAGTTTGCTGGCGATTCCGTTTTTCATTCTTGCAGGAAACATTATGAATAAAGGTGGTATAGCAGTCCGCCTGATCAACCTTGCAAAATTAATCACAGGACGTGCACCTGGAGCTCTTGCTCAGACAAACGTTCTTGCTAATATGTTATTTGGTTCTATTTCCGGTTCCGGTACAGCAGCAGCTTCTGCTATGGGATCTATTATTGGACCAATCGAGAAGGAAGAAGGATATGACCCGAACTTCTCAGCAGCAGTAAACATTGCAACAGCACCTACAGGTCTTCTGATTCCGCCAAGTAATGTTATGATCACATTCTCACTGGTAAGTGGTGGAACTTCTGTAGCAGCACTTTTCATGGCAGGATATATTCCGGGAATTCTCTGGGGACTTGCATGTATGCTTGTAATTTATATCATTGCCAAGAAGAGAGGATATCGTGCAAAAACTAAATTTACAGCAAAAGAAGCCGGACAGGTAATCCTTCAGGCAATCCCATGTCTTCTTCTGATCGTAATCGTTATCGGTGGAATCATCTTTGGTGTGTTCACAGCAACAGAGGGTTCTGTAGTAGCGGTTGTATATAGCTTGATTCTTTCATTATTTGTATATAAATCAATTAAGATTAAAGATCTTCCGAAGATTTTTAAAGACAGTGCTGAGATGACAGGTATCATTATTTTCCTGATCGGTGTATCCAGCATTATGTCATGGGTAATGGCATTTACAAACATTCCGGAGATCGTATCCGCAGGACTGCTTGCAATCAGCAGCAACAAATATGTCATCTTCCTGATGATCAATGTGATCCTTCTGGTTGTAGGAACATTCATGGATATGACACCGGCCTGCCTGATCTTCACACCAATTTTCCTTCCGGTGTGTACAGCGCTTGGAATGAACACAATTCATTTCGGAATTATGATGATCTTCAACCTTTGTATCGGAACAATTACGCCACCGGTTGGAACAACTCTGTTCGTTGGTGTTAAAGTCGGAGGAGTTAAGATCGAGACAGTATTCAGACAGTTACTTGTTTACTTTGCAGCAATCTTTGCTGTACTGATGCTGGTAACATATATTCCGGCATTGAGCCTGACACTTCCAAAACTGCTCGGATATATCTAAGGAATTGCTGAGGGACTCTGAAATATATGTAGCAGAGATTCGCAGAAAGTACGATGTAAATCTCTGTTGTGGAAGAGAAATTCCTGAAATCTGAACAGTAGTTGAAGAGGGGCGTATGCTTTGCCATGTGCGTGCGCCCTGTATATAACAAAATTTCTTATTAGAAATGCAATATAAATTATAGAATAAATGAATCTGCATAATTATTAGAATGACAGGTCTGATGACGAATGCAGGTGAGTGCGAATAATAACATGATCATATTTATCTGTAATAAACAGGCAGAAAAATAAACTATAGATTAAGGAGAGAATTATCATGAAAGCATTTATGGATAAAGATTTTTTATTGTCTACAGAAACAGCACAGAAACTGTATCACGAGTATGCAGAGAACATGCCGATCGTAGATTATCACTGTCATATCAATCCGCAGGAAATCGCTGAGGACAGAAAATTCGAGAACATTACTCAGGTATGGCTCGGAGGTGATCATTATAAATGGCGTCAGATGCGTTCTAATGGAGTAGATGAGTATTACATCACAGGCGGAGCAAGTGATCGTGAAAAATTCCAGAAATGGGCTGAGACACTTGAGAAAGCAATCGGAAATCCGCTGTATCACTGGAGCCATCTGGAATTGCAGAGATATTTCGGATATACAGGACATCTTTGTGGAGAGACAGCAGAAGAAGTATGGAACCTCTGCAATGCAAAACTTCAGGAAGATGGAATGTCTGTAAGAAATCTGATCCGTCAGTCCAATGTAAAACTGATCTGTACAACAGATGATCCGGTTGATTCTCTGGAATGGCACAAAAAGATCGCTGAAGACGAGACATTTGAAATAAAAGTACTTCCTGCATGGCGCCCGGACAAGGCGATGAACCTTGAAAAACCGGAATATGCAGATTACATGAAGACACTTTCAGAAGTGAGCGGAATCGAGATCAAAGATTTTGCATCTATGAAAGAGGCAATTATGAACAGAATGGAATTCTTCGATTCTATGGGATGCTGCGTATCTGACCATGCACTGGAATACATTATGTATGCACCGGCATCAGAGGAAGAAGTAGATGAGATCTTCAAGAAAGCTCTTGCAGGTGGAACAATCACAAGAGAAGAAGAGATGAAATTCAAGATGGCATTCATGCAGTTTGTTGCGAAAGCTTACCATAAGAAAAATTGGGTAATGCAGATCCATTACGGATGCAAGCGTGACAACAATGCGCTGATGTATGCAAAACTTGGACCGGATACAGGATATGACTGCATCAACAACTATGCTCCAAGTGCACAGACAGCAGATTTCCTGAATTCTCTGATCGCTACAGATGAGCTCCCGAAGACAATTCTGTATTCTCTGAACCCATGTGATAACGAAGCAATCGGAACAATTCTCGGATGCTTCCAGGGCACAGAAGTTTCCGGAAAAATTCAGCAGGGAAGTGCATGGTGGTTCAACGATCACAAGACAGGAATGATTGCACAGATGACATCTCTTGCAAACCTTGGTCTGCTTTCCAACTTCGTAGGAATGCTGACAGATTCTAGAAGCTTCCTGTCTTACACAAGACATGAATACTTCAGAAGAATTCTCTGCGAACTCATCGGTGGATGGGTAGAGAACGGAGAATATCCGGCAGACTACAAAGCTCTTGAGAAGATCGTAAAAGGTATTTCTTATGACAATGCAGTGAAATACTTTGGATTTGATGTAGAGTAAGAAAAATGTTACTGTTCACTCCCATGTCAATCACTCCGCTGATTGACATGGAGGATGCACGTATTGTCTTGAATGTATCTCGCCCATCGCCAAAGGCGATTTTAAATGGCGAGATACGTTACTGTTTGCAGCTATGCTGTGAACAGTAACAGAAAAATAATCTGGCAGTATTTGATATAACTGCCACTTCTGAATCAGTCACCGTATTGATTCGGACAGGAAATGATATAAAAATAATTATAATAGGTATATGTAAAGTTGCCAGTCGCAGTTATTGCAAGTAGCAACTATGTAAATTCACGTGTGGAAAATGGCTTTTCAAAAGGAAGAATACAAAAGAATCTTCTCTTGGAAGAGCCATTTTTTTATCTATTAGGAAAGTGCTCTTCCCTAATATATAAAAACGCTCCGCGAGGATGCGCACTGTGGCGTACAAGGAAGATGTCGCAAGCGACCGCCTCAGGCGCTAGAGTGTGTCAAGGCACATTCTTTGTTCTATTGGAGCTTGTTCAAAAATCAATTTCGTATTTTTTTTAATACATGATGACAGAAATACAGGAAATTCCAAATTGTAATTTGACCTGTAATAGACAGGATGCTATTATTAAATGTAGAGAGTTGGTGGATTGTAATTGTTTACAGCGTGTTGTGAACAGCAATAAGAGATCGTCAGAAAGAGAGGATAAGACCATTAATATATATGACATAGCAAAGCTTTCAGGCGTGTCTATTGCTACAGTTTCCAGGGTAGTAAATGGGAGCCCGAGAGTAAGCGAAAAAACAAAACAAAAAGTACTGGCAGTAATGAAAGAAAATGATTATACACCCAATGTGTTTGCAAGAGGACTGGGACTGGATTCTATGAAAACGGTTGGAATCATCTGCCCGGATATTGCCGACAGCTATATGGCAAGAGCTGTGTCTTATCTGGAGAGCAGCCTGCACAGTTATGGATATGATTGTATCCTTGGATGTAGCGGATTTAAACAGAAAGAAAAAGAAAGCTATGTGAATCTTTTATTATCTAAGAGAATCGATACATTAGTTCTGGTCGGTTCTACATATGCCGGAAATGGCAAAGATGAATACGATACAGACTATATCAGGGAGGCAGCAGCACACACACCGGTGTTCATGATCAATGGACGCGTCAGCGGTGAAAACATTTATTGTGCCTGCGCGGATGATTATCATGCGACTTATGAAGTGACAAAGTCTCTGATCCGAAGAGGAAAAGAGAGAATTCTTCTGATGTATGATTCAGATTCTTTCAGTGGAAGGCAGAAGATTGAAGGATATGAAGCTGCATTGGCAGAGGTAGATTATCCGATTCGCGGAGAACTGAAATTCCGTACAAAGAATGACATAGAGTACACTAAGAATCTTCTGTTAGAATACAGCAGAAGCCTTGAGTTTGACAGTGTGATTGCAACAGATGATGCAATGGCGGTCGGCGCAGTGAAATATGCGAAGATCAAAGGAATGTCTGTTCCGGAAGATCTGCAGATTACCGGATACAATAATTCAATCATGGCAGTGAGTTGTGAACCGGAACTGACATCTGTGGACAGTAAGCTGGATGTATTATGCAAGACAACTGTGGATCACATGATCGGACTGCTGGAGAAGCAGGAAGAGATTGATAAGAACATTGTGGTTCCGTGTGAGATTGTAAAACGGTGTACATCGGATTTTTAAGTGATTACAGAGAGGGAGCATCCTATCAATTGTATGAAGATGCTTCCTTTTTTGTGTGTTGTAAGGCACAAGTAACAGTAAAAAACAAGTGCTATGAGAATAATGTTACAAAGTGTAATGAAAAATGTATTTGTCCAGTCTATCAAAAGTAATGGATTTTCGTTAAATTATTTTGAGTCGAAAAAGTATGGGGAACTGGATTTTGTAATACAAAAGGGATTAAAAATCGATCTTCTTGAGATAAAGTCAGGAAATGTTGAGCAAAAAGAAGGAATCGAATATTTCCCGTGGTATATGGTAATGTTCTATCAGCGGGAAAAAGAACCAGAAAATTATATTTATGAGGTGGATTTGTCGGGATTATAAAAGTATAATAAAAAGTAAGTTTATTTAAGAAAGGACAACGAGCAACATGTTATATGATGAGATCATGAAGATTGTAACTCTGGCAGGAGAACTTATCCTTCAGGCGCAGGATGAGGAATTGACTGTTTTTGATAAAGAAGGAACAGCAAATTTTGTAACCAAACATGATAAACAGATACAGTTTTATCTGATTCAGAATTTAAGACAACTTCTTCCGGATGCTAATTTTCTGGCAGAAGAGGATGGAATGCAGCAGGAACTGGGAGATGAGTATTGTTTCATTATTGATCCAATTGATGGAACAACAAATTTTATCTTTGATTATAAGCACAGCTGTATTTCAGTAGGACTTGCAAAATATGGAAGAATGCAGTTCGGATGTGTGTACAATCCATATACAAGAGAAATGTACTCTGCGGTAAAGGGAGAAGGCGCCAGGTTAAATGGAAAAGAGATTCACTGTTCTGATAAAGGTCTTGTGGACAATCTGGTTGCATTCGGAACTGCTCGTTATCAGACGGATGATACAGATAGAATTTTTGATTATGCGAAAAAATTGTATCTGAACAGTCTTGGCATCCGTGCCGGTGGATCAGCAGCACTGGATATCTGCAGAGTTGCATCAGGAGCAAATGGAGTTTATATAGAATTGATGCTGCAGCCCTGGGATTATGCGGCAGCATCTCTTATTGTAATGGAAGCAGGTGGATTTATTTCTTCTGCGGAGGGCGGAATCCTTACATTGGATAAACCTTGTTCTGTGCTGGCAGCAGGAAGACAGTGTTGGAAAGAGGCTGTGAAACTTCTGGGAGAATGAGAAAAACAGTAAGGTGTAAGTTGATACGTGAAGATTACAGGAAGGATTTTCAGACACACTCTAAAATAGAAAGCTGGGGAGTATAAATTGCTTATGCAGATATTATGAGAAAAAGAAAGTACTGATCGAGGTACGATAAACTGGATGCATATCTTGAGAATAGAATCACAGGAGTATAGTGTGTGACAGCTAAAAATATATTAAGAAAATGTCAGATGTTTGGGACAGTGAAATGTTCTGGATATCTGACATTTTTTATCATTTACAATTCCAATCTATATTGTATAATAAAAAATATAAAAAACATATAAAACATAGTTGACAGATAGGTATTAACGATATATAATACAAACCATGAAAAACACACCAACTAAGTAGGAAAGAAATAACAGCTGTTTAAGAATACCTGAGAAACAGAAACAAGAAATAGAAAGAGAGGATATAGATTATGGCAGCTATTTATAAAGGAACACTTGGACTGATCGGAAATACACCACTTGTTGAGCCGGTGAATCTGGAAAAAGAGCTTGGACTTGAAGCAACAATCCTTGTAAAGCTTGAATATCTTAACCCGGCCGGAAGCGTAAAAGACCGTGTTGCAAAAGCAATGATCGAAGATGCTGAAGAAAAAGGTCTTCTGAAAGAAGGTTCCGTAATCATTGAGCCAACATCAGGAAACACAGGAATCGGTCTTGCATCCATCGCAGCAGCAAAAGGATACAGAATCATCCTTACCATGCCAGAGACCATGAGTGTTGAGAGAAGAAATATCCTCAAAGCTTATGGAGCAGAAATTGTTCTGACAGAGGGAGCGAAAGGAATGAAGGGAGCCATCGCAAAAGCAGATGAACTCGCAAAAGAAATTCCAAACAGCTTTATCCCGGGACAGTTCGTAAATCCGGCCAACCCGAAGATGCACAAAGAGACAACCGGACCGGAGATCTGGAAAGATACAGACGGAAAGGTAGACATCTTTATCGCAGGAGTAGGAACAGGTGGAACACTGACAGGAGTTGGCGAATATCTGAAATCCCAGAATCCGGATGTCAAGATCGTAGCACTTGAACCTGCAACATCACCGGTACTTTCCGAAGGAAAAGCAGGAACTCATAAGATCCAGGGAATCGGAGCCGGATTTATTCCGGAAGTACTGAATACAACAGTATATGATGAAGTTTATAAAGCAGACAATGAAGAAGGATTTGCAACAGCAAAACTGCTTGCAAAATACGAAGGAATCCTGGTAGGAATTTCTTCAGGAGCAGCTCTTTCAGGAGCAATCGCACTTGCGAAACGTCCGGAAAACAAAGGTAAGACAATCGTTGCTTTACTTCCGGACAGCGGAGACAGATATTACTCCACACCACTCTTTACTGAGTAAATAAAAAGTCGATGACGATTCGCTTTATAAAAGATAGATAGAATATCTGAAAACAGATGAGAAAAATATTTTATAAAATCTAAAATTACAGATAAGCAAATTCGCAAAGGAATCTGCAAAACTGAAGAAAAAAAGAGCATAAGAAAAGGAGATCAAAACAATGGCAAAATTAGAGAGAAAAGACAGAAAATTTAAATTTGAAACATTACAGCTTCATGTAGGACAGGAGCAGCCGGATCCGGTAACAGATGCAAGAGCAGTGCCGATCTATCAGACATCTTCCTATGTATTCCGCAACAGCCAGCATGCTGCAGACCGTTTCGGACTGAGAGATGCAGGAAATATCTACGGACGTCTGACAAACCCGACAGAAGATGTATTTGAGAAGAGAATTGCAGCTCTTGAAGGTGGTACAGCAGCACTTGCAGTAGCATCCGGAGCGGCAGCGATCACATACACAATCGAGAATCTGGCTCAGCAGGGAGATCACATTGTATCTGCAAAGAACATTTACGGAGGATCTTTCAACCTTCTTGAGCATACACTTCCAAACTATGGAATTACAACAACATTCGTGGACATCTTCAATCTGGAAGAAGTTGAGAATGCAATTCAGGAGAATACAAAAGCAGTTTACATTGAGACTCTCGGAAACCCGAACTCAGATGTAGTTGATATTGAAGCAATCGCAGAGATCGCACATAAGCATAAAATCCCGCTTGTTGTAGATAATACATTTGCAACACCATACCTTGTAAGACCAATCGAGTATGGCGCTGATATCGTAGTTCACTCTGCTACAAAATTCATCGGTGGACACGGAACAACAATCGGTGGTGTCATCATTGAAGGTGGTAAATTTGACTGGGAAGCTTCAGGAAAATTCCCGTCACTGACAGAGCCAAACCCGAGCTACCATGGAATCAGCTTCACAAAAGCATGCGGACCAGCTGCATTTGTTACAAAGATCAGAGCAATCCTCTTAAGAGATACAGGAGCAACAATTTCTCCAATCAGCTCATTCATCTTCCTTCAGGGACTTGAGACACTCTCCCTTCGTGTAGAGCGTCACGTAGAGAATGCACTGAAAGTAGTAGAATACCTGAACAATCATCCACAGGTAGAGAGAGTACATCACCCATCTGTAGATGCAGATCCGAAACAGCAGGAACTTTACAAGAAGTACTTCCCGAACGGCGGTGGATCTATCTTCACATTTGAGATCAAAGGTGATGCTGCAAAAGCTCAGGAATTCATCGACAATCTGGAACTGTTCTCACTGCTTGCTAACGTAGCTGATGTGAAATCTCTGGTAATCCATCCGGCTACAACAACACACAGCCAGTGCACAGAGGAAGAGCTTCTTGATCAGGGAATCAAGCCAAACACGATCCGTCTGTCCATCGGAACAGAGAACATTGATGATATCATTCAGGATCTGGATGAGGCATTCAAAGCGATTCAGTAAAAATAATAAGAACAGAATAAAAATATGATGTATCTGCTTGCAGTATCCTGCAGTCAGGTACATGGATCAGGAGCAGCGGAAAAACTGCTCCTGCAATTTTTAAAGAAAAGGAGTAGAAGAGTTTGAAATTATCAAAGAAAAGCAGATATGGCCTTCGGGCACTTATAGACTTGGCTGTGAATTCACGGACAGAACAGGTATCACTTGGAAGCATCGCACAGAGAAATGACATTTCTGCCCAGTATCTTGAACATGTATTTTCAGCCCTTCGTAAGGCTCATATCGTAAAGAGTATCAAAGGTTCCCAGGGAGGATACTTTCTTCAGAAAGATCCGAAAGAGATTACAGTTGCGCAGATTGTAGAGGCACTGGAAGGAAGCTATAATCTTGAAGATGAGGTTGACGGTTCTTCCGCAGGCCGGGGCGATCAGGAGGCAATCCAGCATCTGATTATTGAACGGATCAATAATTGTGTTCAGGAGATTCTTGAAGATGTGACTTTGAAGGATCTTGTGGATGCATATGGAGGATATCAGGATTCTGTAGAGGGAATGTACTATATTTAAAATAATGTTATATGTTAGAAATTTATTCTGTTTTCTTGAAATATAGAAGAGAGTAAGATATAATACTTCAAGCGCCGATAGATGGTAACAGGTGCACATTGGACCTTTTACCCGTGTCTGTCGGCGTATATTTTAATTATAAAACATACTAAAACGATAGGTGATTAGCAAACGGAGGCAGACAACATGGCAGAACAGTATAAATTTGAAACACGATGTATTCACGGGAATGGCGGCTTTGTAGAGAAACATCCATACGGAGCTGTTTCCGTTCCCATTTTTCAGACAGCAACTTTTGCACATCCGGGAATCGGAAAAAGCACAGGGTATGATTATTCCCGCGAGAGTAATCCGACACGTTATGAACTGGAAAGTGTAATGTCTTCACTGGAAGGCGCAGATGACAGTATCGCATGTGCGACAGGAATGGCAGCAATTGGAATCTGTCTGGAACTTTTTGAAGAAGGTTCCCATATTCTCTGTACAGAAGATCTGTACGGAGGAACGGTAAGAATGTTTGAAAGCATTGGGGAAAAAAGAGGATTAAGCTTTTCTTATGTAGATACTTCTGATATTGAACTGGTAAGAAAGAATATCCGTAAGGAAACAAAGGCACTTTACATTGAGACACCAAGTAATCCGACAATGCGAATCACAGATTTTGCAGAGATGAGAAAACTGGCGGATGAGTTTGGACTGCTGATTCTTGCAGACAATACATTCCTTTCTCCATATTTCCAGAAACCGCTGCAGCTGGGAGCTGATATTGTAATTCACAGTGGAACAAAATTCCTTGGAGGACATAATGATGTCCTTGCCGGATTTGTATGTATCAAAGGAAAAGAACTGTCAGAAAAATTGCGGTATACTTATAAAACAGTAGGATGCAGTCTGTCTCCGTTTGACAGTTTCCTTGTACTTCGCGGAATCAAGACACTTTCTGTCCGTCTGGAGCGTCAGCAGGACAATGCGAAGAAAGTTGCACTGTGGCTGAAAAACAGACCAGAAGTGACAGCCGTTTACTATCCGGGACTGGAAGATCATCCGGGATATGAAGTGAATAAGAGACAGGCTACAGGATCAGGAAGTATGATTTCCTTCCGTTTGGATTCTGTAGAACGTACAAGAAAAATCTTAGAGAGCGTAAAACTGATTTCTTATGCAGAAAGTCTTGGAGGAGTGGAATCCTTGATTACATATCCGATGCTGCAGACACACGGTGATGTGCCGGTAGAGACAAGAGAACGCCTTGGAATTACAGAAGATTTCCTCAGAATGTCTGTTGGAATCGAGAATGCAGAAGATCTGATCGCAGATCTGGAGCAGGCATTTGAATGATGTCAGGAAATCCACATGAGCTTGCGCATAAGTGGATGAAAGGCCTTGGGACGGATTGCGGTAGTGCGAAACACGGAACAATCCGCAGGCATCATAGTTGGGGGCTTTTGCCTCCAACATTTTTAAATAAAAATAACAGGCAGAAAGAGAGAAGCAAATGAGTGAGAAAAATTTAAATTTTGATCAGCTGGTAGACAGAAGAGGAACCCACAGTCTGAAATACGATTTTGCAGAGGCAAGAGGAAGAAAAGCAGATATTCTGCCTCTGTGGGTTGCCGACATGGATTTTAGAACTTCTTCTTTTGTTCAGGATGCACTGCACAGACAGGTGGAGCATGGAGTCTATGGATACACAGAATCAGATGACGAATATTATAATGCAGTTAATGCATGGATGGAGCGTCGTCACGGATGGAAAATCGAGAAAGACTGGATCGTAAAGACTCCGGGAATCGTATTTGCACTGGCAATGGCAGTAAAAGCTTACACAGAACCGGGAGATTATGTTCTGATCCAGAATCCGGTATATTATCCGTTCCGTGAGGTGATTGAGGCCAATGACCGCGAGGTGGCAGACAATGTGCTGGTTCAGAAAGAAAACGGAAGTTACGAGATTGATTTTGAAGATTTCGAGCGTCAGATTGTAGAGAAACATGTGAAACTGTTCCTTTTCTGCAGTCCGCATAATCCGGTCAGCCGTGTATGGACGAAAGAAGAGATAGAGCGTCTGGGAGATATCTGCCTGAAGCATCATGTAATCATTGTAAGTGATGAAATTCATGCGGATTTCGTATTTGAGGGAAAACATCAGGTACTTGTGGACCTGAAGGAAGCGTATAAAGATATTACAGTGACCTGTACATCTCCTGGCAAAACATTTAACCTTGCGGGACTTCAGATTTCCAATATTGTGATTCCAAATGAAGCGCTTCGTAAAGCTTTTCATCATCAGGTGACGGCAGCAGGATACAGTCAGGTAGGAGCACCAGGAATCTTTGCGCTGATTGCTGCCTATACAGAAGGTGAAGAATGGTATCAGGCGATGAAACAGTATGTGAAATCGAATATTGATTTTACGCATAACTGGATCAAAGAAAACTTACCACAGATTAAAGTGACAAAGACAGAGGGAACTTATCTGGTTTGGATGGATTTCCGCGCACTGGGACTTTCTGACAGTGAGTTAAAAGATCTGATCGAAAAGAAAGCAGAAGTATGGCTAGACGGCGGTGAGATCTTTGGCGAGTCAGGAAGAGGATTTGAGAGAATCAACGTGGCATGCCAGAGAGAAACTCTGGTGGAGGCACTGAACAGAATTAAAAAAGTAATCGAAGCGTAAGGGCAAATAGATTTAAATACAGTATCTTACAAAAATTCATTTTGTCAGGTAGCGCATGAGTTAGAATGTATCTTAAAAATCATTCCTGCAATCTGCACGCCCCATTTTGCGGTATACATCTTACAGAAAGCATTTTTCAGACACACTCTAGTGTACTAAATTGTAGAATGAATAAGAAAGAATCGGTACAGTGAGGATAGAGAGCACTCATTGTAGCGATTTTTTTATTTCGTTTAAAGTTAATTTTTTGAATTGCGATGTGTATCTCATGGAGCTGTTTCCGGATATTTGCAGGATTGCGGGAGCAGCATAGCTGCGGAGCAATCCAGGGGATCAATAGTTGTTGCATCAGTCATAATCAAATATCAGGCTTTAATAAACACTTCCAGGATTTTATGAAGTGATTCATGAAGATACGGCATATATTCTTTCATTGTTACAGGTTGATTTCTCAAAATACAGTTATAACTTGTAGAACCAATCAGCTCAATGATTGTGAAAAGCATCAGTTCCGGTGAAGTACAGTTAACTTGATATTTCTCCAGTGAATTCAGGTAATGTGTATAAAACTTCTCAGAAACAACAGCACTTGTAGTCGAAAAAGTATCCTGGAAAACTCCCCAGGACAGATTCTTTGCCAGGAACTTGATCAGAGCCTGATCTGTTTCAAAACGACCGATGATATAATCTGTCATAAATAAAATTTCATCTTCAAAACTGAGAATCTGTTCCTGATCCAGAGCATGATGCGCATCATCAAACAACTGTCCTGCTTTGAATGCGATCAGCTTGTCTCTTAAATCATACTTATCCTTAAAATATAAATAGAAAGTTCCTTTTGCCAGTCCGGCCTGAGTTACAATATCAGAGACGGTTGTCTTTGCAAACCCCTTTCCCGTAAACAGATCAAATGCGGTCTGAAGAAGAGCATTTTTCTTTAATTTTTTATTGTCATCTACTTTTCCCATAGAATTTCATCCTCTTTTCTTTTCAAAATATGTTTTATTATTCCATTTAAACTGCCTCTATATTAAGAGGGCGATACGTTATTGTTTGCAGCGATATTTTGAATAATAACAAACCGTACATCTGCCGTGCAGTTAGCAAAGTGATTGACACGGGGGTGAATAGCAATTCATGCGAATTATATTTGAAACAATATGAATAATAAGACATTCGGTTAAGAAAATGTATATAAATATATCTATACCTTAGGACAATATTTCCGAAATGTCAATAAAAATGACTGATTTTCATTTTTTAAACAAAAAATATTGACTATTGGTCATTTTGAGCTATACTATAGGGGTGGCGAGAAAAAGTAAGACAGAATTAAGGAGATGGTACAAATGGTCAAAGTAGGTAAATGGATTGCCAAACATAGGATTCTAATGTTAGTAATCGGATTCCTGCTGATTATCCCGTCGGTCATCGGGATGGCAAAGACGCGAGTCAATTATGACCTGCTGAGTTATCTGCCGGAACACCTTGAAACGGTCAAAGGTCAGGATATTATGGTAGATGAGTACGGCATGGGTGCATTTTCCATGGTGGTTGTGGAAAATATGGAACTAAAGGATGTCCAGAAGCTGGAAGAGAAATTCAGCGAAGTGGATCATGTGAAAGATATTCTCTGGTATGATGATGTGGCAGATATCAGTCTTCCGGTTGAGATGATTCCGAAAGACTTAAGAGAAGCATTTTTCCAGGGCGATGCAACGATGATGCTTGTATTATTTGATAATACAACTTCTTCGGATGATTCCATGAATACAGTTGAAGAACTGAGAAAGATTGCAAACGATCAGTGCTTTATCAGCGGTATGACAGGAGTTGTTACAGATATTAAGAATGTAGCACTTCAGGAACTTCCGGTTTATGTAGTCATCGCAGCACTGTTAAGTCTGGTAGTTTTGGAACTGACATCCGGATCTTTCGTAGTTCCGTTCCTCTTCCTGATCAGTATCGGACTTGCAATCCTTTACAATCTGGGAAGTAACATTTTCCTGGGAGAAACCTCTTACATAACAAAAGCGCTGACAGCGGTATTACAGTTGGGAGTTACGATGGATTATTCCATTTTCCTGCTGAACAGTTATGAAGAGAACAAGAAACGATTCCCGGGAGAGAAAGAACGTGCAATGGGGCATGCGATTGCAAATACATTTAAGTCAGTCGCAGGAAGTTCTGTTACAACAGTCGCAGGATTTATCGCACTGTGCGTGATGACATTTGCCCTTGGCCGTGACCTTGGAATTGTAATGGCGAAAGGTGTTCTGATCGGAGTGCTCTGCTGTGTAACAGTACTTCCTTCACTGGTACTTGTCTTTGACAAACCGATCGAGAAGACACAGCACAAATTACTGTTGAGTAACATGGACAGACCGTCAGCATTCATAACAAAGCATTATAAAGCATGGATCCTGATCTTCTTGGTGTTACTGTTCCCGGCGATTTACGGAAACAATCACACAAAGATTTATTACAACATTGCAGAATCACTTCCATCTACGCTGGACAGTAATGTGGCAAACGATGAATTGAAAAAGACATTTAACATGAGTAATATCCATATGGTTATGATGGATAGAAACATGGATGCAAAAGAGAAACAGAAGATGTTCAATGATATCGATGAAGTGGACGGAGTGAAATGGACGATCAGTATGAACTCTCTGATCGGACCGTCGGTTCCGGATTCGATGGTTCCAAAGGATATCAAAGAGATGCTTCAGAGTGATGATTATGAACTCGCATTTATCTGCTCTGAGTATGAATCAGCGACAGATGAAGTAAATGCACAGATCGCACAGATTGATAAAATCGTAAAGAATTATGATAAGACAGGAATGGTCATCGGTGAAGCACCGTTGATGAAAGACCTGCAGGATGTAACAGATACAGACCTTGTAAGAGTTAACGTCCTATCCATCGCAGCGATTTTTGTAATCATTATGATTATTTTCAAATCAATTTCACTGCCGATCATTCTGGTAGCTGTTATTGAATTTGCGATTATGGTAAATATGGCAATCCCGTTTTATCAGGGAGTCAGCCTTCCGTTTGTGGCAAGTATTGTTATCGGTGCAATCCAACTGGGAGCAACCGTTGACTATGCAATTCTGATGACCACCCGTTATCAGAAAGAACGTCAGAGAGGAAAAGCAAAGATGGAGGCAATCAGTATTGCACATAAAACAAGTATGCCGTCCATCATCAGCAGTGGACTTAGCTTTTTCGCAGCAACATTCGGAGTAGCTCTTTATTCAAAAGTAGAGATGATCGGATCTATCTGTACACTGCTTGCAAGAGGAGCTATCATCAGTATGATCGTAGTTATCATGGTATTACCGGCAATGTTTATGATCTTTGATAAACTGATCTGCAAAACATCGATCGGATTTCTTAAGGAAAGGAAGTAAAAGTCATGAATAAGAATAGAAAAATCAAACGCACACTTACAACTTCACTCGCAGTTGGAATGTCAGTTATGATGGGAGCAGTTCCGGTATACGCCGCAGGAAGCAGCTCCACAGACAAAGCTGTTTATAAAGATGAAACAGTTTATGTAAATGCAGATGCAACAGGAAAGACAGATTCTATTACCGTATCCAACTGGCTGAAGAATTCCGGCAGTGTATCAGGATCTCTGACAGATGCCAGTGAGCTGAAAGATATTAAGAACATCAAAGGTGATGAGACTTTTACAACAAGCGGTAATAAGCTGACATGGAAGACAGAAGGAAATGATATTTACTATCAGGGAACAACGAATAAAGAACTTCCGGTTACAGTGAAACTGACTTATTATCTGGACGGAAAAGAGATTAAACCAGATGATCTGAAAGGAAAGAGCGGACATCTGAAAATTAAAGTCGATTATACAAATACAGAGAAAAAGACAGTAGAAGTGGACGGAAAGAAACAGGAAGTTTATACACCGTTCGTAATGATGACCGGTATGATCATGCCGAATGAGACATTCAGCAATGTAACGATCGACAATGGTAAAGTAATTTCCGATGGAAGTAAAAATATCGTAGTTGGTTTCGGTATGCCGGGACTGAAAGATAGCCTGGATCTGGATGATGCAGAGGATAAAGATCTGACGATCCCGGAAAGTCTTGAAGTAGAGGCTGATGTAACAGATTTTACAATGTCTTCTACATTTACAGTAGCGCTGACAGATCTGCTGGATGACATGAACATTGATGATATTGCAGATTTTGATGAACTTCAGGATTCACTGGATGAACTGGAAGATGCAGCACTCGAACTGGTAAGTGGATCCAACACACTGGCAGACGGAGCTGGTACACTGGCAGACGGCGTGGATAGCTACACTGAAGGTGCAGATACATTAAATGAAGCAATCCAGACTTATCTTGGAACAAACGGACAGCTCAGTGGAAGTGTCACAGAGTATGTGAACGGTGTAAATAAAGTAGTCAAAGGTGTACAGGATTACACAGACGGAGCCAATACACTGGCAGACGGAGTTACATCTTATATTGACGGAGAAAAACAGCTGGCAGCAGGAGCTGCAAAATTATCTGTACTGAGCAGCGGACTGCAGCAGGTACAGGATGCAGTGGCACAGCTTGAGGCAGCAACAGACGGAGAAGGAAGCACAACAGAAGATCTGCAGGCAGCTTCTCAGGCACTCGCAGCAGGAACAGCACAGATGAAAGCAGCACTTGGCTCTGAAGAAGTGCAGGCATTGCTCGGTCAGGTAAATGACATGGTACAGACAGGAAATACACTGCTGAGCGAGACAAAGACACTTGGTTCTATGTTGCAGAATGACATCGCTGCACCGATCACAACCATTGCAACGACACTTCAGGAGATGCAGGGAGCGCTTGCAGGAATTAATGAGATCCAGTCTAACATCCAGGCAGCATGTGAATCGATCAACACACTGGTTGCACAGGATAACTCAGTGATCGAGCAGGCGAGAAATACAGCAGCATCCAGTTCAGAGACAATTTCCGGTTCCATCGGAGCACTGGAAGCTAAGAAGAGCGAAGCAAGCAACAACGGCGACGAGGAGACAGCAGCTGCCCTGCAGTCATCCATCGATGCACTGTATGCAGCAAAAGATGCGACAGATGGCGTAAGCAATAACTTACAGACACTGATAGGAGTAGATCCAAGTCAGCTTCCATCCATTGATACAGAAGCCATTCAGCAGAATATTAATGTGATTACATCTGAGGCCGGAAAATTACAGACTGCACTTCCTCAGTTACAGGCAGCAATTCCAGAACTGGAGAAACAGTTACAGAGCATTGAGGCGGCAGAAGGTGTTCTTGCACAGGCAGATCAGTTGAAGACACTGACAGGCAGCGTAGATCAGTTAAATGCAGGAATGCAGGGACTGAACTCAGCAATTGGTACACTTCACAGTAATCTTGCAGCACTGAACAGCGCAACATCCACTCAGTTCCCGGTTGCAATGCAGGGAATCTCAGATCTGAATCAGGGATTCGCACAGCTTGGAGCTTACAATGATACGCTTCTTGATGGAGCAAGTACTCTGAAAGACGGAAGCTCTACACTGGTTGCAGGGGTTAAGACATTACAGGGTGGAACAAATCAGCTTGCAAGCGGTCTGAATACACTTGGAAATCAGCTCTCAAGCGGAGCAGCAAAACTTGCTTCTAACAGTAAAACACTTCGTGACGGAGCATCTACATTACAGTCCGGAGCAAAAGAGCTTGCAGAAGGCATGGATAAGTTCGACAAAGAAGGAACAAGCAAGTTAAAGAGCACAGTAGAGGATGAGCTTGGTGATGTACTTGACAGATTAGATGCCATCACATCTGAGGATTGTGTATATGATTCTTACAGCGGAAAAGACGGTTCCATGGATGGAAATGTTAAATTCGTGATTGAGACAGATGCAATTGAGTAAGAAAGCAAAGAGTAGTAAACGAGCAGAAATTGCAGAAAGCATTTCTCAGACACTCTTTGGGTTAAGATAGAAAGCCCGGTAAGAGAGTGTAATATTTGCAGACTCCGGTTGGGGCAGAAGATTCTGCCCCGGCGATATTTGTATCATCTTATAAAGAAAGGCGGAACAGACATCCGACCAGTGTTTGTTCCGCCTTTCGCATTGCAGTTATGAGGATGCATGGTTTGGTCTGAATGGATCTTGTTCATCACCACAGACGGTTTTAAAGGGCGAGATACGTTACTGTTTACGGGTTGCCTGTGGACAGTGAGAGAAAAGTTGTAAAAAATATATGAAAGGAAAGCGGTAATACTGGCAAATTATTGTTAAATGTGCTAATCTATGTTTATGTGAGTGTGAAATTCTGAAATGATTTTTGATTCTATAGACAGAAGGAAAGAAGATTTTGGATAAACAAGAGTAAGACGGATTGGAGAAAGGCAGCAAATGAAGAGACTAATCGTAACAATGCTTCTGGCAACAGCAATAAGTATGACCGGCTGTGCAGACAGCAAGAAATCTGATACACCGGCAGCATCTACAACAAATGAAGTGGATGCAGCGGCAAGCAAACTGAAAGACAGCGCGGGAGACGGATATCTGCTTCCAAGTGAATCTGTGGCAAAGGTAGTGGCAAAGAAGTGGAAAGTAGACGGTGAAAATATTGTCTATGATCTGAAGACGGACGGAACCGGAACAAAAGATGGAGAAGCATTTACATTTGAATGTGGATTTGATGAAGATAACAATATTACACTGGCGATTATCCCGGATGGAAAAGATGAGAAACTGACTTATGCGATTACAACAGATTCTACAGGATATGGAATTAATCTGAAATCACTGGATGGAGGAGAAGACCTCAGACTTTTGCAGGCAGATGTAGAATTTCTGGATATGTCAGATGAGCGTGCCTCAGATATTGTCGGAATCTGGTCTGATGAAAGTGGAAATAAGTATGAATTCAGAAAAAATGGAAAGATGAAGATCAAAGGATCCTCAGGCGTTACAGAAGGAACTTACAGTGCTGTACAGAATGAAGAAGGAACCTTACTTCTGAATCTGGTTGTTTCCGGTGGTTCACTGGAATATGAATATACATTGTCAGATGACGGAAATACACTGAATCTTGTTAGTCCGGGAACAGAGACTGTGCACAGTTTGACCAAAGAGTAAAGGTGAATAAAGTATGGGTGTAGCACATGAATTGATCGTGCCGGAAGCAGGATTCCCGTTCAAATTATTTATCTTTGAAGGAAGAAACGGAAATTACCGCAGGGAGAAGCACTGGCATCGTTCCATTGAGATTTTTGCTGTAAGTCAGGGTGAGCTGGAATTTTACATTGATGACCGGCTGTGGCATTTATCGGAAAATGAATTTATGATCGTAAATTCAAATGAGATTCATTCGGTCGATTCTCCTCTGCCAAATGAGACGATTGTATTGCAGATTCCACTGAAACTGTTTGAGGATTATTTTACAGGAGAACAGTTTATCTGGTTTACCCATGAGCCGGGGCGGCGGGATGAACGGTTTATGGAATTGCTGAAAGTGCTTTATGAGACGTACTGCGAGAAAAAATGCGGATATGATATGAAGATGAACAGCATCTTTTATAATATTATGTATCTGCTGGTGAAAGATTATCGACTGATGGATCTGGATGATGATTTTATCAGAAAGAATAAGAATCTGAATCGGTTGTCATCGATTACGTCTTATATGAAAGAGAATTATGCAGACGATCTGAGTCTTGAGGAAGTGGCGAGAATCTTTGGATATTCTCCGAATTATCTATCACGGATGTTTCAAAAATATGCGGGAATCACGTATAAGAGTTATCTGCAGAATGTACGTCTTGGGTATGCATTGAAAGATCTTGAGAAAGGGAAATACAGTATCACGGAGACAGCACTCAGATGTGGATTTTCTGGAAGTAAAGCACTGGCGAGAGCCTTTCAGAAAAAGTATGGAATGCTGCCGAGCGAGTATAAGGAGATGCACGGGAAACAATGATTAATGTGACAGACATTTATTAAAAATGTATGCTGCATTCGTCTTATTTTAATGATGAGGCGGGTGCGCAAATTTCAGGTGTGTTTATGAACAGATAGATGAGAAATAATGCACAAAATAATAAGAAAAAACAGGTGTAAAAAACGTATTTCAGAGCGTTTGTTACAAAAATGACCAATAGTCATATAATGGATTGACTATTGGTCATTTTTGCGTTATAGTTCATGCAAAGATTGAAGAAGTGGATCATGTAGAGTGTGTCCTCTGGTACGATTCACTGGCGGATATCAGTATCCCGAAGAGTATGCTTCCATCGAAAATCTATGATGTATTTAATTCTGAGACAGGAACGATGATGGCAATTTTCTTTGATGAAGGAACTTCTGCAGACGGAACGATGGATGCAATCGGAGAAATCCGAAGTATCGCAAATGAGCAGTGCTTCTTAAGCGGAATGTCAGCCGTTGTAACAGATACGAAGAATCTGGCGGAAAAAGAGACTCCGGTATATGTGCTGATCGCAGTACTTCTCGCAACAGTTGTTCTGGCGATTACGATGGATTCGTTCTTTGTGCCGTTATTATTCATGCTGAGTATCGGAATGGCGATTGTGTATAACCTGGGAAGTAACTATTTTCTTGGAGAGATTTCTTATATTACCAAAGCACTGGCAGCGGTATTACAGTTGGGCGTGACACTGGATTATTCCATCTATGATTCTGTGCTGTGACAAAGTGATTGAGAAAACAAAACATAAACCGTTTCTTCCGGACATTGGAAGAATCTCTGATAAGGTTACAAAGAGATATCTCGTGTATGTAGTTCTTTTCCTGATTCTGTTGTTCCCGGCGATTTACGGAAATAATCACACGCAGGTATATTACAATCTGGATGAGACACTGCCAAAAGATCTTCCAAGTATCATTGCAAATGAGAAGTTGAAAGAAGATTATGAGATGAACACAACACACATGATTCTGGTGGACAGTTCTGTACCTTCCGCAGATGCCGGTAAGATGCTCAAGGAGATGGAAAAAGTAGACGGCGTAAAATGGGCACTGGGACTGGATTCTCTGATTGGTCCGATGATTCCGCAGAGCATGATTCCGGATTCTGTGACAAGTGCGTTGAAGACAGAAGATTATCAGCTGGTGCTGGTCAACTCTGAATACAAAGTGGCAACAGATGAACTGAATGCACAGATCAAGGACCTGAACAAGATCCTGCATACATATGATGAAGGTGGAATGTTGATCGGTGAAGGACCGCTGACGGCGGATCTGATTGATATTACAGATAAGGATTTTAAGACGGTAAGTGCAGTATCAATTGGAATTATTTTTGTGATTATTCTGCTTTTGTTTAAATCCATTTCACTGCCGTCTATGTTTATGGTATTTGATAAAGTCATTGTCAAGACAAGTAAAGGGTTTTTGCCGAAATAGGTTTTGAATGAGACATCCTTCTTAGGGTAGGAGTTTCAGTATCATATTTCACGTTTTCTAGGTGCATCCAGAAACTATTTGAATTGATGGTGAGATGTGGGGGGAGATATAGTATGCCCCTAAATATAAGGAGTAAAATAATAAAATCACCCCTTATATTTAGGGGATAAATGGAGATGGTATTTGATTTATAATGCTTGTATACAAAATTTTAAAACCAATTTACAAGAAATATTAAGTATGCTAAAGTGAAATACAGATTGTGGAATGGGACTGGTTATTGTTCAGACCAGAGCTAATCACTTTGCTGATTAGCTCTGAGGATGCACGTTTTGGCTGAAATGCATCTCGCCCATCGCCAAAGGCGATTCCAAATGGCGAGATGCGTTACTGTTTACAGGTTACCTGTGAACAGTAACTGGGACAGTTAAAAAACATAAGATTGATTGGTTGCGATATGTGAGGATCAGTAATCTTATATGAACGGATAGAAGGATAAGAAATGCTTAAAATTGCGATTTGTGATGATGATGAAAAGATATGTAATCTGCTGGATAATTATATTAATGATTCCTGCAGGATGCTCCATATAGAAGCTGAGACGGAGAGTTTTGTTTCTGGGAAAGTGTTGAAACGGAAACTTCGGGAAGGAGAAAGTTATCAGATTTATTTTCTGGATATTGAGCTGGCAGATGATACCGGGATTAGTGTAAGTGATTGTATCAGAAATGAGATCAAAGATGAAGCAGCTCAGATTGTATATGTATCGGGAAAGGACGGATATGACCGTCAGTTATTTGCCTTCAGACCATTTAATTTTATAGAGAAGCCATTTGACCAGAATATGGTGAATGCCACGCTTGAAAAGTACAACAGGATTTATGGAATGAAGAATGATATATTTCACTATAAATATGGTCACGATATGTATTGTGCCCGCGTGAGTGAGATTCTGTATTTTAAAAGTAACGGAAGAAAAGTAAAGATTGTAATGCAGAAGTCAGAAGATGAATTTTATGGTTCTCTGGAAGAAGTCTGCGACAAGTTAAAAGGGCAGGGAATGATTCTGACACATAAATCTTATCTGGTGAACTATCGTTATATTAGATCTTTTCAGGGAGAGCAGGTAATTATGGTGAATGGTGATGTGATTCCTGTTGCCAGAGGCAGAAAAGAGGAAATAGCGAGAATGCAGCTTCATTTTGAAAATGGAGGGTTTGCATATGGTGCTTGATACATATCATATAATTTATCTGCTGGCGAACTTTTTTACAATATTTGTTGTTCATCGTTTTATGAGAATATTTTTTGAAGGTAGGAGATGTAGTAGAATATTAAATTTGCTGTCATATTTATTATACTTTGTGGCAACATCGTTGAGCTATTTTTTATTTGATATTCCATTAATCACTTTAGTCATAAATTTGATTACTATGTTTATTATTTCCCTGACTTATGAAGCAAGTGTTCAGAAAAGAATTATTTATGTGATATATATGTATCTTTTTATGGCAGTAGCGGAAATAATTACAGCAGCTATGACAGGATATGTTTACTTTTCTATTTTTAAGCAAGGCAATTACAGAGATAGTTTTGGTGTGATAGCTATACGAATTGTTATATATGGTGAAACTCTATTACTTGAAAATATTAAATTAACAAAAAGCGGTCGTAATATAGGTTGGATTTTTGGGTTAGCTTCTATTATGATTCCAGTATCTACATTGATATTGGAAGTAATCATCGCAAATCAGACCAATTTAACTAAGGTGGAGGCAGTGGGTTCAGTATCACTTTTGTTTGCGGTAAATATAATTGCATTTTATCTATATGATTCGTTGGCAGAAAATTATATAAAGAAATCGAAATTGGCTCTGTTACAAAAAGAAAATGAACTATACAGCAGACAATGTGAGATTATGCAAAGCTCTACAGAAGATTTACAGGCATTTAGACATGACATGAGTAATCAACTTATTATTTTGAATCATCTGTTGGAAGAAGGAAAAGATGAAGAGGCAAAAAGGCAGTTGAATCAACTTTCTCATTTCATAAAAGGGAAGGTGATTTACAGCACATCAGGAAATACGATTATTGATGGGTTAGTTAATTATAAGCTTCAAAGTGCAGCAAGTGAAAATATAAAAGTAAAAACAGAAATTGTTGTGCCGGAACAGTTAAATATTGATATAGCAGATCTTATTACGGTAGTAGGAAATCTGTTGGATAATGCTTTGGAAGCATTAAAAAAAGTTGATCGGAAACGACGTATATTGACGATCAAGATTGTGTTTAGTCAGGAGCGTTTAATTGGTTGCATTACGAATATCTATTGTGGTGAAATTCAACAGAAGGATGATAGGATATTAACTTCAAAGAAAGAAAAACAGAAGCATGGATATGGACTGAGTAATGTGGAGAAAATAATAAAGAAGTATAATGGTTATATAGAAATAGATCATGCAGATGGGGAATTCAGAGTGAATTTTATAATTTATCTGCCACAGAAAAACTAAATAAGGAAAAAATAGGAAGTCTAAAAAGAAAATGATGCATTTGACTACGAGAAATCTGCAGTTGATTACATGTTTTCGCACAGGCTTCTTTTTTATGGCATAATGTGGGTGCCAGGAAAAGGAGGGTGAGCGTATGAAGAAGTTTCTTGAAAGATATGGTAGGATATTTGCTGCTTTAGCTATGATATTAACAACTATAAATGTAAATACTACATGTATATTCATTATTTATCAAGATGTATTACCAAAAGAGGCAAAGAAACTTCGTAAATTCTAATGTTTGTAAAAACAGCAGAGAGAATAACGGAACAGCTAAAAGAAGCCAATGCAATAACGACGGAACAATATGAAATATGTAAATTTGGAGTTCAACAAGGACTCACAATTTTACTTAATCTGATAACAATAATCATACTGGGTAGTATTATGGGAGAATTTTGGCAAACAATTTTTTTTATGATTGTTTTTATTCCCTTAAGAGTTTATGCAGGAGGTTTTCATGCAAAAACTCCATTAAGATGTTATGTGTATTCAAGTTTTTTCATGATAATAATTCTTGTTGCAATGAAATATTCGTGGATTATCAATGAATTTACCTGCATATTTGTAATTTTTGTTTCAAGTATAATTATTGGAGTGTTTGCACCGATGGAAACAGAGAACAAACCACTTGAAGAGATAGAAAGAAAAGTTTATCGGAAGAAAATGATACAGATTATTATAGGTGAAGATATTATCTGGTTAGTTACTTATCTACTTCAATTAGAAAGAATAGTTAATTGTTTGTGTTGGAGCTTTATTGTAGTTGCAGTCGGAGTATGCATTGGAAAAATGAACCACAGAGAAAAAAGAAAGGGGAAATATTATGAATAAATCCATTAAAAGATTAATGATCACAGGAATTTCAGTTATGACAATTGCTTCAATGATTCCAACTAATGTCTTTGCGGCAAAAAGAAAGTATTCCTTTTCTGTGAAGACATCACAAAATTCAGGAATGGCATATTCAGCAGCAAATCCTAAGGATGATAATGAGCAGACCGCATATGTATATACTACATCAGGAAATATTGTAGATAATGATATATTCTATATGGCGGTTTATAAAACGCCAAGTAGTGGAAATAAAGTAACAAAATGGAAAAGAGTGATGAGCAATAGCGGAAAATATTTGATTAGCTATACATCATATAGAGGTAAGGGAAGCAATAACTACCTTTGCGGAGATACAGATAAGTATTCTGTCAGTGTAGAGGGATATTGGTATTCATAATCTTTTTGAGGGTTGAAAATGGTGCCAAGGAGAAACGAATAGAAGATCATATTGGTTTCTCTTTGGCACAAATAGATTTTAGAAATTTGAAAGACTCTGGTGATTTTTATGAAAAAATTCAAATACATTACCATTATGCTTGAATTAGGTTTCTGTATCGCTTTAACTACAGGGTGCTTCCCGGAAGTTAAGTCTGATTCTGCAATCGATTCGGGTGAAAACAGAGAGATAACGACAAATGCGGCAGATGATTTTCCGGCGCAGATAACGGACGATTCTGTTGATAAATTAAATATAGATGCAAAGGTGTTACTGCCGAAAAATTTTGATATAAATCAGAAAATATCAGCAGCAACTGCAGAGTATAAAGAATGGGATAAAGATTCCATTGTCGAAGGAATTTCAAACGGTCGTCAGATTTTGAATGAGGATACGGTGGAGAATTCGGAAGAGGAAAATCCAACATATGTTTATACATTTCAGGATGATTCGGTACTGAGTTTTACGAATGGAGATGCAAGTTATTATACACAGGAGGAAGTGGAGTCTCAGTATTCCTATTATTTTGATGATTTTGAGAATTATATAGATGCGAATACCTTAAATGAAACATTTGGGGATAAAGAGATTGAAGGAATTCAGAAAGAGGATGCCCTGAAAAGTGCAGATAATATTTTAGAATTGCTTGGTGTGAAAGATAGCGTTGCAGAACCGTCCATTTATTCCATGGATGTTCAGTCAATGAAAAATCTTCAAAAAGAAGATGGAACAACAGATAAGTACGGTAATAAAGTGCAGACCTGGAAAGAAGAACAGGAAGCATATTTTATTATTTATCCGGTTTTATATGAAAACATTCCATCCACCGGGATGAATGCGATTGGAGAAAATGAATTTATTTCAAGTCCCAAAGCATATTTTGTTTATGGAAGAAATGGTTTGATTACCTGGTTTGTTTCTGGAATTACCGAATTGAAAGAGAATGGGAACAAGACTGCAATCTATTCACCGACAGAGGTGACAGATAATTTAAAAGAGTTTTTCCAGTCAATTGTTATGGATACTTCCGTTGATATTTCCTTATTGAAACTTACTTATATTATCAGAAATGATATGGATGATGTAAACAAACTGACAGTTGAACCAGTATGGCTTATTTATGGATCTTATGATGAAGAACCATTAGGGGAATTAGAGAAGAGTGCGTTGAAAGGAAAAGAGTATATTTCTGTAATCAGTGCAGTGACTGGAAAGACGGTGTCGCTTACTTCAATCGGAGGTTGACAGAAAGGAAAAGATATATTTGTAAGACACGTTCTGAATGAGTCAATTACAGTATATCAGGGTAAAAAGAACATGAAAAGCGTTTATTGGTCAACGTTAAAGAGAAGTTTTCTGTCCCCATTATTTCTCGGCGCAATCGTCGGTACGGTTCTGACCTGTTATATCAGTGCAAGAGATTATATAGTGGATGACATGAATGTGGTTTATATCATTGAACTGATGCTGAATCTTGGAATGATGAAGAAAGTGTTGGTATTCTTTGCAGCAATTCCGTTTGTAACAGCATTTTGTCAGGATTATAATTCGGGATATATTAATTTTGTATTATCAAGAAGCAGTGAAAAAAAGTATCTTATATCGACAGTTTTAAGTTGTGTGCTGTCAGGGGTTAGTGCGATATTTATTGGAATATCCATCTTTGGAGCAATTTTATCTGTGTTATATCCAGTGCAGACATATGAAACGGTTGGGGTTTACAGTAGTGTGGCGGCTCAACATCCATTCCTGTATTTGCTGATTTTAAATAGTGTATTTTCATTGTATGCGGCGGTGTGGACAACGGCGGGACTTGCTCTGTCGGCGATCCTTGTAGATGGAATGGTGGCACTGGGATCTCCTTTGATCTGGGGATATATTTTAGAGGAAATGACAGATAAATTGCCATCTTATTTAAATTTATATAAGTTGAGTCATTGTTATGATATATTTGGACAATCAGTGCTTTTGAATTATCTGTATACGATTGCTGCGTTTATTTTTGTGATATTGATCTTCGGATATATTTTTGCATATTTTGCTAAAAGGAGGATCAGAAATGAGATGGTTTAGATCGATTTGGACGATAGCCCTTTTGAATCTGAGAAAATGGAAGAGTGATTACCGTGTATGGATTGCATTTGCGATCACGGCAGTGTTTGTTCATTCAACAACACGAGGATTGTCAGATTTTTGCAGTTATGTGAATCTGAAATCTTCACCGTGGATTTATCCATTTCTTTATATGAAATATTATACAAAAATGTTATTCTTCTTTCCTTTGATTCTGATTTTCAGTAATGCACCGTTTATTGATGGAAATCAGCTATACACGGTACTTAGAACCGGAAAGAGACGATGGTGTGCAGGCCAGATTTTATATATTGTAATCACATCAGCGATTTTCTTTGGATTTGTATTTCTGATGTCGATCCTTTTTAATCTGGATTGTATGGAACTTACCGGCGGGTGGGGAAAAGTGTTAAATACTCTGGCGAATACGGATGCAGCGACACAATTTCAGATAGAGTTTACTCCGGAAAAAAATGTGCTTGAAATGTTTACGCCACTTCAGGCGGTCTGGTTCACTTATCTGCATTCATGTGTTTCCGGGATTATCCTTGGATTACTTATTTTTGCCTTTAATATGAGAATCAGGGGGAGTGGAACATTTGCATCGGCATTTTTGCTTGTGTTTTGTGCAATCGCGGCGAAAGAAAGTACATTTTTGAAGATGGCACCAATTACGTGGAGTACGTTGAATTATATTCAATTGAAATATCATGATGGACTACCGGAATATGGATATGTGAGTACAGCGTATGCAGTCATTTTGATTTTAGAAGTTTTAATACTTCTGCTTCTTTTAAAAAGGTATAATTTTGATGAGAGCAGTTCTGCTTTGAAAAGATAAGCAGGGATGCGGGAAACAGTAATGAGTATCTGTCGGACTATAAAGAAATAAGATGAGGAACGAAAATGAATATTGCTGTAAAGATAGAAAATGTAAATAAGATATTTGGCAGTACGAAGGTACTAGATCAGGTAAATGTGGAATTTGAACAGGGAAAGATTCACGGACTGGTCGGAAGAAATGGAAGTGGAAAGACAATGCTTATGAAATGCATTTGTGGTCTGGTTCCGTTATCTTCTGGAAAAATTATTGTAAATAAAACAGTGCTGGACAAAGATCATATACAAATACCATCTAATCTTGGTGTAATTATTGAAAATCCGGGATTTCTGCCATCATATAATGCATATAAAAATTTAAAATTCCTTGCAGATATAAATGGAAAGATATCCAAAGAACAGATTTATAAAGCAATCAGGAAAGTGGGATTAGATCCTGAGGATAAAAAGAAAGTAGGCAAGTATTCACTTGGAATGCGTCAGCGTCTTGGGCTGGCACAGGCAATTATGGAAAATCCGGATTTGCTGATTCTTGATGAGCCGATGAACGGTCTGGACAAAGAAGGTGTCGAAGACATGCGAAGTTATTTACTTGATTTAAAGAAGCAGGGGAAAACTATCTTGCTTGCATCTCACTTTTTCGAGGATGTAGAGCGATTATGCGATACGGTTTCGGAAATGGACAAGGGGAAACTACACAAAATCAGATAAAAGATAAGAAATGGGCATTAAAAGGCTAATTATTTGGTCGATAATGCCCTTTTATGTTGCTAAAATGTCCATAGAAACAAGCGAGAGGTTCAGGAGGTTGAACATGAAAATTCAGAATGTAACAGATGCATCTTTTGCTAAATATGGAAAGATCATCACAGAGTACTCTTTTGAGAAAATCTTGAAAGAGATGGAACACACACCACTTCCGAAGGATGTTGTATATGTACCTTCCGTAGAAGATCTGGAAGCTTTGCCGGAAGCAGCAGATGTAAGCAAAAAGGGATTTGGCGGATTGCCGATTCAGATTGGATACTGCAATGGAGATAATCACAAACTGAATGCGCTGGAATATCACAGAAGTTCAGAGCTGGATATTGCACAGACAGATCTGATTCTTCTTCTTGGAATGCAGCAGGACATTGAAGAGGGAGATATTTATGATACTTCTAAGGTAGAAGCATTCCTTGTACCGGCGGGAACAGGCGTTGAGCTTTATGCTACGACACTTCATTATGCTCCATGTACTGCACAGGAAGGTGGATTCCGCTGTGTAGTAGTTCTTCCGAAGGGTACAAATGAAGAACTTCCATTTGAAACTGCAGAAGATGGTGAGAATCGTTTACTTGCGGCAGTGAACAAATGGCTGATCGCACATGAGGATGCACAGATTGAAGGTGCATTCTGCGGACTGAAGGGCGAAAACCTGGAAGTATAGTCTGCCTGAATAAAACTACATGTAGCAGCGTTGTGAAAAGATAGAACAGCAGAAGTTTAGAAGCTTGAAAGTTATACACAGATAAAAAGATGTGTTTGTGGATAACGTATCAAAAAAATAAAAACAATGTGAATAACGTAGAGTGTAAACTTGAGTTGATCAGAATATCTAAATAAATCAAAAAGATAATCGTTGATTTATAAAGAGATAACGAAACAGATTGCAGAGATTTATACAGAACGAATGGAAAATTTATTTGAAAGAGAAGATTCACAAGAAAGAGAGGAATTTATTATGAGTAATATGCCAGAATTAAAAATCGGTGTTGTAGCAGTGAGCAGAGACTGTTTCCCGGAGAGTCTTTCCGTAAACAGAAGAAAAGCATTGATCGATGCTTATACAAAGAAATATGGAGAGGGAACAGTATATGAATGTCCGATCTGTATCGTAGAGAGTGAGATCCACATGGTACAGGCTCTTGAGGACATTAAGAAAGCCGGATGCAATGCTCTGGTTGTATATCTTGGAAACTTCGGACCGGAGATTTCTGAGACACTGCTTGCAAAACATTTTGACGGACCAAAGATGTTCGTTGCAGCAGCAGAGGAAACACAGGACAACCTGACACAGGGACGTGGAGATGCTTACTGTGGAATGCTTAACGCAAGCTATAACCTGAAACTCAGAGGAGTAAAAGCTTACATCCCAGAGTATCCGGTAGGAACAGCAGAGGAATGTGCCGACATGATCCATGAGTTCGAGCCAATCGCAAGAGCTGTTGTTGGACTGAATGACTTAAAGATCATCAGCTTTGGACCACGTCCGCTGAACTTCCTTGCATGTAATGCGCCGATTCAGCAGCTTTACAATATCGGAGTTGAGATTGAAGAGAACTCCGAGCTTGACCTTTTCGAGGCTTACAACAAGCATGAAGGGGATGAGAGAATTCCGGCTATCGTAAAAGAGATGGAAGAAGAACTTGGAGCAGGAAACAAGAAACCGGAGGTCCTTCCGAAACTGGCTCAGTATGAGATCACTCTGAAAGACTGGATTGAAGAGCACAGAGGATACAGAAAATACGTTGCAATCGCAGGAAAATGCTGGCCGGCATTCCAGACACAGTTCGGATTTGTTCCGTGTTATGTAAACAGCCGTCTGACAGCTCAGGGAATTCCGGTATCCTGTGAAGTAGATATCTACGGAGCACTCAGTGAGTTCATCGGAACGGTTGTAAGCCAGGATACAGTTACACTTCTTGACATCAACAACACAGTACCGGCAGATATGTACAAAGAAAGCATTGAAGGAAAATTCCCATATACACAGAAAGACACATTCATGGGATTCCACTGTGGAAACACAGCTTCCAGCAAACTTGCATTCTGTGAGATGAAATACCAGATGATCATGGCAAGATCTCTTCCGATCGAGGTAACACAGGGAACACTGGAAGGAGATATCAAACCTGGAGACATCACATTCTACAGACTGCAGAGCACATCTGACAACATTCTCCGTGCTTATGTAGCTCAGGGTGAGGTACTTCCGGTTGCTACAAAATCCTTTGGTTCTATCGGAGTATTTGCAATTCCGGAAATGGGAAGATTCTACCGCCATGTACTGGTTGAGAAGAATTATCCACACCACGGAGCAGTTGCTTTCGGACACTTTGGAAAAGCATTATTTGAAGTATTCAAATACATCGGTGTGCCGGTTGAAGAGATTGGATACAACCAGCCGAAGGGGGTAAGATACCCGACAGAAAATCCGTGGGGTTAAATTACATAATATTTTGTAAAAATAGTCTTCCACAAAGTAGGTCATGCAGATTACAGGAATGATTTTTCGAAAGATATGCATGAAAGTTAGTAACAATATTTAGTAATGAAACGGGCAGAGAGCCGTGCCGGAAACGGCATGGTTCTCTGTTTCTGTACAGGAGGAATAACATGTTATTTATAGGAGTAGATCTTGGAACATCCGCAGTAAAACTTCTTCTGATGGATGAGAATGGAAAGATTAAAAATATCGTATCAAAGGAATATCCGTTATATTTCCCGCATCCGGGCTGGTCTGAGCAGAAGCCGGAAGACTGGTTTGCACAGAGTATGGAAGGACTGAAAGAGCTTCTTGCAGACTGTGACAAGAGCGAGGTAAAGGGAATCAGTTTTGGCGGACAGATGCATGGACTGGTTGCACTGGATAAAGAAGATCAGGTAATTCGCCCGGCAATTCTGTGGAATGACGGTCGTACTGTAAAGCAGACAGAGTATCTGAATCAGGTGATCGGAAAAGAGAAGCTCTCTGAGTATACAGCAAACATTGCATTTGCAGGCTTCACAGCACCGAAGATCCTCTGGATGAAGGAAAATGAACCGGAGAATTTTGCAAAGATCGAGAAGATCATGCTCCCGAAGGATTATCTTGCATACCGTCTGTCAGGATCTTTCTGTACAGAGTATTCCGACGCTTCCGGAATGCTACTTCTCGATGTGGAGCATAAGTGCTGGTCTGCGGAAATGCTTGAAATCTGTGGTATTACAGAGACACAGCTTCCGAAGTTGTATGAGAGCTGGGAAGTCGTTGGAACTTTGAAAGCGGAGATTGCAGCAAAGCTTGGTGTATCAGAAGACGTGAAAGTTATTGCAGGAGCCGGGGATAATGCGGCAGCCGCTGTAGGTACAGCGACAGTGGGTGACGGTGGATGTAATATTTCTCTTGGAACTTCCGGAACATTATTTATCTCCAGTAAGAAGTTTGGTGTGGATGAAAATAATGCACTGCATTCTTTTGATCATGCAGATGGAAATTATCATCTGATGGGATGCATGCTCAGCGCTGCTTCCTGTAATAAATGGTGGATGGATGAGATTATTAAGACGAAGGACTATCCGGCAGAACAGGCGGGCATCACAAAGCTGGGTGAGAATCATGTGTTCTATCTTCCATATCTGATGGGAGAGCGTTCTCCTCATAATGATCCGGCTGCAAGAGCAGCCTTTATCGGAATGTCTATGGACAGCACGAGAGAGGACATGACACAGGCCGTTCTGGAAGGTGTTGCATTTGGACTTCGCGATTCACTGGAAGTTGCAAGAAGCATTGGTGTGAATCCGGAGAGAACTAAGATCTGTGGCGGTGGAGCAAAGAGCCCATTGTGGAGAAAGATCATTGCGAATGTGATGAATATGAAAGTGGACCTGATCGAAAGTGAAGAAGGTCCAGGATACGGAGCAGCGATTCTGGCAGCAGTTGGATGTGGTGTGTTTGATTCTGTGGAAGAGGCAGCCAAAAAACTGGTAAAAGTAACAGGAACGGAAGAACCAGATCCAGAACTGGTGCAGAAGTATGAAGAGAGATATCAGGAGTTCAGAAAACTGTATCCGGCACTGAAGGGATTTTATCAGGAGCAGTAATTGCTGGCGAGATAATAATACATAAATCAAAAAAGAAAGACAGGAGTGGATTGCCCGTCTTTCTTTTTTGGATTTATCTTAAAGTAATAAAGTAATAAGCCAATACCAGAATACCCAGCACAATTCGATAATATCCAAACACCTTAAAGTCATGCTTCTTAATGTATCCCATCAGGAAACGGATGACAATAATGGATGAAAGGAATGCAGTAACCATACCGATGAGCAGGAGTGTAATCTCAGTTCCTGTGAAGTTCAGACCGAATTTTACAAGCTTCAGGAGACTTGCTCCGAACATAACCGGAATAGCAAGTACAAATGTAAATTCAGCAGCGACTGTTCTGGATACACCGAGAATCAAGGCACCGACGATGGTTGCACCGGATCTGGAAGTCCCCGGGAAGATCGCAGCAATCAGCTGGAACAGTCCAATCAGGAAAGCTGTTTTGTAAGTCAGTTCATCCATACTGTTGATCTTGGCAGGTTTTCCTTTATGATTGTTCTCAACAATGATAAATGCAATACCGAAGACGATCAGTGCAATGGCTACACATGGATAATTGTAGAACCATTTTTCAAACAGATCATTAAATGGCATTCCGATCACAATCGCCGGGATACATGCCACCAGAACTTTCAGCCAGAGGATAATGATATCCATCTTTACATAGCTTAAAATTCCACCTCTGGAGTTCTTATTCTTACGGACTCTTTTTGCCTGACGGCGTCTGACAGTATGAGAATCTTCCGGTGCTCCGAACGGGAAGATTTGATGCCAGAATAAGATAACAACGGCAAGAATTGCTCCCAGCTGGATGACAACTTCAAACATACTGTAGAAATCATCCGATACATTCAGCTTCACAAACTGATTCAGAAGGATCAGATGTCCGGTACTACTGATCGGCAGCCATTCTGTAATACCTTCCACAATGCCAAAGAGGAAGGACTTAATAAATTCAATCATGTCTAATTCTCCTTTATAGATTTTTGTCAAATATTTTGCATTCATTCGGTTGATGTAGCCAGTAGTAATTAGCAGGATGCATTAAATGACAAGGTGTGTTTCAACTCACATTGCATCTTGTGAATTGAAAAAATTTCTTACGGTTTTCTATTATAAGTCTTATATAGGCCTCATGCAATAAACAGTTTTTAAATTTTTCGAATTAAGAAATTCCTAATATTTTTACATCCAATCTCTTAAAAACCGTTCAGTATCATGTATAATGTGAGTGAGGTGATTGGAATGTATACTATATTAGTATGTGATGATGATAAGGAAATTGTAGAAGCGATAGAGATTTATCTTTCACAGGAAGGCTATCGTATTTTAAAAGCTTATGATGGGGCAGAAGCGATTCAGCTTCTGGAGAAGGAAGAAGTGAACCTGCTGATCCTGGATGTGATGATGCCAAAACTGGATGGTATCCGCGCAACCTTGAAGATCAGAGAAAATAACAGTGTGCCGATCATTATTCTTTCGGCCAAATCAGAGGATTCAGATAAGATTCTCGGACTGAATGTAGGAGCAGATGATTACGTGACAAAGCCATTTAATCCACTGGAACTGGTGGCAAGGGTTAAATCACAGCTGCGCCGTTATAATGAACTGGGGGGCACGACACAGAAAAGAAAAGATCAGGTCTATGAAGTCGGCGGTCTGCGGATCAATGATGATCTGAAAGAAGTGACTGTTGATAGAGAACATGTAAAACTGACTCCGATCGAGTATAATATTCTCTTACTTCTGATGAAAAATCAGGGAAGAGTATTTTCTATCAACCAGATCTATGAATCTATCTGGAATGAAGAAGCAATCGGGGCAGATAATACAGTAGCTGTCCATATACGACACATAAGAGAAAAAATTGAGATTAACCCGAAGGATCCGAGATATCTGAAAGTTGTCTGGGGAGTCGGCTATAAGATCGATAAATGATGAAAAATGAGAGGGAATAACATGAATAAGTGGTACAGAAAACCTGTGGCGAAAGCTGCAACACTGATTCTTGCAATTCTCAGCGGTTCTATTTTTATTACCTGTATTTTGTCAGTGATGACTCTGGCAGGAAGTGCCAGTTTCAGGGAAATTAAAAAGATGTCAAGCCAGCCGTTTACGGAGTCGAAGGAGTTTTCAGGCGTAGTAGAAAACTCAATGGCAGAAGTTCTGAATATGATCAAGTTGGAGAATCTGTTTGAAACAGATGGGGCGTATAGTCCGGATAAGTTGATTGATGTAATGGAGTATACACAGAATGGAAGCGCAACTGGAGAAAATATATCAGGTGTGGCATATACGCTGGAAGAGCTGATCAACTGGGGAAAAGATTATTCGAATGAAGACATGTATGATGGAGGTGACGTCATTGTATGCCAGAAGCCGAATGGATCTTATTACTACTATTACAAAGAAGATTTTATGACTCAGGTAAAGAACGGAAAACTGGTTTTTGATCTGGGCAAGAAAGATCAGCAGACATTTCTTCAGGGCTTGGATGATGGAGATTATACTTCTTCAGGATACTATGATTTTCATATTACAGATGAAGAAGGAAATGTGCTTTACAAGGATTGCTGGAATTTTGGCCTTACATTGAAAGAACGGTATGCTCCGGATGGAGCAGAGAATCTTCTGGAAATCGTGAATAAACGACCGGAATTAAACGGAAAATTATCTGTTATCTATGATGATGTTGCATTTGTGGCAGGTGAGATCGGAGATGAGTATGATACTTATCAGGTTGGATGGTCAGATCTGGATGAAGGAAATACGAATTTCACCTATCTTTATGTAAATGAAACAACGAAAAAGGTTGTCACCAATAAAAGTTCTTTTCAGAATTATGCTACAGTATCTAAAAATATTGAGACTATGACTTCGGGGAAGAATAAGAAATATATTGTGATTTATCCGAAGCTGAAAGATCTGATGACAAATATGAATATTTCAAAGTCAGCTGAATGGACGTCGATAAAAGACAGTGCCGGAGGAAGAAGATGGAATAATACACTGGCTGTTTCGGTGGATACAAGTTTTCCGATACAGGATCAGTTTTATGAGAACAATAAGATCTATGAGGAGAGTATTCCATTTCTGAGAGTTGCGTTTACTTTCAGTATTGTATCAGGGATTCTTTTTGTGATTCTGACAACATGGATTACGTTGAGTGCAGGCCGGACAGAGAAGGATGAAGAATTGCACCTGATTGGATTTGACCATTGTAAAACAGAAATTGCAGCACTGATCGTGTTTGGAATCTGGCTGATTATTTCAGTGGGATTTGATCAGTGGGGAAATGGTCTGTATTCGATACTTAATACAATCAGGACAACTGAATATGGTGGTTCTTACTATGAGTTATCAGTTTATGATGCGGCTTCCTACATGCCAAGTTTTTATGTTCAGTCACTGAGTGTGGCGGAGACGATTCATTTGTTTGAATATGCAGCATTTTCCTTTGCATGTTTCTTTGCAGGATATTGCAGTCTGGTGCGAAGAATCAAGGCAAAATCTCTGTGGAAAGACAGTGTTTTGCGTGCAGTTCTGGAATTTGCGGTGAAAGTATTCAGTACATGGAGTCAGACATTAAAAACGGTAGTTATTCTTACAGTTTATTTTTTACTTCAGTATTTTGCAGCGGGAACAGGATCTGGTAAAGTAGCTTTTGTATTGCTACTTGTGAATGCGGTGGTTCTTTATCAGGTACTTTCGAATGTCCTTGCAAAAGAGAAACTGAAAAAAGGAATTGAAGAGATTGCTTCCGGCAATATGGGGTATCAGATCGAGCTGAAAGGTCTTCATGGTGAGAATCGGAAACAGGCAGAGATGATTAATGGAATCGGAGAAGGACTGAACCGGTCAGTAGAAAGAGCTACAAAAAATGAACGATTGAAAACTGACCTGATTACGAATGTTTCTCATGATATTAAAACGCCGTTGACATCGATCATTAATTATGTTGGTATCCTGAAACAGTCTGATATCGCGGATCCGAAAATACAGGGATATCTGGATATTCTGGAGGAGAAAGCACAGCGTCTGAAAACACTGACGGAAGATGTGGTGGAAGCATCGAAGGTAAGCAGTGGAAATATTGTTCTGGAACGGATGGATATTAATCTGGGTGAGATGATCCAACAGACAGAAGGCGAGATGATTGAAAAATTTGAAGCACGGAATCTGTCAGTCGTTGTGAATCTGCCGGAGGAGCCTGCCATTGTTCATGTGGATGGCAGAAGAATGTGGCGTGTCCTAGAAAATATTTTTGGAAATGCTGCCAAATATGCGATGCCGGGAACGCGAGTTTATGCAGATCTGAGAGTAGAAGAGGACGAAGTAGATTTCTCTTTGAAGAATGTGTCAGAACAGCAGTTGAATATTTCGGCGAATGAACTGACAGAGAGATTTGTGCGGGGAGATCTTTCCAGAAGTACAGAAGGAAGCGGACTGGGACTGTCAATCGCAGAGAGCCTGACGAACATGCAGGGTGGAAAGTTTGAACTGTATCTGGATGGAGATCTGTTCAGAGTGAATATACGGTTCCCGAGGGTGAAAAAGTAAAGAAAAACGGTTATTGCAGATTGGGATAGCAATAACCGTTTTTTTGAGGTAAAATGAAAATATAATTTGTGTATATCAAACAGTAGAGCAATTTGCAGACACATTCTGAAAGAATTGGAAAGGATATGCATTTTAGGTTTCATACATCGAGTGTATGATTAAGAGGAAAATAGAAAGATGTATGGATGCGTAAAGGTGTTTTGCGAATAGCAGAAGAAGATATTTTATACAGGAGGGTAAACAGATGGCAGACATAGCAGATATCTATGTAGCAGACAAAGAGCGTTACAGCAAGATGGTTTATAACAGAGTGGGAAAGAGCGGTTTGAAATTCCCGGCGGTATCTCTTGGATTCTGGCATAATTTTGGATCAAAAGATAATTATGACAATATGAAGGCAATGTGCAGAACTGCATTTGATCATGGAATTACACAGTTTGATCTTGCGAATAATTATGGCCCGGTGTATGGAAGTGCTGAGAAGAATTTTGGAAAGTTGTTTCTGGAAGATTTTCAGCCGTACAGAGATGAGCTTGTAATTACAACAAAGGCCGGTTATGACATGTGGGACGGCCCTTATGGAGATCATGGTAGCAGAAAATATCTGATGGCAAGTATTGATCAGAGTCTGAAACGGATGAATCTGGATTACGTGGATATCTTCTATCATCACAGAATGGATAAAGAGACTCCGCTGGAAGAGACGATGACAGCTCTTGCAGACATTGTCAGAAGTGGTAAGGCATTATACGCAGGAGTTTCTAATTATGACAAAGAATACACAGAGCAGGCGGTAAAGCTTCTGAAAGAACTGCACTGCCCGTTTATTGTAAATCAGAGAAGATATTCTATCTTTGACCGGACAATTGAAGATGACGGAGTGAAAGCATACTGCAAAGAAGCAGGTGTTGGAATTATCGCATTCAGTCCACTGGCACAGGGGCTGCTGACAGACAAATATCTGCATGGAATTCCGACTGACAGCAGAATCGCACGGGATCCGCGTTTTCTGAAGGCAAGTGCTCTGACAGAAGAAAAACTGAGTCAGATCCGGCAGTTGAATGAACTTGCAGAGCAGAGAGGACAGACCCTGGCACAGATGGCACTTTCCTGGGTATTGAAAGATGATGAAGTATGCTCCGTTCTGATTGGTGCTTCAAAACCAGAACAGATTATAGAGAATATTTCTGTGGCGCATTATGCAGATTTTACAGCAGAAGAGCTGGAGAAGATTGAGAAGATTTGTGGACGCTAGAGTGTGTCTGAAAATATTTTCTGTAAGATGTATACTACAATTTGTGAGAAAGTTTTCCTGAATGAGGTCGGCGCAGTGGTCTGTGTTAACTGAATGAAGATAAAATATACTGCAAAGTGGGGCATGTAGATTGCAGGAATGAGTTTTTCACTCTTATTAGATCGTATATTTTTTCAAGATATTTACGGCTTTTTTCTCATCGGAACCGTGAATGACCATGCAGACCGGAAGACCAAGCTGTACAGACATCATATCCTGAAGACACTTCCCATTTACATCCAGCCGTTTGTTTTCAATATCTCTGACATTTACCTCTGAGTCGAAACCACGGCAGGTATTGTAAAAGTTCATAAGTTGTCCGGTTGTAATAAATTTAACATGTTGTTTAATCATAATGTCCTCCTGGTTGCTAAACTTCTGTTTTATTTGCTTTATATAGTATATAATGAAGAAAACAGAAACGTAAAATACATATTTGCTATGCCTGTTATATACTTTATGTATAGGCATATATGCGCAAAAATAATCTGGGAAAGTAGAGAAAATTATGGAAATTACATATGATTATTATCGTGTTTTCTATTATGTGGCACGTTACAAGAGTTTTTCAAAAGCAGCCAAGGCTCTGTTCAGTAATCAGCCGAATGTCACTCATTTTATGAACAATCTTGAAAATCAATTAGGATGTAAATTATTTATCCGTTCAAACCGGGGAGTCACATTGACTACAGAGGGGCAGAAATTGTATCAGCATGTGTCCATTGCATATCAGCATTTGCGCGCAGCAGAACTGGAACTGGCGAATGATCAGACGATGGAGAGCGGAAGTGTTACAATCAGTGCAAGCGAGATTGCACTGCATCTGTTATTGCTCCCTGTACTTGGAGAATTTCGAAAGCAGTATCCGGGAATCAGGCTGCGGATTCTGAACCATTCCACACCACAGGCTGTACAGGCAGTAAAGGAAGGACTGGCAGATTTTGCAGTTGTGACGACACCTCTGAATGCAAAAAAGCCGTTGAAAATCACAACGTTAATGGAATTCCAGGAGATTCTGGTTGGAAATGAATCATTTGAGGGGATGGAAGAACCGATATATTTGTCTGAATGTACGGATTATCCGCTGATTAGTCTTGGAAAAGAGAGTATGACCTATGATTTTTATACTAAATTCTTTTTAGAAAATAATCTGGTATTTGCGCCGGATACAGAGGTGGCAACAATTGATCAGATTCTTCCGATGATTGTGAATAATTTGGGAATCGGCTTCATTCCGGAGAGTCTTGCGAAAAATGTAATGGGGAAAGAAAAAGTGTTCCAGATTCCTTTGGTTGAGCAGATTCCAAAGAGAGAGATCTGTCTGATTGAGAACAAGAATTTCCCACCGGGAATTGCGGCGGAAACATTGAAGAAAATGTTGTAATTAACAGGTAAAAATTACATAGCGGATATGCTGATAAAACATATATAGTTTTCTTGACTTTAAAAATTCTGACTTCTATAATGGGGGCGCAGAATAGAAAATAGAAAAATATAAATAAAGAATTCTGTGGAAAACAGGTTCTATAGATAGAGACCAGAACGGAGGAAATCAGCATGAAGACGGTATTACCAAGGGAAGAAGCAGTGGAGGCTATATTTTCATGTATTTTATCATCGCCAGCAGCGTGTGAACGGTTGAGCAGTTTTTTTTATGATCATCTGGAGGATACACATTTACTTACAGATGAAGACACAAAGCATTTTTCGGAAGTTCTGTTTTCGGCGTATGAGAATGGAGATATCAGTGCATTACTCTTGGAACTATGTGGAAGAAGCATGTTTGATCTGTTAAGGGAAGCATATCTGATTCCGAAAAGATTTCATGGAAAAGCGGGGGAGAATCCAGTAATTTTAACTGATGTGAAGGGAAATTTACTTCCGGGAATGGAACAGAAAGTAACACAGAAAGAAAAAGCAAAATTCGATGAGATCTATGTAAACCATGAATGTGCCCCAAGATCGAAACTGTATCTTGCAGACGGATATGATCTGGTCAGATCTTATAAAACGGGTATGCAGATTGAAGAAAAAAAGGAAAATAAAAGGAGAGGGATCCTTATTCTGTATGCGCTTCCGGATACATGTAAACTGGGACTGTCAGAGGCAGAAGCCTATGCAGTTGTATGGGATACATTCCATATGATTCAGAAGAAAGCTCCGAGAGCAATGGTTTATTATGGACAGGAGACCGGAATAAAAAAAGAGTCTCCGGAAAAACCGTTTGACGAAATTGGAATTCTGCTTCCAATCCATGAATTTGAGAAAAAGATGCTTCAGCATTTGACAGAAATTGATGGAATCGTGCTTGCGTGTAGAGAAAAGATGATGGAAAAAGCCGGGGGTGAAAGCCTTGAGCTATAATAGGGAAAAGCAGTCAGAAGTTTTGCAGTCATCCAGAATACCGAAGAATCATATGGATGTTCTCTGGCATGAGTATACAGATGACAATGGGGGAGATGTGCCTGTTACAGAAGCGAGTTTGATGGAGAAGGCATCCATTATTGGGAGAGTCGGAATTATGCTTTTATCCTGTGGAACAGGTGCATGGCGTGTGAGAAGTTCTATGAACACACTTGCTGAAGCGCTGGGACTTACCTGTACAGCAGACATTGGTCTGATGTCGATCGAGTATACCTGCTTTAATGGAGAAGAGGGATTTACACAATCTTTGTGTCTGACAAATACAGGAGTAAATACATCAAAATTAAATCGCCTTGAAAAGTTTATTTCGGAGTTTGAGTATCAGGGAAAATATATGTCTGGTGAAGAATTACATTCTTTTCTGGATAATATTGAGAAAATCCATGGGCTTTATTCTCCTGTTGCTCTGGGACTTGCTGCAGCTCTGGCATGTGGCGGATTTACATTTCTTCTGGGTGGCGGCCCGATTGAAATGTTGTGTGCGTTTGTTGGGGCAGGTATTGGCAATTTTCTCAGATGCAAACTGACAAAACATCATTTTACATTATTTTTGTGTATTGTATCTTCGGTTTCGCTGGCCTGTCTTGCGTATGCCGGTATGCTGAAAATGGGAGAGGCTCTGTTTGGAATTTCGACACAGCATGAGGCGGGATATATCTGTGCCATGTTGTTTATCATACCTGGATTCCCATTTATTACAAGTGGAATTGACCTGGCAAAACTGGATATGAGATCTGGCATGGAGCGTCTGACTTATGCACTGATTATTATACTTGTGGCGACGATGTCCGCATGGCTTATGGCATTGATTCTTCATTTAAAACCGGTCGATTTTATAAAAATGGAATTGCCTTTATGGGGATGGATTCTTTTCAGACTTATGGCAAGTTTTTGTGGAGTATTTGGTTTTTCTATTATGTTTAACAGTCCGATTCTGCTTGCAGCGGTAGCGGCTGCAATTGGCGCAATTGCTAATACATTGCGGCTGGAGTTAATGGATCTGGTTGCGCTTCCACCGGCAGCAGCTGCATTTATAGGAGCATTGACAGCGGGTATACTGGCATCACTTATGAAGGACAGGCTTGGATATCCAAGAATCTCGGTGACAGTTCCATCCATTGTAATAATGGTTCCGGGGCTGTATCTGTACAGAGGATTTTATAATCTTGGAATTATGTCATTGTCTGTATCTGCTTCCTGGTTTGCAGCAGCGATATTGATTATTCTGGCACTTCCATTGGGATTGATTTTTGCAAGAATTCTGACAGACAAGACATTTCGATATTGTACTTGATTGCTTAATGTTCAGAATTTAGAGGGCGTTTTAAAAGTTATTGTTGCAATCTGTGCATTCTAATTTGCAGCTATGCTGTGAACGGTAACATTTATTGAAAAAGAAAAAGAATTTGTTAAAAATTACATCTTGATACAGGAACATATGTTCTTGCATAATAGAATATAGAAAATTAAGAGTCATGATTTTATTTTACAGAATTATGGCTCTTTCCTTTTTTGAAGGAAAATGGGATTCAAAAAAAGGAAGGGGGAAATGCAATGCAAGCAGAACAGAGAAGACGATCTGTCTGGCTGTTTCTCCTGCTTTAAAATTTTATGGAATTCCGCGAAAAGAAAGGCGTTCAATGGGTGGAAGTTTAATAATTATTAAGCCATTTTACGGAATAGAAAACCCTAAAGGATGCGCCCTTTAGGGTTTTCAAGTTGGATATTATTAATATCATTTTTGCCATCCCTATTGTAGCATATAAAGGATGGATAAAACAAGTATATGATTTAGAAAATTTAATATTCAAAAACAGAGGATTTAATATGTTTGACAGTCTTTCATGCAGTTGCTAGAATTTAGACAGGTAATTCAACGAAATTAACATCTATAAGAAATATAAGGAAGAAGGAATGGCAAGATGGCATCGATATTAAATGAATACACAGTGGATCTGGATGATGCACAGAAAGCAGTAGTTATCATCAACCAGGAAAAGCTGCCATGTGAAGAGGAAAAGTTATATCTGAAAACACAGAAAGAGATCTGGGCGGCAATCAAACGATTACAGGTGCGTGGTGCTCCGGCGATTGGAGTGACGGCTGCTATGGGAATCTATCTTGCAGCGGAGGAGATTACAACGGAAGATAAGACAGAGTTTTTCAGACAACTGCATGAAGCAAAAGAATATCTGGCATCATCCCGGCCTACCGCAGTGAATCTGTTCTGGGCGCTGGATCGGATGGAGCGGACAGCGCAGGAGAATCAGGAGAAATCAATTGATGAGATTAAGGAGAGATTACATAAGGAAGCCTTGGAGATCCGTGATGAGGATATCCGTGTCTGCAAGGCAATCGGAGAATATGGTTCCGAACTTTTACAGGATGGAATGGGAATTCTGACACACTGCAATGCAGGAAAACTGGCAGCGGTTCAGTATGGAACTGCACTGGCTCCGATCTATCGCGGACAGAAAAAAGGCTACACTCTGAAAGTATTTGCGGATGAGACAAGACCACTGCTTCAGGGTGCAAGACTGACTGCGACAGAACTGCATGCACATGGAATTGAGACAACGCTGATTTGTGATAATATGGCATCTCAGGTAATGAAAAATGGCTGGGTGCAGGCTGTATTCGTAGGTTGTGACCGTGTGGCGGCGAATGGAGATGTCTGCAATAAGATTGGAACATCGGGAGTTGCTATTCTTGCAAAACATTATGGGATTCCATTCTATGTATGTGCGCCGACTGCAACGATTGATCTGGAGACAGCATCAGGTGCAGACGTACCGATTGAGCAGAGAAATCCGGAAGAGGTGACAGAGATGTGGTATGAACAGAGAATGGCACCGGAAGGAGTCAAGGTGTTCAATCCGGCATTTGACTGTACGGATCATGAACTGGTGACAGGGATTATCACAGAATTTGGAATTGCAAGAGCACCATATACAGAGAGTCTGAAAGAAATCTTTGATAAGAAAGAAAAAATGCGAAAGTGTGTCGAATAATTATTGACAGTCATTCTCAATAGTGGTAGTTTAGAAATGGAAGTTAGCAAATGCTAACCTCACGCGCAGAATTTATCAAAATTGGAAAGAGGGACTGTAAAATGGGAAGATATTATAAGTTAACCAAAGCAATTACAGAGGACATGGCGGAGGAGATACTTCGCGAGATGCGTGAGAACAAAGATGTGATTAATGTAGAATTTCTGGATGATAATACAAGAATTCTTGTAGAGACAGAGAAAGAAAAATATCCGGAAGTTATGTATGCAGCTGTAAATATATTCAGCCGGATCGGGGATAAATGTGAATTGACCTTCGGCGGATTTCAGTATGAATAAATAGAATCAGAATCCTGTTAATACTTGCAGTGTATCAGGGTACTGTAAATTAACAGTAGCGGAAAACAAAAAAGAAAAGAATCGATGAGATTTAGTAATGATGAGGATAAATCATTGTAACTGGATTTCATCGGTTCTTTTTTTAGGAGAAAATGGTATGATAAAAGAGTTATATTTAAATTCAGACAGACGATAAGAAAAATTTAAGATTTATCTTGAGAAATTTTTAAACCGGTGTCGATACACTGTGATTGTAAGAAGTTAGAAAGCATTTTTCAGACGGGTTCTGGAAAAAGGAACACAGTCGGCAGACGGAAGGGATGGAACGATCAGAAAAGAGAAAAAATACATAGAAAATGGAGTGAGTGTAATGGAAAAAGAGACAATACTGGTGGTGGATGACAACAAAGAAATCGTTTATTCCATCAGTGAATTACTAAAATATGAGGGCTATAAGACCGTGAAAGCTTATGACGGGATGCAGGCATTAGAAATGCTGGAGAAGGAAAGAATAGACCTGATCCTGCTGGATGTAATGATGCCGCGACTAAATGGACTGTCGGCTCTTATGAAACTGCGGGAGAAAAGTCAGATTCCGGTGATTATTTTGTCGGCTAAAACAGAAGAGAGCGACAAAGTATCGGGACTTGTGATGGGAGCCGATGATTATGTGGAAAAACCGTATAATCCGGCAGAACTGATTGCGAGAGTAAAAGCGCATCTGCGAAGATATCATGCCTGGGGTGGAGGAAAGCCGAAAGAAGATACAGACCAGATTGCCAATGGTGGTCTGGTGCTGGATAAAAAGCAGCGAATTGTAATTGTTGAAGGTGAGGAAGTTCATCTGACAGCTACAGAGTATAAGATTCTGGAACTTCTGATGTCTCATCCGGGCCAGGTGTTTTCAGCAGAACAGATTTATGAAAATGTATGGCAGGAAGAAGCCAGCTATGCAGTGGAGAATACGGTGATGGTACATATCCGCCATATTCGTGAGAAAGTGGAAATTGATGCAAAGAAACCAAGATATGTAAAGGTGGTGTGGGGAATTGGCTACAAAATGGAAAAATATCAGTGAGAAAGTATTAAGATGGATTAAAAAAGACGTTGTAAGAAAATGCGTTGGAGTGATTACTACGATTTTAGGAATTTCACTCTTTTTAATCATGATTCAGTATCAGGAGTGGTACACAACAAAAACAATTCTGAAACTCTGCTTTTTCGGAAATGTACATATTGTGATCAGTCTGTTACTTTTGCTTCAGCCGTATCTGCGATGGAAATACAGAAACTGGAATATCGAAAAAGATGCGGACTATGCAGAATGGAAAAAGATCAGTAAGAAATCAAAGAAAACTCTTTTTAAAGTTGGAATTGTGGAAGGCATTATAGCCATAGCATATATGTGGGCGATCATGTATTATTACAATATTTACTGGTACCACAATTATGCGGCAGGATATGCAGTGTTGCTCACAGTACTCATTCAGTTTATTGTCAGTGAACTATTGTTGAAAAAATTCTGGAATAAACGTCTGGATGAGATAATGGGACAGATGGAAATTGTAAATCAGAAGCGGATTGCAGAAGCTCTGGAAATCGAGAAAAAAAGTCTGGAAAAGGTTTCGAGAAGTGATCAGCTCAGAGTAGATCTGATTACAAATGTATCCCATGATTTAAAGACGCCGCTGACTTCTATGGTCGGATATATCGAACTGATCAAAAAAGAAGAACTCAGTGATGTGGTGAAAGATTATGTGGATGTGATTTCTGCCAGAGCGGAAAAGCTGGGGGAGATGATCAACAGTCTTTTTAATCTGGCGAAGGCAAGCAGCGGGAATGTGGAACTTCACAAGGAAAAGTTTGAGGTGAACCGTCTGCTGGAACAGATTTTTGCAGATATGTCCGAACAGATCAAAGAGAGCGAGCTGAAATTTGTAAAGCAGTATACGGAAGAGAGTACAGAGATTGTATCCGACAATGCATATTTTTACCGGATCTGCCAGAATCTGATTGAAAATGCGTTGAAGTATTCTGCGAAAGGAACAAGAGTGTTTGTGAAAACTTATTTCCAGAAGAATGGAGAAAGTAACAGACTCTGTGTGGATATTACAAATACTTCAGCTTACCCAATGGATTTTGAGAAAGAAGACATTGTAGAGCGGTTTGCAAGAGGTGATAAGGCAAGATCTTCAGAAGGAAACGGACTGGGGCTTGCAATCGTCAGCACTTATGCGAAAGCACTAGGTGGAGAATTCGATATTAAAATTGACTGTGATCAGTTTAAAGCGTGCCTGATCTGTGGGGAGAAGGAGAAACAAGAAGTTGTAGAACAGGAGAAAGAGGAGAATAGAAAATAAGGCTGGAAAAGGCGCAGCCGGAATTGTCATAGATAATGTGACGATTCCGGCTGTATTTTGTCTTTCAGGAAAACAGAATCTGATCAGTGTAGCCATATTTTTATAAAAATTTATTTTCAGTGCAACAAAATATATTTTTGGCTGCTCTTATGTATATACGCTATAATAAAAGAAAAAGTCAAAAGGCATGATTAGAAAATATATTGAAAGGAAAATTTTAAACAGATTTTAGAGAGGAGGGGGAAGAATGGAACAAAAAGAACTGGTGCGAAAGGCACAGAGAGGTGATACAAAGGCATTCTCACAGTTGTATGCAGAAATTTACAGGGATTTATATAAATTTGCCTTATACATGATGAAGCATCCTCAGGATGCAGAAGATGCGGTGAGTGAGACAGTAATGACAGCCTTTGAAAATATATCACAGTTGAAAAAAGAAGATAGCTTTAAGAACTGGATGTTTACAATTCTGAATCGAAAATGTATGCGTATATTGAACAAACGATTTGCACAGAACGAACCGCAGGAGGCAGAAAAGAATCAACCGTCAGAAAATCCGGATTATGCACAGCAGACAGAAGTACGAGAGGCATTTGCCAGTCTGGAAGAAGAGGAAAGGGCAATCCTTTCATTTTCTGTATTTGGTGGATATAAGAGTGAGGAAATTGCAAAGATGCTGGAGAAAAATCCGGCGACGGTGCGGTCGAAGAAAAGCAGGGCACTCGGGAAGATGCGGACATTACTTGGATCTATCTGAACGTCAGTCAGCAAAATTTTTTCAAGCGAGAACCTGTCTGGAAAATCATTCCTGTAATAGTTGTGCGTCCACTTTATGATATAGTTCACGCTCATTTGGCTGACGTAGACAGGTGATGTTATATTTGTAGTTTAAGGTAGATAGGTAAAAGAAAGGAGGAATGCAATATGAGCGAAAAAGAGAAGAAAGATAAAATAAATGAAGAAAAAGAAGCCGTTTATAATGACTCGGAGAATGTTGAAGAAGTTACTATGGATTCTTTAACAGAAGAATCGACAGAAGACAGAACCATAGAAAAAGTGACAGAAGAAGCAATAGAAGAAACAAAAGCAGAAGCTACACTTACAGACGAAGAAATAGAACAGGCATTACAGAAAATGACAGAAGATGTGCAGATTCCGGAATCACTGAGCCCGGAAGCAATCGAGAAAAAACTGGAGGAGTCCGGAGCAGGGAAAAAGAAAAAAACAGTCTGGTGGAAATATGCTTCACTGGCAGCGGCTGCATGTGTGTGTGCAGTGGTTGGACTGACAGCGATGAACAGAGGACTTTCCGGAAATGGAAATTCAGAGGAAGGTATGCTGGTATCTGATGCCACATCAGAAGACGGTGCTGCTTCTGAGGAGATGTCAACGGCAAAGGATTATGATGAGATCTATGCTGCCGTGAAAGAATACAATAAAAAAATGCAGGAGTCTTACGATTCCAAATCCAGTGCAGATACAGCAAAGGAAATTGCTTTAGAGAGTGCAGAGAGTGCAGACAGCGCAGCAAAACCGGTGGCTCAGGATGATTCTGCATCCGCATCTGACACGGGGCATTCAGATACGAATGTGAGAGAGGATGGAGTCGGTGAAGGGGATGTCGTGAAGACAGACGGAAAGAATCTTTATGTTCTGAATCGTAATCGGATTTCAATTGTAGGAATTGATAATGGAAGTATGACAGAACTGGCTGTGATCAAGATGGAGAATGAATGCTATGCATCTGATCTTTATGTGCAGGATGGCAAGCTGGTGGTTGTATATACAAAGACAGAATATGGAGAAGAAGATGAATGGTATTATAAGAATTCCACCTGTGCTGAGGTTTATGATGTGAGTAATCCTGCAAAACCAAAATCCATTGGCAAGATCTCACAGAGCGGTTCTTATAATACAATGCGTGTGAAAGATGGTTCTGTTTATCTGCTCAGCGATTATTATGTAACCAATGATGCAAAAAAGAAGAATGTATCCTGGTATGTGCCGGAGGTTCAGGGAAAGATTATGGATGCAGGAGATGTCTATATGCCGTTTGATAAAATGGGAAACGAATATACTGTCATTTCCAGTTTCTCGCTGAGTGATCCGGAAAATAAGGTGGACAGCAAGGCAGTATTTGGATATGGATCAATCTGTTATGTGAGTCAGAAAAATATCTATATTACGGAATCAGATTACAATGACAATGATGAGAATGTAACCAGAACTGCGATCCGGAAAGTATCATATAAAGATGGAGAATTAAAAGGTGTAGCCCAGACAAAGATAAAAGGAACACTCAATGATTCTTTCAGTATTGATGAGTATGATGGAAATCTCCGTGTTGTGACAACGGTCTCTGATCTGGGAGGAGATAATGGAGTGATGCCATTATTCGGAGCAAGAAGTGCCTCATCAGATGATGCAGCTTCGGTGGAAGAACAGCAAGATTATAATGCATTGTATGTATTGAATGAGAAGCTGCAGATAATCGGAGAAATCAGTGATCTGGCTTTGGATGAAACTGTTTATTCTGCGAGATTTATGGGAGAGATCGGCTATTTTGTAACTTATAAGCAGATGGATCCGCTGTTTTCGGTTGATCTGTCCGATCCGAAAAATCCGAAGATTCTCGGAGAACTTAAAATTCCAGGATTCTCAGAGTATCTTCATCCGTATGGAGAGGGAAAACTTCTGGGAATTGGAATGGATGTAGACGAAGAAGGTGTGACCACATCCGGCGTGAAAATCTCCATGTTTGATACATCAGATCCTTCAGATGTAAAAGAGAAAGATAAGCTGGTAATTGAGGACACATACAGTACAGATGTGTCATATAATTACAAAGCAGCATTTATTGACACGGAGAAGAATCTGATCGGATTCAAGACTTATGGTGACGGAGAAGGAGCTGTTTACAGAATTTACAGCTATGATGCTGAAAAAGGATTTACTGAAGTATTCGAGGCTCAGACAAATTACGATGATTCCATCAGAGGTCTGTATGTAGGAAATGTATTTTATCTTGTAGATGGAAATACAGTACGTGCTTATGATATGACGAATTTTGAGAAGATTGATGATATTGTGTTATAGATAACATATGATATAGGCAGCAAGGATATAAGTTATGTAACAGCAATAAAGCAATGGATGTGCACCAGTAAGTAGCAAATATTATTAATAGTGAATAGAAAGAAGACAGGGTTAGTTTATTTTGAACCTGTCTTCTTTTTCTTTACTTTCCCGGTAAAGCAAGATAAAATAAGATTGACTTTATAAAAATGTTTGTTTGATTCTTCAGAAAAGAAAAGACAGATAAACATTTTTTTGATTTATGGAAAAGTAAAAACACAAATACTGTATTAAAGTGTGTTTGAAAAGAAGCAGGAGAAATAAGACATGATATTTGATACACATGCGCATTATGATGATGAGCAGTTTGATGTAGATCGGGAAGAGATATTAAACAGTATGCAGGCGGGAGGAATCGGAAAAATTGTAGATGCAGCGGCAACTGTGGAGTCCTGGGATAAGATACTTGAGCTGACAGAGAAGTATCCGTTTCTTTATGGATCGGTTGGGGTACATCCGGATGAAGTAGGGGCTCTGAATGAAGAGAATTTTGCAAGAATGGAACAACTGCTCGATCTGGAAAAGATTGTGGCAGTAGGAGAAATCGGTCTGGATTATTACTGGGATAAAGAAGGACATGATCT